>JACXTT010014195.1_pt1 | contig 10447 bp, 16 predicted proteins | sample 9270951 | NCBI WGS metagenome assembly JACXTT01 (sample SAMN15532306, study PRJNA645909) | rock metagenome | isolation source: weathered quartz diorite | place: Puerto Rico | collected 2017-06-21
TGTAGCGAACTCAGCTGTTGCTAATTCACCACACCTGTTGCCAATCCCATTACGGATACGTTACATACCCACAACCCGATAAAGACTATCCGCGAAGATCAGCCAAGTCAAGCAGTTTGTCGCAGATGCCCAGGCCGGCATACAAGGCAATTTTCATGCCAATTATTACTCGATCTCAAAGGCAAATTTTGTGCAAAATGAGCCGAGTATGCAAAACTACGGCTATCACCCCCGCTATGTATCGCGATTTCCCATGCCCGTCATCAGCAACAATATGCTAATTGGCTAAATAGCACGGTATTCGCGGATCCTGTGCCAATGCACTTTTCGATCCCTAGCCAGCGACTTTGGTTGGCAATGGAATAGAGCCAAATTGGCAACCGTCTTAACGCTGAGCTGATAGAATCGGATAAATCAATTCGTCTGTATTAACCGGTGTCCAATAGCTCACCCCCACTTTCAGTCTATCGCGGCCGCTTCGCGCCATCTCCTACCGGACCGTTGCATTTTGGTTCGCTCGTTACCGCCGTAGGCAGCTATCTCGAGGCCAGATCACGCCATGGTGAATGGCGAGTGCGGATTGAAGACTTGGACCCGGCACGTGAAATTTTCGGTGCGTCAAGGGAAATTCTGAATACGCTTGAATCGTTAGGAATGGACTGGGACGGTGAAGTACTCTATCAAAACCAGCGTGAGGAAGCCTATAAAACGGCATTTGCGGCGCTTGAAAAGCAGTATTTGCTTTACCCCTGCGTCTGTAGCCGAAAAGAAATTGCCGATTCCTCCATTGTTGGAATAGATGGACCCGTTTATTCGGGTACCTGCCGCGCTCGTTCCGTTTTATCAGTGTGTACTGGAGCATGGCGGGTACGAACCGACAACCGTCTTATTGAATTTACGGATGCGTTGCAAAACCGGATCCAACAATGCTTGGAAACCGATATTGGCGACTTCGTGCTGCGCCGTGCAGATGGCGTCTTTTCTTATCAGCTTGCCGTAGTAGTGGATGATAGCGATCAAGGCATCACCCACGTGGTGCGCGGCGCAGATCTGCTAAATTCCACCTCTCGGCAGATTTATCTGCAACGATTGCTGGGTTATTCGACCCCTGTGTATATGCATCTGCCGGTTGCCGTTAATGCCGGGGGAGAGAAACTCAGCAAGCAGACCTGCGCCACGGCTATCGATTCCTCTGATCCAGTGCCGCAACTCATCATGGCCTTACGTTTTCTGGGCCAAACACCGCCAAAAGGGCTGGCAGGAAGCAGTGTTGCATCATTTTGGGAATGGGCGTTGGAGAATTGGAAGCCGGAGATGATTCCCCGGAAGAAACACGAATTCGCCGGCACCACCCAGTCGAGTCAGGCGGACGCGACCGTAACTATTGCGAAGGTATAACCCGGCACCCGGCGCCAGCGGACCCTACCGTATTATAAAAAAAGCTGCGATGAAATACAGCTCCACTAAAATAAATCCCCTGCGCTTTGAAGGAGGAATGATGCCGTTTCTACCGTTTTATATACCCAGGCATAAACAACTCAAAATTGTCATCGTTGGCGGCGGTTACGCGGGGATTGCTGCGCTGGTCACATTGCTGCGCTATATGCCTGAAGCCCGCATAACGATTATCGACCCGAGATCTCATCACATCAAGATCACTCATCTGCACGAAACGTTCAGATATCCTTTACAGGATTTTTTGATACCGTTTTCAATGCTGGAAGATCGCTTCGGTTGCCGTCATATCCGCGCCAGCGTGAGTATAGAGGAGAGTACTTTACTGCAATGGCAGAACGATAAATTTATCGTGACCAACGATGAAGTGGTGGATTTTGACTATGCTCTGATCGCTTCAGGTACGCCTATGGCGCAAGCAGCGAAAAAAGGAAACATCTTCGATCTGCAAGATTTTATGATCTCACCCGGCGCCAGTTTACTGGACAATGAGCTTGATGCATGCGATGAAAGCGAACCGTTCATTTCCGTGATTGGTGGCGGCGCGACCGGGATTCAATTTCTTTTTGAAATTGCTCACTTTCTCCGGCGCAGGAATAGCAAATGCAAGCTGCGCTTGATTCATGGACAAAATCGTGTGCTCCAACAGTTTCCGGAAGATTTTTCCACTTATACTCAATCGCGCATGGCTGAACTGGATATTGACTTCTACCCCAACACACGTTACCGGGATCAGGAAACGAGCAACGTTGTGCTGGAAGAAAATGACACGGGCCGTGAATTCAAACTATCCTCCGTAATGTCATTCCTGTTCCTCGGCAAGAAACCTGAAATATTGCTTTCGGCCAACACCTTCGGTCAAGTCATGGTCGAACGCAAGCCCTTGCAAAATATCTTTACCTCGGGTGATTGCTGTATCTACGATTCTTCCGGTTCCAATACCATGACCGCACAATCCGCGGTGCGAAAGGGAATGCTGGCGGCACGCAACATTTTGCGCCATTCGGGCTCTTTAAGGTTGCTCGAACCCTATTGGCATCGCGATCTAGGTTATGTCATCAGTCTGGGACCCACCGATGCGGTGGGCTGGCTGGCGCTCGAAGGCAATGTCGTGGGAGGGGTTCCGGCAATGCTGATCAAGGAGGTGGTGGAGGCTCAATACGATTTATTGCTGACAGGAATCGATACCTATCTTATTTGATGATGCCATGGCCTCTCAAGACAATCCACGGCCTCATCTCCAAGGTTTTCAAGATAAGGCTGGAAGGGAGGGTGAAACGCGGCTCAAAGAATCCATACTGGACACACTAACTCAGCGTTTTATTAAAATGGATGATGTAATCATCCCCTGCCCGGACCACTTTTTGACTACGTATTCATAGAAGTCCTGATTCGGCGCAGCTTTGCAAAAAGCGGTCAGCTCTTTTCCCTTTTCGGTCAAGAGAACATGGCCAAGATCAAGTTGATTGTTCATCTCCTGGCGAAATTGTATTTTCGTCGGCCTGCCGAAGTAAAACAAGCGAGTATGCTTGCCAAATTTTTTCTTCACATAACCCACGGCATCCAGGGATATCAGGCCGATCCTTTCCAGGTGTCGCAACGCCGCCTGATCGATACCATGCCTGGCATAAACGTCATGCTCCATTTCATAAATCAGGGGTAACGGCTCACCCTGAACCCACATAAATTGGCATAGCGAGCTGAATAGGACCACGCTCTGCTCATCAATACCAGGCGCATAGTTCTCATTATCAGACAACATCTGTCAGATGAGATAAGTCATCCCTGCAGGGCATCGGGAAGAGTCTGCTCAGTTTTGCGCCCCCGGCGCACAAGTTCCTTATCAAGCTGTTCAAGAAAATCGATGTTCTTCTTGCGTTGCTTGTCTCCCTTATACCATGAAAAACAGGTTACAGCTCCGAGCAGCATCAGGAAAACATTCAACCCGGCGGGGCCCCCAAAAAAAGCATCCGTGAGCCCGGTGAGAAACGCGAATGCGCCCATGTATCCCATCACACCCCAAAACCGGTTCCCCCATGTTGGAGCCTGGCGTTGGGCACACCATAAATGCAACTTCTCACGCATAGAAGTAAGATCGGCGTCAGTCCAATCCGCTAGTTCCATCGGGATGGCCTCATCTGAACAAAAAAGTGTTTAAATCCGATTCGAAGTTACCGGAGTTACGTTTACGTCTGGATTTATAAATAAAGAAACCTCAAATCACGCAAAATTCAATACTTGACGCACATTTTAAACGGGTAAGCCAAAAGGAATAATACTGAATCCCGTGCCCGCTCACACCGTAGGATAAAGATTATTGCAGATTATAAGCTCATCCGAAAAAAAAGCCGGGGTATACCCGGCTTTTTTTACTTCCCATGGTTACGCGCTACACATCCGATTTTCCGGCTCCAGGCGCAACAATCTGCTCTGGACGGTCCAGTAACTCTACAAGCGCCATAGGTGCATTATCCCCCGCGCGAAAACCGAATTTCAGGATACGCAGGTAACCGCCGTTCCTCGACTGATAACGGGGGCCAAGCTCCGCGAATAATTTCCCGACCATATCGCGATCCCGCAAACGGTTAAATGCCAGACGCCGGTTAGCGAGGGATGGCTTCTTGCCGAGAGTTATCATCGGTTCAATTACACGGCGCAACTCCTTGGCTTTAGGCAGCGTGGTCTTGATCACCTCATGCCGCAGCAAAGAATTTGTCATGTTACGAAGCATCGCGAGACGATGGCTGCTCGTGCGATTCAGTTTTCTAAGCCCGTTATGGTGCCGCATGGCTCGTTTCCTTTTTACTTTTATCGAGGTTGGCAGGCGGCCAGCTTTCCAGCTTCATTCCCAGCGTCAGTCCGCGTGAAGCCAGCACTTCCTTGATTTCATTAAGTGATTTTCTGCCCAGATTAGGCGTCTTGAGCAGCTCCGTCTCGGTACGCTGGATAAGGTCCCCGATATAGTAGATGTTCTCTGCCTTAAGGCAATTGGCGGAGCGCACCGTCAGTTCAAGATCATCCACCGGCCGCAACAGCACCGGATCGATCTGCGGCAACTTCGGCTGCTCCACGGGGAGCGGCGTGCCTTTCAGATCAGCAAATACCGACAGTTGCTCCACCAATACTTTAGCGGCATATCGGATCGCTTCCTCAGGATCGACGACACCATTGGTTTCGATATCCATGACAAGTTTGTCGAGGTCAGTACGCTGTTCAACACGCGCGCTCTCCACGGCATAGCTTACGCGTCGAACCGGACTAAAAGAAGCATCGAGCAGAATGCTGCCGATCGTACGGCCCTCATTCGCCATCTGCCGCACGGTTCCTGGTACATATCCCCGCCCCAATTCTACCTTGATCTGCATATCCAGCTTGCCGCCTGCGGTGAGATGCGCAATGACATGGTCCGGATTGATGATTTCCACGTCATGCACAGCTTCGATATCTCCGGCGGTAACCGTGCCTTCGCCTTTCTTTTTCAGAATCAGTATGGCCTCGGTACGATTGTGCAGTTTCAGCACAATCCCCTTGAGATTAAGCAAAATATCGACCACATCCTCCTGCACGCCATCGAGCGCAGAATATTCATGTACCACGCCGCTGATCTGAACCTCGGTCGGTGCGAATCCAGGCATTGATGACAGCAAGATTCGACGCAACGCATTTCCCAACGTATGTCCATAACCGCGTTCAAACGGTTCCATGGTAATCTTGGCGTGCAGAGGTGAAATATTCTGAACGTCAATAATGCGCGGCGTAAGAAAAGTGTTACTTGGCATAGCCTGATCCTTTTGCGGAAAGCTTGGCAGCTTACTTGGAGTACAATTCAATCACTAACGATTCATTGATGCTGGAGGGTAAATCAGATCGTTCCGGTTTGATCTTGAAGGTGCCCTTCATGGCCTTGACATCCATTTCTATCCACTCGGGAAAACTTCGCCGTTCGGCTGCTTCCACCGCTGCCTTGATGCGCAAATGATTTTTTGCCTTTTCGGCAACCTCTATCACATCGCCCGGTTTTACTTGGTAGGACGGAATATTGGTTTTCCGGCCGTTCACAAGAATTGAATTATGGCGGACGATCTGGCGCGCCTCTGAACGCGACGCACCAAAACCCATACGGTAAGAAACCGTGTCCAGGCGGCATTCCAGCAATTGCAGTAAATTCTCACCCGTAATACCGCGTTGCCGGTCGGCCAGCTCGTAATTATTGCGGAACTGCCGCTCCAGCATCCCGTATATCCGGCGCAATTTCTGCTTCTCGCGTAGCTGCACACCGTAATCGGATAGCCGGCCGCTTTTCTGACCATGCTGACCAGGTGCATAATTCCTGCGCTCTATTGCGCATTTGTCGGTAAAACATTTTTCACCTTTCAGAAAGAGCTTTTCTCCTTCCCGGCGGCATTGACGGCACTTTGGGTCAAGATTTCTGGCCACGATCCACTCCTTAAATACGGCGTTTCTTTGGCGGACGGCAGCCATTATGCGGAACTGGCGTCACATCCGAAATACTGGTAATTTTGAATCCGGCAGCGTTCAATGCCCGCACAGCGGACTCACGTCCCGGGCCGGGTCCTTTGATACGCACTTCCAAATTCTTTACACCGGACTCCTGCGCGAGCTTGCCCGCTTGCTCGGCTGCGACCTGAGCAGCGAATGGGGTACTCTTGCGCGATCCCTTGAAACCCGCGCCGCCGGAAGTTGCCCACGACAAGGCATTCCCCTGACGATCCGTGATGGTCACAATCGTATTGTTAAAAGAGGCGTGGACATGCGCAATGCCCTCGGCTATGTTCTTCTTGACCTTTTTACGTACCCGCGTGGCTGCTTTTACCATATGAATTATTCCTTGAACTTTCGTTCAGTTGGCTATCAAATATTTTTTATTTCGCCGCCGGCTTCGTGCTAGAGGCGCGAACTGCTTTACGCGGCCCTTTGCGTGTCCTGGCGTTAGTGCGCGTACGCTGGCCACGCACAGGCAGTCCCCGGCGATGACGTAATCCGCGGTAGCAGCCGAGATCCATCAGACGCTTGATATTCATTGATATCTCACGCCGCAGGTCTCCTTCGACCGCAAATTTGGCCACATGATCCCGTAGTTTATCCATCTGCGCGTCCGTTACATCCTTGATCTTGGTGGATGCTTCAACGCCAGCTGCTGCGCAAATCTCCCGCGCCCTGGTGCGGCCTATGCCATAAATCGCAGTCAATGCAATTTCGGCATGCTGATGATTAGGAATGTTCACTCCGGCGATACGGGCCATACTTTTTTCCTGAAAAGTTTTAAATTATAACATCGGACACGATGCCATCAGATCAACCCTGGCGCTGCTTGTGCCTCGGATCCGTACAAATCACTCTCACCACGCGATTGCGTCGGATAATTTTGCAATTGCGGCAGATCTTCTTTACCGATGCCAATACCTTCATGGATATCTCCTTTTCCGCTATTTTGCGCGAAACGTAATTCGCGCTCTGCTCAAATCGTACGGCGTAAGATCGACCGTTACCTTATCGCCCGGCAAGATACGGATGTAATGCATGCGCATCTTTCCCGAAATATGCCCCAATACGACGTGCCCGTTTTCCAGCTTGACCCGGAACGTTGCATTGGGCAACGTTTCCAGAATCTCGCCCTGCATCTGTATCGTTTCTTCCTTGGCCATCCTGTCCCTGGGTTGATTAACGTGCGGGTAGCCCGCCGCCGCCTTTAAAGTTAGCTTTCTTCAATAAACTCTCGTATTGATGGGACATGATGTGCGCCTGTACCTGCGCCATGAAATCCATCGTCACCACCACTATGATAAGCAGGGAAGTTCCACCAAAATAAAACGGCACATTCCATTTCAGGATCAGGAATTCCGGAAGCAAGCATACAAGCGTGACATAAATCGCCCCTGCCAACGTGAGCCGTAGCATGATGCGCTCGATATAGCGGGAGGTCTGCTCACCCGGGCGGATCCCTGGAATGAAGGCTCCGCTCTTCTTCAGATTCTCCGCAGTTTCCTTGGGGTTAAATACCAGCGCAGTATAAAAGAAACAGAAAAACACAATCATCGCCGCATACATAATTACGTATATCGGCTGACCCGGCGATAAAGCATTACTGATGTCCTTCAGCCAGTTCATCGACTCCCCGCTGGAGAACCAACCCGCCAGCGTAGCCGGAAACAATATGATGCTGGAGGCGAAGATAGGAGGAATCACGCCAGCCATATTAAGCTTCAGGGGAAGGTGGGAACTTTGGCCGCCATAAACCTTTCGCCCAACCTGCCGCTTCGCATAATTCACCAATATCTTGCGCTGGCCCCGCTCGACGAAGACGACAAAGCCTGTCACCACGATAGCCGCCACGAAAATTCCTAATGCTACGAGAAAATGCATGGCTCCGGTTCGCACCAGCTCAAGTGTTCCGCCTATCGCGCTGGGCAGTCCCGCGGCAATCCCGGCAAAAATTATGAGAGAGATGCCGTTGCCGATACCGCGCTCGGTGATCTGCTCACCCAGCCACATCAGGAATATGGTGCCGGTCACCAGGGTAATGACCGTCGTCAACAGAAACATGGGGCCAGGTTCAATCACCAGTCCAGGCTGGGCCTGTAACGCGATAGATATACCATAGCCCTGAACCAGCGCCAACCCCAGCGTCCCGTAACGGGTATATTGGGTAATCTTTCGACGCCCCGATTCACCTTCTTTTTTCAATGCTTCCAGATAAGGAAACGCCACCGTGCCCAGTTGCATGATGATGGAAGCCGAAATATACGGCATGATCCCTAGTGCAAATATCGAAAAACGGGAAAGCGCGCCACCGGAAAACATGTTGAACATACCGAGAATCCCCCCCTGCTGGGATTCAAATAAATCCTTTAATACCACAGGGTCGATACCAGGAACCGGCACATGCGCGCCAATACGGTAGACGATCAAGGCAAACAACAGAAACCATAGCCGGCGCTTCAAGTCGCCGAGTTTTCCGGAAATTCCCTTGAGGGAGTCGCTAGCGGCCAATCTGAGTCCTCTCGAGCTTATTCAATACTGCCGCCCATGGCCTCAATGGCGGCTCGCGCACCCTTGGTCGTCAAAATACCTCGCAGCTTTACCGTGCGCTCTATTTTTCCGGAAAGTATCACTTTAACTACCGAAGCGGCACTGGGAACAATCCCGGCACTCTTCAACATCGGAATATCGATGGTACCTCCCGGCAGTTTACTTAAATCCGACAACCGCACTTGCGCACCGCCTTTTTTGGAAAGCGAAACAAAGCCACGCTTAGGCAAACGGCGTTGTAAAGGCATCTGGCCGCCTTCAAAGCCCACCTTGTGAAAACCGCCTGCACGGGATTTTTGTCCCTTGTGGCCGCGCCCCGCAGTCTTGCCGAGGCCGCAACCAATGCCACGCCCTACGCGACGCCTTGGTTTCTTCGCGCCAATTGCCGGCTTAATCGAATTCAGCCTCATCTATGTCTCACTTCTGACGAGATAATAAACATTATTGATCATGCCACGTACCGCGGGAGTATCGTCCAGTTCCACGCTGCTATTAATCCTGCGCAATCCCAGTCCACGTACAGTTGCCCGATGCGACCGTTTGGTGCCGATCAGGCTCTTGATCAAAGTGACCCTGATTTTCTTTCCATCGCTGGTCATTTTGCCGATCCTGTTATTTCTTCTATGCTCTTCCCTCGCTTCGCTGCGATCTCCGCTGGCGTATTCATCGCCTGCAAACCCTGCAGCGTAGCCCGCACGACATTATAAGGATTGGTTGAACCAATACATTTAGCAAGAATATTATGTACGCCCATCACCTCGAAAATAGCGCGCATCGGACCTCCCGCGATAATGCCGGTTCCTTCGGAAGCGGGCTGCATATATACCGTGGCAGCGCCGTGCCTGCCAATGACGGGATGTTGCAGCGTACCATTCTTGAGGCTCACCTTTATCATTTTCCGGCGCGCCTCGTCCATCGCTTTCTGAACTGCTACCGGCACTTCACGAGACTTGCCTTTGCCCATTCCAACGCCGCCATCCCCGTTTCCCACCACGGTCAACGCTGCAAAACCCAGGATGCGCCCGCCTTTGACGACTTTTGTAACCCGGTTGATCGCAACCATTTTCTCTTTGAGGCCGTCACCCCGGTCATCGCCTTGCGGCACCTTCCCTTGCATCCGTCCCTGCATCTTAGCCATTGTCTTGTCTCACTTAGAATTTGAGGCCGTTCTCACGAGCAGCATCGGCCAAGGCCTTGACGCGGCCATGATATTTAAATCCGGAGCGGTCGAACGCAACGGTTTCGATACCCAGACTCCTGGCCTTCTCGGCAACCCGTTTACCCACTTCCGCCGCCGCACTGACAGTGCCGCCATTAGGTAATTGCTTTCGCACTTCCGGTTCAAGGGTGGAAGCACTGGTCAATACGTTTCCACCCGAACCATCTATCAGTTGCGCATAGATATGGCAATTGCTGCGGTGTACCGCCAAACGCACCATTTTCAATTCTGTGATCTTCGCGCGGGTTTGACGGGCGCGGCGCAAACGGGATTTTGTTGGATTCGGCATAGCTACCCCAATTATTTCTTCTTGGTTTCCTTCATGACGATTACTTCGTCGATATAACGCACGCCTTTGCCTTTGTAAGGTTCCGGCTTGCGATAGGCTCGTACTTCCGCTGCCACTTGACCTACCTGCTGCTTGTCTATTCCTTTAATCACCACTTCTGTTTGACTCGGCGTTTCGACCTTCACGCCATCGGGCATCTTATGGGCGACAGGATGAGAAAAACCCAATGTCAGATTAAGGACATCACCCGCCGCTTGTGCACGGTATCCTACGCCTACCAGCGTCAGCTTTTTCTCGAAACCCGCAGTCACACCTTTGACCATGTTGGCTAACAGCGCACGTGTCGTCCCGGACATGGCGTTGGCCTGTTTTGAATCGTTCGCGGCTTTTACCACCAATTTGCCATCCTCACGCTCGACGGATATATCGGAAAC
>JACXTT010014196.1_pt1 | contig 10446 bp, 16 predicted proteins | sample 9270951 | NCBI WGS metagenome assembly JACXTT01 (sample SAMN15532306, study PRJNA645909) | rock metagenome | isolation source: weathered quartz diorite | place: Puerto Rico | collected 2017-06-21
GGGTCGCCAAGAATCCAAAAAAGCCATTCGTTGCTTTGGCTCCGATCCCGAAGAGGCTCTATGCGCGCGCGGGCCTGTCGAATTTCCGGAACCACGACCTCCGGCACAACTTCGGCAGCAGCGGCGCGGCGTCTTTCTCCCTTCCGATGATTGGCAAGCTGCTCGGGCACAAGAATCCGGCGACGACAGCGCGCTATGCCCAGGCGGCGGAGGATCCACAGCGCGCAGCCGCCGACGAGATCGCTAGCAAGCTTGCCGCGGCGATGGCGGCAAAGGAGCCGTAAACCGAGATGGGGCGACCAGCCTTAAAAAAGACTGAGCTCTTCGAGTCGGTGAGGCACAGAGCGACGGAGGATCTCAAGAAAACCACGGGGAACGAGTGGGCAGTGATCGAAGCGCACGTTCGATCCATAATGGGTGCTCATGCAGAGCCGACGGAACCGCCGTTTTTGAAGAGATTGCGCGGTGAGATCGATCGCGCCGAAGAAGAGGCGAAGAAGTACCCATGGCTCATTGAAGATCCCCTTGCCAAGGGCTCCTTTCCGGAGGCCGCGCGAGCAATGCGAGAGATTCTATCGAGAGTCGAGCTGAATTGGGCACCAGAGGGATCGAATCTGAAGAAGCGCACCACCATGGCGGAACGCACTCTCTTAGTTCGCGCGCTAGATCTCAGTGCCAACCTGCCCGGAAAGCCAGGAGTCCTCACGCCGGGAATTTATGCGCGGTTGAGCATCGGGCTGCGATTCTTCACAGAGAGTCACGCCGCGAGGCTTTTGCGCAACCACAGCAGGTTGACGATGGCGAAGCTGGTACAGAAGGCGATTGCCGATGAGACCGAAACAATGAAGAAAGTTTGCCGGCGACATGCATTGTCGAAGAAAGCGATGCGCATTCATCGCGACATGATGGATGCAATGCACGTGATTCCTGACCTGATGCGTGAAATGCGCGGGCGCAGGGGGGGACAGTCCTAGCGCCGGATCCGTGTCCTCTTTCTCATGCCGTCGCTCGCCAGCATGCTGCGATGCATGCCGACCGACGATGCCACGCTCACCGACGATGACGATCTCCTGACGCCAGCGCAGGCGAGTCGCATGACCGGCTTGTCGGAGTCGCGCCTAGCCCGCCTCCGGTCGATTGGAGGAGGCCCCCCGTACGTCAAATACGCGAGCGGCCAGCAGGGCCGGGTGTTCTACGTCCGCCGCGACGTCCGACGATGGCGCGCCGCCCACGTCGTCACGTCGTCATCTGACGTCGCTGCTCGCGTCGCCGACTTTTCCGGCGCGCCCCGAGTCATCGCCTAAAAAAAACGCCCCGAGCTCGCGGCTGCCAATTCGCAGAGCTCAGGGCATCGGAGACGATCCATGGCCGATATACCCGCATTTCCTCCGTCACGCCACCCGCCGTTTCGGCGGTCCCCCGACCACGCGGAGATCGCTCGCGCCGTCTTGGTAGTGTTGGAGTCGCAGCCTGTTGTTTGGAGCGACGGCGCCTTTTGGCAACACAACCGCGCCACCGATCGATGGCGCCCCGTTCATCGCAGCTATTTGGCCCGTCTCATCATGAGCTTTTCCGGCGCGCCGATCGTCGGCTCCAACTGCACGGTGATGGTCAACTACGGAACCGTCACAGGGGTACTCCGACTGCTCGCCGATCTCGTTGACGATCCCGGCTTCTTCGCCGATCCGACCAATCGACGGGAGGACGCCGATGGGTCGCCCTGACGCTCGCGAGATCGTGAGCGTTCGAGAGATCCCTTCGGCGGACGGGTCACGTAAGACCACCATCTCGATCGTCGAGCACGGTGCCGTCAAGAAGTGGCGAGCGATTCGCATCGCCGCGCACCGCCGGGCGCCCGATGGCACTTGGTCGCGCGTGATCTTCTTCGATGTTCTGCCGAGTCAAATGGATGAGGTGATGCTCGGGCTCGAGCGCGCCTTCGAGCAACTTGGGGGCTCAGCTTGATGGCGGACGACGACGACATTCCGCCGGGCCACATTGTCGACGACGCGGCCGACTACTGGGAAGAGACGGCAAACGAAACGCGATACGTGAACGGCGAAGCCCAGGACCGCCCCGAGCTGGTCTTCACTCCCGACAATGCCATCGGCACCGTCGACCTGGCGATCAAGTTGCTCGCTCCGCTCCGGATTTATCAGCGCGGCCCGTCCCTCGTGCACGTCCGATGCAACGCGGGTGAGGAGGACCGAGCGACCATTCGGAGGGACGGAGCGCCTCAGATCGTATTGATGGGCACCGGACGCCTTGCCGAGCTTGTCGAAACCGCGGCGCGGTGGCGAAAGGCACGAAGAAAACGAGATGGCTCGATCGAGAAGGTACCATGTCTCGCTCCCGCCGCAGTGGTTCAACGCATTGCCGATCGTCGTGAATGGGACCACGTTCGACCCCTTCGAGGCATCTCGCGTTGGCCACTGCTTCGACCGGACGGCACCGTCGCGTTCGGCCCATCCTACGACGCTGCGACGCAATACATCATCTCGAGAAAACTCGAGGCTGCAGCGTTGCCGGCGACGCCCACGTGGGAGGATGCAAAGCGAGCCTGCGCCGAACTTCTTGAAGTAGTCGCAGACTTCCCATTCCAGAGCGACGTCGGGAGGGCGGCGTGGCTTGCCGCACTGCTGACCCTCATCGCACGCGCCTTGATCGATGGCCCGCTCCCGCTCTGGTACATCGATGCAAACGAGATCGGGAGCGGCAAAACACTACTCGCTCAGCTCATCGGCTGGATCTTGGCGGGCCGCCCGATTCCGCCGTCGTCTGCACCAGTGGACGAAGAAGAATGGGCCAAGACGCTGATGGCGCTCGCCATCGCAGGCGACCCCATCGTTCTCTACGACAACCTGAAAGCGAAGCTCGGCGGCGCTGAGCTCGAGAAGGTCCTGACCAGCACCGAGTACTCGGCCCGCTTGCTCGGCAAAAACGAAGCGCCGACATACCCGTTTCAAACGATGCTCATCGCCACAGCCAACAACGGCACGGTGAGCGAGGATCTCACGCGTAGAGCTCTTCACATTCGCCTCGAAGCAAAAGAGGAGCGGCCTGCGGAGCGCGTCGGGTTTCGCCACGACCCCATCGAGGAATGGGTGCTTTCGGAGCGGTCACGGCTCATTCGTGCCATCTTGGTCATCCTGCGCGCCTACCACATGGCGGGCTCCCCCGACGTCTCGATGCGCCCCATGGGCAGCTACGGCGCATGGTCGCGCGCGGTGCGGGCCCCGCTCATTTGGTGTGGATTGCCCGACCCCGCGGACTCGCAGGCGCAGCTACGCGAGATCGCCTCGCCCGACGCCGACAAGGCGACCGAGCTTTTCGCCGCGTGGCGCGGCGTGCATGGCGACACCGAGGTGACGGCGTCTCAATTGGTGAAGTCGATACAATTCCCGGATTCACGCGACGCGATGCCCGAAGAGCCTGCCGTTACGGCGTTGCGCGACGCCGTGCAGGCTCTTTGCGATTCCCCGAAAGGGATCCCAACGGCCAGCGGGCTCGGCAGTGCCTTGCGCAGCCTTCGCGGAAAACGCCGCGGCGGCCTCGTCCTTCAGAGCGCCGCCGACACCCATGCCAAGACGCAGCGCTGGAGGTTGGTCCCATGCTGACCGGACGTCATTGCAGCGACGAGCGCCCGAAAAACTACCCGCTAGTACCCGCTTTTGCGGGTGGTGCGGGTAGTTGCGGGTACTTTTTTACCCCTCACGCGCGTGAGTGTTCAGGGATAAAAATAGTCCCACGGGGTGAAAACACTCCGCAACCCCACGCAACCCCCCGCAGACGGTTTCCCGAGCAGAGGCGGGCGCGGCAGGCAACCGTGCTCGGTCTCCCCTGGAGAGCGGGCACCTTGCCGGACGCGACAGACGCGGCTCGCGATCCTCGACGTCCACACGCATCTGGACAATCTGGAATTGCGAGACTGTATGTCAATAGCCAATATCGGCAATGCACTATGCGCATTGTCGATATTTCGCAAAGCTCACTGCACTATTGCTATTGGCAATGGCAAAGGTTTTCGAGCGGGCGGCTTGGCGTGGGTCGCCTTCGATCGACAATCCGCGATCGACGCTCGTCGCGTGTACTCACCTGGCACCGACGAGCGGCTCGAACGGGTTTTTTTCTGAACAGCAACGAGAGGAAGTGATCGATGAGCAAGGCAACGAAGCAAGCGACTGAAACGAAACCGGTCGATCCGAAGAGCGCGCTCGAAGCAGCGGTCGCGTCGGAGCAACAGAAGCGACTCGACCTCGACGACAGGAGGAACGCGCTCGCGTTGGCGTCGGCGTCGACGGCATTGGAGATCGAGCGTGAAGTGCGGTCGCTCGAGTACGAGCTTCGCGACTGCGAGCGGGAAACGCAGCGGTGCCGTAGCCTCGTCGCTGAAGTTGCGCGCGGAGACGACCTCGCCGAGCTCGAGCGCCTCACCCTCGAAGCCGATCCGAAGAAAGGTGGCCGTGCACAAATCTTGGAGTGCGCCAAGCGAAAGAGAGAGTCCGATCGACGCGCGTTGGAAGCTGTCTCCGACGCGGAACTCGTCATCGCGGAGAAACGCGCGGTGCATGCGCGTGCTGTCGAACTCGCGCGCAAACTCGGAGTGCCAGGACCAAGCTTCCCCGCACTGCCCGTGGAGCAATTCCGTTGGGCGTTGCTTGCGATGACTGACTCCGGTTTCGAAAAGCTCGCACGCGATGAGCTCGAAAAGATCAGCCCCGGCACTCAGCTCGGCGACTTGGACCCACGTGCGTTTTTGATCGCCCTTGCCGAGCATGGTCCCGAAGCTGCCCTTGAACCACTTCGCAGGCGCGACGCGGAGCGTGCACAGCGGGAGCGCGACAGCGTTGCTCGTCGCGTCGGCGCGCAGCGAGCAATGTCCGACCGGATCGCTGAGCTCATCGTCGCCAGTCGTACGCGTCGCTTACGCGACGAGGAGTCGCGTGAGCTTGCGGAACTCGAAGCGTGGCGCGGCGAAGCGGACGGTGTGCACAAGTATCTCGCGCGGGAGTCGGCCGCCGCGGCGGTGCGGTCGATTCGCTCACCGGTGACAATCGGGGGTGCCGAGACTCCAACGTCGGGGCGGGAGAATTTGTTGCCGTGAGGACGCGCGAGCGCCTCGAACGCCGGCACGATGAAACGTGCGCGCGGTTGAACGACGACGAGTTTGCCGTGGTCGTCGTCGTCGCCGAGCGCATGCTGCTCGGAGCCAGCGCCTACGGTGCGCTCGATCTCGCTCGCGATCGGCGTGACTTCACCAATGAGATGGTGGACGAGGCGGCCGACGTTCTCACCTACGGCGCGATGCGCTTTCTGCAGGCGGCGCTCCGCCGACGGAGGCGACCTTGATCTACGAGTTCATCGTCGACGAAGATCTGCCGTCGCAGAACGGACGCTTTCACTGGCGACAGTGGTCACGCATTCGCAAGCGACAGCGTGAGGCGGTCGCCTTCGCGGTACGCAAGCAGTTTCCTCGGCTCGCACCGGTGAAGATCCACGCGATGGTGCAAGCCCTGTTGCCGGCGAAGATCACGCTGGCGCACGTCTCGGCCGGACGGCGCCAAGACTACGACAACACGGTCGGTTGCCTCAAAGCCGTGCGCGACGGTATCGCGTCCTGCTTCTTCGGGCTCGACGACGCCGACCCGAGATTGCAGTGGGTGTACGAGCACCGCTTCGAACGCGAGCAGCGCGGGTGCGGTAGCTATGGCCACGTGGTCGTCGAACTGCTCGGCGACGGCCCGATTGAGCTTAGCCAGAATGAAGAGATTGGGCTTAGCCGGAATGCCACTCCAACCATGCCCACGGCGGCCCGCCAGCGCCCCGCCAAACGCTCGACGACCACCGACGGGGCTTCCAACGCCCCCGGGGTCGTCGACGCGTCCAGCGGTCACGTGGGTGGCCTGCCGGGCCATCGGCTCGCCCATGCTCACCACGAGGCCCACCGCTCCGACCCCGACGGGTCGGCGTCTGTCGGCAATCCGGATGCCAATCATGGGCCCGTTCAGTAGTCCTCATGTTCACTCTAACGCTCGTCTCGGTTAACATGTGCACCGAATACACAGAGCATGGGCACCCCACCCCGACGTCGCTCGCGCCATCAACCGAGTCCGACGCGGGGCCGTCCGAATCACCGTCGTTGCCCGCGGAATCAAGCACCTGTAGCCCCCCGGTGGCACCCCATTTTTCTTATGCGATCGACCACCCCCACGGGGGTCACCCCCTCGACACATCGTGTATATCGTGTACACTTAACTGTATGAGCAAACGGGTGCCGAGTGAGTTGAAGAAGGCGGTGGTGTATTGTCGGGTGTCGACGGGCGGTCAGGCGAGGGATGGGGTGTCGCTTGATGCTCAGGAGGCGGCGTGCCGGGCCCACGCGGCTCGGCTGGGGCTTGAAGTGGTGGGGGTGCACCGAGACGAGGGGTTGAGCGGGAAACTCGACCAGGAGCGGCGTCCGGGGCTGGCGGCGGTGATTCGGGAGGTGAAGGCCGAACCGGAGGCGGCAGTCGTCGTGTACTCGCTGTCGAGGCTCGGGCGGTCGCAGCGGATGATCTGGACGCTTTTGGACGACCGGGGGCCTTATCGGCTCCGGGTGACGTCGGTGTCGGAGCCGTTCGATACGACGACGCCGATGGGGCGGGCGTTTTTGGGGATGCTGGCGACGTTTGCGCAACTGGAGAGCGACTTAGCCAGTGAGAGGACGGCGGATGCCCTGTCGTACGTGAAGAGCCAAGGGCTGAAGAAGCTCGGGGCGCCCACGATGCTCGAATCGGTGGTGGATGGGCGGCGGATTCTCGACCCGCGCAAGGTTGCGCTGGTTCAGCGGGTGCAGCGAATGCGAGCGGAAGGGCTTGCGCTGAGGGAGATTGCCGACAAGCTGAATGCAGAGAAGGTGCCGAGCGTGACTGGAAAGAAGTGGCACTTGCGGACGGTGGCAACCGCAGTAAACACGGAGATCAGCGAGAAAATAAGGGCTGCGACGCTTGGCGCTTAGCGGCTAAGTCATAGACGAAAAAAGGACGTGTGCGATGGCAATGGTGATGAAGGTAACGAGAAACGCGGACGGCGGCGGGACTTGTACGGAGCACGTAGTCGCAGAACCCCACGACGCTTGGGCTTCAGCGGTGGTCCCTTTCAAGCCTGCTGGCGGAGCGAACGCCGGTCCGATCGGGGCGCTGATGGCGACCGATGCCGGAGGGGCGGCTTCCGTGCGGAAGCAGACAGCGCGCCTGATGCGCGTGGGGTCGGACCAGCTCTTGTTGGCTCACCTTCGAGCCAAGCTCGACGTGGCCCGGACCGAGGCTGCCGCGTCGCTGGCGGCAGTGGCGAAGCACGATGACGAGGTGGGCGACACGGAGGGCGATTGGGAGGACGAGGAAGAGGAGGGCGAAGACGAGGAGCCCGTTGCCGCACCTCCGAAGCGCGCTCGCCCAGCAAAGCCCGCGGGGCGCAAGAAGGTGAAGAAGCCAAGCGCGCGGATCTTTGCGTACGTGCCACCGAAGAAGCTCGCCGGCAGTAAGACGCGTGCGCCGCGGCGGGTTTCGATCTTCGCGCTCTCCCCAGCGGAGTTTATTGCGCGCTACCCTGGCAGTCTCGGCGCGGTCAATCATCACCGCTTCGGGGTGTGACCATGGCGCGGAAACCGAGGGCAATTCGAACGCCGGAAGAGCAGGCCGCGGCGGCGGAGATGTGGAAGAAGAAGACGGGCGGCTTGCTCGCGGAGGCGTTGCTGGCGAGCGCGCCGATGTCGGGCGGCGACGCGGAAGGGCACATCGTTAACGACGAGGTGCAAGCCCACTACCGGAGCTTTCGCAACATCCCGACCTACGTCAGGCTCTCGCTCGCGCGGTTGGACAAGGAAACGGGGGAGGTGGTGAACAACAACCGAACGCGCATTGACCTCGAGGACTGGCCGAAATTCGTCGACCTCGTGTTGAAGGTGGACGAGGCGCTCACCGCCGAGCGATTGTCGGAGTTGGCCGACGAGGCGCAGCGCGCGGCGGATGCGACCGACGCGCCGGGAGCGCGGGGGGAGGACAGCGAGTTTCTCGGCGCATGCGACCCGGTGAAGGATGGCGATAGAACCTACACCGTCGAGGTGCGCCAGCGGGGGAAGGAGATCGAGGTTCGGCTTCTTTTCAAAAGCGGGAAGACGAACTGTCCGCCGCGAATCTTCAGCCGCCAAGGAGCGCGCAAAATTGCTCAGTGTTTTAAAGAGGCCGCGGACGGAGCCGATGAGGAGGCGCGCGTTTTGAGCGGCGGAAGCGCGCCACTGCTTGAAGAGGGCGACGACGACGCCGATTCGGAGAACGTGCTCCAATGACGCGCATCTTCACCGACGGCAGAGAGGGCAGTGTTCTAGCGCTCGCGCCGCAAGCCGTCGGGGTTGGGTACGACCAGCCGAGACGTGACCAATCGCCAGCCCCCCCGCCGTCGATCGCGATACTGCCGATCATGGGTCCCATCTCGCAGCGCGCAGACGGATGGTTTGACGGCTTCGACGCAATCGCCGAGCGCTTCGCCGCGGCGCTCGCGTCGGACGCCGGAGCCGTGATCCTCAAGATCGATAGCCCCGGCGGCGACGCGGCTGGCTGCAACGAGTGTGTGCGCTCGATGCTCCACATGAAGGACGACGCCGGCAAGCCGGTCATCGCCTACGCCGACGAGGCGGCATACAGCGCGGCGTACGCCATCGCGTGCGCGGCAGACGAGATTTATCTGCCGCAAAGCGGCGGCGTTGGGTCAATCGGCTGCCTTACCGTTGCCGCCGACATGACGCGCGCGGTGGCCGACGCCGGCATCAACGCCGTGGTCGTGCGCAGCGGCGCGCTGAAGGCTGACGGCCACCCCTTGCTTCCGCTCGACAACGCCACGATTGCTCGCTTCCAGGGACGCGTAGACGAGCTGGCCGCGCTTTTTGCGGACTTGGTAGCCGAGCGCCGTGGTCTCTCGCGCAAACGCATCCTGGGCTTGCAGGGCGGCGTGGTCTACGGCGCTCGAGCCGTAGACGTTGGTTTGGCCGACGGCATCATCTCTTTCCGCGAGCTGGTGTCCGGGCTTGCTGCTCGGCTCGATGAAGTGGCGCAAAGCTTCGAAGAGGTGTGACGATGCCGCCCCAATTGTTCGTTTCAAATATTGCGTACAACGTAGGAGAGACCGAACTGGCCCAGCTCTTCGATCGGTTCAAGCCAACGAAGGTTCGGCTCGTTCTGGATCGTGAGAGTGGACGATCGCGCGGCTTCGCATTCGTGCACTTCTTCGACCCAAGCGACGCGGAACGGGCCCGAGAGGAGCTCGATGGTCTGACGGTCTGGGGCCGGCGGCTCGCCGTACAGCCAGCGCGCGAGCGAGCGCCGCGCCCCACACAGCCGCGTGGCGACGCAGAGCGCTGAACGCCCCCCCCGCCGGGCTCAATCGTTCCGATTCCCAAAAGGGTACCCATCGAGCGAGGCAGCGATGCGTGAATTCGTCTTATCAACACGAGGTCAAGCCGAGTCGTTGGCCGTCGACGACTTGCCCGAGTTCCCCGAGGTGACCGACTGCGACCCCTTCGAATTCATCGAGGGGCTCCGCAAGGGCTCGCAGTCTCGGTTCTTGCAAGCCGTGGCCCTACTCGAAAACGAGATGGCCGATCTCCGCGGCCGTGCACTGCGACCGGACTTGCGTACGATCGTTGTGCGCGTCGTCCGCGAGATGCGCGCGGCGGCCGACCAGCTCGAGACTGCGACCACGGGCGAGGGGCGCAAGGTTCACGAGAAAGCAGCAAAACGGCGCGGGAAACGAAGCTAAACAGCCGGAATTGCGCCAATCTCTCGCCGCACGGCGGCTTCGCATTCTCGGAGGAGCTTGTCGTCGCTCGAGGGAGCTTCCTTCGCCTCTTTGAGCTCCGTCGCGTTGAATGATGCGATCGCGGTCGCAAGATCGCCCTCGTAACTCTGAACACCGGCCTCGAAAAGACCCTCGAGAACCTGGTAGTGCTGAGTGTATTCGTGCAAGAGAACGGAGGCCACGCGTGCACGTTCGTTCAATCGAAGGATAGGCGAGACCACGGCCGCGACTGCTGCAGCGAAAGCCATCGCGGCAGCTACCATCTCGCCGACCGAACCCCAGGTTTTCACCACTCCAATGACTGCACCCGACGAAGCCGCGATGGCAGTTATAATCCGGAGCGCTAGGTCCACGCCCTCATACCAAGCGATTCTGCGCTTGTAATAGAGCATGTTCATTCTAACCGTGAGCGCTGCGTCCCACGCGATCTCTCTCGGGGTTTTCGAACGGTCGACGGTGAGCATCACCAGAGCCTAGCTCATTTCTTCGGCTTTGGCGGGGCCGGGGGCGCGGGATCCATCGGACGGGGCCGAGGGGGCCAGGGCTTCCTTGGTCGATGTTCGAACCATTCATCATGTCTTTTGCCCGGGAAAACACGTCCTGGGCTAAAGGTAA
>JACXTT010014197.1_pt1 | contig 10446 bp, 5 predicted proteins | sample 9270951 | NCBI WGS metagenome assembly JACXTT01 (sample SAMN15532306, study PRJNA645909) | rock metagenome | isolation source: weathered quartz diorite | place: Puerto Rico | collected 2017-06-21
TTTGTCAGACGCGCATTGAGGGTGCCGAACCATGGGTTGCGGCAGCTGTTGCGTGCCGCGATCCGGCCTCGCTGCTCGCGCAGGCAGGGCTCACTCTCGATGAAGCGGTCGAGCGTCCGCCAATCGGCAGGGTTTGCGAGCGCGATGTCCAGCGAATCCCGCGGCACGTATACGATGTCGTTCAGCATGCCTCCGGTGCCGATCCCGTCCGCGTTGGCATCTCCTTGCACGACGTAGGTAAATGGCGTTCCCGACGCACCCGCGTACAGCACCGACATCCAGACCAGGTATGGCAGGCGCACCAGCGCGCTGAGCTCCACTCGATCAGGAGTCTCGAACACGGACGTTCCAAGCCGACGATGATCCAGGGTGCCGTCGAGTGGCGTGTTCTGCAGATTGGGCCGCGCCTGGAAGTTGACGAGCGACATCTGGTCCCACGCGCGCGTGTGCGCGTACAGCGCGCTCACCTCGGCCCGATCCCCGAGCTGCTTGCGCAGCTGGCCGGACAGCGCGAAGGAGTGATCGCCACTCCCGTCGGACACGCGGACTACCGCACCCAAGCTGGGCTCACGGCGCATGGGACTCGCGAACCCTGCCGCGCTGATCGCCCCGTACAGCGGCCGACCGCCCTCGCCTGAGGCCGCCCCGACCGGCAAGCCCAGGTTCGCGTCGCTGACGTACCACTGGTGCACCGCGCGCGCGTACAGCACATCGACCGTCCCGACGACGCCTCCCGGGAGGCGGTGATCCGCGCCGAAGGCCACCTTCAGGTTCTGCGGAGGGCTCAGACCCGGATCGAAGAAGCTGAGCTGCGGGACGGGCCCCGCGCCGCTCGCACAGGTGGTGGGCTGATTCAGGGGATCAAAGGGGGGCACTGCGCTCCCGTCGCAGCTCAAGAACAACTGCTCTCTACCATCGTCGCGGTAGGCGTTCCCCACCCAGACATACGGCGGGGAACCACTGAAGAGCCCGACGCCGCCCCGCAGAAACGTCTGCCCCTCGCCGTGGAGATCGTAGTTGAATCCGAGGCGAGGCGACCAGAGCCACTTGCCGCTCGGCAACCGTCCATTATCGACGCCGAGCACCGTCCGGAGGCTGTCGTTTGTGGCCACGGGGTTCGGTAACACCAGCATCTCGGCCCGCAGGCCGATGGTAAGGCTCAGTCCACTCCCCGGGGTCCAACGGTCCTCCCCATAGATTGCGATCTGCACGGCTGGGAACGTAACCACGCCACTGCGCGATGGACCGGTGAGCGCCCGTTCGTAGTGGAACGCGCGCCTCGCCTCGAGGGAGTCGAGGGTGCGAAAGTTCCACTGGCCGACCCCGCCTATAATCTGCTCTTGCTGGAAGCGGAACGCTTGGGCGTGGGTACCCAGCGTGAGCGCATGGGCCCCGACGCCGACGGTGGCATTCTCCGTGGCCTCGAGCGCGTGCTGCGCGAACAGGTTGGGGCAGATCTGATTCGTGCCGGCCAGCAAGAGGCCCCGATCGGCCGATACCTGAATCAGCGGATAGGCCACGTTGGGTCGGCACTGGTCGCGTAGCCAGAGATAGCTCAGGATTAGCTCGTTCGACCAGCGGCCGTTTACGAGGCTCGTCCAAATGAGGCGGGACGCGTTCGTGGTCGCCGGGTTTCCTAGAGCGATCGAAGAGAGATAGTACTGCCCGTAGAACCGACCGAGGAATCCGCGACTGTTGCCATCGGCGTAGTGGTGCGACAGCTCGAGATGACTATTCGTGCTCAGTTGTACTGTGATCTTGGCGAAGACGTCCGTGGCGGGGACCTCGGCGTTGGACGGACCGAGGGTCCCCGGATCGAGACCGTAGGTGTTCCGCAGGATGTCCTGGAAGCGCGTCGCGCTGCCGTAGCGGATGCCGATGTTCACCGTGTCGGCGCCGCCCGCAGTGTCCGTAATCAGGGGCCCGGGATCGGCGACTTCGCGGTGCTGCGTGTCGAAGCTCAGCAAGTAGTGTGCGTGGTCGCGCACGATCGGACCGCCGATCGTCCCACCATACTGCCAGGTCGTGAAATCCCCCGCCGGGTCTCCGGCCGCATTCTTGCCGACGAGGGCGGCGTCGGCCAGATTGCCGAACACCGAGCCGTGCACAGCGTTCGTGCCCGATTTCGTCACGGCGTTCACAAGGCCGCCCGCGAAGCCGCCGTAGCGGACGTCGAACGGCGCGGCCAGCACCTCGATCTCCTGCAGCGCCTCGAGGGAGATCGGTCGCGGCAGCGTACCTCGCCCCGGCAGCCGACCACTGTACGGGTCGCCGTTCACACCGCCATCGATCTGGAAACCATTGAGCAACCGATTCTGGCCCGCGCTCGTGATACCCCCGGTAGGAGCGAATACCGAGGACGGGGAAATCGCCACGTCCGGGCTCAGAAGTGTCAACGCAAAAAAGTCACGTGTCAGATTGGGCAGGGCCGCGATCCGCGCCGCCGAGACGATCTCCGCGGGTCCGGTACGGCTCCGGTTGAGGACCGGGTCAGCCGTCGCGTGGACTGCGACCGGCGCGAGCTCCACGGCGGCGGGCCGGAGCGTGAAGTCCGCGACCAGGCGCTGGCCCAGCGTCAGCAGGATGCCGCTTCGCTCTTCGGGCGCGAACCCCAAGGCGCGCGCCTCGATGCGATAAGGCCCTCCAACCGCGACGTCCTCCAAGAGGTAATCCCCGGAGGACCCGGTCACAGCCTCCCAGCGGCTGCCGTCCGGAGAGTACGTGACCCGGACGGTCGCCCCAGCGATCGGGGACCCGTCCTCGCCCCCCACCGTCCCCTGAATCGCCGCGGTCGTGAGGCCTTGAGCCGACAGGAGCCGCGGTAGAAATGCGACGACGAAGAGCGGAACGCGGTGCTTCACTTCTCGCCAGCCACGAGCCTCTGGAAGCGCGAGTTACGGCGCAGCGGATCCCAGGCTGGATCAATGCGGAGCCAGGCAGGAGTCAGCCACCCAGGGATCGAGAGGAGATACTCCAGGCGACTGACCGCGGTGTCGTACTCGCCGACCATCGTGTAGATACGGGCCAGGTCGTGCTCGTGGCGGTAGCCTCGAAAGGCCTCCTTCGTAACCGGCAGAAGCTCGACGGCTTTCCTGCCCTCGGCGATCGCCTCATCCTTTCGGCCGAGGCCCGCATAGGCGATCCCCAGCGCGCTATGCAACCGCGGATCATCGGGGTGCTCGCGGAGCTTCGCGATCACGGCGACTCGCGCCGAATCGGAGTAGACCCGCTCCAGCTCGCGACGCCCCATCAGTCCGTAGACCTCCGCGAAGAGCTCGGTTCGGGGGACAAAGCGATTCTGGTCTTGAAACACCTCCGGCGCCTTGGAGGAGAGCACTTCGAGCGCCGCCTGGTACCGGCGATCGAAGAGCTCGACCAATTCCCGGGCCACGACGAGGTACGGTTCGTCGGTGATGCCTACCTTGCGGGCCTCGTCGAGAACCGCTCGTGCCCGTTGCGTGCTGCCATACCCACGGAGCGCAACCATGACCTTGCTGAAGTAGGGGGAGACACCGTCAGGCAAGAGCGCGATGGTCCGGTCAAACTGCGCGTCCGCGCGCGGAAAATCCCGGAGCATCATGTACGTCTGACCATAGATATCGGCCACCGCGGACGAAGCCGGATCGAGTTGCTGTGCTCTTTCGAAATCCGCCAGCGCCTCACGAAGCTTGCCCTGCCGCTGTCGGAGAGTCGCCCGCGCGAAGAGGAGCTCGCTGTCGTTTGGTCGAATGGCCTCCGCAATAGCAAACTCCCGGAGGGCACGATCGTAATCCAAGTCGCCGAGCCAGTAGTACGTCCCTAAGGAGTGGTGCGCTTCCGGCAGATCGGGCGCCAGCTCGAAGGCCTTGTCGACCGCTCGCTTCGCCTGTGCGATGCGGTCTGGCGCGCGATCGTAGTGAGACAGATACAGGCGGGAGTGCATCCGGGAGAGCATCGCGTAGGCCAGCGCGAAGCCGGAATCCAGCTCTACTGCCTTCTCGTACATGCGCAAAGCTGTCCGTGCAAACCGTTCGTCCGAGCCGCGACGGCGGTATTCGTTGCCGCGCAAGTAGTAGTCGTAGGCCTGGAGGTTGCGGGTCGGTACCGAACCGATCGTGCGTCGTTGTGGCTCGAGCAAGTTTACGTCGAGCGCTTGCACCACCTTCTGCGCAATGTCGGACTGGACCCGGAAGATCTCGTCCAGCGGCTCGTCGTAGACCTCGGCCCACAAGTGGGTGCCATCGGCCGTGCTGACGAGCTGTGGGGTCACGCGCACCCGGGCGCGACCGTCGGGAAACGTCGCCCAGCGGACACTGCCTTCCAGGACGTAGGCGACCCCGAGCTCCCTGCCAATGTCGAGTATTGTTTTCTTGGTGCTCTTATATGCCGTGGCGCTCGTGCTCCCGATGACCCGCAGCCCGCCGACTAGCGCCAGCCGAGCGGTGACCTCCTCGGTCACTCCATCCGTGAAATACTCCTGCTCGGCAGGGCCGAGATTGGTGAAGGGGAGCACCACGATTCGCTTCGGCGCCCGGGCAGTCTCCGCGGTGTGAGCGCCGAACGGGGCATGGAGGAAAAGCCAGCCACCGAGAACGCTCGCTGCCACGAGCGCGAAGGCTACCGTGGTCAGCCGCAGCCCCGACGCGTAGCGCCGCACCGGGGGAGCCGCTTGTATTGGCGGCAGCGTCGCGCTCGCCACTGAGCCGCCATCACCGCCGGTCGCGATCTGCGGTGGCAGTCGACGAGCGCGAATGGCCGCGACCAGCTCCTGCGTGACTGCCGAGGGCTGCACCTCGAGGTCCCGCCCGAGGCGTCGTCCAAACTCCTCATAGGCTCGGACGGCCGCAGCTCCATCGCCCGCCCGATCCAAGAACTCGATCAGCCGCCGCACAGCGGTCTCATCGAACGGCGATAGCTCCGTCAGCCGACGCGCCCATCGGGCAGCGCGTATCGGATCCCCCACCACCGCGGCGTCATCGGCGAGTCGCTGGGCGGCTTCGCACGCCCGCCGTCGCAGGTACTCCCGCTCCTCGTCCAACCAGCGCTCGAACTCGGGGGCATCCGGGGCGTGCAACCCGTTCAGGAGCGCGCCACGGTACAACTCCAATGCCCGCTCCGCCTCCCCACCTTCGAGCGCCGCCACGAAGTCGCAGACATCACACCACAACGCCTCCTCGCTGAGGCCCAACTCTTCGTCTCCGCGAGCGACCACGAGGTCCGGGCCGAGCCCGTTTCGCAGGGCGTGCATGGCCTGCCGGAGGGAGTTGCGCGCGTGCGTGTTGTCGAGCTCCGGCCAGAAGAGCGCAACCAGACTGTCGCGGCGATGAAAGCCAGCAGGGCGGGCGGCGGCGAGATAGCCGAGCAGGGCGAGCAGCTTGGGCCGGCGCAGCACCGCGCGAAGCTCGCGGTCCTGCTCGTCCCTAAGATCCACGGTCCCAAGCATCCGGAACCGGATCATGGCACAGACCTCGTCCCGTGTCCCCGTTAGCCGCCGTCTAACGGTCCTCAAACTTTCAGTAAACCCGGTCGGCGCACCTTTGGAGAAGATAGGCCGCCTGGAAGGCCTCGCAAGCAGCGTGGCACGGCAGGACGGGCCAAGACGTCGTCTCCGGACGCTCCAACCGTGGAGGTCGTATGTCGTTGCAGCGCTTTCGCCTAACCGGCACCCTGTGGATCGCCGCGCTGTTTGCCGGCTGTGACCGCCACCATCCGCTCGCCCCGCCCGGCGTGCAAGCGAGCGCCGTCGCCGGCTCGGGGGCGACGCCAGCCGCGCCCTCGAATACCAACGCGACGGCTGCGTCGCCCAGCCAGATGAACGTCTCGTGGCAGGACAACTCGACCAACGAGACCGGCTTTGAGGTACACCGCTCAGTCACGGGACCGAGCGGCAGTTTCGCGCTCCTCGCCAGTCTGAGCGCGAACGCTACGACCTACAGCAATACGGGGCTCACCGCCTCGACCCAGTACTGCTACAAGATCCGCTCGTTCGGGACGACCGGAAACAAGACGACCTACTCGTCCTTTTCCAACAATGCCTGTGCGACGACGCCGGCTCCACCGCGTCCCGCCGCGCCCTCGGGCGCGGACGCAAGACCGGCACGCAGCACCGCGGTGGACCTGAGCTGGACCGACAACTCGAACAATGAGGATGGATTCCGGGTCGAGCGCTCCCTGGACGCAGGCTCCACCTGGACGAGCGCGGGCACCTTTGGTCCGAACCTTACCTCCTTCCAGGACGTGGGGCGCGTGAGCGAGCAGCCGGTGTGCTATCGGGTCATCGCGTTCAACGGCGGAGGGGACTCGCCACCCTCCAATACGGACTGCACGACGCCCCCCGCGGCTCCGAGCGGCCTGACGGCGACGGCCCTGGTGGACCAGCCGTCCATCGATCTCACGTGGAAGGACAACTCCGGCGTCGAAGACGGCTTCGAAGTGCTGCGTGACGCAGGTTATGGCTGGAGCGCGGTGGCCGAGCTGCCGGCGAACAGCACCAGCTACCGCGACGCGAGCGCGGGCAGCAACACGACCTACTCGTACCATGTGCGGGCGAAAAAGGACGGCGGATTCTCTGATCTCTCGGATGGCGCTAGCGCGCAATGCGTCGCTGCTACCTGTCCCGCGACCTGCAACGGCAACTTGGATTGCGACCTGGGCTATATCTGCACCAACTACGTCTGCGTTCCCCACTGCGGCGACGGCGTGCGCGACGGCGACGAATCTGACGTCGACTGTGGTGGCGATGCGTGTGCGGCCAGGTGTGCGGCGGGGCAGACGTGCAGCGTCCCCGCGGACTGCGCGTCGGGCATCTGCAGCTACGGCATCTGCCAGTAAGGAGAGGAACTATGAGACGAGCCCTCGTGCCGGCGCTCCTGCTCCTAGCCCTCACCCAGTCCATCCGGGCGCAGGTGCCACAGGACTCGACGCGCGATCTGATGGCGATCAAGGCCGAACTGGAGCGCATCAAGGCCGGTCTGGACACTATGCGGAGTCTGCTCGGTCAGCTGCTGCGCGTGGCATCCCAGCGTCCGGGCCAGGGCGGAGTGGCCGCAAGCGCGCCCGTGCGCACGAGCGTGTCCGGTGCGCCGATGTTGGGACGCCCCGATGCGCCAGTGACGCTCATCGAGTTCTCCGACTTCCAGTGCCCGTTCTGCGGGCGCTTCTTCGCGACGACGCTTCCGGCACTCAAGAAGGACTACATCGACACCGGCAAGCTGCTGTACGTGTTTCGCGACTACCCGCTCGAGGAGCTCCACCCGAATGCCCGCAAGGCCGCGGAGGCCGCGCACTGCGCCGGTGAACAGGGCAAGTACTGGGAAATGCACGACGTGCTGTTTCAGCATCAGCGGGCGCTGGCCCCATCGCAGCTCGCCGAACACGCACGCACAATCGGTCTGGATGGAGCCGAGTTCGATCGCTGTCTTTCGTCAGGCAAGTACGCACCGCAGATCGAGCGAGGCCTGGTAGACGGTGCGGCAGCCGGCGTCCAGGGGACGCCGGGCTTCGTCGTGGGGCGGACTACGGCAGCCGATACTGTGGAAGGCACCCCGATCCGCGGTGCTCAACCCCTGGACGCGTTTCGGCGCGTCATCGACCAGCTGCTCGCCCCGCAGACGGCGGCAGCGAACCACGATCCCCAGAGGTGACCTATAAATCTCATTCAGAGGAATGGCTTCGCGCTGGCTGCTGTTGCGGCGCTCATATTCCAGGGCTGCCACGATCCAATTGTCCCGACCGCGTCACGCGCCCGTGGAGTGCTCGCAAGCCTGACGTCCGTCGACCCGGCGGGCCGCCGTCTCGTCGTCTTCACCGCCGAGCGGCTGCCGCCAGACTTGGCAGACCGCGTTGCGCTGCTCGGGGGCTCCGTCGAGGCCTCGCTCGACAGCATCGGCGCGGCCGCGGTTACCGGACTCTCAGAAGCCGGGGCGGCCGAGCTGGGGGCCGCCCCGGACGTGCGAGCAGTGGAGCCCGACCCGCTCGCAAGCCTGCGGGATGATGACGAGGCCATCGACGGTCCCGTCGGGGAGGCCGCGGGCGACGCGATCGCGCCAGCGGATGCGACTGCTTCGCCGACGACGGCTCAGTTCTACGCGCGGCAGTGGAACATTCGGGCGGTGTTCGCGGACCAGGGGTGGGCCGCGGGTCACCTCGGCTCGCGCGATGTCAAGGTCGCGATCGTCGACACTGGCATCGACTATCTGCTTCCTGACTTCGTCGGGCTCGTGGACCTCGAGCGCTCGACATCGTTCGTGCCGGAGGACGTGATCCCGGCGCGCTACGCCGGCCGGCTCCCCTTCAGCGATCTCTTCTGGCACGGGACGGCCGTCGCCTCGGTTGTCGCGAGCAACGCGAAGGTCCTGGCCGGGGTCAACCGGTACGTCACGCTCCTCGCCGTGAAGGTAGTTGATTCGACGTTTATGACCTCCGCAGGCCGACTCTTGAGCGGGATCCTGTACGCCGCGGACCGGGGCGTAGATGTGATCAACCTCAGCAATGGCGTGCAACGCGACAAGAGCGAGAACCCGGGGACGGTTGCGGCCTTCGAGCGGGCGGTGAACTACGCCTTCCGAAAGGGCGCCCTCCTCGTCAGCGTCCCGTTCAATGACGCAGCCGATCTCGATCACAACGGCGATCTCGTGCGGCTGCCGTGTGAGGCCGCCAACGCCATGTGCGTGGCCGCTACGGGGCCGACCGCCGCCGCCGGGGTGAACGGGCCGTGGGAAAACGTGGACGCAATCGCCCCCTACGCCGCCTATGGCCGCTCGGCGATCAGCGTCGCCGCGCCCGGCGGCGCCGGCGACGTGGGTCAGTTTCGCAGAATGTGGGTGCTCTGTACGACCACTCCGACGCAGACCACCGCGGCCCCAGCATGCCGGGCCCGCCAGCCCATCGCGCAGCCCGTCGGCAACAGCTTCGCGGCGGCGCACGTCTCCGGGCTCGCGGCACTCCTCGTGGCGCAGCTGGGCCACGGGAACCCGGGGCTGATCCGGGAGCGCATCCTCCAGACGGCGGACGACCTCGGCGACCCCGGGGTTGACCCGCACTACGGCCGGGGGCGTATCAACGTCGCGCGAGCGCTGGGGATCGTACCGTAGGCGAGCTGACATGACCGCTTTCGAACTTCGGATAGGAGCGATTATGAACACGCCGCGAATGGCACACCGCGTCCTGCCTGCTTTGGGTGCCTTCCTGCTTGTGGCATGCGGCTCCGACTCGACGGCGCCCCCCGCGCTGGCTGCGAGTGGCCAGATCGCCTTCAGGAGCGACCGCGACGGCAACGACGGCTCGGGCGTCACCAACCTCACCAACAACCCAGCCTTCGACGGCTCGCTAGTCTGGTCGCCTGACGGCTCGAAGATCGTATTCACGAGCAACCGTGACGGCAACTCGAAGCTCTACGTGATGAACGCCGACGGCTCAGGCGTCCGCAACCTCACCAACAACCCGGCGTTCGATAGCGATCCCGCATGGAGGCCACGGACTCCATGAGCACGATTCAGGTTCCGTCGCGATTGCTCTGCGCCGGCGACGTGGGTCAGTTGCCGAGAGTGTGGTTGGGCGGCGCCGCACGTCTCCGGGCTCGCGGCGCCAACTCGTGGCGCAGCTGGGCCACGGGAAGCCGGGGCGGATCCGGGAGCGCATCCTCCAGACCGCGGACGATCTCGGGGAGCCGGAGACTGATCCGTAAAGGGTCGCATCAACATCGCGCGGGCGTTGGGGCTGATCAACTAGACGGTCACGTTGACGCAGACTGCGGTCTCACCCAAGGAGGTATTATGTACCGGTTTCGCATGGAATCGTATGTCGTACTCGGCGCGGCCTTCCTGGCCGCCTGCAGCGACCAGAACGCGCCCTCCGCGCCGACCGCCGTGGCGAGCTTCGCAGTAGCCAGCGATACGGGCGGTGGGGGCGGTGCTGGTGGGACTCCTGGGGCGACGTCCCCAAGCTGTCCGGCGACCCCCACCTTCGTGGTGGCGACTGAGGACAATCTGAGAGACGCGGTCGCAGCCGCTGGCCCTGGTGCGGTGATCGCGATTCGTGGCATGGTCGGCATCGGCGCCGATCTAATCATTACGACCCCGAGCGTAAGACTCACCTGCGCCACACCGGGCTCCGGACTGTTTGCGGAACTCGGCAACCCGGACTTCCTCTTTCTGATCCAGGCGCTGGCTCCCGGCGTCGCCGTGGACAACCTGGTGCTCGATGCGTCGGCGCTGGGGGAGGGCCCGTACTTCGGTACTCAAGCCAACCTACGGTTCTCAACCAAACTTGTCGCCTGTGGGGCGGCGGGCGGCGAGTGCCCCCTCTGGGACGCGGGGCCCGGCGTAATCGTTACGCAAAACAGGTTTACGGCGAACGGGACGGGGACCGGTGTGCACCTGCAGAACGGCATCGACGGCGCGCGCATTCAGGGCAACGTCGTCATCGCCACGGCGCCTAGTACCGGCGCGGTGTTCGGTGGCATCCGCG
>JACXTT010014198.1_pt1 | contig 10446 bp, 10 predicted proteins | sample 9270951 | NCBI WGS metagenome assembly JACXTT01 (sample SAMN15532306, study PRJNA645909) | rock metagenome | isolation source: weathered quartz diorite | place: Puerto Rico | collected 2017-06-21
TGTCGGCCGACCCGGTCGATGACCACAAGAGATGGGCGAAGGACATCGAGGAGACGCAGGGCACCGCGCCGAATTACCCGGTCATCGGCGACGCGGACCTGAAGGTGGCGAAGCTCTACGACATGCTTCCCGCCGAAGCCGTGCCCGGCAAGCGCACGCCGGCCGATAACGCCACCGTGCGCACCGTATTCCTCATCGGTCCCGACAAGAAGATCAAGCTGATGCTGTTCTACCCGATGACCACGGGTCGCAATTTCGACGAGGTGCTGCGCGCCCTCGACTCCATTCAGCTCACCGCCAAGCACAAGGTGGCGACGCCGGCCAATTGGCGCCAGGGACAGGACGTCATCATCGCCGGCTCGGTGAGCGACGATGAGGCGAAGAAACTATTCCCCAAGGGCTGGAAGTCGCCCAAACCGTACCTGCGCATCACGGAGCAACCGAAATAACCTGTAACAATCGCTTACCCCTTCGCGGGCACATGGCGGATACTCTGTTGTGCAAGGAGACGGAGTTATGAAAAGACCGTCGAAACTGCTCATCGGCCTCGCGCTCGCCGCGGCCGGCGTCCTTGGCGCCGGCTCCGCGTTCGCCTGGCATCACGCCCGTGTGATAGTCGGCTTCAACGTCGGCCCCTATTGGGGACCCTACTGGGGTCCGTACTGGGGTCCGGCGTACTACCCGGCACCGGTGTATTACCCGGCACCGGTGGTCGTCTCGCCGCCCGCGCCAGCGCAGTACGTCGAGCGCAGCGACCAGCCGCTGAGCTCCGGCTACTGGTATTACTGCGAGACCTCGCGCGGCTACTACCCGTACGTAAGAGAGTGCCCGAGCGGCTGGAAAGCCGTGCCGCCGGCGCCGCCGCCCGCCCAATGAAGCGCACCGTTCTCGCTCTCGCCGCTCTCGGGCTGTTCGCCGGCTGCGCGACGCCGCCGCCTACGGGTCCGAGCGTGATGGTGCTACCGGGCTCGGGCAAGAGCTTCGACCAGTTCCGCTACGACGATAACGAGTGCCGGCAATTCGCGACTGCGCAGATCGGCGGCACGACAAACGCGCAGGCCGCGAATGACGCCGCAGTCAGGAATGCTGTCGTCGGCACGGCCATCGGTGCCGCTGCCGGCGGCCTTATCGGCGGCAACCAAGGTGCGGGCGTAGGAGCAGGCGTCGGCCTCGCCGGTGGCGCGCTCGCCGGCACCGGCGCAGGCGAATACGCTGGCCGCACGCTCCAGCAACGCTACGACATCGGCTACCAGCAGTGCATGTACGCGAAAGGCCATCAGATCCCGATGGCCGGGCGCTATGCACCTTATCGCGCTTCACGCCAGGCCGCGCCACCGCCCCCGCCGCCGCCGGGGCCGCCGCCCCCGCCGCCGAAGCCAAGCTAAGAAATCGGGGACTGTCCCTTGGGGCCGTCCCCGATTGCTTTTAGCCGTCGCACGCCCTCGAGGAGCGAGGCGCGCATCAAAAATGCCTTGTGCTTCACCGGATCATCCGCCGTGCGGCGTAGCTCGTCGAAATGCCGCTCGCGCGTCGCTGGATGGCGCTCTTCGAGCCGCCGCTTGTTGGCGATCGTCTGCTCCTGCACGTACTCGATGTTGAGCGGGCGCCGCCGCCGCTCATAGGCATCAAGGTCGGCGCCCGGCTGCGAGAGGAGTTGCGCGAGCTCCCACGCCTCGTGGATGCCGGCATTCAGTCCGAGCCCGCCGATCGGGTTGTTCACGTGCGCCGCATCACCGCACAAGAACACGCGACCCCGCCGGAACTGCTTCGCGACGCGCTGGTGCACGTTGTAGAGGTTGAGGTGCAGGTAATCGCGCTCTGCCTCCGGCACGTAGATGCGACCGAGACGCGCGCGCACCGCGGCATCGGAGAGCGCTTCTTCATCGCTCTCGTTTTCGCGCGTGTTGTACACCGCGCGCCAGCGTCCCTTCAGGTCATCACCGGCCACCTTGAAGAGGTTGGTCCATTCCTGCGGATCGGCCATGTAGTTGCGATAGCAGCAGCCGAGCGCCACGGCGAAATCGAATTTGGTGGTGATGACGAGAAAGCGCTCGGGCCAGGTGAAGCCCTCGAACTCGATGCCCAGCGCCTTTCTCACAGTGCTGCGACCGCCGTCGCAGCCGATCACATAGTCCGCGCGCAGCGCGTCGTGCTCTGTTTGCACCGTGACGCCATCCGCATCCTGCTCGACGCCGGTCACACGCGTTGCCATGCGCACCGTGGCGTTCGCCATGGCTCGCAGGCGCGCGATGCCCATGAGCGCGAGCTTGTGCTGCTCCGTCTGCACGACGAACGGGTAGCCGGTTTCGCCGCGCAGCCGCTCGAAATCGAATTCGGCGATCAGGCGCAGGCGCGGCCGGTCCCAGAACTGGAAGGTGCGCGCGCCCAGGCCCTGCGCGATGTACTCATCGATGAGGCCGAGCTCAGCCAGGATTTCAAGCGTAGGCGGCTGCGTGGTCGAGGCGCGTGGGCTGTCGTTGACGCGCTCCTCGGCCTCGAGCAGCGTCACGTCGTGCGCGAAACGCGCGCAAGCGAGGGCGGCGACGGTACCCACCGGGCCCGCGCCCACCACGATGATGCGCCGCGCTCGCATGGAGCGGAGCTTATACTCCGGCGGTGCGCGAGGCTTTCCGTTTAGGCGCGAAACAGGTCGCGCAACTCATCGAGCGCGGTGAACTCAGCGCCGAGGCGCTCATCGCGAGCTGTCGTGAGCGCATCGCCGAGCGCGAACCGACGGTCAAGGCATGGACGCACCTCGCGGCCGAGTGGCCAGCCGCGAAAGCGCCGCGCGGCCCGCTCTATGGCGTGCCGGTCGGCGTGAAGGACATCTTCGACACGCACGACATGCCGACCGCGTACGGCTCGCCGATCTACACCGGCTACCGGCCGCGTACGGATGCCGCCGCGGTAGCGCTCACGCGCCGCGCCGGCGGCACGATCATGGGGAAAACGGTGACGGCCGAATTCGCCACCTTCGTGCCGCGCGAGACGCGCAATCCGCTCGATCTCTCGCGCACGCCGGGCGGCTCCTCGAGCGGCTCCGCTGCCGCGGTTGCCGATTTCATGGTGCCGCTCGCCTTCGGCACGCAGACCGCCGGCTCGCTCATCCGCCCGGCTTCCTATTGCGGCATCTTCGCGTACAAGCCGACGTACAACACCATCGCGCGTGCCGGCCTCAAGCCCGGCGCCGATTCGCTGGACACCGTGGGCGTTTACGGGCGCAGCGTCGAAGACTGCGCCTTCTTCGCCGCTGCACTCACCGGGCGGCGCGAGCTGGAGGCGCGGCTCGAACGGCCGCCGCGCATCGCCGTAAGCCGTACGAACGAATGGGATCGGGTGCAGCCTGAGATGCGCAATGCCTTCGAAGACATGCGGCGCGCGCTCGGGGCCGACGAGTTCGAGCTACCCGCCGGCTTCCGCGGCCTGCGCGAGAGCCACACCGCGATTCTTTGGTACGAGGTGGCGCGCGGCCTCGCCGACGAGTTCACGCGCTTTCCCGACAAGCTCGACCCCGGCCTGCGGCAGCGCTGCGCCGACGGCTTCGCGCTCGACCCGCGCGAATACGTGCGGGCACAGGCGCACGCGGCCGAGTGCCGCGCGCGATTCGCGGCGGTGCTCGGCGATTACGACGTGCTACTCGCGCCTGCCGCGACGAGCGAGGCGCCCAAGGGACTCGCGTCCACGGGAGACGTGGCCATGAACGTCGTGTGGACGCTGCTGCACACGCCCTGCGTCGCGGTGCCGGCGGGCAAGGCGCCGAGCGGCATGCCGCTCGGCATGCAGGTGATCGGGCGCATCGGCGATGATGCGCGCACGCTCGCCTGCGCCGCCTGGATCGCCGAGCGGCTCGCATGAGCATACGCGTCGCCATCCCGGATCTCGTCTCGCCGTCGTACTTCCCGGCGATCGCGGCGGTCGAGCTCGGCTTGCTGCCGGATGCGACGATCGAGCTCCTCTACCCGGTCACCAAGACCTACGAGCAGCTGCGCGAAGGGCGACTCGATTTCGTCGGCGGCGCTGCACACGCCGTGCTGTACGCATTCAATGACTGGCAAGGCGCGAAGCTCCTTTGCGCGCTCGCGCAGCGCATGTACTGGTTCCTGGTGGTGCACAAGAAGTTCAAGCCGCAGCGCGGTGAGCTCGCCGTGCTGAAAGGCCTGCGCATCGGCGCGGCGCCGGGGCCGGTGGATGGTCTCAAGCAAATGTTGAAGCGCGCCGGCATCACCGATGTGCAGATCGGCCCGGTGCCGGGGGTGGTGGACGAGGAGGCCTCCTTCGGCCTGATGGCAGCGAGGGCGCTCGCCGAGGGCAAGATCGACGGCTTCTGGGCGAACGGCATGGCGGCCGAGCTCGCCGTGCGCGAAGGCACCGGCGTCGTAGTACTCGATGCGCGCCGCGACGGCACACCGGAGGTGAAGGGCTATACGTTCCCGGCGCTCGCCTGCACCGACAAGACCATCCGCGAGCGGCCGCAGCTCGCGCTCGCCGCCGTGAAGGCGGTCGGCGCCGCGCACAAGGCGCTAAAGGAGGATCCGGCCCGCGCCACCGCCGTCGCAGAGCGGCACTTCCCGCCCGCGGAAGCGGCGCTCATCGCCGAGCTCATCCGTCGCGATGCGCCCTACTATCAGCACGGTATCTCGCGCCATACCGTCGAATCGATGAATCGCTTCGCGCGGGATCTTGGCTTGCTCTCCCACCCGGTAAAGTACGACGAGGTGGTGTGGGCGCCAGAGTGACGCGCGGGCTCGCAGCGGTGCTCGCGCTCGGCGCAGCGACCGCGCTCGCGCAATCCTGGCCGCAGCGCGTGGTGCACGTCATCGTGCCGTTCGTCGCCGGCGGCAACACCGACAGCCAGGCGCGCATCGTCACCGAGCGGCTGAACGAGCTCCTGGGCCAGCCGTTCGTGGTCGAGAACAAGGTCGGTGCGGGTGGCGCGATCGCCGCCGAGTTCGTGGCGAAGAGCGCGCCGGACGGCTACACGCTGTTCTTCGCCGCCTCGCCGCAGTTCTCGCTGCCGCTCCTGCAGAAAGTGAACTTCGATCCATTCAAGGACTTCGCACCGATCTCGATCGTCGGCACCAACCCCTTCGTGCTGGGCGTGCACATCTCTGTGCCCGCCAATGCGGTGCAGGAGTTCGTCGACTATGTGAAGGCGCGCCCCGGGCAGCTGAACTACGCCTCCGCCGGCGCGGGGACGACGACGCATCTCACCGCCGCGCTGTTTCTCGCACGCGCCGGGCTGCAGATGACGCACGTGCCTTACAAAGGCGGCGCGCCGGCCGTGGCCGATCTCGTCGGTGGCCAGGTGCAGATGTACTTCGGCAACGCTTCGGAGCTGATCCAGCATTCGAAAAGCGGCAAGATCCGGCTCCTCGGCGTCTCGAGCCCGAGCCGCACGCCGCAGCTTCCGGACGTTCCCGCGATCGCCGAGACCTATCCGGGATTTGCCACCGGCACGTGGAACGGCTTTCTCGCGCCGACCGGCACGCCGCAACCCATCATCGAACGCCTGGCGCGCGAAGTGGCCAAGGTCGTGCGGGAGCCCGCGACCGCCGAGCGGCTGCGCAAGATCGGCGTCGAGCCGCTCGGCAACACGCCGGCCGAATTCGCGGCCCTCGTGCAACGCGAAGCGCCGATCTGGCGCGACGCGGTGAAGGCCGCGGGCATCCGTGCCGATTAAGGTTCTGATCGCCGGCGCAGGGCTCGGCGGGCTGACTGCAGCCGCCTGCCTGATGAAGCGCGGGTTTCACGTGCGCATATTCGAGCAAGCACCGAAGCTCGGCGAGGTCGGCGCCGGCATCCAGCAGAGCGCGAACGCCGTCAAGGTGCTCTACGACCTGGGGCTGCGGGACGCGCTCGACAAGGTCGGCGTCAAGCCGAAGGAGTACGAGTTCCGGCGCTACGACACCGGCGAGCTGCTGCACAAGATCCCTTTCGCCGAGGCGCACGAGCGCAACCACGGCGCGCCCTACTACCATCTGCATCGCGCCGACTTGCACCAGATCCTGCTCGACAAGGTCATGTCGCTTGATCCGCGTTGCATCACGCTCGACGCTCGAGTCACTGGATTCTCCGAGACGGCGCACGGTGTGACGCTCGAGCTGGCGGACGGCTCCGCCGTGTCCGGCGACGTGCTGATCGGCGCCGACGGCATCAAGTCAGCGATCCGCGCGCAAATCGCCGGCGAAACGCCTGCCACGTACACCGGCTACGTGGCGTGGCGGCTGACCGTGCCACGCGCGAAGCTGCCGCTCGACATCATGGAGCTCGTCGGCACCGTCTGGTGCGGGCCGAAGAACCACTGCGTGGTGTATTGGCTGCGCGGCGCAGAGCTGCTCAACTTCGTCGGCTGCCCGGAAGATCCCTCCTGGGGCGAAGAGTCATGGACGCAGCGGCGCCCGTGGCAGGAGCTAAAGAGCGCTTACGCCGGCTGGCATCCGAAGATCCAGGCGATCATCGACGCGGCCGAGCGCGACCAGTGCTACCGCTGGTCGCTCTTCGACCGTAAGCCGATCCACGATTGGAGCACCGAGCGGGTGACGCTGCTCGGCGATGCGGCGCACCCGACGCTGCCCTTCATCGCTCAGGGCGCCTGCATGGCAATCGAGGATGGCGCGGTGCTCGCGCGAGCGCTGGAGGGGGCGAGCTCCCTGCCGGAGGCGCTCGAGCTCTACCAGCGCGCGCGTGTCGAGCGTTGCGCGCGCGTGGTGCTGGAGTCCGCCGAGCACGGCACGCTGTACCACATCAAGGATGCCGCGGCCATGAAGAAGGCATTCGCGGATCGCAACATCGCGCGCGAGCGCGCGCAGTGGCTCTTCAACTACGACCCTCTCAAGGTGCCGCTACAGGACGAGGACCTGCCCCTGTAGTCACGCCCGAAAAAACCCGCGCGGCGCCTGGTGCAGCCGCTCGTAGCCGGTGCGCGTCACGCGGATCAACTCGCCCACCTGCACGCCGGCGGGTCGATCGCGCGCGATGACGTTGGGCTGCACCACAACGGTCATGTTCTCTTCGAGCGTCATGTTCGGCAGCGCTCCCGCCGGCCGGCTCTTCGTGCCGAGGATCGGCGGGAAATAGCCGCCGCCGAAGCCGTGCATCAGGTCGTCGCACACGGTGAAGCCGCGTTCCTCGATAACGCCGGCGGCATCCAGTATCTCCGTCATCGTAGTGCCATGACGCACCACCGCCGTGACCGCGTCGAACGCCGCTTCGGCAGTCGCATGCAGATCGCGGTACAGGGCCGTGGGCTCGGCGCCGACGGTGAACGTGCGCAGCACCTGGCCCGTGTAGTCCCAGAAGCTGCCCGACAGCTCGCAGAACACGATGTCACCAGTTTGCACTTTGCGCGCAGAGTGGAACTGCGGCGGCACGTAGAGCTGCGGATCGGCCATCGCGGTGACGCCGATGAAATGGATGAAGGTGGTGCCACCTTCGCCGACGTAGGCGCGCTCGACGAGATTGCCGAGCTCGCGTTCGGTCATGCCGGGCCGCGTGCCAGCGAGGAGCGATGCGAAGCCCTCGTCGCTGAATGCGGCGCCGATGCGCAGCCAGTCGAGTTCTTCCTCCGACTTGATGAGCCGCAGGCGCACATATTCGGCGTCGAGCTCGACCACATGGAACTCGCGCGCGAGCTCGCGCTGCTTGCGCGCGAGCAGCGGGCCCATCAGCCCGACGCGCTTCGCGCCGCGCTTTTTCAGCTCGGCGATCGTTAGCGCGATGCCGCGATGCTCGCCCCAGCGCACATCGCAGCCACGGGCGAGCTTCTTTGCCAGCGGAAAGTGGTTGTACCACTCGACATGCATGGCGATCGTCTCGCCCGGGCGGAAGACCGCATATGCCTCGACGGTGCCCGGCCAGCCGGTGAGCCATTGCGGCGCGTTGCCGGCGCGATGGTCGGTGACGACGAGCAGGTGATCGACGCCCGCTGCGTCCATCACCGCCTGCAGCGCGCGATGGCGCCGAGCATATTCGGCGTCGGAAAAGCGCGGATATTCCTGCGCCAAGATCGCGCGCAGGCGCGGCGGCACGTCAAGCATCTAGCGCGTAGCGGGGGCGGACTGGTGGTCCACGATCAGCCAATTGCCGCCGCGGTTGCGATAGACCAGCGTGTAGCGCGCCGGCGTCAGCGTCGCCTGCCCGTCGCGCATCTCGAAGAAGTTGTACGTGCCGCTGTCGATCGCGGTGTCGCCGAAGACGCGAATGTTGCGCTCGCCGAGCGCCACGCGCTGCGTCGCACGCTGCGGCGCGCTGCGGTAGTAGTCGGCGATCGCCGCCGCGCCGACACGCGGTTTCGGCTCGCTCGTGTCCGAGAGCACCGCCTCGGCATCGTAAAGCGCGCTGAGGCGCGCCGGATCGCGGCTGTTGAACGCCTCGACCCACGCTGCCGTGGCGGCGGCAACGTTTGCCGCAGCATCGCCGGCAGGCTGCACTGGAGCTGGTGCGACGGTTGCGGGAGCCGGCGGCGCGGACGCGGCCGCCCGGGGCGCCGGGTCGTATTCCAGGGGCCGTGAGGCGCGCACGCGCGTCTGGCGCATGAGGGCCGCCGCGGCCTTCGCGTCGACCGGCTGGATGTTCACACAGTCGGGCCGTGAGGACAGCAGGAGGTACGCGGTGGCATTCGCCTTGAAGTCATAATCGATGCGGCTCTCGCTGTAGCCGCCGAGCGTCTTGGGGCACTGGATGGACAGCGTGCGGGTCTCCGGCGGCACCTGCAGCGTCACGCGCTCACCGGGGCGCACATCGCTTAGCGCGCGCCCGCCGATGACGATGTAGTAGGGCCATTCCTGCGCGATGAAATCGGTCGGCCGGAAGACGGTGAGCTCGCTCGCCGCCGCCGTGGCGCTCGCCGCGGCGAGCGCAAGGACGCCGAGCTGCAGGCGCGCGCTCAGGCGAGCGCCTCGTCGCGCCCGTGCGGCGTCCGGAACACGAAGAGATTCGCGACCACGATCGTTGCGGCAAGGAAGTAGAAGGTCGCCGGAAGCCCGTGGCGGTCCGCCACCACGCCGGCGAGGTACGGCCCGAGCGCGGCGCCCACGGCCTGCGCGCCGAAGAGGACTCCGATGCTCGAGCCGCCCATGCTCTTCGGCGTCATCTCGAGAAGCCACGCCTGGATCACCGGGCGCGTCGCGTAGAGGAAGAAGCCGAGCACCGCTACCAGCCCGACGAACACGGGCGACGTGCCCACGAAGGCCATCGCCGCCAGCACTGCCGCGCTCGTCACCATGCTGCCGATCAGGATCTGCTTGCGGCCCATGCTATCCGACATATGGCCGGCGACCGGTGCTGCGGCGAAGCCTGCAGCTTGCAATACGAACAGGCACGCTCCCACCACGGCCGGCGAATAGCCCATCTCGCGGGCGAGATAGACCGGCAGGAAGGTGAGCAGCGCGCTCTGCGTCATCGTGCGGAACGATGAGCCCACGGAGAGCAGCACGAGCGAGCGATTGCGCAGCAGCTCGCCCAGGCCGCGCGTGTACTGCGCGAGCGACTGGCTCTCGGCCGGCGCCTTGCGCGCGCCGAGACGCAGCGTGCCCATATAGGCAAACATGAGGAGCGCGACGACCAGCCCAGGCGCGACGTTCAGCACCACGACATGGCGCCACGAAAACACGGCGAGCGCGGCGCCGATCACCACGGGAGCGATCGCATCGCCGACGTTGCCGCCCATGCCGTGCAGCGAGAGCACCAGGCCCTTGCGATCCGGATAGCGGTTGCCGAGCGTCGGGATTGCCGTCGGATGCCACAGGCTGTTGCCGAAGCCGACCAGCGCGACGCAAATCAGCAGCATCGCGTAGCTGTGCGTAAAACCGATCAGCAGGTACGGGAAGCCGACCCAGAAGAGCGACACCGCCATGAGCAGGCCTTTGCGGCCCACCGTGTCGACCAGCACGCCGCCCGGGATGTTGGCCACCGCCGAGGCGATGTACTGGCAGGTCATGATGAGCCCGATCTCGCTGTAGGAGAGACCGAGCTCGCTGCCGATCAGCGGCAGCAGCAGATAGAAGGTTGCGGGATACCAGTGCGTGAGCCCGTGGCCGATGGTGATGAGCCAGAGCTCACGCCACTGATGGCGCGGCGGGGCCTCCGCCGCGAGGACGCTGCTCAAGCCGCCACCTTGGCGCGCTTCAGGTACTGGTCGACGAGCTCGGCGGTCAGGACGACCGCGGGGTCATACTCGGGGGCGTTCTCGATCTGCTCGAGGTCGTTAAGGCCGCACGCTTTGTAGATCCGGTTGGTCGCCGAGATCAGCCGCACCGGCTTGTCCGCGGCTGCGTTGAAGTGCTGGTGAATGGTGTTGGGCGGGATGTAGATCACGTCGCCCGCTTCCCATTCATAACGCTTGAGCTCGGCCTGCGGCTTCCAGTGATACGTGTCCGTGATCTCGACGTCGCAGTCCTGGTGCAGGTCGTAGCCGCGGCCTTCGAGCACGTACAGGCATTCCTCGGC
>JACXTT010014199.1_pt1 | contig 10446 bp, 9 predicted proteins | sample 9270951 | NCBI WGS metagenome assembly JACXTT01 (sample SAMN15532306, study PRJNA645909) | rock metagenome | isolation source: weathered quartz diorite | place: Puerto Rico | collected 2017-06-21
GGTCTTGATCAGCGGCACCATCTGCGGATCGACGATGCCCGACAGCACCACGCTGGGACCCACCACCTCGACCTTCAGGCCGCGCACACTGCCCAGCGACGCCCGCAGGCGCTGGGCCACGTCGGCGGTATCAGCCGGCGCCACGCGCAGCTTGCCCTGCAGCGCCACGCCGCGCTCGTTCCAGACAATCAGGCTGGTGGTGCCGATTTCCTCGGCCAGCAGCAGCAGGCGGCCGTCGACCACCGTGCTGCTGACCAGCGCGCCGTTGCCGATGGCCACGCGCTTGATGGTGCCCGGCACCTCGAGCGCGCGCACCTCGCCCTTGAACAGCTCGATCGCGCCAAAGCGCGCCGGCACCTCGTACGACGGCGGCTGCGCGCCAGTGCGGGCCGCGGTGGTCACGGGCTCGGCGGCACAGGCCCCCGAGGCCAACGCGGCTGCCACCAGTGCAGCCATCCCCTCGCGCGCCGCGCGGCACGCCCCCTTACCCGTTTTCCCGTCCGGTGCTCTGTGTACCGTGACCGCCTGCAGGCACGCGGCGTTGCCGCCGGGCTGCGCGAAAGACCCATCCATTGCGTGTTCCGTCAGTTGGTGTTCTGGATAATCTGATGTCGTGCTGCGGCCACGCTCAACGCGAGGCCGGCCGGCCCGCCATGGCGTTGGCGGCGTTGGCAACCGCGCCCTGCTGGGCCTGGGCGATGCCGCCCGCGGAGCCGCCCATGGAGCCCCCATTGGCCAGCGCCGAAGAAATGGCGTTGCCGATGTCCTGCGCGGTGGGCAGCTTGGAGATCATGTTGGCGCCCGCGGAACGGCCACCGACGATGTATTCGATGGCCGCTTCGTCGCCACCGGCAAAGAGCGCGTGCTCGCTGACCGCGATCTGCGGGGTCGCGGTCTTGTCGGCCGCATTGCGCAGCACCGCGCGCAGGCTGCCGACCTTCTGCGCCAGCGCCAGCCGCGCCGCCTGTTCGGGCGACACCATCAGCGTGAGGCTGTCGTAGTCAGGGTTGGTCTCCATGCCTTCCCCGCCCTCCGCGGCCTGCGCCGCCATGGCTTCGCCATAGTCGCGCGGGCGCACGTCCTGGCCGGTGGCCAGCACCAGCATGTCCGACATCAGCAGGCGCGCGGTCTGCTTGTCGGTGCCAGCCGCGGTGGGCGAGGTAGAGCTGATCAGGAACAGGTCGACATGGTTGCCCGGCTTGAGCATCTTGGCCGTCGAGTTGACCATGTCGACCTCGATGGTGAAGGCGCGCTTGCCGGGCTTGAGCAGGTCGGAGAAATCGCGCGACTGCAGCGCTTCCACGTCCGCGCGCCGCACCGGCTGGCCCTGCCGCACCTGGCGCACCAGGCGCAGGTTCTCCACCTTGTCGAAGCTGCTCGCCAGGATCATGTCTTCGTAGACCAGGTCGGCCGGAATCTCCCGCGCCGCGAAGCCATTGCCGTCGATCATCGTGCCCGGCGCGGCGTTGCGAACCGGCACCATGACGGCCACGCGGCGGCCCTCGTTCAGCTGCGCGGCCAACTGCTCTTTCAGCGCCGCTTCGCGCCCGCTCAGGAAGCGGTAGATCCACAGTGTCAGCAGGCCGGCGACCAGCACGGCGATGACAAGGACGACCCAGGGATTCCCGATGATTGAACGAATCTTGATTTTCTTCAGCATGAATGTGCTTGCAGTGGCCAGACGCCGCCCGGTGGCAATGCGTCAGGGAAGTGACAGGGAAAAGCTGTACGCCTGAAAGAAGGACCTGAACGCCGCGGCCAGCATGCTGATGACCGAGTTGTCGCCGCCGGCAACCAGCACGGCAACGACCAGCAGCGTGATGACGATGTACTCGAACGCGGCCTGCCCGCGCTGGCGCCTGCTACGGATTGCCATCGCCCTACTCCGGCCGCGCCACGGTGATCACCGCGTCGGTCTGGCCGGCGCGGTCGACAAAGGTGGCATCCATGCGCTCCTGCTGCCGCTGCATGGCCAGCGTCAGGCCCTCGATGCGGCCGGAGCCATCGGCCATGGGCGCGGGCATCTGCACCACGGAGGTCCAGCCCTGCGCCGCCAGCCGCTCGGCGGCGCGCTGCCGCGCGCCCTGCGCGTTGCCGGGCAGCCGGACCACCAGGGTGCGCCCGCGCTGGCCGCGGTCCGTGCTCTGGACATCCGACAGGACCTTGGCACCAGGCGGCAGGCCCAGGTCGCCCAGCCCGGTGCCGGACGCCACCGGCGCCAGCTTGCTGACCGAGAAGATGCCCGCCACATGCCCGCCCGGCGCGGGCCTGGGCTCCAGCGACAGCACATAGTGGCAAAGCCCGTCGATCGCGCTCAGCACGTACTGGCCGCCGGCCCGCTGCCCACGCGCCGGCACGCCTTCACGGGTCCAGTACTGGCGCCATGCGTCCGACACCGCTTCGGCGGTGCCGGAAAACTCCATCGTCAGCACCCGCGTGGGCAGGCCGTTGACCACCATGTCGGTGCCGACCGCATGCGCCCTGGCAGGCGCAACCGGCTGCCGGGTGCAGTCCGTCGCAGTGGCTGCCGCGGCGGACCAGGCGAGCGCGGCCGGCAGCAGCGCAGCCAGCCAGCGCATCCGGACGTCATGCATGCAGCCTCTCATCTAACGGCTCCCCAGGCGGTCGGAGGGGACCACGTCGGGCTGGATGCGGCCCAGGTCCAGTTGCAGGATTTCGGGCCCGAAGGCGGCCAGCCCGACGGTCAGCGCGGTGTCGATCACGCCGCCCTTGCTGGTGGGCACCGCTTCCTTGATCACGGCGAGCGTGCCGTTGCGCCCCTCGGGCGTCCAGGCGTTGGTCAGCAGCACGGTGTGGTCCTGCATGCCAAAACCGGTCCAGCCCGGCCACAGCGCGCGCAGGGCCGCGTTGTCGCCGGCGACGGACAACCCCACCTCGGCCCGGTAGAGGTTGCGCGTGGCCAGGTCAAAGCCGGCGCTGACCGCGTTGGCCGCACCCATGGCGGCCGTGATCGGCTTGAGCGTGGCGGCCGGGGTTTCGTCCACGCCGCTGCCCAGGGTCACGTCGGCATAGTTGCGCAGCATGTCCACGCCGGCATGGTCCTTCCACATCGGCGCCATGCCGCCGGGCAGGCGGCGCGCCGTGCGGTCGTTCGACGCCAGCGCGGCCTGGTCGTGCCCCAGCACGCGCTGCACGAACTCGCTGCGGATCTCTTCGTCGCCCTTGCTGGCGAAGCTGCCGTGCGACGCGCGCCAGCCCGGGTCGACGGTCCAGACCGTGCGCTCCCAGCCGGCATAGCGCGAGGCCATCAGCGCCTTGTTGCGCACGTCGCTGAACTTGCCCAGCATCGCCATGCCGAGAAACAGCACGCCGAGCACCGTCATCGCGGCGATCACGAATTCGATCATTGCCTGTCCGGCTGCCCGGTTCGGCCTGGCTGGCCTGCGCATCCGCATCCCCGCTCCCTCAGTTGCCCTGTGCCGCGATCGCGGCAACGCGTTCGAGATCACTGGTCTGCGTCAGCGATGCCTGCCAGTACGGATTGAAGAGGTTCGGGTATTCCACGCGCGAATCGGCGCGCCGCCACCCCGCCGCGCTGCGCAGCGCACCCGCCATGCCGCCGCTGTCGGTCGGGCGGATAAAGTACGCGCTGCCGCTGGCAAGCGCGCGCATCATGCCCCCGGCCATGCGCTCGTCCAGCGTCAGGCGATCGCCGCCCGGCAGCACGCGCGAACTGGTGACGACTGACGTGTCCTGGCGCTGCGCCTCGATCGTGATCGAAGGCGCGCGGTTGAAATCGTCCACGGGCCCGGAGCCAGGCTTGGGCTGGTTGCTCAGGTCGGCGTACTCCTGCAGCCCCGCGGGCCGGTTGTGCAGCGTCTTGCCCGGCCCCGACGAGTACTGCATCTGCGCGGCGATCAGCGTCAGCGGGTTCAGCAGCGAACCGCCGAAGTTGCTGTAGCCGCCGTAGCCGGAGCGTCCCGAATAGCGCCCGCCCGGCCCATTGGCCGCGCCGCCGCGCCCGACACTGGACACGGTGGGAATCGCAAACCCGACCGGGCCGGCCGGCGTGGCCCAGACACAGGCAAGCGTGCCGTTGGCCTGCGAGGCATCGAGCGCTTCCCAGCCCTTCTTGTCGCGGCGCAGATGCGTGCCGCCGTCATGCGTGACGACGGTCACCATGATGGCCACCACGGCGCCCTTGCAACCCTTGTAGGCAGTCGGGACCGCCGTCGGCGAGCGCGGCGAGCCGCGGTCCTTCAGGAAGCCGTCGAGCGTGGCGCCGTCGGTGGTGACGTCGGCAAAGCGGTCCTTGCCGGTGGCCGAACCCTGCTTGGGGTTCTGCGGGTCGGTCACGGTGGTGAACTTGGTCCAGCGGGCCAGCTGCACGCCGTAGCGCGGGCCGAAGAAGTAGCCGGAACTGACCGTTGAATCCGGCTGGTTGCGCTTGGCGACTTCGTCGGTCACCAGCGGCACCGCGGCGATGGTGCCGGCGTGGTAGGCGCGCTGCGCCATGCTGAGCGCGGCGATGATGTCATCGAGCCCGGTCACCAGCGGGGGCAGCAGCGTGTTCAGGGCGGTGCGCACCGGCGTGATCGCGGCCTTGCCCAGCTGCTTGGGGGTGGTCCACAGCAACTGCCCGTCGGAAAAGATCTTGACCAGCGTGTCGATCCAGGTGTTGTCCGTGTAGGTGCCCTTCAGCTCGTCGATCCACGACTTGAGGCTCACGGCCTGCGCCACGGCCACCTGGTTGGCCACCATCGCGCGGTTCGCGTAGGCGGCAAAGTTGTAGTCGCGCGCCTGCAGCACCGCAGCGCTATAGGCCGCGGCGTCCGCCGTGTTCTGCAGCTTGGTCTTGGCGCTGGTCAGCTGGCTCGCGTTGAAGGCGAGATACAGGGCCAGCCCGCCGATGGCGAGGAACACCAGCGCGAAGGCGAGTGCCTGACCGCGCTGGCCGGGGCGGCTGCGTCGATGCGCAAGACCTGTTTTGCCCATGTTCCGGGATCGCGTGTGCTGGAGCGCAGCAAGCAACTGGCGGCGGTGCCGCTTAGTTGTTCTTGCCCGTGTCGTTGCCGACGTTGTAGTTGTTCAGCCCCTTGCCCTGGTTGGCCTTGGAGCTGGCATCGTCCGCGGCGCTGCCGGCTTGCTTGATGGCCTGCTTGGACGCCGCGTTCTTGCCGGCCATTTCCTGGGCGAGGCCCGCGGTCTGGTTGCGGATGGTCTGGCCGAACATGGCATAGACGCCGATCGCGGACACGGCGATCAGTGCCACGATGATGATGTACTCGGTCATGCCCTGACCCTGCTGACGCGCTTTGCGGCGCAGATTTGCGAATGTCATAACGACTCCTTCCATGGGAATGCACAGAAACGGTTGCGCCATATGAAAGGCGCCTCATATGGAAGCCATATGCAAAGAAAACGCTGATGCGAACGGTTATCCGGCACCAGCGGCGTGCATGCTATCAAAAGGTTCCTTAGGGCCGAAGAAGAATAATTTCAATATTTTTAATAGCATTGAAACGACTCTGCCAATGACTCCCCCGAATGTAACAAAAAGTAATCTTTTACAATACACGGAGGTTATAGGAACTATTCTCGGAACCCGCACATTGCCAGCAATGGGGTGCTATTGAGTGTTGATTTACGGATGACAAGCCGCGCCACGGGCGGCAGGCCGCATGCGGCCTGCCTGCTGGACTTCAAGGCGAACCGGGGCAGTCATACCGCCCCTGCCAGCTGCCCGCGGCATAAAATAAAGAAGCAAAAAAATGGCAGAACTGGATATAAAGAACGCAGTGGAAATACTCGGGGCGTTAGCGCAGGAAAATCGGCTCAGGATATTTTTGCTGCTCGCCGATTCGGGACCGGAAGGAATACCGGCGGGTATTATCTCCGCGTCCTCCGATTTAACCCCATCCTCCGTAACATTCCATCTGAAGGAACTGGTCAGGACGGGATTGGTTAAAAGCCGGCAGCAAGGACGGTTTATGATTTACTCCGCCACCTCCGAAGGCATTTCCTCAGTCCTCGCATTTCTCGGCGGGAAATGCGCTTCCTTGCAGTAAGGGCAACGTCCCGGCGGCGCGGCGCGCCGCCGGGCGTACCGCTCCACCGCGTCACCGCATCCAACCCGGCACGTCAGCCCGCCATCCGCCTCTGCCAAATTTGCGCATTACGAGCTCATGACACAAATTGTGTCAATTATGTTGTTTCCGGATCATTGCAGAGTTCGGAAATCAGCCTTGGCCCATGTGCAACACACGGCCGCTGACGGGAAATGCAATCGATTACTGTTTTTTGCCACCTTTTTGGCCGAAGCCCAGCGGCCGGAGGGCTGGTGGAACGCAATCATTCCGGAATGGGCAGCAATCAAGCATTTTTAATATTTTTACCATTTAATCCGGCACCAGCTCCCAATCTCGCTCAAGCCCGCCTGTGCTGGCGGCGCCGACGACCCCGCCGCACCACGCCCGAGCCGGTGAGGTCCACGTCACTCAGGGGCCCTTCAGAACTTTTCGGTAAACTGTCGGCATTCCGGGACGCGCCGCGTCCCGCAGCCTGTGCAGTCCCCCTCATGTCAAATACCCACGAAATTCGCCCCGGCCAGTCCATCGAACTGCTCAAGGAACTCCATATCCTGACGCGCGACGGCAAGATGAACCAGGACAGCCGGCGCAAGCTCAAGCAGGTCTACCACCTGTTTCAGTTCATCGAACCGCTGCTGCAAGAGGTCAAGGCCGAGCGCGACCGCGTCACGCTGGTGGACCACGGTGCCGGCAAGTCGTACCTGGGCTTTATCCTGTACGACCTGTTCTTCAAGGCGCTGCAGGACGATTCGCACATCTTCGGCATCGAAACCCGGGAAGAACTGGTGAAGACCTCGCAGGCGCTGGCCGCGCGGCTGGGTTTTCCGGGGATGTCGTTCCTGAACCTGTCGGTGGCGGATTCGATCACGTCGCCGCAGCTGCCGCCCACCGTCGACGTCGTCACCGCGCTGCATGCGTGCAATACCGCGACCGACGACGCGATCCGCTTTGCGCTGGCCAAGCAGGCCCGCCATATCGTGCTGGTGCCCTGCTGCCAGGCCGAGGTGGCCAGCGTGCTGCGCAAGCACAAGGGCAAGCTGCTGGCGGGCAATCCGCTGACGGAAATCTGGCGCCATCCGCTGCACACGCGCGAGTTCGGCAGCCAGGTGACCAATGTGCTGCGTTGCCTGCAGCTGGAGGCGCACGGCTACCAGGTCAGCGTGACCGAACTGGTGGGCTGGGAACACTCGATGAAGAACGAGCTGATCATCGCGCAGTACAAGGACCTGCCGCGCCGCCGCCCGGCCGAGCGGCTGGAAGAGGTGCTGGAAAGGCTGGGGCTGGAAGAGATGCGCGAACGCTTCTTTACCGCGCCGGTGCCGGCTGCGTAATCAGCCTTTCTCGGGCTCGTCCTCACCCGCCATCCAGCGCCGCCAGCCCTCGTGGCCCAGACGGCGCATGGTGGCCTGGTTGCGCTCGTAGATGTCGGCCGCATCCGGGAACGCCGCCGCCGCGCGGGCGATGGAATCCTCGCGCAGCAGGTGCAGGATCGGATACGGCGCACGGTTGGTGTAGTTCTCGATATCGTCCGGCTCGGTCCCGGCAAACTGGTACTGCGGATGGAAGCTGGCGATCTGCAGCGTGCCTTCCAGCCCGAGGCTGCCGAGCAGGCGCTCGGCGAAGTACAGCAGGTCGTTGAAGTCGAGGAAGTCCGCCACCGTATCGGGCAGGATCAGCAGCGTGGTGTCGATCTGATCGGGGTCGGCGTCTGCCAGCAGGCGCAGTTCGCGCTCCAGCTCGTCCATCACGTCCGGCGCCTCGGTGACGGTGCTGACCACGTAGCGCACCTGCTCCTTCACATACACGCTCTTGGCGAACGGGCACAGGTTGAGCCCGATCACGGCGCGCTCCAGCCAGTGGCGGGTGGCGGCGATGACGGTGTCTGCGGAGTGAGTGGCGGAGGTCATGATGGCAAGGCGCGGCAAACCGTCATTCTAGCGCTGCCGCAGGCTCTATAATCCGCGGCGGAAACACCCCGCCCCCTGCCGAGCCTCCTGATGCCCTCTTCCGCCACTTCCTCCCCTTCTCAAGCCAGCCTAGACGTTGCCGTCATCGGCGGCGGTCCGGCCGGGCTGATGGCGGCCGAAGTGCTGGCGGCGCAGGGGGCCAGCGTGGCCGTCTACGACGCCATGCCGTCGGTCGGGCGCAAGTTCCTGATGGCCGGCAAGGGCGGCATGAACCTGACCCATGCGGAGCCGGAGCCGGCCTTCCTGGGTCGCTATGGCGCCCGCACGGCGCAGATTGCGCCAATGCTGGCGGGCTTCGGCCCGCAGGCCCTGCGCGACTGGGTTCACGGGCTTGGCATCGAAACCTTCATCGGCAGTTCCGGCCGCGTCTTCCCGACCGACATGAAGGCCGCGCCGATGCTGCGCGCGTGGCTGCACCGCCTGCGCGAGTCCGGCGTGCAGTTCCATATGCGTCACCGCTGGCTGGGTTGGGACGAGGGCGTGCCGCATGCGCTGCGCTTTGCCACGCCGCACGGTGAAACGGTCGTGCAGGCACGCGCAGTGGTGCTGGCGCTGGGCGGCGCCAGCTGGGCAAGACTGGGATCGGATGGCACATGGGTGCCGCGGCTGGCCGAGCGCGGCGTCGAGATTGCGCCGCTGCGGCCCGCCAACTGCGGCTTCGATGTAGCGTGGAGCGAGGCATTTGCCGAGCGCTTTGCCGGTGAGCCGGTCAAGCCCGTCGCCATCGCCCTGGCCGACCGCGATGAACACGCGCACTATCGCCAGGGCGAGTTCGTCATCAGCGCAACCGGCATCGAAGGCAGCCTGGTCTACGCGCTGTCCGCACCAATCCGCGACCGCATCGAAGCCGATGGCGACGCCACCATCCACCTGGACCTGCTGCCGGCGCACAGCGCCGAGCACGTCAGCGCGCAGGTAAAACATCCGCGCGGCGCGCGCTCGCTGTCGAGCCACCTGCAAAGCCGGCTCGGCCTCACCGGCGTCAAGGCCGGGCTGCTGCGTGAATGCCTGTCGAAGGAAGCGATGCACGACGCCGACACGCTGGCCGCATCGATCAAGGCGCTGCCGCTGCGCCTGCTGCGCCCGCGGCCCATCGACGAAGTGATCAGCAGCGCTGGCGGCGTGCGCTTCGAAGCGATGGATGAAGGGTTGATGCTGCGCGCGCAGCCGGGCGTGTTCTGCGCGGGCGAGATGCTGGACTGGGAAGCGCCCACCGGCGGCTACCTGCTGACGGCGTGCTTTGCCAGCGGGCGCACCGCGGCGCTTGGGGCCGCGGCTTACCTGCAGCAGGCTTAGGCGGCCTTGCCGCCGACGATGCTGAGCGCCACGGCCTCGGCCACTTCAATGCCGTCGATCGCCGCGGAGTAGATGCCGCCGGCATAGCCCGCGCCTTCGCCCGCCGGGTACAGGCCCTTCACATTGATGCTCTGGTAGTCATCGTTGTTGCGGCGGATGCGCAGCGGCGACGAGGTGCGCGTCTCCACCCCGGTCAGCACGGCATCATGCAGGGCAAAGCCAGGCAGCTTCTTGTCGATCTCGGGAATGCCCTCGCGGATCGCCGCGATCACGTAGTCAGGCAGCGACGTGCTCAGGTCGGTCGGCGTCACGCCGGGCTTGTACGAGGGCTCGACCGAACCCAGCGCGGTCGATGCCCGGCCCGCGATGAAATCGCCCACCAGCTGGCCCGGCGCGCAGTAGTTGCTGCCGCCCAGCTCGAACGCGCGCGCTTCCCACTTGCGCTGGAATTCGATGCCGGCGAGCGGGCCGCCGGGGTAGTCCTCGGGCGTGATGCCGACCACGATGCCGGCATTGGCGTTGCGCTCGGCACGCTTGTACTGGCTCATGCCATTGGTCACCACGCGGCCCGGCTCGGAAGCAGCCGCCACCACCGTGCCGCCCGGGCACATGCAGAAGCTGTACACCGAACGCCCGTTGCTGCAGTGATGCACGACCTTGTAGTCGGCCGCGCCCAACAGCTTGTTGCCGGCGAACTTGCCGAAGCGGCTGCGGTTGATCAGCCCCTGCGGATGCTCGATGCGGAAACCCAGCGAGAACGGCTTGGCCTCCATGAACACGCCACGCTCATGCAGCATCTCGAAGGTGTCGCGCGCGCTGTGGCCCACCGCCATGATGACGTGGTCGGCTTCCAGGTATTCGCCGGTGGACAGCTTCAGGCCGCGCACCTTGCCGCCGTCGATGTCGATATCGTCCACGCGCGTCTCGAAGCGGATCTCGCCACCCAGCTCGGTGATCTCGGCGCGCATCTTCTCGACCATGCTCACGAGCCGGAAGGTGCCGATATGCGGGCGTGCCTTGTACAGGATGTCTTCCGGCGCGCCGGCGCGCACGAACTCGTTGAGCACCTTGCGGCCATAGTGCTTCGGGTCCTTGATCTGGCTGTACAGCTTGCCGTCCGAGAACGTGCCCGC
>JACXTT010014200.1_pt1 | contig 10445 bp, 10 predicted proteins | sample 9270951 | NCBI WGS metagenome assembly JACXTT01 (sample SAMN15532306, study PRJNA645909) | rock metagenome | isolation source: weathered quartz diorite | place: Puerto Rico | collected 2017-06-21
AATGAAAACTGCACAATCGCCGCGGCCAGCGCCGCCGTGGCATCCACGGATTGTGCCTCAAACTTCGAGCCGCCAACGACGATGGGCAATTCGGTGCAGGCCAGCAGCAGGGCATCGACGCCGCCCGCCAGCGCCTCGTCCAGCACCGGGAACAGGATGGCTTTGGCGTCTGCGATTTGCCCCGCCTTCACTGCGGCGATGGCCTTCGAGATGCGCGCTTGGGTCGGCGCATCCGGTAATTCCAGCGCCACGCCGGCAACGGCCGCCCGCTGCGAATAAATGCCGGCCTCGCGCGTGCCGGTGGTGGCCAGCAGCAGGATGCGTCGCGGCGTGGATGAGCGATGCGCCAGCGCGGTGAGCGCCGCATCGGCAATATGCAACAGCGGCAGGCCGGATGCATCCTCCACATCGGTCGCCCAGAAATGCGCGGTATTGCAGGCGATGGCAATGGCCTCGGCGCCGGCATCCGCCAGCGCCTTCGCCGCGGCGCGCATCGCCGGCGCCGGCGAGGGCGAGGTGGCATCGTGAATATGCCCGACCCGCTCGGGAATCTGCGGCACATTCCACACCACCATCGGCACATGGTCCTGGTCGCGCGTGGCCGGGGTTGCATCGATGATCTTTTGCATCAGATCAACGGTGGCGGCAGGGCCCATGCCGCCGATGATGCCGATGCGACGGCGGGAGGGAAGGGCGGGGTCTTGTGGTGTATTCATGCAGCCATCGTAGCCGAACAATGTGGCGAAATTAATGCTGTTTGGCTATGGGGATGGGATTTCGCGGGCGAGGTTATGTCGTGGCGGCATTGGTTTGCGGGAAAATGAAACTCAAGCAGTGGTGCGGTGTTTGGGGCATTTTTTGCTTGGGAAGGCGCGCGGGTGCTGGGGTTTGATGAACTCAGGCGTTCCTCCAAGCCGCCGCTTGACATATCATTTATGGTATATACATAATAAGCCATGTGGCAAATCGAAGAACATCGGCGTGTCGACAAACAGCTTTCTGGCGTCGTTCCCATCGAGATATTGATGCGGTACGAAAAATGGAAGGACATCGCCAGATTATCGGGACCGCCGGGGCTGCGCGCCGTCAAGGGTTTCCATGATGAAGCGCTGGCGGGCGAATGGAAGGGTTATCGCTCTTCGCGCCTCGGCATCCAGTGGCGAGTGATCTATCGGGTTGTCGCCAATGTTTTCCAGATTCAAGTCGTCCACGTCACCCCTCACGATTACAGGAGGCCATAAAATGAAAGAATTCCGCCCTGCGAAAAAGCGCGTCGAGGTCTCGGTTGGCGAGTCGGTGCGCATTTTGCGCGAACTGCAGGAACTGAGCCAAAGCCAACTCTCCAGCCTCACCGGGATTCCGCAAGCGACGATTTCCGCGATCGAAAATGGCCGCGTGAATTTGGGCGTCGAGCGAGCGAAGATGCTCGCCGTCGCGCTCAAATGCCATCCAGCTGTTCTTGTTTTTCCGGGTTGGGAAGTGCCACTGGAGCAGGCTGCATGATTTCCTTTCGGAAGAGCAGGCTACAGCTAGCTCACAAAAATGCTGCCTGACTTTATTTTTCTTTATTCCGCCATGAAGGAAATAATGAAAACAGTGCTTTTGATGTTTCTGCTTGTTTGTGGTGCTTCAAGTGGATATGGACAAGAAAAGCTGCAACCACATACAGCTAAGCAAGCTGCATCTAAGAAAATAACAGGTACCGAAAGCAATCCAATTTTCATAAAGCAAGCAAAGACGGCTGAAGAAAGAGCCGCAGATGATAAGCAGGCGACTGACACCAGAGAGAATCTAGACATTCAGCGGGCATCTCTCAAAGTGAGTCAGGATGCTTTGATAGCTAGCCAAGAAACTGTTGATTACACCAAGCGCGCTGCTTGGGCCGCAATTATTGCGGCGGCCATAGGTATTGTTATGGCCATTATTGCTGTCCTCCAATTGCGTATGTTTTGGCTCCAGTTGGAGCGCATGAAAGACTCCAACATAGCTACTCAGAAAAGTGCTGACGCGGCTGCTGTGGCGGCTACGGCCACAAAAGATAGTGTCGAGCATGCTGAAAAGCGAGCGATGCCAATATTGCTCCCCGCTGTCATTTCGTTTGATGAGCTTTTCAATAACGAAAAAGGAGGCGCTCTTTATCCTCGTGCTTACATTCCGAAACTGCGTTACGTTTTCGAAAACTTGGGAGAAACTCCGGCAATCATTATCGAGGCCAGAGCAACACTGACATTCCTCCCCATGTCGCAAGATGTTCCGGAATTCAATTTGCTTAATCAAATTGCCCCGTATGGTCAGGGCAACATTGTTAGAGGAAATTATTCGAAAAGTGAGGGCGGACAAGAATATGTAGTTCAAACTCTTTATGAACTTACTATCCAAGATCAGCAGAAATTGAAGCTGCCGCCCAGTAATGACGAGTCCATGCGCTTCTTTTTCTATGGGCGCGTGGTTTATGACGATATTTTTGGAGTTCAACACGAACGAGCGTTTGGTCGTAGGCTCCTTATCCAAGAAGGGAACCTTGTTGTATTCACACGAGGAGATCAAACTTTCGACTACTACAAGCGCTATGACCGCAGAAAAGGTGAGCGCGCACCGGAAATTGCGGCTTAGAGTACTACTTAAGGTGTGTCAAGAAACGGAGGCAGATACCACTTATCCGTCGGACAAGGGACAAATGCCTACATCGGCTCTACACGATCCGCAAACGTCGTCTTGTAAAAATAATAGTCCGCCGAGTAGTTCACCGACTGCATCGAGCCAACCCTGTCAGCTGAACAATTTATTGTTACCGCGCCGGCCACGGTGTTGAGGCGCTGAATGTAGGTCACGCCGGCCATGGCGCCGCGCGCGGCGGCGGGCTTGGCACGAAACAGTTTCTGCGTGAAATCGCCCGCAGCGGCGTGGCTGGCGATTTCCATTCCGTTCACTTCGCTGCCGTCCTGATGGGTCCAGACCTGGATGCCATCGGCGTGAAGGTAGTGACGGCCGACGATGGCGCCGCTTTCGTCCATCAGCAGGGCCGAGCCCATCATCGTCGTCCAGGCGAAACCGCCCGCCGGATCGGCGCGGCATTGATGGCGCAGTGTTCCTTCGCTCCTGAGAATATTCGCCACCAGGTTTCCCTCCGGCACCGCGATGGCGGCGGGCACCATCGGCGTCAGGTAGATCGTGTCGCAGGCGGGCAGCATGGCGATGGGGGCGAGCAGAGCGAGCAATGCGCGGCGGCGGAATATCATGTTGGCCTGATCCTGGGGCGAGTGTGAGTGTGGTTGGCTTCAGAGCAATGCATGCCATGAGTGCGCAGCGGCGGGCAAACCTTACTTGGCCACATCCGCTATTCTGAAAGACGAAACTCCAGCACTGGCGCTGCTTTTGGGGCAAAAATGCTTGGAAAGCCGCTCCAGTGCTGGATTTCTCTCCCGCTGCTTTGGTGGTGCAATCCGCAGCAGCGATAGCCAATCCCGCCTGCGGCAAAAACGTGCGGGCGAAATTGATCCGCTCCTGCAGCCCGTCTTGGGCTGAACTTGTCAGGTTTCCCCCTGTCCTTGCTTCTACAAGACCGATAAATCAGGGGAAACTTCATGAACGTCGAGAACATCGACCAGTGGATGCCGTTGGCGATTCAACTCCTGCTGTTGTTGCTCGTTGCCCTGCTGGCTTTTGCGCTGGTCTCGCGTATTTCCATACGGTTGCTGGCGGCGCGGCCCGTTGCGCTGGCCGTGCTTTACCGGATCCGGTCTCCGCTGCGCTATGTGCTGCTGCTGGCCTGTGCCCAGGCCATGCTGCGGGTCGCGGACGATGCGCTGCCGGGCATGCCGACGATGCGATATCTGGTCTCGGTGCTGCTGATTCTTGGCCTGACGGTGGCTGGCGTGCGCGGCGTAAGCAGCCTGACCGACGCCATCATTCGCCAGAACCCCGCCGATATGCCGGACAATCTGCGCGCGCGCAGCGTGCATACGCAGGTAACGGTGCTGTCGCGCGTCGTGATTTTCACCATCGTGCTGATCGGCGGCGCGAGCGCGCTGATGACCTTGCCCTCGCTGCGCAGCCTCGGCGCGAGCATGCTGGCGTCGGCGGGCATCGCCGGGCTGGCGGCGGGTTTTGCGGCCAAGCCGGTGCTGGGCAACCTGCTGGCCGGGTTGCAGATCGCCTTCACCCAACCGATTCGCCTCGACGACGTCGTGATCATGCAGGGCGAGTGGGGGAAGATCGAGGAGATCACCAGCGCCTATGTGGTGGTGCGCTTGTGGGATGAGCGCCGGCTGATCGTGCCGCTGCAATGGCTGATAGAGAACCCTTTCCAGAACTGGACGCGTTCGACTTCCGCCTTGCTGGGCTCGGCTTTCCTGTGGGTCGATTATGCGATGCCGCTCGAGCCGATTCGCACCGAGGCACGGCGCATCTGCGAGGGACGCCGCGAGTGGGACGGCAAGCTTTGCCTGGTGCAGGTGACCGATGCCACCGAGACGGCAATCCAGCTGCGTTTTCTTGTCAGTGCGCGCGATGCTGCGGACGCCTTCGATCTGCGCTGCGAGCTTCGAGAAGGGATCGTCGCCTACATGGCGAGGCATTATCCGCAGCATCTGCCGCAGCGCCGGGTCGAACTGCGCGACGGCGCTGCCGGTGCGGGGGCATAGATCATGCTGCGTCAGCTATGGTGGAAATTCGCGGCGCCGGTGCTGCTGATCCTGGGCCTGGCTGCGTATTTTTCGGCGCCTTATGTCGATCGCGTCCTGGCCGGCTGGTTTCGGGCCGATGTGGAATCGCGCTCTCGCCTCGTGTTCAATTCGATGGAGTTCGCGTTGCTGAACCTGGCGCGCGAGGGCAACGGTTCGCGCCTGTCGCAATACCTGGAACGCCTGACCAGCGATGAGCGCCTGCAGGCGATCGTCATCTGCGAGCCGGATGGCCGATTGCTGTACCGCACACCCGGCACTTCGCCTGCCGTTGCCTGCCTTTCGGCGCCGGCCCAGGCAAGGTACGAAGTCGTCCAGGCCGGCGGCGAGTCTATGCATATCGCCCGATTCACTGCCGGGGCCGGTACCGATCAGGCGCTGCAGGTGGCGATCGTGCATAACCTCGGCTTTATCGACCGGCGCCAGATCACCGCGCGCGATTACCTGATCGCGATTGTTTTCCTGTTCGGGATGGCAGTCGTGGTGCTGGTGGTGGGCATTGCCTGGCTGATACTGAAATCCTGGGTGCGTTCACTGGTGGGCGACATTCGCCGTAAAACGTTTTTCGATGTGCCTTCCGGCGAGGCCAAATCGCGGAGCGAGGTGCTGTCGGCGGTACGGCTTGCACTGCGCGAGCTGGAAAGCGCCCAACGCCTGGAAATCGACTACCGCGAAAACTGGACGCCCGAGGCATTGCAGCACCTGGTTCGCGAACAATTGTCCTCGCCGGAAATGATGGTGGTGTCGAACCGCGAGCCCTATATGCACAACCGCGCGGCCGATGGCGCCATCGTGCCAAGCTTCCCGGCCAGCGGCATGGTCACCGCCATCGAGCCGGTGATCCGCGCCTGCGCCGGCCTCTGGCTGGCCCATGGCAGCGGCAGCGCGGACCGTGAGACCGTCGATAAAAACGACCGCTTGCGCGTTCCGCCGGACCGTCCTGCATACACCCTGCAGCGCATCTGGCTCAACGATGCGGAAGAGAACGGCTATTACTACGGCTATTCGAACGAGGGCCTGTGGTCGCTATGCCACCTGGCGCATGTGCGGCCGATTTTTCGCGACGGCGACTGGGCGCACTATGTTGCCGTCAACACCAAGTTTGCCGACGCCATTGCGCGCGCGGCGCGCACCAAAAACCCCGTGGTGCTGATCCAGGATTTTCACCTGGCCCTGTTGCCCAGGCTGATCCGGGCGCGGCTGCCGGAGGCGACCATTGCAATTTTCTGGCATATCCCCTGGCCGAGCGCCGAAAATTTCGGCATTTGTCCGCAGCGGGATGCGTTGCTGGAAGGCATGATCGCGGCAGACATCGTGGGTTTCCACACACGCTTCCATTGCCAGAACTTCCTCGCCACGGTCGACCGCTATGCCGAAAGCAATATCGACCATGAGCACCAGCGCATCCGCTCCGCCGGGCACACCTGTCTCGTCGCCTCCTACCCGATTTCCATAGAATGGCCGCCCGTCTGGCTCGAATCGGTCGCGGCGATGGAGGCCTGCCGCGCCAATGTCTGCAGCCGGCTGGCCATCCCCGGGAACGCATTCATTGGCGTGGGTGTGGAGCGCTGGGACTTCACCAAAGGCGTGCTTGAACGGTTTGAAGCCATTGAATTCCTGCTCGAGCGCCACACCGAACTTCGCGGCAAGCTGTGCTTCGTGCAAATTCTCGCGCCGACCCGCAGCCGCCTGCCCGTCTATCTCAAGCTGCAGGAGGAAACAAGGGCAAGCGTCAAGCGCATCAACGATCGGTTCCGGCAGGGTGCCTGGCAGCCGATTACCTTGCTCGACCGGCACCATGAGCCGCAGGAAGTGTTCGAGTATTTTCGGGCCTGCGATTTCTGCGTGGTCAACAGCCTGCACGACGGTATGAACCTGGTGGCCAAGGAATTTGTCGCCTCCCGGGAAGACGGCGACAGCGTGCTGATCCTGAGTGCCTTTGCCGGCGCCTCCCGCGAGTTGACCGAAGCCCTGATCGTCAATCCCTACGATATTCCAGGCACCGCCAGCGCCGTCTTGCAGGCCTGGACCATGAGCCCCGCCGAACGGCGTGAACGCATGAAGCTGATGCGCCGCACCGTGAAGGAGAACAACGTCTATCGCTGGGCCGGGCACCTGCTCAGCGATGTGGCGCGCGTTCGCCAGCGTCGGCGCATTGCCAGTCTGGGCGAGGCCGGCGCGGGGCGGCAAAAACGGTTTGCAGCGTGAAGCCTGCGAATCCTGCGCAGGCCGGGTGGCGCGCGGACGAGTGGCTGGCGGGCGAGCAGGCGCGAGGCCCAATTTGCGTATTGAGCGACCTGGACGGCACGCTGCTGGAATATGCGGACTGGCCGGATGAAGTGCTGCCCTCGCCCCGTTTGATCGGCATGCTCAACCGCCTGCACGATACGCTAGACGGCGCCTTTGCCATTGTCAGCGGGCGCGGCATGCGGAGCCTCGATGTCCTGCTGCGCGGTTTTATCGGCATTCGTGCGGCGCTGCATGGAGCCGAGATGCGCCATCCTGGCCTCGATCTCGGCGAACCGGCAGCAGACCTGAGGCCGCTGTCGGCAGGGGCACGGCGGGTACTGCATGATTACCTGCTGACGATGCCGCAACTGCATCTTGAGGACAAGGGCGCCTGCGCGGCGCTCCATCATGATTTGCCGGGACCAGACGCGGATCGAGTTGAACGCGAACTGGCGAGGCTGCTGGCGCCGAACCGCGAATTGCAGGTATTTCAGGGCCGCAAGATCATCGAGATCCGCCCATCCGCCGCCAACAAGGGCGCCGCGGCGCAGCGTATTCTGGCGCGGCCGGCGTTCGCGAATCGCTTGCCTGTCTGCCTGGGCGATGATGTGACGGACATCGATCTGCTCGACGCGGTAAAAGCGGCCGGTGGGGTCGCCATTGCGGTCGGACCACGATTGAGTGCGCACGCCGATTTTTGTCTGCCGAGCGTTGCGGCTGCGGTACGCTGGCTGTCGACACTGCAGGCAGTCCAGGAAATCGCGAGGCGCGAACAGGATGGAACCTGACTGCGGTTTGCGCGGCGCCGAGATCGCAGAGCGCCATTCGGCGCGCCTTTCAGGGCAAAAATGCTCCGAAAGCCCCGCCAATGCTGGAGTTCTAACTTTTTATGCTGACAGTCGTAAAATCGGCGGCACTGATCGCAATTCGGCCAGCGGCAAAACCGTGTGGGTCGCGTTGAATAAATCCGAAGCGCCTATCCCGCACAGGAGAATCCCATGGCAAGCAAATCCGCTGCATCGAAAACCGTTGTCCTCGTCGGTTCCCGCAAGGGGCTGTTCGTCCTCAAAAGTGATGACGGACGCAAGACCTGGCGCGCCGAGGGGCCGCATTTTCTTGGCCAGATCGTCAACCATGCGGTGCTGAATCCGGCCACCGGCACGATGCTGGTCGCGGCGCGTGCCGGGCATCTGGGACCGACGGTGTTTCGCTCCACGGATGGCGGCAAGAATTGGAAAGAAGCCGCGACCCCGCCGGCGTTCCCCAAGAATCCGAATGAAGCGGCAGGCGGAGACAACTACGGCTGGGTCGTCAATCATGTTTTCTGGCTGACGCGCGGGCATGTGAGCGAGCCCAAGACCTGGTACGCGGGCAGCTCGCCGCATGGCCTTTTTCGCAGCGAGGATGATGGCGTGACCTGGCATAGCGTCGACGGCCTCAATCTGCATCCGGACCGCCTCAAATGGCTGGGCGGGGCGCAGGAGTCGCCGCCGGATGGCGCGACCCTGCATTCGATCAATGTCGATCCTTTCGACAAGAATCATTTGCTGGTCGGCATGTCCAGCGGCGGGGTATTCGAGAGCTATGATCGCGGCGCGACATGGAAGCCGAACAACCGCGGCATCGCGGCGGATTTCCTGCCGGACCCGAATGCCGAAACCGGCCACGATCCGCATTGCGTGCAAATGCATCCGACGGTGCGCGATGTGATCTACCAGCAAAACCATTGCGGCATTTATCGCCTGGAGCGCGCCGAGAATCGCTGGACGCGCATTGGCAACAATATGCCCACTGCCATCGGCGATATCGGTTTTCCCGTGGTGCTGCATCCGCGCGACCCGGCCACGCTGTGGGTGTTCCCCATGGACGGCAGCACGGTATGGCCGCGCATGTCGGTGGCGGGCAAGCCGGCGGTGTATTGCTCGCGTGACCGCGGCGCGTCCTGGGTGCGGCAGGACAAGGGTTTGCCGCAGGGGCAGGCCTGGTTCACCGTCAAGCGCCAGGCGATGAGCGCCGATCAGGCCGATCCCGTGGGCCTCTATTTCGGCACCACCAGCGGCGAGGTCTGGTGCAGTTTCGATGAAGGCAAGAAGTGGCAATGCCTGATGCTGCATTTGCCGCATCTCTATTCAGTCGAGGCTTATACGCTGTGAAAGTGAGGCTGCCGACGCCCCTGGTGGAATACACCGACGGCCTTCGCGAAGTCGAGGCGATGGGCGATTCGCTGGATGCCCTGCTGCGCGATCTCGATCGCCGCTATCCGGGCATTCGCTTTCGCATGATCGACGAGCAGGGGCAAATCAGGGCGCATATCAAGCTGTTTGTGAATGCGGAGTTGCAGCGCGATTTGGCAGCGCCCCTGCGGGCGGATGACAATGTTTTGATTGTGGCAGCGTTGTCGGGGGGATAGTTTGGTAGCCCGGAATCATCGCAGCGTATTCGGTGACTTTCTCGAATTTCTGTACTCACTACGAAGTGCTTCCCCCTTTGGAAAAGGGGGATTGAGGGGGATTTTCAGTGGCTGCGTTATGGAAGTTGCGCGATTTATTGACCTCGGCAAATCCCCCCTGGCCCCCCTTTTTCAAAGGGGGAAATCAACATCCAGCGAACATGCTTTGTCACTGAAAAGAACAAGGGCCGACGCGATGACTCGCGCCGGCCCTGTTCATTTCATTTCACTTCACTTCACTCGAACTTTGTTGCCGAGTTTGTCGGGTTACGGCGCGAAAAAACCGCGCCTAACCCGACCTACAAATACTGAAACGCTTGCGCCTCTGATCAATCAGGACGCCTTGTAAAAATAATAATCCGCCGAATACTTCACCACCTGCTTGGCGCCGGCATTGCTCGCGTCGCAGGTACCGGCTGCGGTGCCACCCTGCGTATTCAAGCGCTGGATGTAGGTCACGCCGACCATCGCGCCTTCGCCGGTGGCGGGATTGGCCTGCACCAGTTGCAGGGGGATATTGCCGGGCGAGGGCGAGACGGCAAGCTGCTTGCCGGTAACCTTGCTGCCGTCGTTATGTGCCCAGGTGGGGCCGCCGAAATATTTGCCGACCTTGGCGCCGCTGTCGTTGAGCAGGTCCGCATCCGGCGAGGGGCCGGTCCAGACCATGGCGCCGGTGGCGTTGGCCTTGCATTCCCAGGTCAGCAGTCCTTCGCCCTTGAGCACGGTGAACAGCTTGTTGCCGGCCGGCACGGTGACGGCGGCGGGCGCCTCGGGCGCTTTCAGCGATCCCATGATGCCGCAGGCGCCGAGGGCGACGGGTAATACCAGCATTGCAGATGCTTTGATGATTTTTTTCATTTGCTTCCCCTTATAAGTGTTGGCTACCAATACGGGAGAAGTTTTGCCGCATTCCCCCGCATCCAGCGCTTTACGAGGCAGACGCGGCGGCGGATGCAGCCTTGCCTAAATCAGCAGCGCAGCCGCTACATTACGCCCTTCGCCCATCAGCACGTTATAGGTGCGGCAGGCGGCAGGCGTGTCCATGACTTCGAAGCCGATGCCGCGCTGGGAAAATGCGGCCATGA
>JACXTT010014201.1_pt1 | contig 10444 bp, 14 predicted proteins | sample 9270951 | NCBI WGS metagenome assembly JACXTT01 (sample SAMN15532306, study PRJNA645909) | rock metagenome | isolation source: weathered quartz diorite | place: Puerto Rico | collected 2017-06-21
GACCGCCTGCGGGAACCGGCGATGCAACTGGGTTCTGCTTTTCAGAAAGTTAATTTCCTGCGGGATCTGAAAGCTGACCATATCAGCCTTGGACGTACCTATTTCCCCGGAGTAGACCTTTCCTCATTTTCGGAGTGCGATAAGAAAGCGATTGAAAAAGAAATCGAATGTGAGTTTAGGGAAGCCTTGCACGGGATCAGGCAATTGCCGCGTTCCTGCCGCCGGGGCGTGTACTTAGCTTATGTTTATTATCTCAAACTTTTTCAAAAGATCGCCGGCCTCCCTGCAGCGCAATTGATGAGCGGCCGCATCCGTGTTTCCAACGGGCATAAACTTTGGTTGATGGCTGATTCTCTGGTGAGGGTAAATTTGAATGCATTATGAGCATACATCTGTTTTCAGCTATAGTGATCAGTTTATTATGCTCTTTCCGGCAAACTGATATTTCAAAGGTCCGCCAGCTATACCAAATTGCTGCTGTATCAGCACAGGATGCAGGGCGGCTTAAAAAACTGTTGATGGATATTGACAGTAATTCCACTGATTTATTGTATTGCTATAAAGGCGCTGTTGAAATGGTACAGGCCAAATACAGTATAAACCCTATGGTCAAACTGGAAAGTTTTGGCCGTGGCAAAACCTGGATTGAGCGCGCCATCAGCAGGGATACCGCTAATTTGGAAATGCGGTTCATCCGCTACTCCATCCAGCGCAATCTTCCGGTTTTCTTAGGTTACCGGGATGCTCTCGTCAAAGACCGGAGGTTTTTGCTGGTGCATATCGTGGGGGCCCGTGATGAGGAATTGAAGAATATGATCGTGAATTATTTAAAAAGTACCGCTGATTTATCAGTAATGGAATTGAAAGGGCTTGGCAATTGATCGAAAACGTAATACTTGTCGACAGCGCGGACAATGCGCCTGGCACTATGGAAAAAATGGAAGCGCACAGGCAGGGCGCGCTACACCGCGCCTTTTCGATATTCTTATTCAATAGCCGGGGGCAATTGCTGCTCCAGCAAAGAGCAATGGAGAAATACCATTCTGGAGGCTTGTGGACCAATACCTGTTGCGGGCACCCACGTCCCGGTGAAGAAACGCTTGAAGCCGGTAAACGGCGTTTAATAGAAGAGACCGGAATAGCTACCGAACTGGATGCGTTGTTTTCGTTTGTTTACCGCCATGAATTTGCTAACGGGCTTGCCGAATACGAGTACGACCATGTGTTGATCGGTTTTAGTGACGAAGCTCCACAGCCTGATCCTGAAGAGATCGCCGATTATCGCTATTAGGACCCTGAAAAGCTGGCGACAGCTTTAAAAGAACAGCCAGAGCTTTATACGGCATGGCTGCAAATATGTTACGACCGGGTATTGGAAACATTTAAACAAAAACACGGCTCATGAACTGGCTAATCTATACTTTGACCGTTTTGGCGTCCTTCCTCGGAATGGAAGGTGTGGCATGGGTAACTCATAAATATATTATGCATGGGTTATTCTGGACATTGCACCGCGACCATCATCATAAAGAGCATTTTGATTTCCTGGAACGGAATGACCTGTTCTTCCTCGTCTTTGCAATCCCAGGTGTTGCCGCGCTGGCCGTAGGCACACTTTCGCATTTACCGCTCTGGACCTGCGTCGGCTCAGGGATCACACTTTACGGCGCATGTTATTTTTTCATACATGACCTGTTCATCCACCAGCGCCTGAAAGTATTACGGAACTCTGATAATCCGTATCTAAAAGCGATCCGGCGCGCCCATAAAACCCACCATAAGCATTTAGGGAAAGAAGAGGGGGAGTGTTTCGGGATGTTATGGGTGCCACTCAGATTTTTTAAAGGGCAAAAAAAGGACAACGTATGAAATACACCTATTTGCTGATCGACCTTTGCTCATTCCTTTTTCCGTTCCTGTTTTCGTTTCACCCGAAGCTGAAGTTTTACAAAAAATGGCGTGCGTTGTTTCCCGCTATGCTGATAACCGGATTGTTGTTTATCATTTGGGATATTTATTTTACGCATTTAAAGGTTTGGGGATTTAATCCCGGTTACCTCACCGGGGTATTTGTTTTCAATTTGCCTTTGGAAGAAATATTGTTTTTTATCTGCATCCCTTACGCCTGCATATTTACTTACACCTGTTTACCACAAAAGGGCTTCGGCAAAACTGCCGAATTATCGCTGACCATTTTGCTGATCCTGGCGGCTGTGCTGCTCACCCTCTGGAAGCAGCGGCAATTGTATACAGCAACAGTTTTTTTTGTTTTGGGATTGCTATTGTTTGCAGCACGCTTTGTACAGCGGGTTTCCTGGCTGTCCCGTTTCTACAAAACCTATCTTATTTTGTTATTCCCTTTCCTGTTGGTCAATGGTTTGCTGACCGGTACATGCCTGGCAGCTCCGGTGGTCTGGTATAACCATAACCAAATATTCGGCCTGCGCCTGCTGACCATACCTGTTGAGGATATTTTCTACGGCATGAGCCTGGTGCTGCTGAACATTACGCTCTATAACCGGATACTGGAGATTCATTACCGGAGGCAAAAGAAATACCGGAAAGAAATTTTAAGAATGGCCTAAAAACTAATAAATGATTACCGAAGATAATGTAAAAGAGAAAGCACAATTGGCCGCGTTTGATACGCCCCTCAGGACTGATGCTTTTGAATTGAATGATGAGGCTAAAATAGAATTGATCGAGAAGCATTTTTCGGGCATCATGCGGGTACTCGGATTGGATATGACGGACGATAGCTTGCGTGATACACCCAGGCGTGTGGCCAAAATGTATGTGAATGAAATTTTTAGCGGGCTTAACCCGGCCAATAAACCGGTACCAACCTTATTTAAAAATCCATTTCAATATAACCAGATGCTGGTGGAGCGAAACATTGCCGTGTTCAGCAATTGTGAGCATCATTTTGTCCCGATTACCGGTAAAGCCCATGTCGCTTATATCAGTAAAGGCCAGGTGATCGGCTTATCCAAATTGAACCGCATCGTGCAATACTGTTCACAGCGTCCGCAATTGCAGGAACGATTGACCATCCAGATCGCTATGATGTTGAAGGAGGCACTGGGAACGGAAGATGTGGCAGTCATCGTTGATGCGCATCACCATTGTGTCTCCAGCCGTGGCGTTAAAGATACCGAAAGCATGACACTCACTGCTGAATACAGCGGAAAGTTTTTAGAACCTGAAACAAAGCAAGAATTTTTGACATATATCAATATATGAACTTTGAAGGAAAAAATATCCTGATCGCCGGCGGGAGTTCCGGCATTGGCCTGTCACTGGCTAACCTCCTCAGTGGGTTTGGTGCCCGGGTTTACGTCGTATCCAGGACGGTATCGCCCGACTGGCAGGAAGGTATCCTTCACCTGCCTTTAGACATCAATACTGAACTTGATGCGTTGGCTGACTTTATTCCGGAGACATTGGACGGCCTGGTTTACGCGGTCGGCAGTATCAATCTGAAACCTTTCAACAGGCTTTCGGAAGATGACTTTTTATCCGATTACCGTTTGAACGTACTGGGCGCAGCGCGGCTCATTCAGCAGTCACTTAAAGCGCTTAAAGCAGCCGGAAATGCATCTATCGTATTGATTAGTTCTGTGGCCGCCCGCACCGGGATGCCCTACCACGTCAGTATATCTGCTGCTAAGGGAGCGGTAGAAGGCCTGGCCTTGTCGCTGGCGGCGGAACTCGCTGCACACCGAATCCGTGTCAATGTAGTTGCCCCTTCTTTAACAGATACGCCTATGGCCAGGCAATTATTGAGTACGCCTGAAAAAAAGGAGGCATCGGCTAAAAGGCACCCGCTCGGCAAGTATGGGGAGCCGGCTGATATCAGCCGGGCGATCGCGTTTTTGCTAGCCGGTGAGAGCGGCTGGATGACAGGGCAGGTGATCGGTATCGATGGCGGATTAGGTAAATTAAAAACCTCTTAAGATGAAGCATATCGATAGCAGCGAGATTCTGGCGATGGAAAAATTCTACCGCATCAATTTGGTCAATAGCCTGGGCGGTTATAAGTCGCTTCATTTGTTGGGTACTGCCGGAGAAGATGGGATTACTAACCTTTGCCTGGTCAGTTCCGTTTTCCATTTAGGCGCAAACCCGCCGCTTATCGGGCTGGTTATGCGGCCGCAGCGGGAACATAATGATACCTTGCGCAATATCCGCTTAACGGGTAAATATACCCTGAACAACGTACTACCGGATTGGTATGAACAGGGGCATCAGACCAGCGCCGGTTACCCTTCCGGCGTATCTGAATTTGATAAATGCGGGTTCAAAAAACTTTACTTCCCGGGATTTAAAGCTCCTTTCGTACAGCAGTCGACGGTGCGCGTCGGTCTCGAACTTCGTGAAGTGATCGATATGGAACTGAATGCGACCACGATCCTGATCGGCGAAGTAGCACATATCCTGCTTGAAGAACAGGTGGTTACCAGCGACGGCACTATTAACCACGTGGAGGCAGGCACGATGACGGTAGCAGGTTTGGATAGTTATTTTTCGCCGGAATTTGTCGGGCGGTTAAGCTACGCAAAACCCGGCGTGAAGCCACAGCAATTGAACCAACAATAGTAAAAAATGGAAAAAGAAACGGATGTACTCATCATCGGAGCCGGGCTGGCTGGTTTGACCGCCGCTAAAGTGCTCAAGGTTGCTGGTGTTCGTATTAAAATACTGGAAGCTTCGGACGGGATAGGCGGGAGGGTAAGAACGGATCAGGTAAATGGGTTTTTACTGGACCGCGGGTTCCAGGTCTTGCTGACCGCTTACCCGGAAGCCAGGCGCTTTTTAGATTACGAGCGTTTGGACCTGAAGACGTTCAACCCTGGTGCCCTGATCCTTGACGCCACAGGAGTTTCAGAGATCGGTGATCCGCTGCGCAGGCCTTTATCGTTATTTAAAACATTGGCATCTTCTGCCGGGACATTTGCGGACAAATTGAACATGTTACGGCTAAAGCTAAAACTGGCAGGTACCTCCGTGGATGAAATTTTTTCGGCAGTCGAAGTGCCGACATTAGCTTACCTGAATAAGGCAGGCTTCAGTGCACAAATGATCAGCCGGTTCTTTAAACCTTTTATGACGGGTATTTTCCTGGAAACGGAATTGGCCACTTCGAGCCGGATGTTCGAGTTCGTTTTCAAAATGTTCAGCGAAGGCGATGCTGCTGTTCCCGCGCAAGGGATGGGTATGATCCCCAAGCAATTGGCAGAAGGACTTACCGCGGAGGAAATAGTATTGAACGAAAAAGTGACTGCCATCGAAAATGGGCGGGTAACCACCATGACGGGCCGTACCTATCACTCCTCTTTAGTGCTGGTCGCTACGAATGAATTGGATCTTCCCGCTCCATTTCAGAAACCGGTAAAACAATGGCACCAGGTATCGAACCTGTATTTTACGGCTGCAAAGCCACCTTTCACGAAACCGCTCATCGCATTAAATACAATAGAGCCACGTTTGGTTAATAATGTTGCCGTCATGAACGAATTATCAGCGGTTTACAGTGCCAGTGGCAATTCCCTCATTTCTATATCCGTTGTTAAGGATGTTACTCAGTTAAGTAATGTCCAACTGCAGGAAGAAGTCATCCGGGAAATGGCTTCATGGTATCCGGAGGCAACAAAATGGCAGCACCTGAAAACATATCACATCAATTACGCTTTGCCGGAAGATAGTCAGGTAAGTAATGAACCCCATACCGTTAAATTAAATGATTATTGCTATATCTGTGGTGCCCATTTGTCTAATGGCTCGATCAATGCTGCAATGAAAAGTGGCTGCCTCGCGGCAGAAGAGATCATGAAGAACATAACCCGTTAACGATGAAATACCAACCGCTGGATAACGCTTTTATGGACAGTAAACGGCTTCAGGGTGATCCCGAAGCAGATCGCTTTATCCGGGAAGTATTTGCTGACGCAGCACAGAAAGCAGGGTTGCAACATGCGTTGCAAAAAACTGTTGGCAATGATTACCTGGATGATTTTAAACAGGCTTACCCCGGCTATGATTTCATAATCGGGTCCGATAAATTGCCAAAATGGGCCGATACACGCAAAATGAAGGCCGGGGCGGTCTTTTTCAGCAGGCATTCCGAAATGATTATGAGCCTGCTGGGTTTAATGTCGCTCCCATATTGTTATAACGCGGCTAAAGGGGCCATGGTGCTCTACCTTTCTGAAAGGATCAGGAACGACACGACCAGGCGCCTTTTCGAAACAACCCTGTTTGTTTGGGATGTTATGGCACCCGACGCTTTTACTGCTGGTGCAAAGGGGTTTTCGGAAATCCTGAAGGTGAGGGTTATGCATGCCGCCGTTCGCTTTTATACTTTAAAAAGCGGCAAATGGAATGATGCCTGGGGGACTCCAATCAATCAGGAAGATATGGCCGGCACTAATCTTTCCTTTTCGCTCATCGTCATTCGCGGGCTGCGCCTGTTAGGTTTTACTGTCAGTAAGGATGAAGCGGAAGCGTTTTTACATCTCTGGAATGTGATCGGTTCGCTAACGGGTTTAGAGGATGAACTGATCCCGGAAAACCCGAAAATGGCGCAGCGGATAGACCGGATAATTGATTCACGGCAGTTTATCAGGTCCGCTCATGGCCTGGAGTTGACCCATTCGCTTACGCGGCATATTTTATCCGTCAATAAAACAAAAGCAACGGATCATGACATACTTGGCCTGATGCGTTACCTCCTTGGGAAAGATATTTCCGATCAGTTGGGGATCAGCGTTCCTGACTTACCGGCCTATAAAATAGGCCTGATCCGCACGGTGAACTTATTCAAAAGCATGGTACCGAAAAGCGACCCCGGTATCGCTTATCACCAGGCGTATCGCTCATTTCTTGCGCAGGGAACCGTTGTTGTTAAACAAAAGCTGTAGATTTGAATTTGATAGCATATGAAATCTTACGCGCTTATTCATGAACTCCTCAACTTAGTGGAAACACTGGAACAGAAAAATAACGGTCGCCAAGTTTCAATTCAGGATCTTACGGCCCTTCTGGTCAGCAGGGGTAGCGGATCGTTAGGTGAGTTGGCGCACACAGATGTGCGGTTTGGAACTGAGGAGTTATATGCACAGACGATGGCCTTTCAACTCGACAATAGCATTGGTCGCTTGTTCGTCTACATGAGCCGCTATGCCAAATCATATATCAAAAAAACTTTGGAAGGAACGCCCCTGCAATCCGGTGAAGATTTTACAGCAATGGCTATCCTGCTCACACACGAACATTTATCGAAAACAGAACTGATCAGTTATAACCTTCAGGAAAAGACTTCTGGTATGGAAGTCATCAGGAGACTTATTGCTGGCGGCCTGGTCAAACAATGGGATAATGATGAGGATAAGCGTGGAAAACATATCGCGATTACCGACCATGGGCGCAAAGTTCTTTACCGGGTATTTGTGGAAATGGGGCATGTCGGCAAGATGATTACCGGTGACCTGAGCGATGCCGAGAAACTCAATTTGCTCTACCTGCTTCAGAGACTCGATAACTTCCATTACGAGCACCACCAAAAAAAGACAATTGTTTCCAAAGAAGACCTTAAGGCTTTTAACCAAAGCCATCAATAGCTTGATAATACGATGACCAAACTTTCCAAATTTAATAGCGAGGCAATCGATTGCATCATAGAAATGGCTTGGGAAGACCGCACACCATTCGATGCCATCAGTATCCAGTTCGGGATCGGTGAGCAACAGGTCATCGAAATTATGCGCCGGGAAATGAAGTTATCAAGTTTTAGAATGTGGCGTAAACGGGTACAAGGGCGCAGTTCGAAGCATGGCATGAGGTCTTTGCGCTTTAAATGCAGCAGGCAAAGACAAATCGCCGGCAACAAGATCAGTAAACGTAATTAACGCCTGGTATGACCTTGAAAAAGATCGCTTTGGTTTGGTTCAAAACTAACCTTCGTTTGCGTGATAATGAATGCCTGGTCCGGGCTCTGGCGGAAAATGATGAAGTAATACCCTTCTATTGTCTGGATGAACAGCTTTTCGTAACTACGCGATACGGGTTTAAAAAAGCAGGCGCATTCCGGTTAAAATTCCTGAAGGAAAGCTTGCAACAGCTGGACGAAGAACTACGCACAGCCGGCTCCGGCCTGATGTTATTGAAAGGCACGCCGGAAAAACAGATAGCCGGGCTGGTGAGAATCTTTGATGCTCAAAGTGTCTATGCAGAAAAGGAAGTTGCACCGGAGGAATTGAGCTTACAGGCGAAGATCGCAGGCGAACTGCTGCCTTTAAATTGCGCCTTTAAAACCTTTGAATGTCGTAATCTTTTTCATTCTTCCGATCTCCCGTTTCCGGTCTCGAAATTACCGGGGATTTTCACGGAGTTTAGAAAGAAAACAGAAAAGATAGTTTCGGTTCGCCCGGTATTTTCTAAGCCTGTGGTAATTCCATCTCCCGTTATCGAAATATTAAATTTATCCATGTTACCTTCTGATGTGGAACCTGACCCGCGTACTGCGATACGATTCAAAGGAGGTTCCGCTGCCGCCCACGAGCGACTGCAACATTATTTCTATCAGACCCGTGCGTTATCGATTTATAAAGAGACCCGTAATGGAATGATCGGCGCAGGATACTCTTCCAAGTTTTCTGCCTGGCTGTCGTTAGGCTGTATCTCCCCGAAAGAAATCTATGAAGAATTAAAAAACTACGAACGGCTGTTTGGAGCTAACGATTCTACTTACTGGCTCAGTTTTGAACTGTTGTGGCGGGACTATTTTGGCTTTTGCATGGAAAATAACGCTGTCCGCTATTTCCGGAAAGTAGATACGCTGACATCGACCGCTGGGCTTGATCTTTGGATCGAAGGCCGGACGGGGGAACGCTTTATCGATGCTAATATGACCGAACTAAAGCTAACCGGTTTTATGAGTAACCGGGGGCGGCAGAACGTAGCCAGTTACCTTTGCAATGACCTTAAAATAGATTGGCGCTATGGCGCTGCTTATTTTGAGGAGCAACTGATCGATTACGATGTATGTAATAACTGGGGCAATTGGGCTTACCTGTCCGGCGTAGGGAACGATCCCATAGCGAACCGTTATTTTAATATTGCCAAACAGGCAGCTGTTTACGATGCCGATGGCCACTTTCAAAAACTCTGGATCACATAAACAAATCTGTTACTACTTAAATAACATCCTGCCTTACAAAAAAGCCGTGAGATATACCTGGTGAAAGAATGGTTTTTTTTTCGCCACTTTTACTTTAACGGTCAAAATTATTGACACCGACAATTGAACTTTGAGTTTCTTGTAGCCAATTATCAATTGTAAAAAGAAAGTATCCAAAACAACTTGTTTTGATCTCATCTGTGCTTACTTACAATTATCCATTTTTAATAAACATTAATTCATTTATTTGAAGCTGGTATCATTTTGTTTTTAGAAAGCACTTACCATTGCACATTTTGCGGGAATTACAATATTTTGAATTAAATAAGAATATGCCACTTAAAAAATCTATTATTAAAATCTTCCGTATATAACTTAACTTTCCGGCCATCAATGGATTTACAAGACCAAACAGCAACACCTGAACAAAGAGCAGCTATAAAGCAATTGCATAATGATGAAGTTAAAAAAACAAAGATTAGCTGGGCGCACGATCCAACTAATGCCATTTCTTCGCACAAGAAAGAATCTCTTATCTATTGGCAATATGTAGCTTCGTATAGCACATACTGGCATTCGTACGGACGATAGGTTCATCCTAATTTTCATATTACCGCAAAGTAGTTCCCAAGTGCAAAGCACGATATATAGCATTTAGACACCGAAACAAATCAAATCATTTCAACAACAGATAACTATTTATTATCATACATAGCAGTAAACTTTTGACTCGACAGAACCAAAATTCGGAAAACAACTATTGCATCAACGCAAAGGGGGCGAACCTCTTCGGTAATTTATATTCCTATGAAATCTGATAAACTAAATTATAATATATTGTTTGTTATAAACGTATAATAATCTTATGAGTTCAGATAGCTATTTCAAATTCCGTGGCCGCTTTGAGTTATTTCCTGATCGTTACGATATTGGCTGGCTGATATTTTCAGACAAGATTTTCGGTTTAAATTTCTTTGTTAATAAAGTCTATAAGATCAGACAAGATGAATATGCTTCATTTTACAATCACCAATTAAATTATTTTTTGGAAAACAATGCTGACAACGAAGAAGCTTTTTTCGATCACGTTTATGACATCATAAACACCCGGATCAAATTCTATAAAGGTTTGAAGCCATCTGCACAGGGATTGAAATTTACCGCCAAACTGGAAGCCTTTCTGAAGTATTTAGAAAGCATTGACAAGTGGCATAAAATACAACCATTGGAATCAGTCATCGCCGATAAAAATAAACAGATTGACCA
>JACXTT010014202.1_pt1 | contig 10444 bp, 10 predicted proteins | sample 9270951 | NCBI WGS metagenome assembly JACXTT01 (sample SAMN15532306, study PRJNA645909) | rock metagenome | isolation source: weathered quartz diorite | place: Puerto Rico | collected 2017-06-21
GCTCCTCGGCCTGCGCGGCGCGGGCAAGAGCGCGGTCGGCCGGCGCGCCGCGGCCCGGCTCGGCGTCGCGTTCATCGAGCTCGACGCGCTCATCGCCGAGCGCGCCGGCATGACGCTCGAGGCGATCTTCGCGCTGCACGGCCCCGACTACTACCGCCGGCTCGAGCTCGCCGTGGTCGACGAGCTGTCCGCCGATCCGCGCCCGGCCGTGGTCGCGACCGGCGGCGGGCTCGTGACCCACCACGCGGCGTTCGAGCGCCTGCAGAGCGCCGCGACCACCGTCTTCTTGAGCGCCACCGCGGAGGACCACTGGAACCGCGTCGTCGCGCAAGGCGACGTCCGCCCGATGGCCAACCGCGAAGGCGCGATGGACGAGCTCCGCGCCATCCTCCGCGCCCGCCGCGCCCTCTACGAGCAAGCCGACCACATCGTCGACACCAGCGCCCTCGGCCTCGACCGCAGCGTCGACGCCGTCGCCCGGCTCGCTCACCAGCTCCCGCTGACCTGAACGGAACCGAGAGAGAAGGTCACGCCCGCGCTGGCGCGCCATTTCTGGCGCGGGGGGTCAGCGGAGCGGATCGAGCGCGGCGGTGAGGGCGGCGGCGAGGGTGCGACGCTCGTCGGGGGAGCCGACGACGACGCCGTGGGTCCAGCTGAGGACGCTCGCGGGTTTGTCGTCCTTGTCGAAGATGGGGATGATTTGCAGGTGGAGGTGGGGGGAGCTCATCGGCAGGTCGTCGCGCGCCGAGCCGAGGGCGGCGACGTAGCAGCGGAGCGGCGCGAGCACGCGTTCGAGCGCGCGGGCCGAGCGCCAGGCGAGGTCGGCCAGCTCGAGCCACACCTCGCGATCGAGCTCGGCGAAGCTGGTGACGTGGGCGCGCGTCACCACCAGGAGCGCGCCCCAGCGCACGCCGTAGCGCGGCAAGACCAGCGCCGAATGCGCCGCCGCCACCAGCGGCTCGGCGGCGAGCGCGCAGAGAAAGCAGCCGGGCGGCGCGTCGCGGGCGATCTCGACGAGGGCCTCGTCGCGGCTGATGGTGCGCGGCATCCGGATCAGCGGCACATCGTGCCGCGGCAGGGTCGAGCGGGCCCGGGGATGAAGGTCGGCGGCACCGCGGTCGGCGGGATTTCGCCGAACGACGCGGTGGGCGCGTGGACGAGCGGCACCGCGCCCGTCCCCACGCGGCCGAGGCCGATGAGCTGCGCGGCGACGTTCTCGGCGCGCGACAGGTACTCCGGGCTGGCGAAGGCGAGCGCGCTCTCGTAGGCGCGCACGAGCCGGCCGCCGGGCGCGCTCCAGCCGTCGACCACCGCGGCTTGCCACGACTCCCACGACTTCGGCGGCGCGAGCGGGTGCCCCTGCAGGTACGACTGCATCGCGCCGAGCAGGCGCTGATCGCGGGCGATGCGCTCGTCGATCTCGGTCGTGTCGAGCTCCCAGCTGGCGATCATCGACTCGTTGCACAACACGTACTCGCGGAACGGGTAGCGCGCCTCGCTCTCGCTGCCGGTGTTGTCGTCGCCGCCGTACCACAGGTGGTACACCGCGCCGATCCGCTCGGGGTGGGCGAGCACCTCCTTCTCGTCGACGGCCGCGCCGGAGACGGTTTGAAACGACCAGCGCTGGGCCGAGCGCGAGTCGTAGCGCGCCACGATCGCCTCGGGCTTCAGCTCGACGCGCACGAGCACGTCGCCGTAGCGCTCGTCGTCGATGCCCGAGTGCGTCGCCCACGGCGCGACCCAGGCGAAGCGGCGGAAGCCGAGCTCGCGCCGGGTGAACAGCTGGCCGACCGCGCCGGCGAGCGCCTCGCGCATGCGCTGATCGAACAGCGCCGGACCGCGCGTCGGCGACTCGACGCGCGTGAGCAGCCACGGCTGCGTGTGGAGCTCCTCCGCCTGCGCGGGCGTGGTCCAGCTGTAGAGCACGCGCCGCGCCCAGCGCGCCGGATCGACCGCGTCCTCGCGGAGGAGCGCGAGGAGCTCGGGGTCGTCGGGCTCGGCGGCGGCTCCGCTCGCGGCGGCGATCGGCACGGTCGGCGTGGCGTTGGCGGCCGGCGCGCCCGGATGGCAGCCGACCAGGAGCGACAGCCCCGCACCGACCGCGACGCGCCCTTGCTTCATCGCGCCATCATACGCCCGCGCGGGCGAGAAGTTCTCACCAAGGTGATTCGCAGAACAGCTCCGGGACGACGTCGTAGCCGAGGTCGGGGAGCGCCAGAACCTCGGCGAAATGCAGGTAGATGCGCACCGGGCCGTCGTCGCCGCCCGGGACCATGCAAGCGGTCACCTCGTAGAGGCCGTCGGCGACGGTGACGAGCTGGTCGTCGGGGCAGCGCCGCTTCCACGAGAACAGGTCGTCGCCGCCGCGCACGCACAGCTGGCGCTTGCTGACCGACACCCCGAGCCGCACGTGATCGCTCGCGCGCGCAACCACGCGGTGATCCATGCTGTCGCTGAAGTGGAGCCAGTAGTCGCGCGCCGGCCAGCGCAGGCCGATGGCGGCGATCGCCCCGCAGTTGGTCTTGTCCACCAGATCGCTGCCGTCGGGGAAGCGCACGGCGTAGCTCTTGCCGTCCTCGAGATCGGCGAGCGCCGGGGGCGAGTAGAGGACGATTTGCAGGCCCGGGCGCTGCAGCTCGACGATCTGATCATTCAGCGCGCGCCGCGACCCCACCGGGCGATCGTGCTACAAATGAGCGGCGCGGGGAAGCGCTCCGCGGAATGAGCCGCCCGGCTCGGGTGTTGGGAAGCATGGCGTTCGTCGTGTTCGCGGTCGTGCTGCTGGCGTTGCTCGTCGGCGCCAACCTGTTCATCAACCGGCGCGCCGCCAAGGTCTTCGGCATCGGCCGGAGCGCGCGCCGCGTCATCCTCGCGGTGCAGATCGCCGGCATCGCGGCGTTGTTCATCGGCCGCGTGCTGCTGCGGCTGCTCCCGAGCGGCGCGGCCGCGGCGGTCGCGGGCTTCGGCTGGGTGCTCGAGCTCGCGGTGATCCTCGTGGCGGTGCTGATGTTGCTCGAGCGCGGGGCGGCGTGGATCCTCGCGCGAGCGGCCGGGCTCGGGAGGACGCCGGCTCCGAACGACGCGCCCGCCGCAGCGGCCGAGGGCATTTCGCGGCGCCAGCTCATCTCGCAAGTCGCGGCGGGCACGGCGATCGCCGCCGGCGCGGGGGCGGCGGGCTACGGCGGCCTCTTCGGCCGGCACGATTACGTCCTCGAGGAGGTCCCGGTTCGGCTCGCGAAGCTGCCGCGCGCGCTCGACGGCTTCACCATCGCGCAGCTGTCCGACATCCACCTCGGGCTGTTCGTCGGCGAGCCCGAGATGAAGAGCGCCATCGCGCTGATGCGGCGCGCGAAGCCGGACCTCGTGGCGATCACCGGCGACATGCTCGACAGCCACCGCTCCTACGCGGAAGCATTGGGGCGGCTGGTGCGCGCGCTCGGCGCGATCGCTCCGGTCGTGGCGATCCCCGGCAACCACGACTACTACGCGGGCATCGAGCCGGTGCTCGCGAGCGTGCGCGCGGCCGGCGGCACGGTGCTGCTCAACCGCTCGATCCTCGCCGGCGAGGGCCGCATCGTGGTCGCCGGAGTCGACGATCTGTGGGCGCACCGCTACGGCCCGCGGCGCGGCCCGAACCTCGACGCCGCGCTCGACGGCGCGCCCGAGGACGCCGCGCGCGTGCTCCTGGCGCATCAGCCGGTGTTCTTCGAGGAAGCCGCGGCGCGCGTCGACTTGCAGATCAGCGGCCACACCCACGGCGGCCAGTTCAACCCCGGCGTGCACCCCGCCAAGCTCGTGCTGCCGAACGGCTGGGTGGCCGGCCGCTACCGCGTGGGAAACGCCGAGCTCTACGTCAACCGCGGCTTCGGCACCGCCGGCCCCCCGGCAAGACTCGGCTCTCCGCCGGAAGTCACGAAGATCATCCTCACGAGCTCTTCTTAGCGGGCAGCGGTTCGGTGTCGTGGAAGTGCTCGAGGTCGAGGGCGACGCCGCCTTCGGGGAGGCGGCTGATCACGTCGACGAAGCGGCGGTCCACTTCGATGTCCTCGGCGAAGAACATGTGATGGGCGTGGACCGTCTGCGACAAGGTGTTGTCGATGCCGGTGAAGGACACCACCACGCGCACGTCGCCGGCCTCCATGTCGGCGTGGTTCATGCCGTGGAGCGGGCTGTTCTCGTCGATGGTGTGCATCACCAGCCAGCTCAGCGAGAACACCGGGTTGGTGTCGCGGCGCAGCGCCATGTCGTGGAGCACGCGCATGCGGTCGCCCTCGGCGGTGATCTCGTTCTTCAGCGCGGTGCAGCGGACCGACGCCTCGATGATCTCGTTGCCGCGGGCGTTGGCGATGCGGAACATCAGCGTGCGCGCGCCGTTGCGCTCGTGGATGACGATGCGCTTGCTGAACAGAACGCGCGAGGTCGGGCGCGAGAACTTGGAGAACACCAGGCCGGTCGCGAGCGCCACGACGATGATGCCCACGGCCGACTCGACCGCGACGATGGCGTGGCCCATCCCCTGCGGCGTGAGCTGGCCGTAGCCGATGGTCGACAAGGTCTGCACGCTGAAGTGGAAGGCGTCGGCGAACGAGCCCGGCCGCGCTCCGGCGATGGTGTCGCCCGCCGCCAGGTACAGGCCCGCGAACACCACGTTGATGAGCGTGTAGGTCACGGCGAACAGCGCGAGGATCACGCCCCAGCTGGCGCGAAGCGCCCAGGCGTACACGTCGTGGAAATAGGCGCGAGGTAGTCCGGAGTGGGTGACCCGCGGCATGCCGTCGCCGCGCCGCGCGATTTTCGCTGCCGGTTGGGATTGTGTTTCCGCCATGGCGGCGGAGAATCTACAGTGCGTGCATGTCGGAAGGTTCGGGAATCGAGCGGCGCCTCCATCCGCGCTACGAGCTCATGGCGCAGGTGCGCGTCAAGCGCGGCACCGTCGACTACGTCATGGAAATGGTGAACATCAGCCGCGGCGGCGCGCTGTTCAGCATGGGCACCCTCAAGCGCCCGCCGTGGGTCGAGGCCAGCCGCGTCACCGAGATCAGCATCGTCCACCCGGTCGAGCTCGACGCCATCGAGGTGAAGGGCGAGATCGTCCGCGTCACCTCGAGTCCGAAGGACACGCTCGTCGCGGTGCGCTTCGTCGAGCTCACCGCCGGGGTGCAGGCGCAGGTCGACCGGCTGGTCGAGCTCGCCGCGGAGACCGCGCCGCCGGCGAAGGGCCCGCCGCCGCTGCCGAAGTGAGTTCCACCCGCAAGGTGGTGGCTTCGTGAAGCCCACGGAGGGGCCTGGCTCGGGAGCAAGCGGGGTTGGGGCCCCGCGCGCAGCCCGCGGCGGGCCGTCGTGCCCGCCGCGAGATGTTGGGTGGGGGGACCCGTCGCGACGCGACGGGGGGAGGGTTTGCGCCAAACCCTCCCGGACAGCGACGACCGAGGCAACGCGGCTCCGGTGCAGCTCGGCGCCGCGACTCTGCGGCGCTCGCGCGCACGACGAGACGGCCGAGCCTCGTCGAGTCAAACCGCCGAAGCCGGTGGCTCTTCCATGAAGTGACGCGGTAACCCTGCCCGCACGGGCGCGGCGCCGCGCGGCGCGCTACATTGACGTCGTGGAGCGAATCGCCCTCGCTTCTCTCCTCGTACTCGCCGCCTGCGCGCCCCCCGCACACGGCCCGGCCGGACCGGCGTCCGGCAAGGCCGAATGCCGCTACCACGTCGCGCTCTTGCCCGGCGACGACGCCGAGCTCGACGTGCACGCGCGCTGCGACGCGCCGGTGCGCGCGTTCGAGGCCGACGAGCACGAGGTCGCCGACCTCATCCGCGCCGACGTCGACGGCCGGCCGATCGCCGCGAACCACGGCGAGTTCGCGCCCGGCGGCTCGGCGCTGCACTACCGGCTGTCGCTCGCCGAGGCGGCGCGCCGCTTCGACGACATCGACGTCGCCTACGCCAGCGGCGGCGGCTACATGACCTCGGTGTCGACCTGGCTGCTCGATCCGAGCGGGCTCGACGGCGCGCGCGTGGCGATCGACGTCGAGGTGCCCGACGGTCAGGGCTTCGCGACCGGCCTCGGCCGCGAGGACGGCGCCTGGCGCATCGACGCCGGCGACATCGCCGTGTCGACCTACGCCGTGTTCGGCCGCTTCGACCTCGATCGCATCGACGTGCCCGGCCCGCGCGGCGCGAGCGCCATCGAGGTCGCCACGCTGCCGGGCGAGCTCGCCGCCACGCGCGACCAGCGGGTCGCGTGGATCCGCGCCTCGGCGCAGGCGGTGGGCGCGTTCTACCGCGGCTTCCCGGTCGATCGCCTGCTGGTGGTGGTCGTGCCGATCGCCGGACGCGACGAGGTGGTCCACGGCAAGGTGGTGGCGGCCGGCGGCGCGACCGTGGCCCTGCAGCTCGGCTCGCGCGTGCCCGAGCCGGAGCTCTACCGCGATTGGATCCTGGTCCACGAGCTGTTCCACCTCGGCTTCCCGTCGTTCCGCTTCGAGGGGCGCTGGCTCGACGAGGGCCTGGCGACCTACTTCGAACCGATCATCCGCGCGCGCGCCGGCTGGCGCAGCGGCGACGCGGTGTGGGACGAGTTCTCGCGCGACATGTGGCGCGGTCTCGACGCGGTCGAGCACACCGGCCTGCTGCGCGCCCGCAGCAACGGCGGCATCTATTGGGGCGGCGCGCTCGTGTCGCTGCTCGCCGACGTCAAGGAGCGGCGCGCGACCGGCGGCAAGCTCGGCCTGGAAGACGGCGTGCGCGCGGTGCTGGCCGAGGGCGGCGACGCCACCCACACCTGGACGCTCGATCACGCGGTGGAGGTCATCGATCAGCGCCTCGGCAGCCCGGTCCTGCGCGGCTTGGTCGAGTCGCACGCCAAAGTAGGCAGCCCGGTGCATTTCCACCAGCTCCTCGGCGCGCTCGGCGTGCGCCGCACCGACGACGGCGTGGAGCTCTCCGATGATGCATTGCTCGCATCGGTGAGAAAGGCGATTATTGATCCTCCGCGGCCTTGAGCCGCCGATCATGACGCCGAAGAAGTCGCCCGAGCTCATCGAGACCTTCCGCGCGGTCCTGCCGAGGGATCGCCGCGTGCAGGCGAAGAAGCTGTTCGGCAACCCGTGCGGGTTCGTCAACGGCAACATGTTCACCGGCGTGCACGAAGATCAGCTCATCCTGCGCCTGCCCGAGCTCGAGCGCGCGCGCCTCCTGCGCATCGAGGGCGCGGCGATCTTCGAGCCGATGAAGGGCCGGCCGATGGACGAGTACGTGCGCGTGCCGCCGGCGATGCTCGCCAACCGCCGCCAGCTGCGCGGCTGGGTGAAGCGCGCCTTCGACTACGCCTCGAGCCTGCCCGCCAGCGGAAAAAAAAGCGCTAGCGCGAGCCGGCTTGCCTCGCCTCTTCCGCCGCGGGGCGCGCCGCCGCGGGGACGGCGGCCGGCAAGCTGAAGGAGAAGGTGCTGCCCCGCGCCACCGTGCTCTCGGCCCAGATGCGGCCCCCGTGCGCCTCGACGATGGAGCGCGCGATGTACAAGCCGAGGCCGGTCCCCGGGATGTTCTTCTCCCGGCCCTTCCAGTAGCGGTCGAACACGTGCGGCAAATCGGCGTGACCGATGCCGATGCCCTCGTCGGAGATCGACACCACCACGTTCTGGCCCTCGACCCGCGCCGCCACGCGGATCTGCCCGTCGCGGCCGGTGAACTTGACCGCGTTGGCGAGCAGGTTCGTCACCACCTGCAGCACCCGCTCGCGGTCGAGCGGCACCGGCGGCAAGCGCTCGCGCACCTCCAGCGACAGGCGCTGGCCGCGGGCCTCGGCGTGGGGTCGGAGCACGCGCACCGCCTCGTCGAGCAGCACCCGCATATCCTCGAGATCGGCGGCGATGGTGAAGCGGCCGTGGTCGATGAGCGCGGTGTCTTGCAGCACGCGGATCACGTGCTCGATGCTGGTCACCGCGCGCTGGATGGCGTCGAGCTCCTTGTGGCCTTGCTGCTTGCGGTCGGCCCAGCGCGCGAGCAGGTCCGAGGCCATGCGGATGGTGCAGAGCGGCGTGCGGATGTCGTGCGAGACGATCGCCAGCACCTCGTCGCGCGCGCGGATCCCCTTCTCGGCCTGGCGGTTGAGCCGCCCGCGCTCGATCAGCGCCGCCACCTCGCGCGCCACCGCCTCGACCAGTGGCAAATCGGCCGCGGCGAGCCGGCGCGAGGGATCGGCCACCGCGACGCGGAGCAGGCCGATGACGCGGCCGCCGCTGCACAGCGGCGCCACGATGGTGGCGCGGAGCCCGAGCCGCGCGGCGAGCTCGCGCCGGCGCTCTTCGGGCAGCGAACCGCAGACGAGTTGAGGCTCGCCTTCGAACCACTGCGCCTGGCGTTCGTCGAGCGCAGCGCGGATCCGCGGCGGCAGGGCGTGCATGGCGGTGGTCGCGCCGACGAGCTCCCGGACGGCCGAGTGCCTCGCTTCGTCGGCGGCGCGCACGGCGACTTTCCTGACGCCGATTTCGCTGACGAGGGCGATGGTGCACACCTCACCGAAGGCTGGAACGACCGCGTCGGCCGCCGCTTGAAGCTCGCGCTGCGCCTCGAGCTCGACGAGATCGGCGTCGCCGGACCAGTCGCTCGGCTGCTCGAGCGCCTCGAGGCGGCGACGCAGCTCGCGCTCGACCCGCCAGCCGTTTTCCAGCATTTCGAGCCGCTCGAGCAACTGTTCTCGCGACCAATCCACGTAGCCCATGCGAGTCCCTTCGCACCGCCCCCCACAGGCGGGTTGCATGTAGGCGTTAGCTCGCACATCCTCGACACCCGGGGAATGGACCAACGCCGTGTCCTGACCGTTATTACTGAACGTCTGTTTAGTACTGCAGTTGCTTCCAATCAAGCGTAAATTCGAGCTTCGGGGGGGTTTCTTGATGGGTGCACGTGTCCTGGTGGTAGAAGACGATCCCGACATGAGTAGGCTGATTCGTCGCGGCCTGCGCATGAAGGGATTCGAGAGCGAGTTGGCGGGGACGTTGGCGGCCGCGCGCGAGCTGCTGGCGCCTGGGGAAAACCCTTTCGACGCCGCGACGGTGGATCTGCAGCTGCCGGACGGCGACGGCGGCTCGCTCCTCGGCCTGCTGCGCGAGCGCGGCATCCCGGCGATCGTGCTGAGCGGCTACTACGACGTCGAGAGCGCGCCCGAGATCATCGCCTTCAACGTGCCGGCGGTGCAGAAGCCGTTCGGGCTGGCGCAGCTCGCCCGCGTGCTCGACGCGATGATCCATCGCCACGAGCGCTCCGACGCGCTGTTCTTCGAGCTCCACGAGCTGAGCGGGCAGGAGGCCTCGGTGCTCAGCTGCGCGCTCCACGGCCTCGACGCGGCGGCCACCGCCATGGAGCTCGACTGCACCGTCGCCACGGTCCAGGCCTATTGGCAGCGCATCTTCCGCAAGCTCGGGGTGCGCAGCCGCGAGGCGGTGGTCAACCGGCTGCTCCGCTTCCGCCAGGGCTGATCACAGCTCGGCGTCCGGCAGCGCGCGCGCGCCCGGCCGCGAGCGGAGCGCGTGCTCGACGATGGCCTTCACCGGCGGGCGCTCGTGGAACAGCTCGCGCAGGCGCGGATCGCGGATGTAGCCGGCGATCTTGTCGACCTGATCGAGCGCGCGCCGGCACACCTCCGAGGTGGGCGTGGTCGGCGAGCCGGCGTCCTTGCCGAGCGCCTTGATGACGGCGTCGACGCACAGCGAACGCACCTCGATGCCGTACTCGGAGCCTTCCATCGCCTCGACCGCGCCGAGGGCGGTGGTGGCGAGGAGCACGCCGGCCTGGGCGTCGCCGACGTCGACGCGCGCGGCCGCCTCGATGGCCGTGGCATAAACGTGGTAGCTCACCAGGGCCTGGCCCTCGGCGAGCTTGCGCGCCTGGGCGGCGTTGTGCGCGGCCGCCTGCGGATCGCCGAGCGCGCGCGAGAGCAGGGCTTGCACGATGTGGCGGTGGATGCGGTCGTACACGCTGGAGGAGACCGCGAGCAGCGCCGCCGCGTCGCCGACGTGCTGCTTGGCCTCCTCGAGGCTGCCGCGCTCGATCAGCACGCTCGACGACACCAGCAGCGTGTCGACGCGGCCGTCGTGATCGTCGTAGCGCTCGTGGGCCTCGCGCGCGCGCCCGAGGTACGCCAGGCCGTGCTCGATGTCGCCGAGCCGCGCGTAGGCCATGCCGATGTTGGCGAGCGTCTTGGCCACCTGGAAGCGCCCGCCGATCATCATGTCGATGCCGAGCGACTGCAGGCACATCGCGATGGTGTCCTCGTAGCGGCCGAGCACGAACAGCGCGAAGCCGGCGGCGTTCTTGGCGCGCGCCTCGCTCCGCCGCGCCCCTTCGAGCTTGAAGATGGCGATCGCCTCGGCGTGGGCCTCGAGCGCGGCGTGGATGCGGCCGGCGCGGCGCAGCAGCACGCCCTTGGCGCGCAGCACCTCGCCGCG
>JACXTT010014203.1_pt1 | contig 10444 bp, 11 predicted proteins | sample 9270951 | NCBI WGS metagenome assembly JACXTT01 (sample SAMN15532306, study PRJNA645909) | rock metagenome | isolation source: weathered quartz diorite | place: Puerto Rico | collected 2017-06-21
TTCCGTATTCCACCGCCGCGCTGGACACCGCCCAAGCGGCGCGGGCGTCCTTCGCATGTGCTTCAACGCCTTGTTGAGAGGTGGTGCTCATGACCACGGTTTACTGTGGAGCTACCGGTTGCCCAGGTCTTCCGGTGGAAAAATATTCTGCCCGGTGATCTTGCGCGTTGGCCCACCAGGCGCGGTGTCATACAGCTCACCGGCTAGTCCCTGGTGACCGCCGGCGTTTGGCACGTAGAAAATCGGGCTATACATCTTGCTTGTGTGAAGGTAACCCTGAGCAGTCAGCGCTCCAGTGACATCTATCAAATTACATGACCAGCGCGGTGAGTGGCTGAACTCCATCGCACGGTATCCCATCTCTTCGGCGGTGTAAGGAGGTTCAAAAGGGTACCGTTCGGCCGGCAGATAAGGTGTCTGAGGATCGCGCGGAGTGTCGATACGTGGATCGAATAGGGCACGCTCAGCTTCAGTCAACTCGGAGATCAAACGCCAGGTTTTGGTCGGAGACGACTGCTCTCCCCACGCATCGGTCCGGCTCGCCAAAGAGGCGAAGAAGAGAACCAGGGAGATCACTCTTCTCATGCGTCTTCCCCGCCCCAGGACAACCACATAGGGTTGTCCCTACAATATTCTCCGTTTCTCCGTTTCCTCCACTCTCCCGTTCTTCATAGCTTCGGCATCACCTGCGTGGCGAAGCGTTCGACCCCGCGGCGGAACGTGTCCGCGTCCGCATAGCGGCCCAGGCCAAGCACATAGTAACTGGCGCCGGCGTCACGGTAGGCAGCAATGCGGTCGATCATCGCCTCTGGAACACCCTCGCGGATCATACCGCCGACGATCAGTTCCGGTACGGCTCGGCTGCGCTTCTCCGCTTCCTCGCGCAGATAAGCGCCAACCTGAGAAAGATCGTCTGGACGTAACCCGATCGGGTAATAAGCATCGCCAAAGCGCAAAGTCCGCTCCAATGCCTTGGGACCGCTACCGCCGACCCAGATTGGCGGTCGGGCTGGACGTGGGGCAAAGACAAAGGCGGGGAAGCGTATCAGTTTGCCTTCATACGAGTTAACATCGTTAGCAAACAAAGTGTGCAGCACCTGCAGCGTCTCATCCGTGAGCGCGCCGCGTTTACGCGGATCGACGCTGAGCGCCTCGAACTCCTGCCGCAACCAGCCCACCCCTGCGCCAAGGATCAGTCGCTCGCCGGATAGTTCCTGCAACGTCGCCACCTGCTTGGCGGTCAGCACTGCCGGACGGTAGGGAATCACCAGTACGGAGATGCCGAGCCTGATGCGCTGTGTGATCCCAGCCAGGTAGGCTAGGGTCGTCAAGGGATCGAGGTAGCGTCCGCCCGAACCTTCGGTCTGGTCCGGCGGGATAGCCAGGTGATCAACCACGAACGCAGCATCAAAGCCTGCCTCTTCCACGGCTCGGGCGCAGGCGGTGATCGTTTCCCGAGTAGACTGCGGCCCCATGTTACGAATGACGACCCCGAATTTCATCTCGCCCCTCCTTGCTCATCCTCTTCATCTTGCTCATCTTGGCACAGGCGTTCGGCCAAGGCTTCCGCGGCCTCGGCCTGGGCGTCCTGATTCGCACGGATGAAGTCATAGGCGATGTTCATCAGCATCTTGCCCAGCACTTCGCGTTGGGCAACGTTGAGCCATACGCTTGCCGGCCGGGTTTCCAGATGGGCGATCAGCGTCTCCATCACACGCGTGCCAGCATCATTCTCCTGACGCGCAAGCCGGTCCCCAGCCATGCCCGCAGCCTGATGCAGCAGGTCAATCTCCTGGATGGTGAGAGAGTAAGTGGCCATTACGCTAGATCAGGAAAGAGCCACGGTGCTTCCTGCTTGCGCCGCTGCTCGTAGGCCGTGATGTCCGCTTCGTGTTGCAAAGTGAGGCCGATTTCATCCAGCCCCTTGAGCAGACAGTCTTTGCGGAACGAGTCAACGTCGAAATGGAAGCTGGTTCCTGACGGGGTGGTCACCGTCTGTGCCGCCAGATCGACGGTAAGCTGGTAGCCGGGTTGCGCTTCCACTTCTTTGAATAGTTGCGAGACTTCCTCGGATTTCAGAGTCAACGGCAGCATGCCGTTCTTGAAGCAGTTGTTAAAGAAAATATCGGCGAAGCTCGGGGCAATAATACAACGGAAACCGTGATCAAGGAGCGCCCAAGGCGCGTGCTCACGTGACGAGCCACAGCCGAAGTTGTCGCGCGCCAACAGGATCGTCGCACCCTGATAGCGCGGCTGGTTGAGAAAGAACGACCTGTCGCCGGAACCGTCGCTGCCGTAGCGCCAGTCTGAGAATAATCCTTCCCGCAGGCCGGTGCGCTTGATGGTCTTCAAGTATTGCTTGGGAATGATCTGGTCGGTGTCCACATTTACCCGGTTGAGCGAGGCGACCAGGCCTTTGAGCACGGTGAAAGCATCCATATTCGTTTCCTCATTGTACGGGCAGGTTTCAAACCTGCCCTATCGCCAATTCCTGATATCGACAAAATGTCCTTCGATGGCCGCAGCGACAGCCATAGCGGGAGACACTAGGTGAGTACGGCCGCCCTTGCCCTGACGCCCCTCGAAGTTGCGGTTGCTAGTCGAAGCGCAACGTTCGCCAGGCTGGAGTACGTCGGCGTTCATCGCCAGACACATCGAACAGCCGGGCTCGCGCCACTCGAACCCCGCTTCTGTGAAAATCTTATCCAGGCCCTCTTCTTCCGCCTGCTTCTTCACTAGGCCCGAGCCAGGGACAACCATCGCATTGACCGTCGGCGCCACCTTTTTCCCCTTGGCGTACCGCGCAGCCAAGCGCAGATCCTCGATGCGCGCGTTGGTGCAGGAGCCGATGAACACCCGGTCGACCTTGATATCGGTGATCGCCGTGCCTGGTGTCAGGCCCATGTAGGCAAGCGCTCGTTCCGTCGCTTCCCGTGATTGTGACGTCGGCATGTCCTGCGGATCTGGCACTCTACCAGTGATATCGGTCACCATGCCTGGGTTGGTGCCCCACGTGACCTGTGGAACGAGGTCTTCGGCCTTGAGTTCAACGGTCTTATCGAACTTGGCTCCAGGATCAGTACGCAAAGCTTTCCACGCCGCCACCGCCCGTTCGAACATCTCACCTTTGGGCGCGAACGGTCGGCCGCGCAGGTAGGCAAACGTGATCTCATCAGGCGCCACCATGCCGGCGCGGGCGCCTGCTTCGATCGACATGTTGCAGAGCGTCATACGCCCTTCCATTGACAGCGAGCGGATCGCCGAACCGGTATACTCGATGACATGACCGGTGCCGCCGGCAGTGCCGATCTTGCCGATGACGGCAAGAATGATGTCCTTGGCGGTGCAACGCTCGGGGAGGTTCCCTTCGACGCGAACTTCCATGGTCTTGGCCGGCATCTGCAACAAGCACTGGGTCGCGAGCACGTGTTCGACCTCGCTGGTGCCGATGCCAAAGGCCAGCGCGCCAAAGGCGCCGTGGGTCGCAGTGTGCGAATCGCCACAAACGATGACCATGCCCGGCAGCGTCAAGCCCTGCTCCGGGCCAATGATGTGGACGATGCCCTGGCGGATGTCGTGCATGTCGAAGAGAGGCACGCCAGTAGCCTTGCAGTTTTCCTGTAGGGTCTCGACCTGTTTGGCACTGACCAAGTCAGCAATCGGCTTGTCCCGGTCAGTGGTGGGCACATTGTGATCAGGCACGGCGACGGCCGCCTGCGGGCGCCGGGGTTTACGTCCGGCAAGTTGCAGACCTTCAAACGCCTGCGGTGAGGTGACCTCGTGGACCAGATGACGGTCCACATACAGGAGGGTGGTGCCGTCGGGCTCGGTGCGCACGACGTGCGACTCCCAGATCTTCTCGAACATGGTCTTGGCAGCCATAGGCGCTCCTTTGACTGAAACTGAGGTGACGGGTCCTACATTTCGCAGATTTGTCACCCGCTGGCAAGCCTCCAGCGACAAGATGGCAGCGATTTCCTTGCTGTGCTACTGTGTCGATTTGGGAGAAAATTGTGAAGCGTCGGAGGGACACATGCCGTGCGCCCTCGCAGGAGGATTTCCATGAGTGAGTGGACCGTTGAAGTAACCGAACAGGACTTCGAGAGCGCGGTGGTCGAACGTTCACACACTGTACCGGTGGTGATCGACTTCTGGGCGCCGTGGTGTGGGCCGTGCCGGGCGATTGGGCCGGTATTGGAGAAGCTGGCCGATGAACAGCAGGGGAAATTCATCCTCGCCAAGATCAACGTTGATGAGAACCCCATGCTGGCTCAGGCGTTCGGCATCCGCAGCATCCCCGCAGTCAAAGCGGTTCGCAACGGCGCAATCGCCGCCGAGTTCCTTGGCGCTCAGCCCGAGCCCGCGGTCCGTCGTTTCATCGATCAGCTTCTGCCGTCCGAGGGTGACTCGCTGGCACAAGAAGGCAAGCGGCTAGAAGAGCAAGGGAAAGCTCAGGGTGCGGAGAGTCTTTATCGTGCCGCTCTGTCCAAGGATGCCAACCAACCGCAGGCGTTGCTCGGCCTCGCACGTTTACTCCTCCAGCGCGGAGACGAAACGGACGCCTTATCTCTGCTTGGTCGGGTGCCGCTGAACTCGACGGAATACGCCGCCGCGCAGCAATTATCCGCCCAGGTCCGACTCAAACAGAATAGCGCCAGTGCCGGTGATGAGACGCTCTACCGCGAGAAGCTGGCCGCGAACCCCAACGACTTCGAGGCTCGCTTCGATCTGTCGCAGGTCCTGGCCGCCTCAGGCCGCTACGAAGAGGCGCTGGTTGAGCTGCTGGAAATCGTGAAGAAGGATCGCAAATTCCGCGACGACGGCGCTCGCAAAGCGATGCTGGAAATTTTCGAGGTAGTCGGCTCGCGCAGCGACCTGGCGGAGCATTACCGGTCGGAGTTGGCGAAGGTGCTTTTCAGTTAAGCAGTTACCAGTTGTCAGAAACTAGGAGCAAAAATATGCTCGTACGCTTCATTGAGGATAACGGCAAACTCCTAGCGGTTATCGACCCGTTCGCTATTCCGGCCAGTCAGTTCAACGACTACGCGGGAAATCTTATCGCTGAAGCAATCAAAGACTACTGAATGACCACAGAGGCTCACTTCCCCTGTAGCTGCTCGACGAACGCCGCATGCTCGGATGTCCCCAGCCCTTTCTGCAACTCGGCTAAGACGGTCGCTAAATCGCCCGCCAAAAGAGCCTGTACAGCCAAACGCAAGCCAGGGAAAACCTGGCTATGAACTACGCCAGACTCGTCAGGTGAGAGGGGAATATATTCATCCTGAATCAACCGGAACCAATCTAATTGTTTGTCGTACACCCGCCAGACCACGTACTCTTGCACGCCGTTGCGACGATAGACTCGTAGTTTTTCATGCAGGTCGTAGGAGACGCTGCTGGCGGCGATTTCCACAATCAGCTCTGGTGCGCCTTCTATATAATCTTCCGCACTGACACGAGAATTTCCTCCTGCTGCTGGTTCCAGGCGTAGCAGGGCATCCGGCTGGGGCTCGTTGTCCAAGTCGAGACGCACGGTAGTGTTATCATAGAACTCTACACCAGAGGTTGCTGCACAGTAGGTAGCGAGCCAACCGATAATCTGACCATGAGGCCCGCCATGACTCCTTGCGCGCACGGGCGATGGCATATACACAACCCTTTCAATCAGCTCCGCCTTCTTGACGTCTGGTCTGGCCTCATACCGTCGCTCAAACTCGTATCGCGTCAGGTGATCGCCATTTTCCAAAGGTGGCAAATCGACCGGTGCCATCGTCGGTACGGAGGCTGGCCGACCTCGCAGCGGCCTTTCATGAGTTTCATCTGTCTGGATGTTCTTTGCACTCATAAGACATGGCCTCCCCAGCTAAACCTGACCGCTGATTGCTGACCGCTCTCTCACACTAGCACCCACCGTTCCCCTTCCTGGCGGACTACTCCTTCCTTCTTGAGCTTATTGAGGTGTGAGAGCACCGAGTTGCCCGCAGCGCCATGCAGGAATTCGGGCACGTCGGTGTAGATGCACTTTACCATTGCCGGAATCTCGGCCAACCCAACCCTCATGGCGTCGAGAATCTGCTGTTCGCGTAACTCGCGGTGAGAGATGTAGTCGTTGAGTTTCTTGTACGGGTCACGGATCGCCGGACCATGGGCAGGATAGATTACGGCGAGATCAAGCGGGAGTAGCTTCCGCAGCGAGGCCATGTACTCGATCAGTCCTCCACCCTCTTCCGGTATTACTGTCGTGCCCGCTCCCAACACCAAGTCACCGGTGAACAGGGCTTTTTCTTCCTCCAGATAGTAGCAGAGATGGTCGCGCGCATGACCCGGCGTATGGATAGCGCGCAAGGTAGCACCGTCGGTTTCGATACGCACGCCGTCTTCAATGTATGTCAGCGGCAGGTTGTACGCCTCGTCTTTGCCAGGCCAGGCTTTCTTCGACACCTTGAGGTCGCCAAACCGCGCCCGTACATGGGATGCACCGCCAATATGGTCCTGGTGCACATGAGTGAGTACGATCTCTTGCAGTTCGGTCGCGCCCTTGGTCTCGGCCAGCCCTTTTTCCAAAAGAGGATCGTAGACTTCAAGACCAATCCCGGTATCCAGGAGGAGCGGCCGCTTACTGGTGCCAATCAGATAAGTGTTGGTACCTGGCCCGGTGAACGGACTGGGGTTCTGTCCCAGTACAGTGGAGACCCGCTCACTCCAGATATCAAAGTCGGGCATCCGCAGCCCGGCCATAGTATCGGTAACGATGCGTGTCGGTTGCGCCATTCCTTACCTCCCCAAAAACGTCCGCGCGATGGTTTGCAGTTGAATGTTGGACGTACCCTCATAGATCTTGCCGATCTTGGCGTCGCGGTAGAACTTCTCCGCCGGGAAGTCCTTGGTGAAGCCTACCCCACCGAAGACTTCCAACGCCTGCGACGCTACCCGCTCACCTACCTGCGAGCAAAAATACTTGGTCATCGCCGCCTGACGCACGAACGACTGTCCGGCCTCTTTCATGCGAGCGGTGTTATAGACCATCAAGCGGCCAGCTTCGATCTCCGTGGCCAATTCGGCAAGCTGAAACTGAATCGCCTGAAAGTCAGCAATCACCCGGCCGAACTGTCGCCGCTCTTTGGCATAGGCCAGCGCCGCCTCAAAGGCTCCCTGAGCCAGACCGATCATCTGCGCGCCGATGCCGATACGCCCTTCGTCCAACGTCTCGATCGCCACCTTGTAGCCTTGACCGACCTCGCCGACGACATTCGCGCGCGGCACGCGCACATCATCGAGAATGAGCTCGCAGGTCGAGCTGGCGCGGATACCAAGTTTGTCCTCTTTCTTGCCCACAGCAAAGCCGGGGAACTCACGTTCCATGATAAATCCGGTAATCCCCTTATACCCTTTTGCTGGGTCAGCATTGGCAAAAAGCAGATAAAGCCCGGCCTCAGCGCCATTGGTAATCCACAGTTTGCGGCCATTCAGCACGAAGGTGTCACCTTCGAGCCGCGCCTGAGTGGTCATGGCGAACGCATCACTCCCCGAGCCGGGTTCAGACAGAGCATAGGCGCCGACCACGTCGCGCGCCAGGCGTGGCAAGAACTGCTCCTTCTGCGCCGGAGTGAGCCAACGTAGGAGGGCATTGTTGACCAGGGTGTTTTGTACATCGACACACACGGCCACGGACGGATCGACCCGGGCCAATTCCTCGATCGCCAGGATCGCCATGAGAAAATTCGCTCCTGCTCCGCCATATCCCGTCGGCAGTTCAATCCCCATCACACCAAGGGTAAAGAGCTGATCGATCAACTCGCGCGGGAGCTTGGCGGCGCGGTCCATCTCCATGACGTGGGGTCTGATCTTTTCTTCAGCGAAGCCCCGCACCATTTCGCGAAACAATTGCTCATCTTCGCTCAGTGTCGTGACCGGCATACGCGTCTCTTGCACGTCGGGCATAATGCCACCCCCTCTATGCGTGAGCTGAAGTCATTCATTTCACGTTGCTCGGGCAGTGTCCAGACGCTATAGTCAGACAAGCAGAAAGGTAGTGGCGATGAAGATTGGCTTGATTTCCGACACCCACATCCCTGAAGCGATGCCTGAGTTGCCAGCGCAAGTGCGAACGGTGTTCAGCGGCACGGACTTGATCTTGCACGCCGGTGATTTGCACTGTCTCGAGGTCTTGAACTGGCTAGAAGAAATCGCGCCGGTGCTCGCCTGTCGTGGCAACGGCGACGACGGTTCGGGCGGACGGGCGGTGGTGCCGGAAGATCCACGTCTGCGCGACGCGTTAGTCACAACTGGTCCGGGATTCGAGATCGGCTTGGTCCACGACGTCCTGGACCCGGCTGAGTTTCCCAATTGGCCAATCGAGCGAACGATGGAGTTTTACTTCGGCCGGCGCACTGACCTGATCGTCTGCGGCCACACTCACATAGAGTGCATCAATCGCTACAACGATGTGCTCGTCATCAATCCCGGCAGCCCGACCTTTCCTCACAATTATTCCGCCCAGCCAGGCACGGTCGCCGTCCTGACGCTAGCAGAGAACCGCGGCGGCGCGATTACAGTCTATGATCTAAAGACCCTGGCGGCACTGCCGGGACTGTCAGCAACATTCTGACCGAAGGTCGCCGTCTGATTGCTGGGGAGCAGGCGTTTTCTTTGCCCCGAAGAGAGTCGTAGGGTGCACTTGTGCACCGATTTATTGGTGCGCGGAGCGCACCCTACCATGTTGAAAAAGCGCAATGTGTGGCCGCTGGCAGTATAAAGCGTTCGGCTTGTCCAGCGACACTCAAAGGAGTAAAGAGGCTCCGAGGGCACAGTATGACGTTCGATGAGGTGCTGGAGCAGGTCCGCGAGTTGTTACAGAGCAAAGGCCGCGTGGCCTATCGCGCGCTGAAACGGCGCTTCGACTTGGATGACGAGTATCTGGAGGACATCAAGGCAGAACTCATCAGAGCCGAGGGCGTAGCAGCGGATGAAGACGGGGACGTGCTGGTCTGGACTGGCGCTTCGCCAGTTCCAAGTTTCAAGTTCCAGGTTCCACGTTCCTCCCAGCCTCCCGCGTCGCAGACCGCGGACGCCGGACTTCGGACGCCGGACCCTACACCGCAGATACTAGACACTAGACGTGATGCGGGCGAGCGGCGCCAGTTGACGGTGCAGTTCATTGACTTGGTGGGGTCCACCACACTCTCACAACAACTCGACCCCGAAGACTATCATGCCCGGGTGGTGGCCTATCAGGCCGCTTGTCGTCAAGTCATCGCGCGGAACGAGGGGCATATTGCCCAATATCTGGGCGATGGCGTGCTGGTGTACTTTGGCTATCCGGCTGCGCATGAAGAAGATGCGGTGCGCGCTGTGCGCAGCGGCCTGGAGATCATAGCGGCCGTGGGCCAGCTCAAGTTTACGCCGCCGTTACAGGTGCGCATCGGCATTCACACCGGGCCGGTGGTGGTGGGCGAGATTGGGGAGGGAGAGCGCACGGAACGGCTGGCCTTAGGCGAGACCCCCAACATAGCCGCCCGGGTGCAAGGCCAAGCTGAGCCGAACACGGTGTGTATCAGCCAGGCCACCTCTCGCCTCGTGCAGGGCTTGTTTGAGTGTGAAGACCTCGGCCCCCAGCCAGTGAAGGGCCTCTCAACCCCGCTGTCACTGTATCGCGTGGTGGGAGAGAGTGCGGCGCAGAGCCGCTTTGAGGTCGCGGTCCGGACCGGACTTACTCCCCTCGTTGGCCGCGAGCCAGAGCTGGGGTTGCTGAGAGCGCACTGGGAGCAAGCCAAAACGGGTGCAGGCCAGGTGGTGCTGCTCAACGGCGAGCCCGGGATTGGCAAATCCCGGCTGGTGCAGGAACTCAAAGAGCAGCTCGCGCACGAGGGGGTGACGCGTATTGAGTTTCGCTGCTCCCCCTATCACCAGAACAGTGCGCTGTATCCCATCATCGACCACCTGCAGCGCCTGCTCCAGTTTGCGCGCAACGATGCTCCCACCACCAAACTAGAGAAACTCCAACACACGCTGAGCCACTATCGCTTCCCCCAAGCGGACACGGTGCCCCTGTTGGCTGCCCTATTATCGCTCCCGCATCCCGAAGGCTACCCACCGATTACCGTGAGTCCCCAAAAGCAGAAGGAGAAGACCCACGCCGCCCTAGTGGCGTGGATCGTGGAGGAAGCGGAGAAGGCTGCTGTGTACTGCGCTTGGGAAGATCTGCACTGGGCTGACCCCTCGACACTGGAGGTGCTCACGCTCTTCCTTGACCAAGTGCCCACGACGCGGCTGTTGGCGCTGCTGACCTTTCGCCCCGAGTTCACCCCACCCTGGGGCAACCGCTCACACCTCAGCCAGCTGACGCTCAGCCGCTTAGGACGCAGTCAAGTCGAGGCGATGGTCGAGCGGGTGACGGGCGGGAAGGCTCTACCATCTGAAGTCGTACAGCACATCGTGGCCAAGA
>JACXTT010014204.1_pt1 | contig 10443 bp, 12 predicted proteins | sample 9270951 | NCBI WGS metagenome assembly JACXTT01 (sample SAMN15532306, study PRJNA645909) | rock metagenome | isolation source: weathered quartz diorite | place: Puerto Rico | collected 2017-06-21
CCCGCAACCCGCAACTCGCAACTCGCAACCCGCGCCGCCGGCAATCCAACAACCCGCGGCGCAGATCCCCGTCGGCGGCACCGGCGCGGTGGTGGAAGGCGATTTTCCGTACACCATCTACATCGATCGGATGAAGACGCTGGTCGGCACGCACTGGTTCCGCCCGCAGGCAGCCGCGGGCGTCGGCACCACCGTCTATTTCGTCATCGAGCGCGACGGCACCATCCGCGACGCGCGCATCGAGAGCGAGAGCGACAACGGCACCTTCGACCGCGCCGCGCTGCGCGCGGTGCTGGAGTCCTCCCCCCTTCCGCCGCTTCCCTTCGGCTACAGCGGCACGTACCTCGGCGTGCACCTCACATTCAAATGAAACGACTGATCACCTTCCTCACGCTTCTCGCCGCACCGCTAGCCGCGCAGACCGACATCCGCACGCAGATCGAGGCGAACAAGGCCGCGCCGGTCATCCGCATCGCCGTGCCCCGCCCGGAGACCGCGCTGCCGCTCGAGACCATCAACACGCCGTTCTTCGCCCCGCTGACGCGCGACCTCGCCTACTCCGGCGTGTTCGCCATCGCCCCCATTCCGCCGAACATTCCGGCCAGCGCCGACTTGGCCAAGAGCGTGAACGCGCAGCTCGTGCTGCGCCTGGTCATCACCACCGAGATGCGCGAAGGGGTGGAGAACTACGTCGTCGTGGCGCGGGCCATCGACACCACCGGCGTGGAGCAGTTCGGCAAGCAATACCGCGGGGTGAAGGAAGCGCTCACGCAGATGGCGCACATCATCGCCGACGACCTGCAGCGGCAATTCGCCGGCAAGCCGGGGATCTTCCGCTCGCAGATCGCCTTCGCCTCCGACCGCAGCGGGCATTGGGAGATCTGGCTGATGGACTGGGACGGCGCGAATCAGCGGCAGATCACACGGCACAACGCGCTGACCATCCTTCCGAGCTGGTCGCGCGACAACGAGCGGCTGGTCTACACCTCCTTCGCCCGCGGCACCAGCGACATGTACATCATCCACCGCCGCGGCGGCGCGCGCATCCACGTGGCCACCGGCCTCAATCTGAACACCTCGGCCACCTTCTCGCCGATCAGCAACGACATCGCCTTCGTCGGCTCCCTCGCAGGCAACCCCGACATCTACGTCATCAAGGACGACGGGACGAACCTGCGGCGGCTGACGTCGGCGTCGTCGATCGAGTCGACGCCTGAGTGGAGCCCGAACGGACGGCAGATCTCCTTCACCTCCGGTCGCAGCGGTACGCCGCAGATCTACGTCATGGATGCCGAAGGCTCGAACGTGGAGCGCATCTCCTTCGACGACGGCGGCTGGAACGACGATGCCACCTGGTCGCCGAGCGGCGAAGAGATCGCCTATACATCGCGCGTGAACGGCCGCTTCCAGATCCGCATCGCCAATGTGTCGACCAAACAGAGCCGCATCATCGCCGGAGAAGGATCGAACGAGCAGCCGACCTGGTCGCCGGACGGGAAGTGGATCGCCTTTCAGTCCAACCGCTCCGGCGCGTGGCAGATCTACCGCATGCGCGTCGACGGCACGGACCTGATGCAGCTCACGTTCGATGGGGAGAATAAGGATCCCGATTGGTCGAAGAAAACGGAGTAGCGTTCGCCGTTGGCCGTTGCCTGAGCAGCATCTGGTCCACGGCCAACGATCAACGGCCGTCGGTCAACGGTCAACGGCGAACGTTGTTGATATCATCGGAACGAGTTGAGGGAAAAATGACTAAAACATTGAAATCATTCATTTGCGGACTGGCGATCATCGCCGCCGTCCTGGCGCCGGCCTGCCGGACGAAAAAGAAGCCGGTGGTCGTGCCGACGGAGACGACAAATACGGCGGCCATCCCGACCATGACCACCACGCAGGCGCCCACCACGACGGTGGCCACCAACACCGACTTCGTACAGACAGACACGGTGAAACCTGTCACCTCGACCACGCTGCCCACCGACATCGAAGAGCTCAACCGCGTGGCGCAGTCGCGCGGCTACATCCAGGACGCCTTCTTCGACTTCAATGAGTCGACTCTCACCGCCGCGGCGCAGTCGGCGCTCAGCGCCTCGGCCGACTGGCTGAAGAAGAACCTGCAGTACGGCCTGCTGGTCGAAGGCCATTGCGATGAGCGCGGCACCGAGCAGTACAACCTTGCCCTCGGCGACCGGCGGGCGAACACGGCGAAGGAATACCTGGTTACCCTCGGCGTCGACGGCGCGCGCATCCGCACGGTCAGCTACGGCGAAGAGCGCCCCTTCGATCCGGGACACGACGAGGCGGCGTGGGCCAAGAACCGCCGCGCGCACCTCGTACTGGTCGGCAAATGAAAAGACACCTCTTCTCGCAGTTTGGAGTGCGGGCGTCCCGCCCGCGCCGCTCGGGCGTCCTCGCCCGAGCGTTCGATGCCGTCGGGCGAGAGGCCCGACGGGTGCGGGCGAAGACGCCCGCACTCCTTGTCGTTCTCCTGCTGCTCACCGCGTGCGTCACCTCCTCCGACATGGAGAAGCTCCAGAGCCAGATCTCCGATCTGCAGGAGCAGGTGGCGCAGATGAAGCGCACCGCGGCGGGGAAAGAGGAGGTGCAGGGCGTCAACCAGCGCCTGGCCGAGCAGACGCAGACGCTCCTCAAGTCGAACGCGGCGCTGGTGGCGAAGGTCGGTCAGATCGACGAGAAGATGAACAACACCCAGGGGGGTATCGAGCAGACGAACTATCGCGTCGACAAGCTCGCCCAGCAGCTCACGCAGGTTCAGCACGATGTCGACGAGCTCAAGGCCGCCGCCGCGCGCGCCGCGCAAGCCCCCCCCACCCTCACGCCCACCCCCACCGCCCCTGCCGCCGTCGCCCCCCTCTCCGCGCCGGGCGAAGACCCCGTGCAGATGTATCAATCGGCGTACCGCGACTACCAGCGCGGCAACTACGATCTGGCCATGGCCGGGTTCAAGGAGTTCGCGGCGAAGAACCCGAATTCCGATCTGGCGGGCAACGCGGCGTACTGGATCGGCGAAAGTCTTTATTCTCAGAAGAAATATCGCGAGGCGATCGCGCAGTTTGACAGCGTCGTTACAAAGTATCCCAAGTCGGACAAAGTGGCCGGCGCGCTGCTGAAGAAGGGATACGCGTACATCGCGCTCGGCGAGAAGTCGCAGGGAATCGTGCAGTTGCAGTATGTGGTGCACGAACATCCCACTTCGCCCGAGGCCGCGGTGGCGCGGCAGCGCCTCAAAAGCCTCGGCGTCGAATAACCAAGAAAAAGGAGCAGTTCGATGGCGAATATCCGTTCGGCCGAAAAGCAGCAGCGGCAGGCCGAGAAAGCAGCACTCCGCAACCGCGCTGGCAAGTCGCGCCTTCGTTCGGCGCTGAAGAAGGCGCGCGCCTCGGTGACCGACGGGCAGTCAATCTCCACCGGTTTCTCCGAGATCGACAGGGCCGCCAAGCGCGGCATCATCAAGCCGAACACCGCTGACCGCTACAAGTCGCGGCTGGCCAAGGCCGCCAAGCGCGCCTCGGCAAAATAACCGGCGTATGCTGCCTCCAAACAAGAGGCAGCCATGTCTCTCTCCCGACGCGCATTCGCTCAAATCCTCGGCGCCGGAGCGGCAGCGGCAGCCATGCCGCGCCTCGTGCTGGCGGCGCGACCCAACGGCGTCGTCCGCCTTAGCGCGAATGAGAACCCGTACGGGCCGTCGCCCGCCGCCATCGCGGCGATGCGCGACGCATTCAGCGTTGCCTCACGCTATCCCGACGACGAAGTGGAGCTCCTCGCCGCTGACGTGGCCAAGCTGCATGGCATGTCAGCCGGCGAAGTGATCCTCGGCGCCGGCTCGAGCGAGATCCTCAAGCTCGTCGCCGCTGCCTTCACCTCCCCCTCCCGCAAGCTGGTGATGGCCTCGCCCACCTTCGAAGCCATCGCGCGCTACGCCGGCGTGGCTGGCGCGGAGGTGGTCAACATCCCGCTGGACAGCAACTTCGCGCACGACCTCGGGCGGATGGGCGCGGTCGACGGCGCCGGCGTGATCTACATCTGCAATCCGAACAATCCGACCGGCAGCATCACGCCGGCGGGCGCGCTGCGCCCGTTCATCGAGTCAGTCAATCCGTCAACCATGATTCTGGTCGACGAGGCCTATCACCATTACGCGTCGAGCCCCAGCTATGAGAGCGTCATCCCGCTGGTGAAGACGCGGCCGAATCTGATCGTGGCGCGCACGTTCTCGAAGATTTACGGCATGGCTGGCATACGCGCCGGGTACGCCGTGGCGCAGAAGGACGTAGTGCGCAAGCTCGACGCGCAGAAGGTGTGGGACTCGATGAACGTGATGGCGCTGGTCGGCGCGCGGGCCAGCCTGGCCGACACCGCGCATGTGGCCGAGGGGCGGCGCCGCAACGCCGCGACCAAAGCCAATCTCCTGGCGCGGCTCAACCAGCTCGGCTACAAGGTCATCCCGTCGGAGACGAACTTCGTGATGATCGATCTGCGCCGCGAAGTGCGGCCGCTCATCGCCGCCATGCGCGAGCGCCGCGTGCAAGTCGGGCGCGTCTTCCCCGCCCTCCCCAAACATCTGCGCGTGACCATCGGCACGCCGGAGGAGATGGACCGGTTCATGGAGGCGTTTACGGGAGTGGTCAATGCGTAGAGGAAGAATGCTCGCGCCGCTCTTCGCCCTCGCTCTCTCCGGTTCCCTTTTCGCCCAGCGGGTTCCCGAGCCCACGCCCACGCCGGCGCCGAGGCGCTGCTGCGCGCCGCAAGTCCTCGACGCCACCGGCAAGGTGCTCGGCGACGTGGTGCGCTACGACGATCGCTTTCCGAGCCTGCCGAACTACGTGTGGGTGCGATACGGGCTGAAAGGCGGCGATGCGGTGGTGCTCAACGTCACCGCCGAGGCCATCACGCCGTGGATCAATCTCGGCGGCAGCGCCGTCGTCTTCACCAGCAACGACTGTTCGGGCAACGCCTTCGTCGCTGCGCTCGGCAGCCCGACGCTGACCAAGCGCTATTCGGTCGTGCTTCCGCAGGGCGGCGCCAGCCCCGGTCCGTGGGCGGCGACCAACGCGTGGCTCTACGTCACCGACCCCTTTCCGCCGCGCGTCAGTGCCGGCGCCACGGTCTTTCACTCGCAATGGGATTTCACCAACGCCTGCGTCCCGTATCCCGCGCCCGGCCTCACGTTCGCCGGCGCGCAATGGGGATTCTGGATGCACAAGGTGGAGGACCTGTACGCGAAGTACAAGCGCCCGTTCTGGATTCCGTAGGCATTTACGTCCGCCAGCGAGGCGTTAGAATCCCATCGTGCCCCGTTCCCTCGGCGTTCTCATCCTTGTCCTTTCGCTGGCTTCGCCGCTCTTCGCCGCCGGCCGCGCGCTGGGGCCGGTACACGACGGTCCCGCGGCGGCGTGGGCGGGCGCCGTGGCCTCGAACGGCAGCGGCTTCATGTCGGCCTGGACGTTACGTGATTCCTCGGGGAGGACGCGAACGACGGTCTACGTCATACCCATCGACCGCGCCGGCAGCGCGCTGCCCGGCGCGCCGATCGCCACGGTGGAGGGAGAGATCTACCAGGTGTCGATCGTCGCTCTCGGGCGCGAGTACGTCGTGGTCTGGAGCGACGGCCAACTGCATCTCACCCGCGTTTCGGAATCGGGCGTGATCGGTACCGACAGAACGCTGCCGCCAACCATTTCTCCGGCAGCATCGCCTCCAGCGGCGATCGCTTCCGATGGGCGCGATGTTCTCATCGTCGGCCGTCGCGGCGAGGACGTCGTCGCCGCGCGCATTCTCGTCGACGGACCGTCGATCGCGGCGCAGCCTCTCATTCAGGAGAACCGCGACGGCGCGAGCCGCGCCGTGGCATACACGTCCTACGAGATCACGCATCCCCTGCCGCGTCCGCCGCTGCCGCCGCTGCTGACCACCGCCACCCTCATGCCTGCCGACGGTGAGCCGAACCGCGTCTCTCTCCAATGGCAGCCCGGCTCGGACGACGCGCGCGGCTTCATCGTCGACGATCGGCGCGGCGGCTGGCATCGGAACGCCTTCCTCGATCGGAGCGAGACCCGCGCGATCATCTGGACTTCAGCCGCCCACCCAATCGTGCGCGTCATCGCCTGGAACGAGGGCGGCGCCTCGGCGCCGTCGAACGTCCTCGCCGCGGAGTGGGAGCGGCAGCACGCGGCCCGGCACTGAGCCGCAGTGCCGGCGTCCTCGCCGGCGGCTCGGCGCCGTCCCGGCGCCGGATACACGGCGGCGAGACGCCGCTCGGCCAGCCGCCGGGACGGCGGCGTTCCGCGGTTACAGCACGACCGTGTAGCCGAGCGTGGTCAGATCGGGCATGCGATCGAGATAGACGCGCCCGTCGGTGTGGTCGATCTCGTGCTGGAAAATGCGCGCGGTGAAATCGGTCGGCTCAATCGTCACCGCTTTCCCCTCGCGATCGATGCCGCGGACGACCACGCGCTTGTGCCGCGCCACCTCGCCGCCGAGGAAGGGGACGCTGAGGCAGCCCTCCCAGTCGGTGATCGTCTCATCGCCCGCCAGCTCGTAGCTTGCGTTGAACATCGCGCCGACGCCGAGGCTGGCCACGCCGCGGCGTTTGGCCACCTTCTCCTGCACTTCGAAGACGAAGAGGCGCAGCGGGAGGTGCACCTGGGGGCCGGCCAGGCCGACGCCTTCGTACTCGTGCATGGTCTCGATCATGTCGTCGATGAGCGCGCGGAACTTCCCCGCCTTGATGTCCTTGATCTCCACGTCCGAGGCCTTGTGGCGCAGGACGGGATGTCCGAGGCGGGCGACTTTGAGAATGGCCATGGTTCTAACTTTATCCTGCGCCGCGAAGACGGCGCAGGATCTGGCACCTATGTGCGCTCCTTGGGCGCCAGATCCTGAAGCTTCGCGTCAGGATAGAGTTTGAAGCGGCATCCGTCGCATCGACAGCGCGATCATCAGCGCCGCCAGCGTCAACACCGCGCTTCCATAAAACGCGCCCGGCGCCTTGGCCAGATCGTAGAGAAAACCGACCACGATCGGGCCGAGGAAGCGCGCCAGCGAGCCGACGGACGTGGCCAGGCCGAGCATGCTGCCGTGCTCGCCGGGCGGCGTGGCCTTCGAGACCATCGACGTCAGCGACGGATAGGTCAGCCCCTGCCCGATGGCCAAGAGCAGCGCCACGCCGTACAGCAGCGGCACGCGGTAGATGCCGGGAATCAGCGCCAGGCCGAGGGTGAATGACGCGGTACCGATGGCCACGAGTGTCTTCTCGCCGAGCCTGCGCGCCAGCTTGCCGATCAGCCCTCCCTGGATCACGGCCACGATCACGCCCATGAAGAGAAAGAAGTACGCCAGATCGAGCGGCTTGAAGTGAAAGCGGTCGCGCGCGTGGAGGGTGACGCTGGTCTCCATCCCCGCCACGGCCAGCAGCGCGATGAAGAGCGTGGACATGATGGCTAGCAGGATGGTGTGGGCGGTCATTTCCCGCCAGACGCGCGGATCGAACTGCGGCGGAACGGCGCTGCGCACCGTGGCGTCTGGCGGCTTCGACTCGCCGAGGACCAGCAGCGCGATGAGCAGCGCCGTCAGCGACAGCGAGCCGGCCACCACGCCTGGCAGAAGGTTGCCGGCCATGCCGTGCTTCGCGCCGACGTGCGAGAGCACGCCGCTGAGCGGCGGTCCGAGGATGAAGCCGAGTCCGAATGCCGCGCCGATAAGTCCCATCCCCTTGGCGCGGTCTTCATGAGTGGTGATATCGGCGATGTACGCCTGTGCGGTGCCGATGTTCGCGCCGCCGATGCCAGCGATGACGCGCGAGGCGAAGAGCAGCGTGAGGTTGCGCGCGAAGGCGAAGAGGAAGTACCCGAGGCAGCTCGCCATCAGGCTGACCAGAATCACGGGGCGCCGGCCGATGCGGTCGGAGAGCCGCCCCCACACCGGCGCGAAAAAGAACTGCATGATCGAGTAGATGCCCACCGCCGCCCCCACCGTCATGCCGCTGGCGCCGTACTCGCGCGCGTAGTACGCCAGGAAGGGAATGACCATCCCGAAGCCGATCAGATCGATAAAGACGGTGAGGAAAAGGACCAGCAGGGAGGTTTTGCGCACGGCGGCGCGAATGGTACAGGAGGTTCGCCGTTGGCCGTTTGCCGTTGGCCGATGAAATACTGCCGGTGAGCGGTCCACGGCCAACGGCCAACGACTAACGGCGAACGAATCCCAATGAAACTCGTCCTCTTCGACATCGACGGCACTCTCCTCACCGACGGCGGCGCCGCGCGCGAGGCATACGCGTTCGCGCTCGAGGCGGTGTACGGCTATCGCGGCGATCTGCGCCGCTACGATTTTTCCGGCCGCACCGACCCGCAGATCACGCACATGGTCCTCGGCGACGCTGGGATCTCCGCGGCCGAGATCGACGCGGCGATGCCGCGGCTGTGGGAGCATTACCTCACGGCGCTGGAGCGCAGCGCGCGCGGGCGCGTGCGCGAGCTGCCCGGCATTCGGCCGCTGCTCGAGGCGCTGGCCGCCGACGGGCGCGTCATCCTCGGCCTGCTCACCGGCAATATCGAGCCGGGCGCGCGCGTGAAGCTCGACAACGCGTCGCTCAACGGCTTCTTCCCTTTCGGCGCGTTCGGCAGCGACTCGCCGCGCCGCGAGGAGCTGCCGCCCATCGCCGTCGAGCGCGCATCGCGCGCGTCCGGCCACCGCTTCGCCCGGCGCGACGTGGTCATCGTCGGCGACTCCATCTACGACATACGCTGCGGCGTGCCGCACGCGGCGACCACCATCGCCATCGCCTCCGGCAAGACGCCGGCCGAGCGCCTGCGCGCGGAGAATCCCGATCACTTTTTCGACTCGGCCGAGGATTGGGTGGCGCTGCTGGCGGCGATCATCGGATAGCATTCGCGCGCCATGGCCGACGCGTCCGACATCCGCCTGATCGTCTCCGACGTCGACGGCGTCTGGACCGATGGCAAGATCATCTACGCGGGCGAGCAGCGCGAGGTCAAGGAGTTCAACGTGCGCGACGGCCTGGGGGCGAAGCTGGCACAGCGCGCCGGCGTCATCGTGGCGCTCCTCACCAGTCGCCGCTCGCCCGCGCTGGTGCGGCGCGCCCGCGAGCTCGGCATCGTCGAACTGCATCAGGGAGCGGCGAACAAGCTCGACGCCTGCACGCAGTTGCTGGCCAGGCTCGAGGTGCCGTTCGACCAGATGCTGTACGTCGGCGACGACCTTCCTGACCTCGCGCCGATGCTCCGCGCGGCGATCTCCGCGGCGCCGGCCGACGCGGCGGCCGAGGTGCGCCGCATCGCGCGGTGGCGGCTTGACGCGCGCGGCGGCGAAGGGGTCTTCCGCGAAGTGGTCGAGCGCCTGCTGCGTGAGCGCGGCGAATGGACGTCGATCGTGGAGGAGTACGAACGTGGCCGGCCCGAAGCTCAGAGCGTTTAGGGGACGCGTCGTCTACGTCGTCGTCTCAGCCCTTGGATTCGTCGTCCGCCTCCTGCCTCTCTCCGCGGCGCGCGCGGTAGGCAGCTTTCTCGCGCTGATCGGCGCGCCGCTGTTCCGACGCGACCTCCGCCGCGCCGACGCCAACCTCGCCGCGGCGTATCCCGACTGGTCCGCCGGCAAACGCCGCGCGACGGTGCGCGCGATCTGCCGCCACATCGGCGTCAATTTCGCCGAGTTTCTCTGGCTCCCCAGGCTCGACGCGAAGCGGCTGGCGGACACCACGACGTACGAGGGAGCCGAGCACGTCACCAGTCGCCGCGGCGGCATGATCGCCATCACCGGCCACATCGGCAATTGGGAATGGGCGGCGCACGCCATCGCCGCCATCGCGCCGCTGGCCGCCATGCAACGCGAGCGCAATGAGCCCGACCTCAACCGACTGATCAAGAACCTGCGTGCCAGGAGCAAGGTGCGCTCGATCGACCGCGGCGGTGACGCCGCCGGCCGCGAGATGATCCGCACTCTGCGTCACGGAGAGCTTCTGGCCTTCCTCATCGATCAGAACATCCGCGCCGAAAGCGTGAAGGTGCCGTTCTTCGGGCGGCCGGCGCTGACGCCCATCGGCCCGGCGCGGCTGGCCATCCGCACCGGCGTGCCGGTGGTCTGCATCTTCGACGAGCTCCGCGGCGGCAAGCACATCATTCGCATTCATCCTCCGATCGCCACGACGAAGGACGACGATCCCGTAGGGCTCACCGCGCGCATCACCGCCATCATCGAGGAGGAGGTTCGCCGCAGGCCGCAGCAGTGGGTATGGTTTCACGACCGCTGGCGCGAGCGCCCCAAGTGGGAAATTGCGATTGGGGGTAGTTAATCATCCGTCTTGGCCAAGACGGCCGCGCAGGCTCCATTTGCACTCGCGCCCCACCATCCGGAGCCGCCAGCCCCGTATGTTCCCCCTGTTGCTCTTTCCGTCCTCCCGCG
>JACXTT010014205.1_pt1 | contig 10443 bp, 11 predicted proteins | sample 9270951 | NCBI WGS metagenome assembly JACXTT01 (sample SAMN15532306, study PRJNA645909) | rock metagenome | isolation source: weathered quartz diorite | place: Puerto Rico | collected 2017-06-21
CTCCGTGCCCGGTGGAGAGACGATCGAGCAGGTGGGCCATCGCGCCGAGTACGTCATCAAGCAAGCTCTGGCCGTCGGTGGCGATGTCGCACTCTTTGCGCATGCCCATATCTTACGGGTGCTCGCCGCGTGCTGGCTCGGTCTCTCGCCTGATGCCGGCCGGTTGTTTGCGCTCAACACGGCCTCGATCAGCGTGCTCGGATATGAGCGTGAGTCGGGTCATCTCCGTGTGGAACCAAGATTGGCATCTCGCCCGCCAGGAGAATCCTTGAGTGCAGATACAAAACCTGCCGCACACTGATTATGAGCAGGTCATGAAGACAGCCTGCGCGGTGATGCGGAGGTGTTGCTGCGGTGGAGGGGTACGTAGTCGAATCTCATCCGCGCGTCTGAGGCGCTCGTCAAGATCCCTTCCGACTCCACTATGATGGCGAGCAAAATGGTCATCGCTGTGAAGCGTGCCGTTGCAGTTCGCGAGATTTCATCTGTATTGATTGCCAATCAGCGGGCCTGAAGAATATATGAAGGAATTCAACAGCGAGGCACGGCGGGCTACCCGAGAGCTACCATTTTGCAAGGACCGCACTACGAACGTGATCAACTCGCCAGAACCATTCACAAAGCGATTGCCACCGTAGGGCCGACTACCAAGCAACTGCCACCTTAAAGCAGACTCTACCTGCATTTACTTTCCATCCCTTTCCTTTCACTACAATTAATTGCTTTAGATAAGTTCTCTGCTTATACTCCCGCCGCAGCATAGCCCGGGTCTTCGAGTGGGGCTTTAGAGACTGACGCTTCTTGATCAAGGAGATTCTACCTTGCCCAGTGAAGTCCAACAGGGGCAATCACTCACACTGAATGGCTATCAGGATTCTGCAAACGAGACGAATGTCATCGTCGAGAAACCAGCGACATTGCTGCTTCTTGGTCTATTTGGTGAGGTAGGTAGCCTTGTAAGTGAACTGAAAAAAAGCAGCGAGATGAGGAGGCTTACATACGATATAGGGCCACAGTCGTTGAAGAACTTGGCGACGCCCTATGGTATTTAGCGTGTCTGTCTACCCACGTAAACCTGTCACTAGAGTCTGTGGCACGCATTGCATTTCCCGCTCAGCTGCCGACAGACGTTGATTTAACTTTTGCTTCGATTCAAGACCACGCCAACATAAGCGTTGCAACCACATCTCGTCTTGAAGCGAGCTTGATAAAGCTGTCGAGCGAGGTGGGCAAACTTCTAGCAGGCTTTCTACAAAGTCCCGCTTTCAATCACGAGAGCGTCCCTTCAGATTTGGCTGGAGTTTTCAGATCACTCGTTGAGGCTTCAGCCGAGGCGCAGGTAAGCTTGGCTGTTGCAGCGGAGAAGAATCTCAAAAAGGTCTTTGACAGGTGGCCAAAAAAGAGAGAATATCCCATTCTCTTTGATGAAGCACACAATCAGTATGAGCAAATCCCCCGTCGCATTGAGATAAGCATTTCGGAGAGACGGGTCGGCGATCGCACATATGTCTACCAACAATGTAACGGGGTAAACATTGGCGATAGGATTACCGATAATAAAGAAGAGGAGGATGATTACCGCTTCCATGACGTTTTCCACTTGGCTTATGCAGCTGTTCTCGGGTGGTCTCCCGTTACAAGAGCTCTATTCAAAGTAAAGCGTAAGAGCGTTGCGAAGATTGATGAAAACGAGGACGGTGCTCGCGCAATCATTACTGAGGAAGCAATCTCAGCATGGATCTTTCACCATGCTGTACAGCTAAGCTATTTCCAAAGCCTTAAGACTCTCGATTACGGACTGCTTAAAGCGGTGCGGAGTCTATCAAAGGGGTACGAAGTTCAGAAGTGTCCACTGTGGCTTTGGGAGGAGGCAATCTTGCAGGGGTATGCCGTCTTTCGAGAGCTACGTTCTCGTCGACGAGGAGTAGTTATTGCCGACCTTACAACTAGAAAGCTTGAATTCCGAGAAATAACAAATGACTCCATCTGAATTTGTAAAAGCTCTTTCGCGAGTTAGAATGGACTCGGTCTTTAATCCGTATAGCGACCACTGTCCCATATTCGATAGAGAAAATGCCGCGGAGATAAGAAGTGAAAACTTGTTGGTTTTGTTAAAGGCAACGAAAAAGATAAGGGTGCATTCACTCTGGATCGGACGAGATTTAGGCTATAAGGGTGGAAGGCGCACCGGCATACCCTTAACTGACGAAATCCATTTACCCAGAGTTAGCGAAGCTTTTGGAGTTAGACTACTTCAGGCAACAGCTGGTCCTCCTCTTTCTGAGCGAACTGCTACTTTTATTTGGCAAATTCTTCCTTCTATACCTAATCAGGTGTTTTTTTGGAACGTTTTTCCCTTTCATCCTTTTGAAGCAGGTCAGCCACTCTCCAATCGATGTCATACGCGTGAGGAGCGTGAGAGGTGCCAACAGTTTTTAGTTCAGATATTGGAGATGCTGCAGCCCAAACAGGTTGTTGCCATTGGGCGGGATGCTGAACTCGCATTAAATCAACTAAAACTTAAGACTCTCAAGAAGGTAAGACACCCCAGCTATGGGGGACAAAGCGAATTTATGAAGGGAATGTCAGATCTTTACAGAGTACCAATTGCAGGCAAACAAACAGTGCTTGATATCGCCGATTAAACAGTCTCACAAGCGTCCATCAGGTTCTCAATTTCCTTTCTCGTCCACTTGTCGGTGTCGACTTGAGCATGTGTGGAGATAATTGTTAGCGCGCCAATTTTTGCGCCTGTCTCCTTCGTAACAAATTCCAGCAATCGGCCTAAACCGATAAGATTTCCCAAGAGTCGAGCTATATAGTAATGGTTACGGTATACCGCCGTTAGCGACAACTCCTTCTTTCTATTTATCTTAAAGCTGAGAAAACTAAGACATTGCCGGTTCATGTTCCTACTTGCATCTCGGCTTGGATCGTAAATCCTGATATCCATTGCTGGATCATAAGTGGCCAGCTCATAAGTATTGTGGAAAAGCCTCCCATTCCCCTCTAAGCCATTTCGGAGTTTATTGACGATCTCTCCTAATGGATTAATGATCACACCGTTGGCATTGACCTTTATCATTCTCTCGAAATATCTTCCCCAACCTTGTTGCTTTATCTTAGGGTAGATTTTTAGGTAAGCGTCATAAAAACGAGGGGCTCCATAGCGCTCATATAGCGAGTAGGGAAATATTGTATTCGCAACTGTTTGCAAAGGTGGCGATTCGTGTTCTTCTAAGAATCCATTTACGAGAGTTATGACTTTCTTGTCATGCGCTGATGCCTTTAGCGGATCAGTTATATCGATTACGACATTGTATGCCTCATGATCCGGCTGAGCATTTACTGTTCTTACCGCTGAAAACCATGCCGATGCACATGTCTGGTGATGCGGTATGGCTGTATACATTGGCGCTATAGCTCCCTGGTCAATTCTGCATAGGCAACCAAACGGGGAAGCAAATACTGCTCAGCGAGCCATGCATGGCCTTTAAGTCCCCATTTATCACCCCAGCTATTCCGAACAAGAACAAATCTGTCTTTCCCGCGTGCGCCATGGCCAAGAGCCACAACGGCATGACGACGCGATCTATCCAAGGCATCCCTAGAATCAATTATTCCATCAGGCCCTGGCCGGTAGAATGCATCGGAAATAGTCATGTCGATGACAATCGGAATAGCACGGTCAATGCAGTCAATAATTTCCCCCAGACTACTCCCTCGCTTAACAGAATCCCGACGGAATAAAGGCTGAACATTATTCGGCGGTTTCCACATTGATCTGTCGGGGGGAAGTTGTTTTAGGTAGGGCCAACGCTGCTCATGAGGTTGTCCGTTTACACGGATAACAGGCAGAATAGAATCAAAACTAACTCCGCGGCTCGGGTCTTTATGTGAGATCTGAACAGCGTGGTAATAGGCGTATTCACACGACAAAGGTTCCCAAGCTACGTTTCGTAAGCTAGCGTGAGCATCGCTGACGGCAAATGCCAAACAAGTCGGTCTGGGTCCTTGATCGCGAGCGTCTCCGAATTTGTGTCTCAGATCCCCTTTTACCTGCATCAAGCGGCGCCCCAAAGCTGTTTTCGTTCTGCTTTGGACAAACCCTCGGTCTCTGGTCCGCTGAGATCATATGCAAACCGAAGTGAGGATAGAGAGTCACCGCCCTCAAGCCAGGGACGCTTCTCTGCTAAAGCGAGTTCCCCCGTGTGTGATGCCTTAGATCGCGCTTCAATCCATCGCGTCACATCTCCGCCACACTCATTGTCGTTCATGGGAAGGCGCTCATCTTTCAAAATTGCAAAATTGGCCTCATCCAATTGTTCGAAATTCCATAGATAACCCGCCCCACTGTGCTCGCGAAGTCTGAGAATAAACAGGTCACTCTTGCTGCCTTCGATTACCCCTCCCTCATCCTTTTCCGACAATAGCCATATATCGCTCCAACCAGGTTTGGTGTCATGCCCGCGGAGTAGCTCTATCTTAATTGTCTGAGGAGAGATACCCAGCAAGAAGTTCCGTGTAATTGGACTTATAAATTTGTATCTCTCTAATGCACGGCAAGTAGCGTCATAACTCGCACCTATTCTGAGAGATAACTGATAAACAATTTCGGGTCGTTCCATCTGGCTGGCTCGCCAGCCTTGCTTATTAAGTTGGATAGCGATAAGCCAACGCGGAATGAGAAGTTCTGCAGCAAACGCATCTGCTGCTATTTCCTGCATGTCGTAACTTGGGTTGGCAACGAAAGGCGATCGCTGGAGTATTTCTTCGCTGTCTAAACTAAGCTCGTGTTTCAAGCAGTAATGCCCCAATTCGTGTGCACCTGTGAATCGTTGGACGCTTAGAGGACGTTTTGTTGTCACTAATATTCCAGAGGTTGGGAATGGCAGGTATACCCCCAGGAGCGTACTCAATGGCTTGAATAAAAGAGGTAAATCAAGTTTAAGGATTGTGTCGAAGACGTCAATTCTTCCGATTTGAGTACTGTCCACACGCAGCCCCATCTCTTTATGGACTCGCGCAGCAGTTTGTGTTCCCCGAAGAATTGCGGTACGAATCTCACTCATTCGATTTTTTCCTCATCTTACTGCGAGCACTTAGGTACTCCGCGAAACGATTGACTTCCTCCCTATCACTCTTTGAGAGCTTTCCAACGGCCCGCGCCAGGTGAGCCACTTCCTTTGGAAACCCCGTTTTTACAATCGTCTCACCAGTAAGGTAGCCGATCGGCATACCGTAAAGTTTTGCGAGAGCTTTCAACTCTAAGGCATCTACACCGCGCTGTCCCTGTTCTATTGCGGATAACGCGGAGCGGTTTATGCCGATCGATTTTGAAACCTCCTCCTGTGAGAGTCCGAGATATTCACGCGCGGTCTTCAGTCGCTCACCTAATTTGGTCCTATCCTCTTGTGCCTGGCTCATGGTTCATTCCCCTATTCTTAAACACCGCTTCTTGAGATTACTTTTCTTGTTCATTTTTCCAACATTGCACTATCTGAGGAATTAGATGGTCGAGGGCTTCAGCAACACTATGATAGCCTCCTTGTCGAATTATGCTTTCGGGCAATGTGCATCCGACTATTGATTCTGCCTGCACGAGAACTTCGGCAATAACCAATGAATCTACGACAGGACGTAACGGACTCCTCGTTACACCGATAGATGACTCAAGGGCAGCTTCCTCCTCAAGAAAAGAGCGAATGCAATTCTCGACCGCTTGCTTAAGAACCGGCTCGCTGACGGTTTTCTTCACAATCGTTGGTTTCATATAGTCTGATTTTCAGACAATATATTATTTTTATGTTACAAAATCAATCACTATGGTATTCAATTAAATCATATAGTTATACATATAGTAGTCATTACTACAGTGATTAGCATAGAGTTTTCGTCCAGTTTTTAGACAGTATATTCGCGGTGCTGAGGCGGCGTCGTGCCACGGCGCCGGGAGCGCAGAGGTCTCGAAGCTTTCACTAATCGCAGAAAACGGATACAGGATTCATATACCGAATGTCCGTCCGATTCCCATTTTCCACCGGAATTCCCAGAACATTCCCATGTCTTATCAAGACTGTGTAGGTTCTTTGTACTGAGGGGAAATTGCCAGCGACAGTGATACCCATTCTTCGCCAGGATCTTGGCCGATTGCGATACAGTAATCGAAATCGTCCAACTCAGAGGCTTCTATAAGCCGAGTGTGTACCCGATTTTTCATCTTTCGGGCTTGCAATCTTGATGGCTGCAAGTTTCCCTCGGCGCGCAGCAGTACGTTTGCCAGACATTCTTCACAGTGATCTGGTGCTTGATCACATTTTTCCTTCAAATACCGAGCGCCTATCTGCAGAAAATGTGTCACTTCCAGATCGGGGCGACGTCCGATGGTCTCATTCCTACGATCCGCCGGAGCATGGAGACGAGGTATGGCCGCTGGTCCGCGTACTCGTTGGTACAGTTGGGATCTCACTTTCTTTCGTGCCACCTCGGCCGCTGCTTCACTCTTGGCATGCCGTTCCTGAATATCCACACCTTGAAGCGCCCGCCACACTTTCTTCTGTTGACTGACCGCTGCCACTTCCGCCTGCCGTTGAATATCCCGAGCCGTCGCACCGCGTCGAGGAAGAGCAGAATGAAGGAGACCATAGAGGTCAACCAGTTGGATCATCGTATCGATGTGCGTCGCCTCTAAATCCTCGCTGGAAAGATATACACAAATCGACTCACGCCTTTTTTCTAAACACCGCTTCTGAACCGCTGACAGCTTCTTAAACATTGGAACTCCCTAAAAAATCCGCTCTTTTGAGCGACTTTCCTTCCTCGTCCATTTGTAACGAAAGGCAGAATGTGGCTATGCGATTGTTCGTTCACATTCACTTGGTTGAGTAAGCATGCGCACGCACCGGCTGAAAGATCTCGACTGCATCATTCTACAGCATTGCGAAGGTGAGTTTGTTTTGTTGCAGGACCTGCTCAAGCACGTGCCACAAGGCACACTGTATCGGCATGTTTCGAAACTTCTGACTGCCGGCTTTTTGGCCAAGCGCGGGCGCACTTACAGCACGACAGAGCAGGGGAAACGCCAATTAGTTGAATGGACTAGCCGGTTTGACTGGAACATCTGGGATGGCATCTATCCGCCGATGCGGAACGTCCCAACGTCCCAGCATCGGGCCGTGATAGAGCTGACGACAGCGGCCGTGGCCGCGCGGCAGGTCGTCAGTCAAGAAGATCATCACCCCGGCTTTGTGCTGATGGGGCCCAGTCTTGCCTGGAAGAGCAGCACGGCAAAGTTCGAATGCTATCTGTTGGGCCTCGCAACATCTAAGACGATCATCGATCTAACGACGGAATCGGGACGCTCTCTCTTAGGCCGACGCGACGGAAAGGGGAATCTGGCGTTTAAGCGTGATCTCCTCGATGGGCCGTTGATCGTTTTCGACGACTTCTTGGAAGCTGACGCCTCCCTTCGTCCAATAGTGCATCACTTTCTCAGCGGTCGAACGGTCGTGCCTGTAGACAATGCGATCTTGCGAATTCTGCCGGTCTCCATGCTCACATTAAACCCTCGCCCCAAAGCGACATTGGAAGAACGGACTACTATGAGCACAGCGCAGCTTCGCCGCCTCGTCGTGACTAACTTGGATGACGTCGTATTGCCTGACCTTGCAAATATTGGCCATCGAGCCATTGAGGCGGCGGCCGCGCATGGACCGCTGCGCCTTCGAGCGCCGACGGTCGATGCTGAGACTTGGCGCCCTCACATTGTCCGCCTGGTGCGCCAGATCCTGATGCCGCAGGTCTGGCCACGCGTCGATACGGAAATGATCATCATCATGACGACCGGAATGTCAGCGTTCGTCCCTGATCCAGAGCGCGCCATCCAACAGACTGTCTATAACTATGGCCTCACGGCCGAGACACTCCGATGGACGACACCTGGATGGAGCCAAGTCGTGATCAGCTTCTCGTTGCATGTCCCCTTGTCGCGACCGAAGGAACAAGAGCGACAGCCAGCCGCAGCCGACGAAGACAACGATCAAATCATAATTTGGAGGCGCGCCATGGAAGGTTATCAACAGTCTGCTTTGCCACCATTTGTCATCAGCGATCGGAATAGGGCCCGTCTTCTTGCAATTGCGATCCACGAAAATATTCCAATTGAATGTGCCGATCACGCGCTTGACGTGATTCTTGATAACTGGGAGCAACGACAACGAAATGGCCACAGTCTCGATGAGGCGTACAGCGCGCTTCGATTGGCTAAGGATCTTGATCAACAGAGTATCGCCATCCAGGACGTGAAACTGGCGATGAGACTTCGCAAGGACCTCCAGGAAGGCGCTTATACAGGAGACGACTTGCAAGCGGCATTAGATTTGGCGCCGGTCCTTCGAGCGCAAGGTCTGATGGCGGACGACGATCGGTTAGACGCAGTGATTGCGGTTGCTTCCCGACTGCTGAGTAGCGACCGGTCACTAGTTGAACTTGATGAATGGTTGGAATCCAAGCCCGATGATCCCTCGCTGGCGAACGAAGGTAGTGATCGTGCAGGACTGCAAGACGAATAAGTTTATGGAACTGTCGGACTACAGATCTCTCGTTGAGCAGCTCGAGGCTGAGGTATCAGGTTGGCCTCCCGAGCGTTGTACCGAGTTACTGGGTGCCCTGGAGCGCGTACGCGTCTCGGCCTGGTCTCAGGTGGTGAAAGGGCCCCAGAGCCTCCCAAGCCAGAACAACGGTCAATTGCTCACACTGCCGCAGGTGGCCGAACGCCTCGCCGTTCCTGCGACTTACGCGTATGAACTGGCGCGACAGAACAGAATTCCCATCGTCCGGCTTGGTAAATACGTGAGAGTGCCGGCCGAAGAACTCGAGCGATGGCTTGCGCAGCAGGCCTCCCTCGAACGGCGGATTGACAGACAACGGCATGACTTCCATAGTGCTGGCGAACGGAATAGTGTGTTATCCGGCACCAGAGGAAGCAAAAAGAATGAGCGTGGAGCGCCGAAGCCACAACGGAAAACCAGCGTGGGTTTTCAGCCGCCGGTCTCGATTCCAGGCATAACGGAGCCTGGGACAATACAACCAGTACCGTCACACAAGGAAGTGTAGGCATCACGATGGCCTGTATTACGAAGCGGCGAGGGAAATGGGTCGTCGATTATCGCGACGGCGGAGGGGTGCGTCGTTGGCGGACATTCGCGACCAAGCGAGAGGCCGAAGACTATCTCGCAGAAATCATTCCTGGAAGTCGACAGCGTCGAGGGACTGCCGTTCCACCGACCATTAGCCTGGCGGAGTATTCCGAACGGTGGCTTCATCTGATCGCCAGCACGGTGAAACCCCGTACACTCATCAGTTACACAGGCATGCTCCGGCTCCATATCCTGCCCGCGTTCGGCACCTGGCGCGTGCAATATCTCGATAAAGGCTCCATCAAGCGTCTGCTGGCGGACAAGCTGGCTGCAGGTCTCTCGCGCAATACCGTCCGTATTCTCCATGCGACGTTACGAGCCCTCTTGGCCGCTGCTGTGGATGATGGCGTGATTCAGGCGAATCCAGCCGAAAAACTCGGTCGGCAGCTGCGGCTAGTGATGCCAAAAGCGATGCGACAAGAAGAGATCAAGGCCATGACGCGGGAGCAGCGTCAGCTCTTTCTTCTGACTGCCGCCAAAGAAACACCGGCCTACTTTGCGCTATTCGCGACGCTGGCTGGCACCGGGATGCGGCTGGGGGAAGCCTTAGCACTCCGATGGGATGACCTTGATCTGGAGGCACGTGAGATTCGAGTTCAGCGGGCGCTGAGTCGTGGACATATCGATACGCCAAAAGCGGGACATGGCCGTACCGTCGATATCTCCCAAACGCTCGCCCAGATGCTTCGTCAACTGGAGCAGCTCCGGGGGGCTCAGATGGCGGCGCGGGAATGGCCGATCATGCCATCCTGGGTCTTCTGTACGCGAGCCGGGACACCCATGGATGAAAGCAAGGTCCGGCGGGCGATGCGCGAGGTGCTCAAGCGTGCGGAGCTGCCTGGGCATTTCTCCCCGCACTGCCTGCGGCACACCTACGCGAGCCTCATGCTCCAGCAAGGCGAATCGCTCACCTATGTGCAGCGACAGTTGGGGCATGCGTCGATCAACTTGACGGCAGATACCTATGGGAAGTGGCTCCCGCTGGGGAATAAGGCCGCTGTGGATCGGCTGGATGCGACCAGTTTTTTGGAAAGTGGTAGCAAAGTGGTAGCAGATCTCCCTTTAGAGTGTGAAGAGAATGCGGAAGTGGTTGGAAAAATTGGTGGGCCGTGCAGGGGTCGAACCTGCGGCCCGCTGATTAAGAGTCAGCTGCTCTACCAACTGAGCTAACGGCCCACCTAGGTATGTGCTGCGAGGTTATGCGGAAGATTCACTTGCGTGCGCGCTGTTTGGTGCGCCTGACAGG
>JACXTT010014206.1_pt1 | contig 10442 bp, 5 predicted proteins | sample 9270951 | NCBI WGS metagenome assembly JACXTT01 (sample SAMN15532306, study PRJNA645909) | rock metagenome | isolation source: weathered quartz diorite | place: Puerto Rico | collected 2017-06-21
TATCGCTTCGTCCAGCGCACGGGCATAGAGCCCCTGGCGTGATTTTTCAATGAGCGAGCGAACGGAATCATGGTCGTCATAGTTGGGAAACGGCGTTTCTTCATAAAACGCCTTCACACGTTCCGTGACGTCTGCGGGATCGCCAAACGCCTCGTGCGGCCAAAACAGTTGGGGGATACCGTCCGTAATCGGGAATTCGTGCCCGCACGCTAAACTGATCAGCTTGTCACCGCGTCTTCGGAGCTCACTACCTCGCCCACAGGGACAGCAAACGGCCTCTTGTAGGAAAGGACTGGCGGACTCTTGGCTCGTCGTTGATGACACATAAGCTTTCTGAGCCCTCTTCCGAAGCACAAAAGGCCCCATGCACAGCACGTCGAGATCCGACGACATAAACGTGGAGTAAGCTTCTTTGGGCGTACAAACAATAGGATCCCACCCCAAATTAAAGCTTGTATTGATCAATACCGGGCACCCCGTTTTGTGATAGAAACTCTCCAAGAGTTTGCGGTAGAGACCATGGCGCTCGCCGTCCACGGTTTGGATTCTGGCTGAATAGTCCACGTGGGTCACGGCAGGAATCTCGGAACGGAGCACTTTCAGTTTCGAGATACCGGCCGCCTTTGACTGGTCTTCAGTAAGGGGTATGCGCCTATCCTCATTTATAGGAGCGACGAGCAGCATATAAGGGCTGTCCATCTGCTGACTTGTTTGAAAATAGTGGTGCGCTTGCTCTTTGAGCACAGCTGGAGCAAACGGACGAAACCCTTCGCGAAACTTCACCTTGAGGTTCATCACGGTTTGCATTTCGGGATTGCGGGGGTCGCCGATGATGCTTCGGCTACCCAAAGCGCGCGGCCCATATTCCATACGTCCCTGAAACCAACCCACTACGCGGCCTTCACGAATTTCATCGGCAATCTCGTCTACGAGGTGATCTTCATCGTCGATACGCGAATACGTAGCATCCACGGTTTCCAAAAAACCCTGGATCTCCTCCGCAGAAAAGCTCGGTCCCAGCAGTGAGCCGGACTGTGAGTCGGTCAGTTGCGGTGTGCGCGAGTTGCCGAGCAACTGATGCCAGATAAATAACGCGACACCCAATGCACCTCCGGCGTCGTTTGCGGCGGGCTGAATCCACAAATTCTCGAATGGACCTTCCCGGAGAATGCGGCCATTGCCCACGCAGTTCAAGGCAACTCCACCAGCGAGGCATAGATTTTTCAGACCTGTCTGATCGTGTAGGTGTGCCGCGCAACGGAGCATGACCTCCTCAGTGACCTTTTGTATGGACGAGGCTATATCCATGTCACGTTCGGTCAGTTGTGTATCGGGTTTCCGCGGAGGACCGCCAAACAGGGAGTGAAATTTTTCAGAGGTCATCGTCAACCCCTGACAGTAGTTGAAGTAGGACATGTCCATCCGAAAGGAACCATCTTCCTTCAAATCGAGCATCTCCCTCTTAATCAATTCGGCGAATCGAGGCGTACCATATGGCGCCAGGCCCATCAGCTTGTATTCACCGCTGTTGACTTTAAATCCACAATAGTAAGTGAACGCCGAATACAGCAGTCCCAAGGAATGAGGAAAGTGCTGCTCGTGGGTCAATGTAATCTCGTTCTGCCGGCCGTAACCGATACTCGCCGTTGCCCACTCACCAACGCCATCCAATGTAAGAATTGCTGCTTCCTCGAAAGGTGACGGATAGAACGCACTGGCAGCGTGCGATTCATGGTGTTCCACGAAGATGAACCGTTTTCGGTAGGCGTCATTCAATCCTTCTCTCATCTCTCGTGTGAGATGCAACTTCTTGTTCAGCCACAAGGGCATTGCCCTAAGAAACGATCCGAACCCTTCCGGGGCGTATGAAATGTAGGTTTCGAGCAAACGTTGAAACTTCAAGAATGGCTTGTCGTAGAAACCAACATAATCCAACTGGTCGGCCGTAATGCCGGCTTCCTTCAGACAATAATCGATCGCCCGCACCGGGAATTTCTCATCAAACTTTTCTCTCGAGAAACGCTCTTCCTGTGCTGCCGCCACTATCTTGCCGTCTATGATGAGCGCCGCCGCTGAGTCGTGGTAGAAAGCAGAGATCCCAAGGATTGTAGTCATTTTTCGTCATCCTGTTGTGTAGTCATTTTCGTCATCCTGTTATGTAATCTTTTCACGCAAGTGTTTGCCATCGACTCGCAAAGCCCTGGTTTTATAAAGCGACGTTACCGACACGCTCGCAGATTACCATCAGGGTATTCACTTCACTCTAAAAAGGTTGATGTTGGCGAAAACTGAAAAATGTGAAGGTTTCGTCTCAGATGGCAAGCTTGCTTAGATCTTACGAAGTGTCCGTGTTCGCCGCTCGCTTAAGTCTCCACGAGCGAGCCAACTACATGCTCGGCGGTGCTACTCGCCGTTAGTGTCCCTAACCGGGTTTCTCTGCAATGAGTTTCTGGAAACATTCACCCTGGGGCATGCTCCAGGATACGATTCGATCATGTTCTCAAATTCTCGACGAACGGTATTCCTCGCAGTAGGATTGTCCCCGTCAAAGTGCGCCGAATCGTAGAACACGTCGTCGTGGGTATCTTTGAACATTCGGGACAAGTCCCTAAAGGAAATTCGTTCTTGTTCGGCCATTGCCTTAGCGCGAGCTATCAAACGGGGATAGTAATGATGGTATAGCCGCTCTCGATCATGGTTTTTAGATATCAACGTGGTCTCGGATGGTCCGGGATGATCCTTGAAGAAGATGGCCGGCTGGATCGCGACAATGAGACCGTATCCGAAGGCATTTGCCAGTCTGGACATTTTTTGAATATTTGAGCTGTAGATCTCAATCGCTTTATCATACGCTTGCTCGTCACCAGTCGGATCGGCTTGCCTCAGGACGCGGTTCTCTTTCTTTGGAAGCTGCACTAAGAATGAACGCTGTGCTATATCATTCAGCAGAGAGTGATAGACGTCGAGCCCCTGCCTAAATGATGCTTCCATAGCTCGCGTATACTCTGGGTGCCCTGGAGCTTCTCCTTCCTCTACTCGACTGATGTCATTATAACCATCAAACGCAATGACCAGATCGGGCTGGAGCGGTACCAACTCCATGAGTGTTAGAATCACCTCCTGCCCGGTGACGTAGGCGCTTCTTCCGGCGTTGATGATCTCAACTTTGCATCCTCTTCGAATCAGGTCTTGTTCGACGTCCCGAACAGCGGAGCGGGCGCTGTTTTCCATAACGCTTCCGCCTATGAAAAACACACGAAATGCTTTCTTTTCTGGTGAAGGCATCGGCCTGAATCCAGGAAGAGGACTGAATCCCACATACGGACGATATTCAAACTGCGCATTTCGAAATGCAACGATGTCATTTTGTGCGACTAGTCGGTCGGCCCTCTGAGTAAAACCATACACGGCCATGTTTTGGTCAAAACGTTCTGAGAATGGAATCAGTAATGTCTTCGGAGCCTTATACAAGCTAATAAACCAGCCTCGGGCAACCACCTCCGGAATGCACACTAACAACAAAGTGAATGCGATCTTGAAGCAGACTTTAAACCAAGAAAAGCGTCTCTCTCGAGTGATCGGATCGGTGATCCATGCTGTCGGTCGATTCGTTATTGTAAGAGTGATTAAGAAGGCTACAAAAATCGAAGAGCACAGATATATTGCAATGAAAATCCAATACGAGAGGGACCTGCTCAGATACAAACGATGCAGGTCTCCATTACTAGTGTGTGTCAAGACACGGGGGACCTGAGAGATAAGGATCGCCTCAATCGCGCCAAGTGCCACTACTTTGATCCATTTGTTCGAGTTTGTTTTGTTCATACCAAATTACCTCCTGAGTAACTACCCCTCCGCTGTCGCGACCAATCGAGCTTGCTTCAGGGCAATACATGCTGGTAATGGCCTTCCAATGCCTTGGGATGGTCTCTTCACCGTTCTTGGTCCGCCAATCTCGTTTCCGCCCGCTAACATCGCCAACGGATGGACCACTTCAAGTGCAATAGAAGTAGCGAGAATGGCCTAACTTTCGGTTCAAATCGCTACACGGTCCTCTTCGAGCATATTTCGGTTTTCCGATTTGAACGAGGAACTCAAAAACACCACGTCTGTCTGAATGAGCCGATTTCGACTTCTGACAGGATGGAAGAAATCAAGCGGTTCATAACCCAGGGAATCAAGAAAAGACAAATACTCGTGGAGCTTGTGTTGCCCCTTATAGGTGGGACATATGATCAATTCCGAGTAGATAAGCGATATCTGTTGATTCGCTAACATACGTTTTGCGCCGTTGAGAACTGAGAACTCCCCGCCCTGTACGTCCATCTTCAGAATGTCTATGTGAGAAATCCTTGCATCGAGACAAAACTCATCAATCGTTATTGTGTTCACTTCGACCTGTGACTTTGTAGCGTGCAACCCCTCTCCCCAAAATGACGCGGCGCTCTCATCCGACCGAAGAAGAGAGTTTGTTCCAGACTCGGGATTCGAATTGAGAAGGGCTGTGCCTTTCCTGTCAGAGACTGCCATGCGATTGCAAAAAGTACGCGGGGTTCCCTCTACGTTTTTCCGCAGCACTTCGAATGATTCCGGGAATGGTTCAAAACAGTATAGAAACGCCTGCGGGAAGCGTTCCCGATACACTTCGGTCACCACACCAAATCGTGCTCCAACATCAAAAATAACGGGCTCTGCGGCTGTTATTAGGTCGCTCTGGACCTCAAAGGCATCTATCAGTGAATAGTACCCAAGCCGGTTTAGAACTTTCTTGATCGGTCTTTTCAGCGATTTCGGCAACCGCTGCCGAATAGTTTTTTTGACCATCTCTGTCCACTCCGCTTTGTGTGAAATACTTCAGTCCGTTCAGACCAGCACCGTCCTCCCAACAATCTGAACGTTTCTTACGTCAGGTCCGCACTAACGCTTCGACCCTTCAACCACGATCGTTTCAAACTGGTTGATATGCTCGGCTTGAATTTCCTTACCATGCGACTCGAGGTTAGCGAGAACCGGATTCTCGCTGACACCGGGTTTGTAGAAAGCGATGTCTTGAAAGCCTTGAGCCCTGAGTGCGTGGTCGAGCGTCGATTGGTCGTAGAGGAACTGGTGTCCCCATGCGCGAAACGCATTGTTTATTACAAAGACACTCTTGCAATGTTGCGCCGCCATTAGGCTCGCCGCAACGAATTCGAGATATTCATCTTGCTCGGGGGTCCTCTTGGGCGAGTGCAGACTGAGCAGAACTCGCAGGTCAGGTGTCGCAAATCGTACTCGTCCACCCGGCTTCAGTACTCGAAAACATTCTCGAAGCATTTCCTGTCCTTCAGCGTAGCTAATGTGCTCAATCATGTGTTCTGCCATGATGTAGTCGAATGTGCCATCGCCGAAGGGAAAGCGTTTGGTGGCATCCAGGTAAACGACCCCTGGCCGATTCGGAAACACGTCAGTGTTAAACCACCCAGCAAGAACGTTGTTGCTCGCTCCAATGTGCAGCTTCCTGATTTGGGTGTCTCTCAAATAAGCATCGATTGCACTCTGTCGTTTGACCCATTTACCTAGTGTGTGGATATCAGTGCGAAGCCCCCGAAACGCACGGACGACGCCAATAGTGAAGAAGGATCTCTTCAGTACCGTCCTTACTGCTACGCGTGTCGTCACACTAATTCTCTCTAAAAAGTGTCCAATGGTTTTTACAGCTAAACTGTATGAGTCCGGACTGTCGATTCTTGAACGACGTAAAGGCGGTAGCTGCTGATTTCCAGGCTGCCAAGATCCCTTTGTGACATGGCCTCGACGAACCTTTGCGCGAATTGAATGTTAGTAATGAGCGGTACGCCTAGGTCGACCGAGCGTCGTCGGATCAAGTAGTCGTTGCTCAATTCTTCTTCTTGAAAACTCTTAGGAATGTTAATGACCAAGTCGATCTTGCGCTGTTCTAGATACGTCAGAACATTCGGAGAAGTATTCTCGAGCGGCCAGTAAAGAGCCGTTGATTCGATACCGTTGTTTTTGAGGAAATCTGCCGTTCCTTTTGTGGCGTACAGCGTAATGCCCAACTCACTGAGCATACGAGCACCTGTCAAGAAGGCGGCCTTGTATTGGACAGGTCCCGTTGACAACAACACGCTGCGAACAGGCAAGCGATATCCCACAGACAAGAGGGCCTTCAAAAATGCTTCCTCGAAGTCAGCGCCCAAACAGCCAACTTCACCTGTCGAGGCCATCTCGACGCCGAGAGTTGGGTCGGCACCATCCAAGCGCATGAAAGAAAATTGTGGCGCCTTCACTCCAACGTAGTCGGGATTCAACGAGGAATCACTCTTTTTTTCGACGGACCTGCCAACCATAACGCGCGTCGCAATATCGATGAAGTTTTCGCCCAATATTTTCGAAACGAAAGGAAAACTTCGCGATGCTCGGAGATTGCACTCGATAACTTTGACTTCGTTTCCTTTCGCGATGAATTGAATATTGAACGGACCGCTGATGGACAATGCTTTAGCGACTTGCGCTCCGACCTTCTTGATTCTTCGGATGGTCTCTAGATAAGTTCGCTGTGGTGGCAAGACGAGGGTGGCATCACCGGAGTGCACTCCCGCATTCTCAACGTGCTCCGATATGGCGGAAATAACAATGTCGCCGTGAGATGCGACTGCATCAAATTCCAATTCTTTTGCATTTTCCACAAACTTGCTGATGACAACCGGGTATTGGCGAGATACTCGGGCAGCCTTCGTGAGATACCTACCCAGCTCTTCATCATTCGACGCAACAGCCATTGCCGCGCCGCTCAATACATAGGAAGGTCGAACGAGGACAGGATAGCCAACGCGTTCACCGAACGCCTCGGCGTCTTCCACATTAATCAATTCTCTCCACTCGGGCTGGCCGATACCGAGTTCGTCCAAGAGTGCCGAAAACTTGTGCCGGTCTTCCGCGCCATCGATGCTCTTAGCTGAAGTTCCTAGAATCGGGATACCGGCTGATTGAAGCTGCACAGCCAGGTTGTTCGGAACTTGCCCGCCCATGGAAATGATCACGCCCACAGGTTTTTCTCTTTCACAGATGGCCAACAACGTTTCGATTTGCATTTCCTCGAAATACAGGTTGTCGCATTCGTTATAGTCCGTGCTGACGGTTTCCGGATTGTAGTTCACGACTATCGTTCGATAGTCGAGTTCTCGTAATGTCCGAACCGCATTTACGCAGCACCAATCAAACTCCACAGAACTCCCTATCCGGTAGGCGCCCGAGCCAAGAACGACTACAGATTTGCGAGAGTCGTTGGAGCAATCGGATTTGAGATCGTCTTCTTGCGCATTGTAGGTAAGGTAAAGATAGTTGGTCTGAGCGGGATACTCGGCGGCAAGAGTATCGATTTGTTTGACGAACGGAACAACTGCCAAACCACTTCGAATCACTCTGACTTCTTCTTCATCGACTTGCTTCATCGCCGCAATTTGCCGATCCGAAAAGCCTGCTCGCTTCGCTTCGAGAAGCACATCGTGATTCCAGGGCCATGCAGTCTGATCCAGTCGTTGCTCCATCTCGATGATGTTACGCATGCGGTACAGGAACCATTTATCGATCGCAGTCAGTGCGTGCACATCATCGACCGAGAACCCTTCACGCAGTGCCTGTGCGACAGCAAAGATCCTCTCGTGAGTCGGCTCTCGAAGCTCTTTCTGCAAGTCTTCAAACTGAAGACCATGGTGGCCGGCGAAACCTGAAACACCGATTTCAAGCATTCGCAACGCTTTTTGAAGTGCTTCCTCAAAACTTCTTCCGATCGACATAACTTCCCCGACCGATTTCATGCCCGAACCGATCGTACGCGCCATCATTCGAAATTTCTGCGAGTCCCACCTCGGAACCTTAACGACGATGTAGTCGAGGGCGGGCTCAAAACACGCGGTCGTTACACCTGTAATCGAGTTTCGAAGCTCAGGCAAAGAGTACCCGAGCGCAAGCTTTGCGGCGACCCAGGCCAAAGGATAGCCTGTCGCCTTCGAGGCTAGGGCAGAACTCCGGCTGAGACGAGCATTGACTTCAATGACTCGATAGTCGAGGTTCTGGGGCGACAGCGCGAATTGTATATTGCATTCTCCGACAATTCCCAAATGCCTAACGACGCGAATCGCCAAGTCCCTTAACATGTGATACTCGGTATTCGTCAGCGTTTGGCTTGGAGCCACGACAATACTCTCTCCGGTGTGAATACCCATCGGATCGATGTTTTCCATGTTACAAACGGTCACGCAATTGTCGAAGCGATCGCGAACTACTTCGTACTCGATCTCTTTCCAGCCGCCCAAGTATTCTTCAATCAACACCTGGGGACTATGCGCAAGCGCCTTGGCGACACGCTCACGGACCTGCGCCTCGTTTCGGCAGATACCCGATCCCAGTCCACCGAGAGCGTATGCAGCGCGCAACATGACGGGATATCCGATGTCCCCTGCGATGCGGACTGCTTCCTCGGCTGAGACGGCGGCCGCACTGCGAGGAACGCGCACCTTAATCTCATCTAGCCGCTTTACGAAAAGTTCGCGGTCCTCCGTGTCGCGTACTGCCTGAATAGGCGAGCCTAGAACCTCCACTCCGAAGTCGCGCAACACTCCCTTCTCGCATAGTTCCAAACCGCAATTCAATGCGGTCTGGCCGCCAAAGGCGATCATGATCCCATCCGGTCTTTCTTTCTCGATGACTTGAGTTACGAAATGAGCATTCACGGGCAGAAAATAAATTTCGTCCGCAAGATGGTCGGAAGTCTGGATTGTTGCGATATTAGGGTTTACCAGGATAGTAGCGATACCCTCATCCTTGAGTGCCTTGATTGCCTGACTGCCGGAATAATCAAATTCTCCGGCTTCGCCAATTTTCAATGCACCACTGCCGAGAACAAGGACTTTGCTATACCTTTGGTTCATAGTTCCTCTTTTTTCGTGTAATTGATGAGAAGCAGGGACGCGACCTCAAAAAGAAGGTGCGAAATCGCCACAATCCTCTAGTCGACAGCGATCTCCGAGCACAGTTTCTGTGCAATCATCTGCCCGGCCACCCGGTGACCGTCTTCGTTCCAGTGACCAAACCCGAGGTTTGCACCGAAACCGTGCAAATAAATCTTGTGGTCCTCGGCATATCGCTGAAGATCTGGGGCGAGATTGAGCATGGGGATGTTTTGGCGCCTTCCTAGCTCTTGGAGACGAAGGTCAGGATAAAATAAATCACTCACGCCGAGGTGTTTCATAAACGTCTGGCGAACGGCGGCGTCCGGATGAACCTGGATACCGTTGCTCAGCGTAACGGCAAGGAATCTAGCCCGTTTGGCCGCCACTTCATCACGCATGACGGTGATCAACTCTTCGGTAATTTGCCAGGCTTCCCGCCAAATCGGATCCGCGGGCTCGCTGTAAATCTCATTGTTCAAACCGACTTCAGTACCCGGCGGCCCTACTGGCCCATTAACGGCTTCCTTCGAACTTAGAACTTCTCTTGCATTATTGAAAACCTGTAACAGACGGAACCGATTGTATAAGTCGTAGTAAAGCCTAGCCACAAACGTCTGCCGTACGCGGAAAAAATGAGAATATCGAAACGAGTCATCGAGCACGAGCTTGCCGCCCTGGTGAACAAAGTATGGAGCTTGAGGATCCCCCTCAATCGTGCGGGAGTTATTAGCGAGGTCATTCCCGGTCACAACTGCTAGTAACACGATGTCAGGCGAATAATCCCAAACACGGTGACGCAATGTTAAAAGCTCTCGTCCTGTTCCGTAGCCTCCAACTCCGAAATTAATAACTTCAACCGTGCGATTACTGATCGATGCGCAGTGGTTCATCTGTTGTTCCATCACGGCCCAGAAAGTTTTATCTACCGCCACTTGGAACGCTGCAGCATAAGAATCGCCGAGAATCGCAATACGGAGAGTATTCGGGGGTTTTTCTAATCGATGTTCGCGGTCACGGAGACCACGGCTATTGATGCGAATGAACGTTTTACCTTCGCCGCGCCACCACCACTCCAGTCCTGGGCGCAGTTTGACTCCCGTGTATTCATCGAATACCGCGTAGCGTGGGTATGAGATTCCGAGAAGCCGGAGGAGGATTTCGATGAGCAACACGGCTACAGCGAGACCTGCCACCATCAGCGCCATGTTTGCCGCGTAGCGCCGAATTACGGAACCGCGAGAATTTGATGTTGCAACTTTATCTGTAGTTATCACCGCACATTCCGACTGCGGGTCTTTGCTTGGTGCATCTCGCCAATTCTCAGACCCGAGTTAAGAATTCGTCGAAGAGGAAATTGGCATCCGTAGGTCCCGGCGCTGCTTCCGGATGGAATTGCACACCGTAGAAGGGCTTGTTGCGGTTACGAACGCCTTCGTTTTTTCCTTAATTCGCGTTGACAAACCCTTCCTCCCAGTCCCAAGGTAAAGAAAA
>JACXTT010014207.1_pt1 | contig 10442 bp, 10 predicted proteins | sample 9270951 | NCBI WGS metagenome assembly JACXTT01 (sample SAMN15532306, study PRJNA645909) | rock metagenome | isolation source: weathered quartz diorite | place: Puerto Rico | collected 2017-06-21
AACGGAGGGGGCTCGTGGGGCGCGTCTTCCGGGGGGCTGGGGTCGGAGGGGGGCGCCTTGGCCTGGCACCGGCGGCCGTCGGGCGCGGTGAACTCGAAGATTAGCTCGAAGAGGCGGCGGTTGTTGACGGTGGTGTTCGTCGGGCGTTTGTGCATGAGCGTGCCGGTGGTGAAGACGCCGTCGCGCAGCAGGCGCGCGCGGCGGCCGCCCCATGACATCCCGCCGATGACGAATCCCAAACCGACGAGCGGGAAGATGCAGACGAAGGCGACGAAGGGGCCGAACATCTTCCGGCGCATGCCGGCGATGCGCGACTTCTCCGGCGCGCTCACCGAGTACTCCACGCTCACTCGATCCCCCTCGGAGACCTGCTTGCCTGTGCTGTACGAGATGCCGCTGAACGTCTTGCCGGCCACCGAATAATCGTAGTGGTTGGCGTGGATGGTCTGCCGGTTCTCGCTGGCGTTTGTGCTCTCCACGCGCGTGACCATGCCGCTGGCCTGCGCCATCGCGCCGTGGAAGGTGAGGAAAGAGAAGTCGGCGTTGCCGACGAAGGCCCAGAAGAAGATGGAGCCGAAGCCCACCACGAACCAGCCGATCTGCGCGAAGCCGTTGAGCGTGGTGAGAATGGACAGCGAGAACGGCACGCGCCGCGGCGGCGGCGCGAATCGCAACGTCGATTCAAGCATGGCCTCCAGTGTAACTTTCCTCCTGGCACGTGCGGTACCATCCGGCCACGGAGGTGTGGCATGCGCCGTCTCGCATCCTCTCTTCTCTTCGTTCTTCCGTGCATCGCCTTCGCGGCGAATCCGATCACCCTCGAGTCTTGCTCGGCGCAGCACGCGCTGATGGTCGAGGTCATTCCGGCCGGCGACCACGCCGAGTACACGGTGCGCGTCACTGACCTCTCCTCGGGCGAGGTTCTCGCCTCGCCGCACATGGTGCTCGAGCTGGGAAAAGCGGAATCGGTGACTGAGGTGCGCGACCTGCGGGTCTGCGTGCTGCTGGCGGCCATCGACGACGGCATCGCCGCCAGCCTGTCGGTGGAGCAGGGCGATGAGCAGCTCGACTCCATCGAGTCGCGCTGGCGCTTCAGGCCGGGAAGGCTGCGCATGATCGCCCCCGGCGCGCTGCGAGTCGGCGGCGAGGTCAAGGCGCCGGTCGTCATCACCCGCGTTAACCCGATGTATCCGGAGGAGGCGCGGCAGGCGCGCCTCTCCGGCATCGTGATTCTCGAAGTACTCATCGATAAGACAGGTGTGGTGCGCCAAACGAACGTGCTCAAGGGGCTGCCGATGGGACTCTCCGAAGCGGCGGTCGACGCGGTTCGCCAGTGGACCTTCACGCCGGCGACCAAGAACGGCGAGCCGGTGGACGTGGTGCTCAACCTGACCATCAATTTCAGGCTGGATGGAAAACCGCGACCGCCTGCTTGACGACGTCGCCGAGCGCTACGTCAAGCTCGTGCTGGCCATGGGCGAGCACGACGGCGACTACGTCGACGCCTATTACGGCCCGCCCGCCTGGCGGGAGGAGGCGAAGGGGCGGTCGCTGGCGGAGATTCGCCGCGAAGCGCGCGCATTGCTGCCGGTCATCCCGAGCGTGACGCGCGGCGCGTACCTCAGCCGGCAGCTCGAGGCCATCCTGGCTCGCATCGACATCCTTGAAGGAAAGAAGCTCGCGTTCGACGAAGAATCGCAGGCGCTCTACGACGCCGTCGCGCCGCATCATTCCGAGGAGCACTTCCGCGCGCTGCTGGCGGACCTCGACCGCGAGCTGCCAGGAGGGGGAGCGGTGGCGGCACGATACGAGTCGTTCCGCAAGCAGTTCGTCATCCCGCGCGAGAAGCTCGACGCCGTTTTCCAGGCCGCCATCGCCGCGTGCCGCGCGCGGACGGCGGCGCACATGGCGCTGCCACCCGGCGAGAGCTTCACGATCGAATACGTGACCAACAAATCGTGGAGCGGCTACAACTGGTACCAGGGCGGCTACCGCAGCCTCATTCAGGTCAACACCGACCTGCCGATCTTCATCGACCGCGCCGTCGACCTGGCCTGCCACGAGGGCTATCCCGGACATCACGTCTACAACGCGTCGCTGGAGAAGAGCTTGGTGCGCGACCGCGGGTGGGTGGAGTTCTCGGTCTACGCGCTTTTCAGTCCGCAGTCATTGATTGCAGAAGGCAGCGCGAACTACGGCATCGACGTCGCTTTTCCGGCCAGCGAGCGCGCGGCGTACGAATCGCGCGAGCTCTTTCCGATCGCCGGGCTCGACGCCTCGCGCGCCGAGCAGTACTACCGCATCCACGAGCTGGCCTCGAAGCTCAGCTACGCCGGCAACGAGGCGGCGCGCGGCTACCTCGACGGCGCGATGAGCGCGGACGCCGCCGCCGAATGGCTGACGACCTACGCCCTGATGGAGCCGGAGCGCGCGCGCCAGCGCATCCGCTTCTTCGACCAATACCGCAGCTACGTCATCAACTACAACCTCGGCAAGGACCTGGTGCGCGCGTACGTGGAGCGGGCGGGCGGGGAGCGGTGGGCGGTGTTCGCGGACTTGCTGGCGTCGCCGAGATTGCCATCGGCCCTCATCCGCCCCTTCGCTTCGCTCAGCGGCACCTTCTCCCGCTGACGCGGGAGAAGGCTCATATGGCCCCTCTCCCGCAACGCGGGAGAGGGTGGCCGAAGGCCGGGTGAGGGTCACTTCCGCCGCACCACCACCAGCGTCAAATCATCCCCCTGCGCGCCCTCCGCGTGGCCATCCACCGCTTCCACGATCGCGCCGCCGAGGGCGGCAGCGTCACGCGTGAACGCGTTGCCGGCCACGCGTAAGAGGCGACTCAAGCCGAATTGCTCGCCGTCGCGCGACTCCGCCTCGATCACGCCGTCGCTGTAGAGCACGACCGTCTCGCCGGGCCCGAGGAGGCGGATCGACGAGCGCCAGCGCGGCGACTGGAGGATGCCCACCACCGGGCCGGTGGAGTCGACCAGATCGGTCGAGCCATCGCGGCGCACGATCACCGCAGGCGGATGGCCGGCGTTGGCCACCACCAGATGCCCGTCGTCGGAGGCGTAGCCGATCACCGCGCTGGCGAACTTGTTCGCCGGCATCAGCGGGCGGAGAAACTCGTGCAGGCGCGTCATGGTCTTGGCCGGATCGCAACCGCAATTCGCACAGGAAGCGATGCGATGCTCCAGCTCCTCCTGGATCATGGCCATCACCACCGCGGCGTTGATCCCCTTGCCCGACACGTCGCCCACCGCGAACCACAGCCGGTCGGCGTGCTTGTGCGTGAAGTAGAACTCGCCGGTGAAGGCGCGCGCCGGGCGGGAGAGGGCGTGGACGTCGAACGCGCCGCGGCTCGCGCCGCGCATCGGAAAGAGCGGGAGCTGCGGGGCGGCGCTCACGCCGCGGCGATCGGACGGCATCGCTGACATGGCCGGAATCCTTTCTCCTTCGCCTCTCCCGCCCCATGAAAAGGGACGCGGTTCTCCTCCCGGATGCGCCGCGCGTCCTTGCAGGTGGGGAAGCAAAAGATCTTCGTGGTGCGCGAGCCGACGAAGCGGACGCCCTCGCGGGCCAGAGCGTCGAGGGCTTCGACGTCGACCCCTTCCCGCGCCAGCAGCTCGCGCTTCATCCGGCTGCCGAAGGCGTACTGGCCGACGCCGCCGCTGGCCGGCACCACGCGGTGGCACGGCACGACGAACGGCACGACGTTGCGCGCGCAGCAATTGGCGACGGCGCGCACGGCCTTGGGGTTGCCGGTCTGCTGCGCCACCCAGGAGTACGTGCGCACTTCGCCGACGGGGATGCTGCTGAGCGCGCGCATGACCGCGGTCTCCAGATCGGCGGCCTCGCCGAGGTCGACGTGCGGCTTGCCGACGCCGTGGCCGGTGAGCGCGGCGGCCACCTCGCGCTGCAACGGATCGGGGATCGCCGCGCGCTGCAGATCGTGGCCGTAGCGCTTGGCGTACTGCGCGCGCAGGTGGTCGATGGTGCCGGCGGTGATCATGCGGATGCCTTTCTCCGAGAACGCCACCCACACCCCCCGCCCCCCCGCCTCGATGCGGTCGAATGAGTCGACCACCTCGCGGCAGAGCGCGTCGCGGCAGGAGCGCGGCGGCGCGACGGCCAGCGCCTTGACCGCCCGCGCCAGCCGGTCGACGTCGTGCATCGATTCGTCGCAGCTCTTGCAGGTTTTCAGATGCCCCTGGACTTCACCGCGCTCCTCATCGGTAAGCTCGCGCGTGCGGAGCGCGTCAACGCGAGTGAGCGCAGATCTACACCGCATAGTTGACCCCTTTCTTCTCCAGCGCGTCTCGGAGCAGCTTGAGCGACCGGAACACCTTTCCGCGGAGCGCCGCCTCGGACGTGCCGACGGTCTTGGCGATCTCCGCGTACGACATCTCTTCCATGAACCGGAGCACGATCAGCTCGCGCGCGTCGACCGGCAGCAGGGCGATGGCGCGCCGCAGCAGCTCCACCTCTTGCTTCCGCTCCAACTCCGATCCTTCCAACTGCACGAACGGCCCCATGCGCCCGTCGTCAAACTCCTCCAAAGGCCGCTCCAGCTTGGTACGCTTCGATCTGCGCTTGTTCAACGACAGATTGCGCACTGTGCGGAACAGCCACGGCCGGAGGGCGAGGCTCTCGCAGCGCTGCTCGTCGTACTGCTTGGTGAGCGCGCGGTGCGCGCGCATGAGCGCGTCCTGCACGACCTCCTGCGCGTCGAAGCGGTTCTGCAGGACGCTCTCGGCATAGCTGAAGAGCGGCGCCTCGAACCGATCGATGAGCCGCTCGAACGCCCCCGGCTCACAGCGGTGGACCGCCAGGGCCAGGTTCTCCACGGATCCTTCAGCGACAACGAGCGCCGCCTCGCCGCCGGTCCATGAGTTCTTCATGTGACCAAGAACACGTCGTCCGAGGATTTCGTTCGCGGTTTGCCGTTGCCAGTTGCCTGTTACCAGAGGTGGCAACAGGCAACAGGCAACAGGCAACACCGCCCTGGTCTCAGATAGCGCTCTTTTTCACCACCAGCGTCGCCGGCCGCAGCGATCCCATGGTCAGGACGGCGAGGAAGGCGGACGCGGCCAGCGAGCCGGTGCGGCGGGCCTGACAGCCGTGCTCGGCGAAGACGCGCGCGTATTGGTGATGGTGGCGGATGTCGTCGATCACCGCCTGACCGCCGGGCGCAAGAACGCGCGCGATCTCGCGGATGGCCTGCTCGCGGTCGGCAGCCTGGTAAAGGTTGTGAATGGCGGCGCAGGAGACCACCGCGTCGAACGAGGCGTCGGGGAAGGGCAGCTTGCGCATGTCCGCCGTCCGCACCTCCACGCGCTCCGCGACCCCTTCGCGCTCGGCATTCTGCAGCGTGGCCTCGGGACGATTGCCCGAGAGATCCTCGGCCTGCCAGATGTCGATGCCGGTGGCCTTGCCGGTCGACAGGCGCTTCGCCGCGCCGATGAGCATCAGTCCGCGCCCGCAGCCGACGTCGAGCACGCGCTCGGCGCCCGTCCATGAGATGTAGTCGAGTAGCTTCTCGCGCTCGCGCACTTTGCCGATTCTGCTGTCCCACAGCATCCAGGCCGCCATGATCGCGCACGTCGCGGCCGGCCAGATCGCCATCCATCCAAGGGGGAACAAGACGCGCGTCTTTCCCGCCGTGAAGCCGATCACGCCCGACCACAAATGGGCGACCGCTGTGATCCAGATAACGAATCCGACCACGGCGACGATGAGCAGATTGCGGATGACGCCCGGCGCGTCGACGCCGTAGTCCGCGCGTTTGCTGTCCGTCATGCCGTCCGTCATGCCCGCAATTGTAGGCCGCTCAGAGGGAGCGCCGTCCCGGCTGGATCGGCGGCCTCTCGCCGCCGGCGAGAGCGAGACGCTCTCGAGCCAGCCGGCGAGGACGCCGGCGCTCCGCTCCCTTCACATGAGCCCGCGGAGGACGTCTAATTGATACATGCGATTGATCACGCTTGCCGCTACCTCCCTGCTTTTCGCCGCCGCCGCATCCGCGCAGACCATGCCTCCCATCGCGCCGCTCCCCACCGGAGCGCCGCCGCTGGCGCCGCATCTCGCGGCCACCAAGTACACGTTCGTCGTGGCCGGCGACAACCGCCCGGCGCATTGGCCCGATCCGCTGACGCCGGCTCTACTCGATCTGATCAACCGGGTGGCCGCCAACCCGCCGGCGTTCGTGGTTTGGGATGGCGACACCGTCTTCGGCAAGCGCGCCATCGGCATCGCCGCGCAGTACACCGACTTCCTCCACGCGCTGCACAAGGTGCCGGTGCCGGTGTTCAACGCCCCCGGCAATCACGAGCTGGTGGTGCAGACCAACATCCCCTGCGGCACCAAGGACGATCCGTGGAACTCCGAGCTTCCCGACTTCAGCGGCTCCATGGCCGTGCAGTACGCCAGCTCGATGAGCAATGCGTACGGGATGTTCCGCTACGGCAACGCGGCGTTCCTCATCGTCAACACTGACGACGTCCCCGATCTCCCGATCCCCTCGGCATGCGACTACGTCGGCTTCGTCGGCGGCGCGCAGCTCACGGCTTTGCAGAAGTCGCTCGACGCGCTCTCGACGGACGCCGGCGTCGCGCACATCTTCCTCTTCATGCACCGTCCCATTCACGACGACAACGGCTCGCAGATCGTGGCCACCACGCCGGGGACCGACTACGCAAACCGCCTGCTGCAGTTCACCACTCTCCTCGACAGCAACGCGCATCCGAAGGTGACCTTCGTCTTCGCCTCCCACGATCATCGCCTCTACGTCTACCCGCCGCCGGCCAATCCGAACGGGCCGTTTACGCGCAGCGCGCCGGCGACCACCAGCCCGACCTTCATCGTCACGGGCGGCGCGGGCGCGCCGCTCACCGGATGCGGGGGCGCGAACAAACCGGCGGGCTCGTACTATCACTACACGACGGTGGCGGTGGATGGTGCGAACGTGACGGTTACCATCGATCCGCTGTACGGCACGACGCCGTGCGCGACGAGTGCGGCGCCGTAGAGATCCTTCCTGACACGGTCGACACGGTCGATGGCGCTGCACCACCGATGGGAGGTTCGAGGTTCGAATTGCGAATGAAGAAGCCCGTCCCCCCTTCTTACTTCTTCGTTCGAACCTCGAACCTCTTCTCCCTCTCAGTGCCCCGCCGCCCGCCGCCTCGCGATGAGCGGGTAGAACGCCGCGGAGGGGACGACGCGCGGCGGCATTCCTTGCGCGGACCAGGAGAGCTGCGTCACGCCGCTCATCTGCGTGTCCGTGCACTGCAGGACGAAGGTGTAGCGGCGGCCGGCCTCGAGGCGGATCGGATTGGTCACCGCATCGGGATGGCTCGAATCGATCACCGTCCGCCCGTCGATGAGCAGCAGAGCATTTCCTTCGGTGTGCAGCTCGAATTGGTAAAGCGCGGAGATTGTCGGCGCGATCTCACCGCTCCAGGTGACGTCGAGCGATTCACCGGGGAGCGCCGGCTGATCGATCGGCCAGTCGAAGTCGATGTTCGGATCGAGACGCGTGGCCTGATGTCCCTCCCGGTCGCTGTAGATGGCCAGCAACCCCGCGCCGGGTACGTCGGGAAATTGCACGCGCGTGAAGTCGTCGACCACGCCGCCGGCGCCGGTGACCGAGAGCCGTACATCGTATGGGCCGTTCTCGCTGTACGAATGCTCGGGATTCGCCTCGCTGCCGGTCGATCCGTCGCCGAAATCCCACTGCAGCTCGGCGTAATCTGGAACGGTGACGATCGAGGTGAAGCGGACGGTCTTCGCCGGCTCATCGATCACTTCGGCGCCGATGGTGGCGGTGCCGATGTGGCGGATGCGATAGACGTTCGCGTCGTGCCCGGTCGGGCTTCCTTCCTCGGGAAAGAGATCGCTGAAGTAGAGACCGTCGGGGCCGGCGGCGATGGCCGCGGCGGTGGCGTGACCGGTGCCGGCGTACTCCACGAAGGGAGCGGTGGCGGTCACGTTGCCGCCGGCGTCGAAGGCGAACTCGCGGATGCGCTTGCCGAGCTCCGTGATGCCGCTGGCCCACGTGGGGCCCGACTCGGTGACGAAGGCGTGGTCCTGCTTCTCGGCGGGGTAGCCGCTCCCGCCGAGGGTGGAAGGCTGAACGAAGGCGATGTTCACGGGGGCGGCGGATGGGTACCAGTTGTACGCCGCGCCGGCGCGCATGTCGTCGTCGCTGCCTCTCCATTGATAGTTGATGCCGGCGCCGACCTTCGCCAGGCGATCGACGGCCGGACCGTTCTCCACCTCGTACAGCGATGCGTCCGCCGTGCGCCATGCGCCGCCGAATGGATTGCGGAAGCCGTACGCGAAGATGTAGTCGGTGGCCGTGATGCCGTCGGAGGCGTCGTAGAACGGATTGTCGGCCGGGGGCGTGCCGTCGCGATTCAATCGGAGGATCTTGCCGCGGAAGGAATGAAGATCGGTGGCCAGCGGGGTGATGAATCCGTCGCCGACGTGCACGTATAACTTGCCGTCCGCGCCGATGCTCACGCTGGAGATCTGGTGCGAAGGACCGATCTCCTCGCCGGGCATGTCCAGCACCGTGGTGATGGTCGACGCCGTCCGACCACCGTCGGCGCTGTGGAGACGAATGACCTTCGGATCGTGCTCGCCTGACTCCGATGCGTAGACCGCTGCCACGAAGAGATCGCCCGTTTCCGGATCGACCACCGTGCCCGCCGCGCCGTGCTCGCCCGAGCCGGGGAAGATGCCGGTGGGATTGAAATTGAGCAGGCCCGTCGCGTAGTCGCGCATGGTGCCGTCGCGCAGAACGGCGCGAATGGTCCCGTACAACTCGGTGATGTAGAAGAGCGGCGCGTCCGCATCGGCCGACGGATTGGGCACGAAGGCGATGTTGACCGGAAGCTGCAGTCCGCCGACCACGCGCTCCACGCGGTATCCCGGCTCGGTCACCCTCCACGGCGTGTCGGCGGCGCGCATCAGGATGGCAAACTGCGGCGCCGTGTCGCCGGCGAATGCCTGGAACGAGCTGCCGTCCTGCGCGATCCAGAAAGTGTCCGTCGCCCCCGCGGGGAGCGAAAGGCTCGGCAGGGAGCCCGTATGCCGCCCCCCCGCCTCATCGGCAAATTGAATGTTCAGGTCTGGAAGCGAAAGTTTTTGCGGGCCGGCGCGCACGACCGCCTTCACCCGCGCGTGGCCGGTGAGCGCCGGCGGGTTGTCGGTCGACGCAGCGGAGAACGAAAGCAGAAGCTCTCCCTGCTCGGAGACAAGTGCGACCGATGCGCCGTTCGGAAGGGTGACGCCGGCACCGGCTGCGTCCATGAGGCGCGGCGGTGGCGAAGAGAGAACGTCGGTGTTCTCCAGAGGGTGGGCGGTGGAAGGGGGACCGGTGAGGAAGGGGCGGCTGGCCCAATCGCTCCACTCCGTCGCGGAATCGCCGCTCGAATCGCGGAATCGGACGCGCACCTCGTATTCCGTGTCGCCGAGGAGGTGCCCCTCGGTGTTGACGAACGCGCCGTCGCCGAGGTGGATGTGCACGGCGAGCACGCCAGTGGCGCAGTAGGAGTACCAGACCAGTTGCCCGGCACGGGCGCGGATCTCCCAGTCGCTGCAGAGGAGCGCATCGCCGCGGTCGTCGTCGGCGAACGGCGCGGTGGCCATGTGCACGTCGCCCGGGTCGATGGTCCGCGCTGACTCGGATGGCTCGATGATCACCGGCGTGTGCGGAGGAGTGTTGGCGAAGGCGCTGGAGGCGAGTGCGATGGCGACGGCAGCGGCGATCTGAGGTCGCATGAACTTTCGGCTTAGACGCGGGCGGTCAAGGAACGTTGACGTCATTCCGTCTGCCGTCGTCATTCGCCGAAGTAGGCCTTATTCAAGCATGAGCCCGTTGTGACGGGGACCACGGTGCGGCAGGGACGTGGGAGTATCTTGCGGTTCAACGCGTTAGAGCTTCGGTTCGCGCACGCCACGCTCGGCGACGCCGCGGTGGCCGCACAGAAGGGCGCCTCCGACGCCGACGTTCGCCGCACGTTCCTCCTCTTCGGTGATCCGGCGATGAAACTGCGGTAGCGGCGCACCCTCACCCGGCCCTTCGCTGCGCTCAGGGCCACCCTCTCCCGCTTCGCGGGCGAGGGGCCAGGTTGTCCCTCTCCCGCGTCAGCGGTGGCCCTGAGCGCAGCGAAGGGCCGTATGAGGGCTATGCCCGCGCGTCGATCCCGAACGGGGGCGGCGCGGCAACGTCGTCGCGGCTGATCTGCAGGCGCGACTTGCCGGAGCGCTTGGCGCCGTACATCGCGGCGTCGGCGGCGCGCACCAACGCCTCCACCTCCGCGCCGTCGCGCGGGTAGGACGCCACGCCGATGCCGGCGCTGAACCCCCCCGGGTTCTGGTCCCCGGTTTACGGGTCGCGGGCCCGCGCAAAGAGCGTGTTCCCCCCCCGCGTGGGCCCC
>JACXTT010014208.1_pt1 | contig 10441 bp, 11 predicted proteins | sample 9270951 | NCBI WGS metagenome assembly JACXTT01 (sample SAMN15532306, study PRJNA645909) | rock metagenome | isolation source: weathered quartz diorite | place: Puerto Rico | collected 2017-06-21
TCCGGCATGCACTGCCACCAGTCGCTCGCCAAGGCCGGCAAGAACCTGTTCACCGGCAACAAGTACGGCGGGCTGTCCGACCTCGCACTGTATTACATCGGCGGCATCATCAAGCACGCACGCGCGCTGAACGCCTTCTGCAACCCCGGCACCAACAGCTACAAGCGCCTGGTACCCGGCTTCGAGGCCCCGGTGATGCTCGCCTACTCGGCGCGCAACCGTTCGGCGTCGATCCGCATCCCGTACGTGTCCAACCCCAAGGCGCGCCGTATCGAGGTGCGCTTCCCCGATCCGACCGCCAACCCCTATCTCGCCTTCAGCGCAATGGTGATGGCGGGCCTCGACGGCATCCAGAACAAGATTCATCCGGGCGAGGCGATGGACAAGGACCTCTACGACCTGCCGCCGGAAGAGGAAAAGAAAATCCCCAAGGTATGCCATGCGCTTGACATGGCCTTGGAGCACCTCGACAAGGACCGCAAGTTCCTCACCGCCGGCGGCGTGTTCACCAATGACGTGATTGATTCCTACATTGACCTCAAAATGCAGGAGGTCACCCGTCTGCGCATGACCTCGCACCCGGTCGAGTACGACATGTATTACAGTTTGTAAGGTTTCTATTATTATCCGCATAAAAATAAAACACCCCCGCAACGGGGGTGTTTGTTTTTTCGGAATCGTCTTTAGGTTTCTCTAATAACCCGTTGAGAACCTGATGCAATCATGTGGAAAAGCCGCGCGCAGACGTCGTCTGCCGGAGGCTCGGCGGAGAAATTGTCAAATATCCGAGGTTGCAATCGGCCAGCGAATGTACTTTAATTTTGCCTGCCCCTTGAGTTTGGCGCGATGGAAAAAGGCCATGGGGGGCTTTTTCCATCGCGCATAGCCAAGTTTGGATAAGGCCCCCAAACCCGTGGTTTTTGCAAAGGGAGTACTCGCGGAGGGCGTGCCCCTCTGCGGCAAGCCAGCAAGACAACTGCTCGTTAACAAATTAATAGAGTCTGCGCGCATGATAGTACAACTACGTAAAAGCATTGCGGTCTTCATACAGCGTTACTACCCGGAACGACAATTTTTTTATCGCAGCCGCGGCCAGGTGCGTTTCGTCTCGGTGTCACAGCGTGTCCAAATCGCGTTGAGCATGCTGTTCGTGACGGGTCTCGGCGGCGGTGCAGCTACTTGGGTCAGCGCCCCCAGTTACACCGAACTGGCGACGGACGTCGTCGAACTGAGGGAGCAGAGCGCCGCCCTGCAGGCACAGACGAAGTCCCTGACCGCACAGCTCGCCGCATCGCAGGACAAGCTCGGAGATACTCTCAAACAGGTCGCCACCATTCCCGCTAAAGACACTCACATCGCCGAACTGACCTCGCAGCAAACCGCCTCACAAACCCGTCTAGCCTCCCTCAACTCTCAAGTAGCTACACTGCAAACCAATCTGGACGATGCCCTCAACCGGGTTGCCGAGATCAAGCGCTCCCAGGAAACCCTGGTCGCCCACATTCAGGAACGCACCGAGAGCAACGCCGAACGTCTCGAACAGGCGATCGCCATGACACGGCTCGATCTTAACAAATTGATGGCCGACACTCGCCACAACAGCAAACTGGGACGCGGCGGTCCGTTTATTGCGCCGTCGGCGGCCGCCTCGAAAAGCCCGTTCGCCGATATGCAGGACTTGTTCAAGAGCAGCACGGTGCAACTGGAGGCACAACTGGACCGCTGGGCCAGCCTGGAAAGCATCTTTGAACGCTTGCCGGTGGTGCCGCCGGTGAACAGTGGTCATGTTTCCAGCCGCTTCGGAAAACGCAGCGACCCGTTCACCGAGCAGCAGGCCTTTCACAGCGGCATAGATTTTTCGGCGGAGCTGAATACGCCGGTCTACGCCACCGCGCCGGGTTTGGTGACGTTCGCCGACCGTGACGGACCCTATGGCTATGTGGTGGAGATAGACCACGGACTGGGCATCAAGACCCGCCACGGCCATCTCAACAAGCTGCTGGTGAAACAGGGCGAGCGTGTCGCGTTGCGTCAGAAGATCGGACTGATGGGCTCCACCGGCCGCAGCACCGGCCCGCATGTGCATTTTGAAGTGCTGTACCAAGGGACACCCCGCGACCCGGCCAATTTCATGGAGGCAGGCAGATATGTTTTCAAAGAGTGACAAGCCGGATCGCCCCGCCCCGAAGCCGGGCGCGCCTTCCATCCTGAGCGCCGGTTTGCACGTGACCGGCAAGCTGGTCACCAGCGGCGAGTTGCAGATTGACGGTGAGGTTGAAGGCGATATCGCGGCCGGACAGCTCACCGTCGGCGAACATGCCAAGGTTACTGGCGACATCTGTGCCGAGCAGATCATCGTGCAGGGCGAGGTCTGCGGGAGTGTCCGGGCGCACAGTGTACAACTCGCCAAAACGGCCAGGATCACCGGCGATATCACGCATGAATCGCTGTCGGTCGAGACCGGCGCCTATATTGAAGGGCACTGCAAGCACCCCGAGCAGCGCGAGGCCGGGGGCAACCCGAAACTCCACTTGGCCCCCGAGCCGGGCAAACTGTCACCCCAGCGTAGCTTCGCCGACAAAACCCTTCTTTAAGGAAGCGCTGAATAATTCCATCCTGGACTTCTCAGAGCACGCGTCGTGCGCTGCATGGAACCTCTGACTTAATCAGAGGTTCCTTAACTCTTATCTCTCGGCCGGGTACGGCTTGGCGTTGTATTCAAGCAAGTTGTTGTCTATGCTAGACCCATGAGCCGTATTTTTTTTATATCTCTAACGATTCTGTTCGGCCTGGGCCTGCACGGACAGAGCGTTGCGGCCGTTTACAAATGGGTAGGACCGGACGGCAAGATCGTGTATACCGACCAGCCCAGACCAGGGGCAAAAGAGGTCGAGTTGCCTAAATTCCCCCCTCCCCCTACGGCCAAGCCCGCCGCAGCGGACAAAACCACACCGGATAAAAAAGCCGACACCAGCGCCGCGCCGGCCTTCCCGGGTTATAAGAAGGTGACGCTGGTCAAACCGGAGAACGACGCCACGGTGCGGGAGAATAGCGGCGTGGTGGACGTGGCGCTGGAGCTGGAGCCGGCCTGGGACCCTAAACTGGGCCACAAGATCACGGTCTCGCTGGATGGTAAGAATCTTCCCGAGATCCATACTACCTCGCAATTTCAACTGCAAAACATTGACCGCGGCAGCCACAGCCTGCAAGTCACGGTCAACGACGCAAAAGACCTACCCCTTGCCACCTCAAACAGCGTGACCTTTCACATGAAACGCCAGTCGGTGAATTTTGTACAAAAAAATCCCGTGATGGCCCCTCGATCCGACCCGCCCGACAGCCTGCTCCAGCCCTATCTATCTGCACCAAATTAGTGCATTAAATTCTGTTTTGTTCTATTCTGTATTCGGGATGCGGCTCCTGTCCTTCCCGCGGCGTTATAGCAACTCTCTGATTTAGCATGATTAATTAACAGTTTTGGACGACTTTCCGATGCCGGCGGGTGACTGGTTTAGTTCTTGCTATAGCTCAATCTGACCATGCATTACGCAAAACTTTACCAAGCGGTTACCGAGAATCTGAATACCGCCGTATTCACCTTTGATCGCGGCTTACGCCTCACTTATATCAATCCCGCCGGCGAAATGATGTTGGCCATCAGCGCCCGGCAAGCACGGGGGATGCAGGCCTCCGATCTTTTCCGGCACGCCGCGATCTTTATGGCGTCGCTGAAGCGCGCCCTGAACACCCAGCATCCCTTCAGCGAGCGGGAGTTGCAACTACGTTTACTCGATGACACCTCGATCACTGCGGATTGTATGGTCACACCCTTGAGCGAAGAGCGTCTGCTGGTTGAGATGCTGCGAGTGGACCGGCAGTTGCGCATCACCCGCGACGAAAATCGTCTCAGCCACTATCAGGCCAATCAAATGATGTTGCGCGGCCTGGCACACGAGATCAACAACCCGCTGGGCGGCCTGCGCGGCGCGGCGCAACTGCTGGAGCGCAAGCTGAACGATGCCAGCCTGCAGGAATACACCCGCGTCATCATCGGCGAGGCCGACCGGCTGCGCACGCTGTTGAGCCGCATGCTGGCACCGACCGCATTGCCGCAGCGCAGGCTGGCGAATATTCACGAGGTGCTGGAGTGGGTGCGCAGCCTGGTGCTGGCGGAAACGGCCGAGGAAATAACCATCTCCCGCGACTACGATCCCAGTATTCCGGAGTTTATGGCGGACAGCGATCAGCTCATCCAGGCGGTGCTCAATATCGTGCGCAATGCGATACAGGCGCTGGGTAGTAAAGGCAACATCATCCTGCGCACGCGCGTTCAGCGGCAATTCACCATCGGCCAGAAGTGTCACAAACTGGTGACCAGCGTGGAGATCAGCGATAACGGGCCGGGCATACCCGAGGACTTGATCGAGAATATCTTTTACCCTCTGGTGACGGGCCGCGCGGACGGCAGCGGCCTGGGTCTTTCTATCGCACAGTCCCTGGTCAATCAGCACGGCGGGCTGATCGAGTGTGCCAGCAGGCCCGGAAAAACGACGTTTACCTTATGGCTACCCTTGGAAAATGGAGCGCAGCATGACTGACAAACCGCATGTCTGGGTGATAGACGACGATCGCTCGATCCGCTGGGTGCTGGAAAAGGCCTTGCAGCAGGCGGAGATGAAGGTCACCAGTTTCGAAAACGCGGGATCAGCCTTGAAGCTGTTGCCGAGGACGCTGCCCGACGCGGTCATCACCGATATCCGCATGCCGGGCATGGACGGCCTGAAGTTATTGGAGATGTTGAAGATGCATTATCCCGACCTGCCGGTCATCATCATGACCGCCCACTCCGATCTGGACAGCACGGTGGCGGCGTATCAGGGCGGCGCCTTCGAGTACCTGCCCAAGCCTTTCGATGTAGACGAGGTCGTTGACCTGGTGCGGCGTGCCCTGGAGCGCAGCCGTCGCCAGTCGCTGCAAGTGCTGCAAGACGATCAACGCGCGGCGGAGATCATCGGCGAGGCGCCTTCGATGCAGGAGGTGTTTCGCGCCATCGGCCGCTTGTCGCGCTCGCACATCACCGTGCTCATCAACGGCGAATCCGGCACCGGCAAGGAATTGGTCGCCCAGGCATTGCATCGTCACAGTCCGCGCGCCGCCAAGCCTTTCATCGCGCTCAATATGGCGGCCATGCCGCGCGATCTACTGGAGTCGGAACTGTTCGGCCACGAACGCGGGGCCTTCACCGGCGCGCAGGAACGGCGCGTGGGACGCTTTGAACAGGCCGACGGCGGCACGCTTTTTCTGGACGAGATCGGCGACATGCCGGCGGAACTCCAGACGCGCTTGTTGCGCGTGCTGGCGGACGGCGAATTTTATCGGGTCGGCGGACATAATCCGATCAAAGTGGATGTGCGCATCATCGCCGCGACGCATCAAAACCTTGAGCAGCGAGTGCGCGACGGTTTGTTCCGCGAAGATCTGTTCCACCGCCTCAATGTGATCCGTATTCACATCCCGCCCTTGCGTCAGCGCCGCGAGGATATTCCTCTGTTGTTGCGCCATTTCCTGGGTTCCGCCGCCAAAGAACTCGGCGTTAAACCCAAGCAGTTGCGCAATGACGCCGAGCAGCATATCATCCGTCTGGATTGGCCCGGCAATGTGCGGCAGCTTGAGAACACCTGCCGCTGGCTCACCGTCATGACCATCGGCGACGTGATCACGGTAGCGGATCTGCCCCCTGAATTGCGCCAGCAACAACCCGCCGCCGGCGACGATGCGGATTGGGAAGCGGCGTTACGGCGCTGGGCGGATCAGCGTCTCAGCCACGGCGAAACGGATTTGCTCTCCGTCGCCACGCCCGGCTTCGAACGCATCATGATTGAAACCGCGCTCAAGCACAGCGGCGGGCGCCGGCAGGACGCGGCGAAATTGCTGGGCTGGGGACGCAACACGCTCACCCGCAAGATTCAGGAATTGGGGATGGAAGCCTCAGAGTGAGTCGCTGCATCGCGTGCATTGACTTCGCCTGTTGGAAACTCAATAGAGAACCTTATGACGTATTTGGGACGGCTGATATTCATTTTCATGGTGTTGGCGGGTTACGCCGCGGCCGGCGCGGCGCAAGATCAAATACCCAGACCTCAGCGCGATGCGCGCGAACAGATCACCGTATCCCCCGCGACCGCCGCGCTGATTAAGCAGGCCGAGGCGGGTGATGCGGATGCCGCCAACACCGTAGGCTTCCAGTACGGTAACGGCCTGAGCGTGATGCAGGATGACGCCGAGGCCTTGAAGTGGTATCGCAAGGCGGCGGAGTCAGGCAGCGGCGAAGGCATGTACAATCTCGCCGGCGTTTACGAAAACGGCTATGGGGTAAAGCGGAGCTACCCGGAAGCCGTCACATGGTATCGCAAGGCGGCGGAACGAGGCCATGCGGGGGCGCACTACGCCTTGGCGAGACTCTATGAACAGGGGCAGGGTGTGGCCAAAGATCCCAAACAGTCCGCCGAGTGGCGCCGCAAAGGTGAGGCGTTGAATCTTAAACCGCGTGATAAATAAATTCTCATCACTCACGGCAGTCCGAATTTTTGCCGCGGCGCTGGCGCTGCCGCCGCCTGTTTTGTCATACGCTGAACCGGTCTCCGTAACGAATTCCACTGTCGAGACTATCACCGTCGGCGGTCTTGCCAAGAAAAAACTCACCCCTGATCGCGCGCTGTTCACGGTTTCCGTGGAGACCAGCGCCCAGACGGTGCGCGAAGCCGTGCAGCAGAATAATGAAAAAACTGAGCAGGTAATCGCCGCACTGAAGAAGGCCGGTGCGAGCGAACAGGAAATTCAGACCAGTAACTTTTCCATCTTCCCGCAACAGGAGTTCACGGAAAACCGCCGGCCGCGGGTGTTCGGCTATCAAGTGAACAACAGCCTGACCGTGACCCGCGCGACGGTTAATGATGCAGGAAAACTGTTGCAGGCGGCGGTGGATGCCGGCGCCAATCAGGCGGGCGGTTTAAGCCTGGTGGTTTCTGATCCCAGCCGCGGGCGCGAGGAAGGGTTGCAGCGCGCCTTTCAAGACGCGAAGGCCAAGGCCGAGACCCTGGCCAAAGCGGCGGGCAGATCCGTCGGCCGGGCGCTTTCCATCAGCGAGGGCATCACAGTGGCGCCGCCTTCGCCCTTGCTCGGCCACACTATGGCGCTGTCACAAGCGAAAGTCGCGGAAGTGCCCGTGTCTCTAGGCACCGAAGAAATCAGCTTTGCGGTTTCGGTAACATTTGAGTTGCGTTGAGCAGGCTATATCTAGACTCAGCCGCCACAGTCGGTCCTTGCGCGCTCCACATTGAGAGTCCCCACCAATTGCAAGACATTGCTAAACGAGTGACGTTGCAGATACTCCTTGATGCCTGCATTGATTTTCGCACACACCAGCGGATCGTAGAACAGCGCGGTGCCGACGCCTATCGCAGAAGCCCCGGCGATCATGAACTCTAGCGCGTCCTGCGCGGTAGAAATGCCGCCTTGGCCGATGATGGGGACATTATGCCGCTTGGCGACTTGATAGACCTGATGCACCTTGAGCAGCGCGATGGGCTTGATTGCCGGGCCCGACAACCCACCCTGGCCGTTACCGAGCACCGGGGTACGCTTTTCGATATCTATCGCCATACCCATCAAGGTGTTGATGACAGCGAACGCATCGGTGCCAGCCTCGATGCAACGGCGTGCGTTCTCCGCGATGTCGGTCTGATTGGGCGATAGTTTGGTGATGAGCGGTTTTTTGGTCTGCGCGCGACAGGCCGCCACGATGCGCGCCGACATGTCCGGGTCGTTGCCGAACGCCACGCCGCCTTCCTTCACGTTAGGGCAGGAGATGTTGATTTCCATCGCGTCTATCGGAGAGTCGTCAAACAGGCGCGTAATCTCGGCGTATTCCTCCACCGTGAAACCGGACAGGTTGGCGATGTAGCGTGTCTCGCTGAAATCGAGGGCGGGCAAAATGTTTTTGATGACGTATTCCGTGCCTGGGTTTTGCAGCCCGATGGCGTTCAGCATCCCCATCGGCGTCTCCCACACCCGGTGCGGCGCGTTGCCGAGGCGCGCAGCGAGCGTGGTGCCCTTGAGACACACCGCACCCACATCGCGGTTGGAAAATCCCTGCACACGCGTGTATTCTTCACCGAACCCCACGCAACCGGAAAGCAGTACCAGCGGCGTATTGAAGCGCATGCCGCAGAATTCTGTCTCCAACATGGTCTGATCGCTTAGATTACCGTCCCGCATGTTCCACGTCGTGCTCTATCAACCGGAGATCCCACCCAACACCGGCAACATTATACGCCTGTGCGCAAACAGCGGCGCGCAATTACATTTGATTAAACCACTGGGATTCAGCCCCACGAACGCCAAACTCAGGCGCGCCGGGCTGGATTATCACGATTGGGCGAGTGTGCGACAGCATGAGGATTACGCCGCGTTTTTGGCGGCGGTAAGGCCGGCGCGGCTTTTTGCCTGTTCCACGCGCGGCACACGTAATTACGCGGATGTTTCTTACCAGCCGGACGATGCACTGCTGTTCGGCCCCGAAACCCGTGGCCTGTCACAAACCCTGCTAGACACCCTCCCCAAGGATCACATCCTACGCATCCCCCTGCGCCCCCACAACCGCAGCCTCAATCTTTCCAATGCGGTAGCGATCGTGCTGTACGAAGCTTGGCGGCAGCGGGGATTCGCGGGGAACATCCTTGAAACCCATACTCAGGAGTCACAAAGTAAGACTACACCGCTACTTAGGGAAGCTCTGATTAAGTTATAGGTTCCTGCAGTGCAGGGAAGAGCGCAGCGAAGGGTTCCACCGCCATTCTCCAAACACGTACCTGTCAGAATGCTGTGGGCGCGGGGATGCGCAGGAGCGGCCGTGCTCTGAGAATTCCGGGATGGACTTATGTAGTAGCTTCCTTAAGTCGTTTCCGCTTTTTGTTCGCGCTGGAGCAAGGATTGCACGGCGGCGCGTGGATTTTTGCCTTCGTGCAGCACGCAATACACTTGTTCGCTGATAGGCATTTCGATGCCGCACTTTCTCGCCAGGTGCATAATTTCGCGCGCGGTGGGCACGCCTTCGACGATTTGGCCGATGTCGCGCAGCGCAGCGGCGAGCGGTGTGCCGCGCGCCAGTGCTAATCCCAGGCGGCGGTTGCGCGATTGGTCGTCGGTGCAGGTGAGCACCAGGTCGCCCAGGCCGGCGAGGCCCATGAAGGTTTCGCGCTTGCCGCCGAGCGCGACGCCGAGACGCATCAATTCGGCCAGGCCGCGCGTGATGAGCGCGGCGCGGGTGTTGGCGCCGAAGCCTAAGCCATCGGCGATGCCGGCGGCGATGGCGAGTACGTTTTTGATCGCGCCGCCGAGTTCCACGCCGATCACGTCATCCGAGGTGTAGACGCGTAAGGTATCGCTGTGCAGGTGGGCGGCGAGGGCGGCGGCGAATTGTGCCGAGCCGGAAGCGATGGTGAGCGCAGTGGGCGATCCCGCTGCCACTTCGCGCGCGAAGGTGGGGCCGGAGATTACTGCCGTGGTACGCGTACCGAGTAGCTCTTGCGCGACTTCATGCAGTAGTTTTCCTGTTTCCGGCTCCAGCCCTTTAGTTGCCCAGACGAGGCGTGTGTGCGGTTTTAAGTGTGGCGCGAGGCACGTTAAGGTTTCGCGGAAGGCATGGCTCGGCACCACCACCAGCAAATCATCGCAATCCTGCACTGCCACCGAAACCTCGGCCGTGACCTTGAGCGAGGGCGGAAAGACGATGCCGGGGAGAAATCTGTTGTTACAGCGATCCGCAGCCAGCGCCGTTATGTGCTTCGCATCCCGCCCCCACAACATCACCGGCGCGCCATTGCGCGATAACAGTATGGCGAGCGCGGCACCCCATGAGCCCGCGCCAAACACCGCTATCGGTTTAGCCGAGCGCGCTATTGCAACACCTCATCCTGCGCCGCCTTGCTGCGGGTGTGCGCATAGAGCGCATCGAAATTCACCGGCGAGAGCAGAAATTGCGGGAATCCGCCCTTGGCGATCAGTTCCGCGACCGCTTCACGGCCGAAGGAAAACAAGATGCCGGGACAGACACTGCCCAACACCGGCCCAAGCTCGGCCTGACCACCGCCCACGATATTAAAAATGCCCGCCTGATGCACTTCCGCGAGATACGCGGTACGTTCACCTTGCTTGGCGGTGACTACGATAATCAGCACCACCTCGAAGACACCTTCGGACTGCGGCGCCGCGGCGCTGCGCAACTGAACATTGATCTCCGGCGCCCATTTTTCCAAAAAAATCTGTTGAGAGTTGGGAGTCTCGAAGGAAAGATCTTTAACATAGATCTTCTGTATGCACAATTGAATATCGCGTGAGGCCTCGGCTGGTTTGTGCTTCTCTGTTTATTCCACACTAATTT
>JACXTT010014209.1_pt1 | contig 10440 bp, 8 predicted proteins | sample 9270951 | NCBI WGS metagenome assembly JACXTT01 (sample SAMN15532306, study PRJNA645909) | rock metagenome | isolation source: weathered quartz diorite | place: Puerto Rico | collected 2017-06-21
GAGCATGACGGGTAGCGGTCGTCGGCCTTCTTCGCCAGTACCTTGTTGAAGACCCGCGACCAGCCCTCGGGGAGGATGCCCAGCACAGGGGGCTCGACCTCCTTGGGCGGTTCATTGACGATGCGGTAGAGGATCGTGTTGATGGAGGTGCCCGGGAAGGGCGACTGGCCGCTCATCAGCTCGAAGATCATGACCCCGAAGCTGAAGACATCGGAGCGGGCGTCCACGACGCCTTCCTTGATCTGCTCGGGCGACGCATAGCTGGGCGTGCCGAGGAAGGTCCCGGTCTGGGTGAGGCCCGCGTCCTCGCGCTTGGCGATGCCGAAGTCCATGAGTTTGGGGCGGCCATCATCGGAGAGCATCACATTGCCGGGCTTCACGTCCCGGTGCACGACGCCGAATTCGTGGGCGTGGTCGAGGGCCTCGGCGATGGCCGCCGCGATGCGGAGCTTCTCCTTGATCGAGAGGGTATTGCCCTCCTTGATCAGGGAATCGAGGGGCCTGCCCTGCACGAACTCCATCGCCAGGAAGGGCCCCACGCCCTCCTGCTCGCCCACGTCGTAGATGGCCACGATGCCCGGGTGGTTCAGGAGGCCGGACACTTCGGCCTCGCGCTCGAAACGGGCCAGGAACTCGACGCGATCCTTGTCGTTCCGGATGGCGTCCATCTTCACGACCTTGATGGCCACCTTGCGCTTGATGCGCGGGTCCTCGGCGAGCAGGACGCTGCCCATGGCGCCTTCCCCCAGGACCCGTTGCACGAGGTAACGTCCGATGGTTGTCGGGAAGTTCTGTTCCTGGGCCATGATGCTCCTGCAAGCCAATCCTACCGATAGCGAAGCCTTGAAAAAAATGGATTTTTTACCTGGATTTTCCTTATGGCCCTGGGAAAATCGAGAAACGCATGCCCTCGGCATGCCTTCCGGAGGCCGATCCCTTGATGGACCTGGTCAAAACGGTGGTGCTCACCACCTACTTCTCGATCCTGACGATCCTCAGCATCTATGGCGCCCACCGGCTCTGGATGCTCGTCCTGTACTTCCGCCACAAGAAGGACGTTCCCGTGCCCCCCGTGGGCCGCGAGTTCGAGCCCATGGTGACGGTGCAGCTGGCCATCTTCAATGAGGTCAACGTGGTCGAGCGCCTGGTGGACGCCGTCGTCCGCATGGACTGGCCCAAGGACAAGCTGGAGATCCAGCTGCTGGACGATTCCACGGATGACACGGTGAAGGTGGCCCAGGCCGTTTGCGCCAAGTACCAGGCCCTCGGATTCGACATCGCCCACATCCACCGCACGGACCGCACGGGCTTCAAGGCCGGCGCCCTGGCCCACGGCCTCAAGACCGCCAAGGGCGAGTTCGTGGCCATGTTCGACGCGGACTTCATCCCCACCGAGGACTTCCTCCGCCGCGCCGTGCCCCAGTTCGGCGATTCGAAAGTCGCCTTCGTGCAGGGCTGCTGGGCCCACTTGAACCGCGACTTTTCGCTGCTCACGCAGGTGCAGGCCATCCTCCTGGACGGTCACTTCGTCTTCGAACACACGGCCCGTAACCGCTCCAAGGCCTTCTTCAACTTCTCCGGCACTGCCGGCATGTGGCGCGTCTCCGCCATCGCCGACGCAGGCGGCTGGCAGCACGACACCATCACCGAGGACGCCGACCTCAGCTACCGCGCCCAGCTGAAGGGCTGGAAGGGTGTCTACCTGAAGGACATGGTGGTGCCCGCCGAGCTGCCCGTGGAGGTCAACGCCTTCAAGAGCCAGCAGCACCGCTGGGCCAAGGGCAACGCGCAGGTCATCCGCAAGCTCATGGGCACCATCTGGAGGAGCGACGCCTCGCTCCACACCAAGCTGGAGTGCTGGTTCCACCTCTCCGCCAACTGCAACTACATCCTGATGGTCCTGCTCGCCATCCTCATGGTCCCCTGCATGATCCTGCGCGCGGGCACGCCCGTGCACGTGCTGCTGCTGACCGACGGCCCCTTCTTCCTGCTGAACGCGGTGAGCGTGGGCCTCTACTTCGGCCTCAGCCAGCGGGAGCTGGAGGACAACTCCGGTTGGAGGACCCGCCTCAAGTACATCCCCGGCCTCATGAGCCTGGGCATTGGCCTCGCCCTGAACCAGGCCAAGGCTGTCTTCGAAGGCTTCTTCACGGACGACAAGGAATTCAAGCGCACGCCGAAGTTGGGCGTGGACGCCAATGGCCAGCCCGTGCGCAAGCGCGCCTACAAGGTGCCCAAGAGCCTGCTGACCTTCCTGGAGCTGGCCTTCGCCGTCTACTACCTCGCGGCCATCGTCGTCTCCATCTACATCCGCAAGTGGGCCTCCCTGCCCTTCCTCATCCTCTTCTTCAACGGCTTCGCCTACATGAGCCTGCTGTCCCTGCTGGACGTGGCCATCTTCCGCAAGCTGGCCATGGAGGAGCTGGAGGACGGCGAGCAGGTCTCCCATCAATTCCTCCAATAGCCGCCACGAAAGCCGGTAGCCCCTAGCCGGAAGCCGGCCATGATCGATCTCCACAGCCACACGCTCCATTCCGACGGCACCGATACGCCGGAGCAGCTCGCCCTGCTTGGCGAGGCCGCGGGTCTCCACGCCCTGGCCCTGACCGACCACGACACCCTGGACGGCATCCCGGCCTTCCTGGCCATGCAGGACAAGGTGAAGGTGCGCCTCATCGTGGGAACCGAGCTGAGCTGCCGCTTCCTCGGCCGGAGCCTCCACATGCTGGGGCTGCTGGTGGATCCTGCGGACGAGGTCTTCCAGGGACGCCTCCGCGAGCTGCGCGGCCGCAGGGACGACCGCAACGGCCGCATGGTGTTGAAGCTCCAGGAGCTGGGATTCCACATCACCACCGAGGACGTGCAGGCCCAGGCCAAGAGCCCCCTGCTCTCCCGCGTCCACTTCGCCAAGGCTCTGGCGGCGAAGGGCTACGTGAAGCACCCTCAACAGGCCTTCGAGGGGATCCTGGACGACAACGGCCGGGCCTTCGTCCCCCGGGAGGAGCTGGAACCTGATATCGCCGCCCGCTGGATCCACGAGGCTGGCGGCGTGCCCGTGGTGGCGCACCCCGGTCGCTTCGCCGGCGGCAAGTTCCAGTGGGACGAGGCCATGGCGGACCTCCAGCGCAAGGGGCTCGAGGGCTTCGAGGCCTTCTACGGCGAATACGCCGCCGGCCAGCAGAGCTATTTCACCGCCCTTGCCGCGCGCCTGGGCATGGTCATGTCGGGCGGCAGCGACTACCACGGCGCCAACAAGCCGGGCCTGGCCCTGGGCCGGGGCCGCGGCGGCCTCCGCGTCCCGGACGAGCTCCTGGAGGGCCTGGAGGCCCGGCAAAAGCGGGGAAGCTGGAACTGAACAACCTTTAGCCGATAGGCTGGAGCCAGAGGTCCCCGCATGTCCAACCGCATCCTCCTCGTCGAGGACGACCCCATCAACGTGCGCTACATGCAGGTGGTGCTGACCCGGAAGGGCGGCTACGAGGTGGTCGTGAACGAGGAGGTCGGCGAGATCCTCCAGCTCGCCGAGAACGGGGAGCTGGCCGCCATCATCATGGACGTGAGCCTCACCAACTCCGAGTGGGAGGGCCGCAAGGTGGACGGCATCTTCATCACCCGGATGCTGAAGGAGAAGGAGGCCACCTCCAAAGTCCCCGTCATGCTGGCCACCGCCCATGCCATGTACGGCGACCGCGAGAAGTACCTGGCGGAGACCGGCGCCGACGGCTACCTTTCCAAGCCCATCCACGACCCCGACGCCTTCATCAAGGCCGTCCGGGAGATGATCGAAAAGCACGCGTGAGACCCCGCGGCAAAGCAGCCCCCGCCTCCTCCGCCACCTACCGCCTGCTCATCGAGTACGACGGATCGCGGGTCCAGGGCTGGCAGCGGCAGGGTGAGAAGCAGACCAAGGAGGGCGTCCGCACCGTCGCCGGCTCCATCGAGCATGTCCTGCACCAGGCCGGTCTCCGCGTCCTGGAGCTGGCGGGGTCCGGGCGCACGGACGCGGGCGTCCACGCCCTCGGGCAGGTGGCCCACCTGCACCTCGCCCAGCCCAAGGCCCCGGCGCCCCGGGAGCTGCAGCGCCTCTTCAACGACACGCTCCCCCACGACATCGGCGTCCGCGCCGTGGCGCCCTGCCATGCCGCCTTCCATGCGCGCCACGAGGCCCTGGAGCGCAGCTACCTCTACCAGCTCAGCACCCGGCGCAGCGCCTTCGCCAAGCCCTTCATCTGGTGGGTGAAGCGGTCCCTGGACCTGGGCGTGCTGGAGGAAGCCTGGAGCACCTTCGAAGGCCAGCGGGACCTGAGCGCCTTCGCGGACCTGGAGCCGAAGGAGGACCCCCGCTGCCGCATCATCGGATGCGAGTTGGTCCAGTCCGGATCCCTCGTGCTGCTGCGGGTCACTGCCCAGCACTTCCTCCGCCGCCAGGTGCGCCGCATGGTGGGCGCCTCCGTGGCCTGCGCCCTGGGCGAGGCGCGGCCCACCGACATCCTGCGCGACCTGGAGCGTCCGACCGCGGACGCGAACCTCGCCTGGTCCGCCAAGGCCGCGCCCGCCGCGGGCCTCTTCCTGGAGCGTGTGCGCTACAAGGGCGACGGGGAGATCGGGCCGCTGAAGCCCATGATCGAGGTGCCCTGATGGCCGGCCCCACCCGCGCGACCAGCCGCACGGCGCTCGGCGTGGCCGCCCTGAGGGCCGCCCATCGCCTCCTGGACCAGGAGCCCTGGATCCTCGACGATGCGCTGGCCATCCGGCTGCTCGAGCCCGAAGTCCGCGCGGAGCTGTCCGAGGGGGCGGAACGCCTGCGGCGGCCCACGACCCTGGCCCTGCGCTCCCACGTGGTCCTGCGCAGCCGTTACGCCGAAGAGCGGATGGAGGCGGCCGCAGCCGCGGGCGTGGGCCAGGCCGTCCTGCTGGGCGCCGGCCTCGACACCTTCGCCTACCGCCAGCCCGCCTGGGCCAGGGCCCTGCGCATCTTCGAGGTGGACCACCCCGCGAGCCAGGCGGAGAAGCGGGACCGGGCCTCCGCCGCGGGGCTCGTGGCGCCGTCCAACCTGATCTCCGCGCCGGTCGATTTCGAGCGCACCTCGCTGGACCAGGGCCTCGCCCAGGCGGGCTTCGACACCGCCCAGCCGACCTTCTTCAGCTGGCTGGGGGTGACCATGTACCTGACCCGGCCCGCCATCGAGTCTGTCCTCCGCTTCGTGGGCCATCTGCCCGCGGGAAGCCGGATGGTGCTCACCTTCGCGCAGCCTGATGATTCGAAGGACGGCGGCGCATCGCAGCTGGCGGACCTGGCGGCCGCCCACGGCGAGCCGTGGCTCACGCGCTTCACGCCCGAGGATGTGACCGCCGCGCTGCGGAGCGCCGGGTTCCCCCCCATCTCCATCCTCAGCCACCAGGATGCCTTCGCTCACACCTACCGGAACCGCGCGGATGGCCTCCCGCCACCGCGCCGCGCCAGCATCGCCACGGCCGAGGTCTGACATGCTCACCTGCAATGAGGCCTGGTCCCACCTCTGCGAATGGACGCCCTCGCCCAAGCTGCGCGTGCATGCGCGCGCCGTGGAGCTGGTCATGCGCGACCTCGCGCGGCGCCTGGAGCAGGATGAAGAGGCCTTCGGCCTCGCGGGGATGCTGCACGATGCGGACTACGACCAATGGCCCGAGGAGCATCCCAAGCGCATCGTGGCCTGGCTGCGCGCCCGGGGAGAGGAAACCATCGCCCACGCCGTCAGCGCCCACTACACCCGCTGGGGTGTTCCCTACGAGAGCCTGCTGGACAAGGCCCTGCTGGCCTCCGACGAGCTCACCGGCTTCTGCATGGCCTGCGCCCTGGTGCGACCGGACCGCACCGCCACCCTCGAACCCCGTTCGGTGAAGAAGAAGCTGAAGGACAAGACCTTCGCCGCCGGTGTGGACCGCTTCGAGGTGGCGGAGGGTCTCCGCCTGCTGATGGAGTCCGCCGGCGGCAGCGAGGACGAACACCTCGGCCGCATCCTCGCGGTGCTCCACGAGCACCGCGAGGAGCTGGGCCTGCTCCCGCCTTGAGGCCCTAGGCGGTCAGGGGAAAGACAGCGAGGTAGTGGCTGCGTCGCCGGAGTTCACCAGGATGAGGCTGGGAGAGGACTTGGACACTCCGCCCCGAGTCGCCACCACGCCGTAGAAGCCGTCGCCAAGGCCCGCGAAGCCGTAAGTGTCCTGGGAAGTTCCGATGGTCGTGGCGTGGGAGCGGACGATCAGGTATTGGCTGAAGCTGCCGAAGGAGATGGACTGCCCCAGGTCCGCCACGGTGAGGCTGTTCGCTGGGGTCTGGGGCGTCACCGTGAGGGTGATGGAGGCCGAGGTGGCGAGACCGGAGAAGCTCAGGTTCGCGCCGGTCTTGATGGCTCCCGGAGTGTCCATGAGATAAGGGCCCACGCTTCCGGCGTGGAAGGCCTGAGCGCCATTGGAGGGCATGGCCACCACGAAGACCTGGGGATGCACGCCCAGGCCGATGTCCGTGGGGATGGCGTCCAGCACATACTGGCCCGCGGCGTTGCAGAAGGTGCGTTGGAGGATATGGGGCGTGTTGCTGCCATCCACCACCTCCGCGAAGACCTCGGCTCCGCTCAGCCCGGATCCGCCAGAGCTCACCGTGCCGCTGATGGCCGCGAGACCCGCCACGTCCAGCGCCAGTCCGGTGGAGTTGTAGGCGTAGGAGGTGGAGGCGGTCTGCGTGCGGAGGAAGGCAATGCTGGGGCTCAACCGGAGCAGCGCGGCGGCATTGCCGCCAGAGGGCACGGATACGCTGCCGGTGAAGGTGGTGGTGGTCGGCATGCCCAGGGCCTTGCCGGTGTCCCCGGCGGGCAGCACGTAGGCAGGCAGCTTGGTGCCATCCGCATAGTTGGTGGTGGCCCAGGTCACGCGGAAGAGATAGGTACCGGCGGAGACGCCCGCCTGGTTGATCAGGTTCGCGTCGACGCCCTGGAGCTGCATGAGATCGAAGGTGGCCTTCGGAGTTCCGAGGCTCGTCCAGGCGCTGCCATTGGGGCTGATCTCCACCTTCTCGACGCTCACCACGGCCTGCAGGAGATCGGAGTCGGAGTCGGCGCCCAGGTAGACGGTGAGCGTCTGCGCCGGGGTCCCGCCCGAGCCGTTGTCCGAGCCGGAGCCCCCGCAGTGCAGGCCAAGGATCAGCGTGGCGCCGAGGGCGAGGTGGATGGGCTTCATATCGACTCCAAATAGCGGCTGGATGCGGCCGGGAAATGCCTCATTCCTGATGGGTGGCGCCCGCGGCGTTCCGGTTCCGCAGCGCGTGCAGCCCCCAAAGGGATGCGCCGGCCACGATGAAACTGTCCGCCAGGTTGAAGGTCCAGTAGTGCCAACCGGCGAGGACCACATCGAGGAAGTCCACCACATGGCCGTGCATCAACCGGTCCAGGCCATTGCCCACGGCGCCGCCCAGGATGAGGCCTAGGGCCACCCGTTCAAGCCGCGGCGTACCCCCCTGGAGGAAGAGATGGCCGAAATAGACGAGGGCGGCGATGCCCGCGATCGTGAAGAGCAGGAAGCGGCCCCATTCCGGCAGCCCGGTGAGGCTTCCGAAGATGGCGCCCTTGTTGAAGCCGAGGGTGAGGTTGAAGAAGCCGGGGGTGACTTCCCGCGTCTCCCCTTCACGGAGGTCGCTCAGGATCCAGGCCTTGGAGGCCCAGTCCAGGAGCAGCGCCGCGATGGGCAGCAGGAACCAGGTGGCGCGGCGGGTCATCCGGCCACCACCTCAAGGCAGCGGGCGCAGAGGTCGGCGTCCTCCCCCTGCCCGTGCCCACCTCGATGGTTCCAGCAACGGGGGCACTTGGTCCCCGCATGCGCCTGGATCTGGATGTCCAGTTCTCCGGTCTCGCGCCACTGGATCCCGGAGACCACCAGCAGGTCCTCCAGAGCCTCTCCCAGGCCGTGCAGTTCGCGCTGGTTGGTCTCGGGCAGGCCCAACGTCAGCATGGCGTCCAGGCTGGTGCCGACGGTCTTGGCGGCGCGGTGGGGCTCCATGGCCGCCTGCACCGCGTCGCGCACCGTCCAGAGCGCCCGCCAGGCCTCGGGCTCCGCCGAGTGCCTCAGCGCGGGGAAACGCTGCTCGAGGACGCTGCCCTGCGCCCCGGGGATGTGCTCCCAGGCCTCGTCGGCGGTGAAGCTGAGGATGGGCGCCAGCAGCGTCGCCAGCCCCTTGGCCAGATGCCAGCAGGCCGTCTGGGCGCTGCGGCGGCGGGGCGATTCCAGGGCGTCGCAGTAGAGGCGGTCCTTGATGATCTCGAAATAGCGGGTGCTCAGTTCCATCTGGCAGAAGCCGTGCAGGGCCTGGCTCGCCGAATGGAACTCGAAGCGCCCGAAGGCGCCGCCCACCTCGGCGGAAAGGCGTCCCAGGGCCCCCAGCACCCAGGCATCCAGGGGCTGCAGCTCCGCCTCCCGGACCGCATGGGCCGGATCGAAGTCCGCCAGCGCGCCCAGCAGGAAGCGCAGGGTGTTGCGGATCTTCCGGTAGGCGTCGGCGCTGCGCTCCAGGATCTCCTTGGAGATGCGCACGTCCTCGCTGTAGTCCACGCTGCAGGCCCAGAGGCGCAGGATGTCGGCGCCGTAGGTCTTGAGGATCTCCTCGGGAGTGATGACGTTGCCCAGGGACTTGGACATCTTCTGGCCCTTGCCGTCCAGCACGAAGCCGTGGGTGACGACGGTGGTGTAGGGCTTCTCGCCGCTGGCGGCGAGGTTGAAGAGGAGGGAGCTGTGGAACCAGCCCCGGTGCTGGTCGGAGCCTTCGAGGTAGATGAAATTCCCGTAGTCGGCGCGGCTCAGCTCGGGGTGGGTGTCGCAGACCAAGCCGGCGCTGACGCCGGAGTCGATCCACACGTCCAGGATGTCCGTCTCCTTCTGGTACAGCGCGGCGTCGATGCCCAGGCCCTCGGACAGGGCCGCCGCGTCCGCGTCCGCCCAGGCCTCGATGCCGCCCTGCTCGATGAGATCGGCCGCGCGCTCGAAGAGCTTGGGATGGACGAAGGGCTCGCCCGTCTCCAGGTGCCGCAGCACGGTGATGGGCGTGCCCCAGGCCCGCTGGCGGCTGATGCACCAGTCGGGACGGCCCGCGATCATGGCGTGGATGCGGTTGCGTCCCACGGCGGGCACCCAGGCGGTGCCCTCGACCCCTTCCAGGCCGGCCTCGCGCAGGCTCTTGCCCGCGCTGGGCCCACCCTGGATGGCGTCGTCCATGGTGATGAACCACTGCTCCGTCGCGCGGAAGAGGATGGGCGTCTTCGTGCGCCAGCAATGGGGGTAGCTGTGCTGCAGGCTGTCCTCGTGGAGGAGGCGGCCCGACTCCTTCAGCTTCTCGACGACGATGGGGTTGCTGTCGAAGATGTTGCGGCCCTCCAGGGAGGGGTCCTCGACTGCCGGCATGAACTTGCCGTCGGGCCCCACCAGCTGAAGGAGGCCCAGATGGTGCGCAAGGTTGAAGTCGTCCACGCCGTGGTCCGGAGCCGTGTGCCCCAGGCCCGTGCCGGTCTCGGCCGTGACGTGGTTGCCTAGCAGCACCGGCGAGGGCCGGTCGATCCAAGGGTGGCGGGCCACCAGGGTCTGGAATTCCTTGCCCTTGCGGGTGGCCACCGTGTGCAGCTCGACGCCCAGCTTCTTCTGGAAGTCCTCGAGCAGGGGCACGGCCACGACATAGTGCTCCGGGCCGCCGCGCACCACGGCGTATTCCAGGTCCGGGTGCATGGCGATGGCGCGGTTGCTGGGCAGGGTCCAGGGCGTGGTCGTCCAGATGGGCAGGTACAGCGGCGTCGGAAGCTCCATGCGCTGGGCCTCCGCATCCACCACCGGGAAGGCCACGGTGACCGCCGGGCTGGTCTTGTCCGCGTACTCCACCTCGGCTTCGGCCAGGGCCGTGCGGGCGCCGTAGCTCCAATGGACAACCTTGAGCTTGCGGGTCACGCAGCCATGCTCGAAGAGCTTGCCCAGCTGGCGGACGATGGCGGCCTCGTAGGCCGGGTCCATGGTCACGTAGGGCTGCTCCCAGGCGCCGAGCACGCCCAGGCGCTGGAAGGCCGTGCGCTGGGTGTCGATCCACTTCTGGGCGTAGGCGCGGCACTTCTGCAGGAATTCGGCGCGGCTCATCTCGCGGCGCTTGGAGCCCAGGTCCTTCTCCACCGCGTGCTCGATGGGCAGGCCATGGCAGTCCCAGCCGGGGACATAGGGGCTCTCGAAGCCCTCCATCCACTGGGTCTTCACCACAACGTCCTTGAGGATCTTGTTCAGGGCGTGGCCCATGTGGATGGCGCCGTTGGCGTAGGGCGGGCCGTCGTGCAGCACGCGCCTTCCCCTGCCCTGGCCCGAGGCGTTCTCCACGCGGCGCTTCGCCTCCACCCGGGCGTAGAGTTTCTCCGCCTTCCATTTGTCCAGGCGCTTCGGTTCGCG
>JACXTT010014210.1_pt1 | contig 10439 bp, 14 predicted proteins | sample 9270951 | NCBI WGS metagenome assembly JACXTT01 (sample SAMN15532306, study PRJNA645909) | rock metagenome | isolation source: weathered quartz diorite | place: Puerto Rico | collected 2017-06-21
AGGACTTCCAATCCCGGCGTCGGGGGACGGACCAGGCGCTTGGCCCGGGGGGTCCTTGCGCGGAACGATCAGTGTCGCTGGTTGCCGGTCAGGAGCGCGTCACGACTTGCAGGTCGATTTGATTGTGGAGAGAATCGAAGAGCGCGGCAAAGCCACGGGCCAACAAGAGGTCGGGAAGCAGAGGTGCTTGGCGGCCTGTCGATGGCTGACGCCGTCCCTGCTGCGTCCTAGATTCTCCCAGTGACCCGCACGTAGTGACGTCTAGGGCACCACGCGAGTCGCGCCCCTCTCTGGGCGATAACCGGACTCAAGGGCACTCTTCATGGCCGTGCCTAGGCGAGAACCACGAGGTCGAGCGGCTCGATCACACCGGCGACGAACCGCCCCGCACAGGCCCGGGGGGGGCATCGTCGGCACAAAACCCTGATCTAGCGCCCGCTCGAGCGCGTCGCGGGTGCACAGCACCCGCGCGTGCTCCACCTTCGCGTGCTTCTCGAGCTTCGCCGCCAGGTTCACGGGATGGCCGACGACCGCGTACTCGAGCCGGGTCTCGCCGCCGACCGCTCCCGCCGCCACCAGACCGGCCGTGACGGCGACGCGGATGTCCAGCCGCGGCCGCCCGGAGGCCATCTGATCCCGGTTCCAGGCGTCCACGCTTTCCAGGATGCCCTCCGCAGCCCGTAACGCATCAGCCGCATACCCTTCGCGGCGCACCACCGCGCCGAACGCTGCCATCATCCCATCGCCGAGAAACTTCTCTGAGGTCCCCCCGTTGGCCAGGATGGGTGGGATCAATCGCGCCTGGTAGTCGGCGAGTAGCCCGATTACCTCGTCCGGCTTCATCGTTGCCGCTAGGCGGGTGCAGTCGCGGATGTCGACGTAGAGGATCGCCGCCTCACGCGCCTCGCCCCGCCCCGGCAAACGAGCTCGATCTCGCCGGCGGTAATCTGCTCCGCCACGATGGGGGCGAAGAAGCGCGCAAGGTCCTGCGCCCGCGCTTCCTCCGCAATGGCGCGCAGCAAGAAGGTGCGCGCTCGCCGCATGGCGAGCGCGACGAGCGCAGTGACGAGCAGGATGGTCACGACCTTGTCCAGCTCGGCGCCGATGAGCAGGCGGCTCGACGTGAGGTACTCGACGTAGTCGCGGGTGACAAGGCCGGAGCGGGTGTCGCTCACGATCACCGCGCCGACCACCGCCAACCATCCCGCCGCCGCGGTCAACCCGTTGATGGTGGCCTGGCGCGGCTCGAGCAGAAGCGCCCGCAGGGCGATGAAGATGAACACGTAGAACAGCGTCGGCGCCTTGAGCACGAAGGCGGCCGGCTGCGCGTATTGCACGTGAAAGGTCCAGATCAGGACGAGCAAGAGTCCGACGTCCGCGATGCAGGACAGCGCGGTCAGCCAGGCGGGCAGCACGCGGTGATGAGCGCCCGCCAACCGTAGCAGCGTAAAGCTGAGGTAGCCGGCCAGGGCCCATGGCACGGGCGCGATCCGGTCGGCTGGGACCGTCTTGGGCGAGACCGCGTACAGGCCGCCGAGGAAGACGACGACGCCAAGCTGGACCCAGCCGCCAGGATCTCGCTCTCGGCTTGCTGCTCCTGCACCCGTCGGCGGACGCGGGCCGGAACCTCCGGCTCCCGGGAGCCACCGACCGTCCGGCACACCAGTCGGGATACGCCCGACCAGCGATCGCCGGTTGGTGCCCTCCTCCGACACATAGCGTGCATGTCCGGAGCGCAGGGTATCGCTGCCCGTTACGCCTTCCGTCACCAGGGTGTCAATTCGACGTCTCGTCATCGACGTGGCCCGTCCGGGAACGGTATTCACTGAGAACAGGAGACAGGTTCGCCAGCCAACGAACCCCGTACGTTTGGCGTCTGGGATTCGCTGCCGGCCGCGACCGGCCGCGTAAGTTGACACGCTGGTGACGATCCACGGCGGCTGCCCGACTCATACTGGACCGCGGCAAGGAGTGGAGTAAATGGGCCCATGATGACTGCGTTGCGGGAGGAGGTTACATGATGAGGCGTGCGATGTCGGTGCCGAATGCGCTCTTCAGGCCAGATCGGCCGCGAACAATCGACCGGCACATCGACTTCTTCGGAAGCGCAGCCGTGCAGCGTCTGCCGCGGACTAGGCCGCTGCACGCGGATGGAGACGCTTGGAAGACGCTCTTCGGGACGATGCGAGCAGGAATCCGGTCGCGCGTTCTCTCGGCGCTTCGTGGGAGTGGGCACGCGTGATGTCAGGCATGATGATTGTGGTGCGGACTCGACGCTGATGCTCCCCGTTCCCTTCCTTTTGAGGATCCCCGAGGCGCTAACGCTCGAACGTACGTGACCGGGCCGCCTGACGAACGTCTCAGGCTCGTCCGACCGAGTCCCCAGGCCGCCAGCCCGCCCGCGGCAGCGCGGGGACCGTCGGCATAGCTTCAGCAAGAGAACCGCGTCGCACTTTCGCGACGGCGGCCGGCTTACCTTACGACGAGCCGTCGGAGGACCCTCACCGTCTGGGCAGGCTCCGGCCGCCGCGTGTAGTCGGGGTCGGCGTCCGCCGCACGGATCACGCCGTCACGATCGATGACGAAGCGGGCCGGGACCGGCAATCGCCAGGTGCCGTCCCCGTTGCCGGCCGGCAGGTCGATACCGAACTTCGCGTAGATCTCCTGGAGCGTCTCGGGCAGGGTGAAAGCGAGTCCATACTGCGCGGCTACCCCGTTGCCGAAGTCGCGTAGCATCTCGTAGCTCATCCCCTTGGGCTCGTCCGTCTCGCGCCGGGTGCGGGCCACCTGGGGCGAGATCACGGCGAGCGAGGCGCCGGCGGCGGTGATATCGGGCAGAGCCTGCTGCAGAGCCTCCAGCTCTGCGTTGCAGTAGGGTCACCAGCGACCCCGGTAAAAGGAGATGACGACCGGCCCCAGCGCCCGCAGCCCGGCGAGGCTCACCGGCTGGCCGGCGGCGTTGGGCAGCGTGAAGTCGGGCGCGACCTCGCCAACCTTCGCGATCCGATCCATGATGCCGGAGGCTCGGAGGTCCTCGATGGCCTTCTGCATGATCGCGCGCACTTCCGGCGGTTGGCGCGTCTGGGCCATCTCTCTGATCGCGGCAAGCTTGTCCTCGAGCGACATGATCGATCCCTCCTCACCCGCGCACGAGCGCGCCTAGGTCGGTGATGGTGCTCACGATGTGATCCGCCGCGAACCCAAGCTCATCTGGCGGTTCGGTGGCGCGGCGTTGGATCCAGAAGGTCTCCAGGCCGGTCGAGCCCGCCCCTGCCACGTCCCAGGAGTTCGACGACACGAAGCCCAACTCGGCCGGCCGTACCTCCAAGCGCTCGGGCGCAAGCTGGTAGACGCGGGGGCTCGGCTTGAAGATCTTCACCTCCTCGACGCTCAGAATCGCATCGAGGAGATCCCTGATGCCTGCGCTCCGGACCGCCGCCTCCAGCATCCGCGGCTCGCCGTTGGAGAGGACGGCGAGCCGGAGCCCCCGCTCCTTGAGCGCCTGCAGCCCGGGCTTCACGTCGGGGAAGGCGGCCAGCGTTAGGTACGCGTCGAGCAGGCGCCTCCGCTTGTCGGACGGGAGATCGAGGCCGAGGCTCTTCGCCGCATGGACGAGGCTGTCCTCGGTGACCTGCCAGAAGTCTCGGTGTCGGCCCATGAGACTGCGCAGGGTGCTGTACTGGAGCTGCTTGAGCCGCCACCGCTGGGCCAGCGCATCGCCCTGACCCGGGAAGAGCTCCTCTCCGAGCGCGGTCACCGAGAACACGTCGAACAGGGTGCCGTACGCGTCAAACACGAACGCCTTCATGACGCCTCCTTGCCGGCTCGCTTCCGTCGCGGGGCCGCCCGGTCCGGCTCGATCGCAGCCAAGACCACCGAGACTGCGTCCTCCAGCAGCGCGCGATCCGGGAGCGCCTTTGCCGAGCCAGGTGTGGTCCGTCGACAAGGTCCGGAAGTGCTTGGATGTGGCGGACCATCGCGGACCGGACGGTCAGGCTCGTCGAGCGGCGGATCACTTCGTCAGTTTCATTTCTTTCTGGCCGTTGATTCTAGACGCGGTTGGTGAGAGCCCGCGATCATCGAGATCGGCTCGCGCGACTTCGAGGCAGACGTCTGGCTTGCGCGCCTAGTTCAGTTGGTCTCATCTAGTCTTATCGCGTGGGAAATTGAATCGGCCTGAACATGGATCTCCTCGGAAGTAGCAACCGCATTCGGGTTCCGTATGGCCAAGGGTGGGCCGACACTCCGTAGCATTCTGGCCACTCTGGCAGGACCCACGACTTTTAGACCCGTCACCGCCACCTCTTCTACGGAACGGGAAAGGACCCGAGCGATCCAGGGAATAGACCGCCACCCCGTCGGGTTGATCAGGCAGGATGTGGACTCGCGCGAGGAGGTGAGCGAGATGGATCGACGAGCGGTGAGAAGCGTCGTTGCCATCGCTCTGCTGGTCATCGCAACGATGACCGGATGCGCCGGCAAGAATCCCATCAGCGGATCCAGCGTCGTCGGGCCGAAGGGGTCCACGGGTCTGTATGTCCCAGGCCAGGACAGCCCCGAGGCCAGACTGAAAAGTATCGAAGCGCGGTAACTTCTTGCTCGCACCCGTATGTGGATTCGCCGAGAGTCCGCCCTGGGCGCGTGCGCGGAGGCCCGACGAGGGGTCGCCAAAGTGCGGCCCGCGCCATTCCACACGGCGACGGGCTAGAGTCTGAACAACTGGGGCTCGACTCGCCTCGTCCGCCGATGCCGTAGCGCCGGCCGGCCCTAGCGCAAGAGTCACGGCCACGACCACAGCCCCCGTGTACCGCGGGCCTCGCCGCGCCCGGTCTCAATGCACTGGACGTCGGCGGGGACGATCGGGGCCTGGACCTCGGCGCTGTACGGCGCCTGAGGAAACTGATCGCCTGCGCGCGTCGACCGACGCGTAAGCGGGCACGTTTGACCAAGAGAACCAGTAGCGCGAGTGCCGTACGAGCTCTTCCTCCCGTTGTTCACGGACGTGCCTGCGCTCGGGCAATACGGGCGTCCGGCTAGGCTCCTGGTTTTTGGCCGAGCCTCACGGAAGCGCATAAATGCTGGTGGCCGGATAGAACGCGGCCCAGGCAAACCAGAAGGCATCAACGTGGGGAATGAGTCGAAGCTGCGTGCCCGCCAACGGCCCCGTGACCGCGTGGCCCAGCAGGTTCCAGCGCGTGCCGGTCTGTCGGTCGTGGAAACCATCGGGGGTGGCCTCGAAGGTCAGCGCCCTGCCTCCGACCTCCGGACTGAAGACGGCGGTCGCGCCGACGGCGCGCGAGCGGTCCATCTGCGAATCGTCGAGCGCGGACAAGGCCCCGGGACGGTAGAAGATGACGACGGGGCGGCCGCCGAGGTGGTCGTGTACGACACGCTGTGTGGACAGAAGCGGCCAGGGATAGGCCCGAGCGGCATCCTCGATCACGATGCCTACAACCCGCTCCTTCGGCGGGCGTCGCCGATCGGGGGTGCCCCGCAGCAAGAACGGGAAGGAATCGGGCCGGTCGTAGGATTCGTACGGATTACGGCCATAGGCGCGCACGTGGCCGGTCTCCTGCGACAACACCGTGCCGCCCGGGTAGGCTGTCTTGAAGTCCTCATAGGCGATCGTGTTGGCGGGCAGCCGCGCCAACCGCGTACCAACTCGTGTCCCGACCACGGCCCGGCCGTCTATCTGGGTCCACAGGGAGTGGCTCTGACGGTCGTACATCAAGAGATCGCTCTTGTACAGCCTTCCCGAGGTGCCGAAGTCAAGCGTCACGCCGTCGACCATCCGATCGAATACGAGCCCAGAGTTACAGAGAGGGCAATACGTGACCGCCACGACGCGCCCTCCCACGAGATCGTTGACGATCTCGTGCCACATCAGGATTTGGAGAGGGTACGCCCGCGCGTCTCCGTTGACCGCGACCGCCACCACGGGCTCGTTGGGTTTGAGCCAGGCGTCGGCCGCGGCCGAGCCGACGAAGGTGGGACGGTCGATGGCGGGAATACCGTCCGGCGCCGGGCCCCCTGCCACGATGTCTTCAACCGGAATCAGCGCGTGGCTGAAATCCGTGCGCAGCGCCTCGCCCTGGGCAGAGCCGACAGAGGCGAGGGTGACCAACGCCCAAGCGAGCAGGCACCGTGCCATGAGCTGGCCGGGCTCGCGCCCGCTAGAGACTCGCCGCGCGGGCGCGGTCCTCCCGCAATCGATCCGCGCACTCGAGGAGCCGGTCGTAGTCGAGCATGGAGACGAGCCCGAAGACGGTCTGCCCATCGCTCCACGACACGGTGCGGTACCCCTTGCGCTCCACCGTGCTGTACTCGTGCCCGCGGTAGGTTACCCGCTTGCCGGGCAGGGCTGGCTCGCCGGCCGGTGCGGGGACCGTGAAGACGGAGAGGAGGGTATGCCCTTTCTCGTACAACACATACGCGGCCTTTCGCTCCCCCGCATCGGCCAAGCGCGCCCCGACGAGCCGAATCCCCGAGGGAGAGTAGTCGGATACCGTCACACGGAGACCGGCGCGCTGCTGGAGCCAAGCTTCCACCGCCAGGCGGTCGGGGGAGCTGAACTCCGCCGGCTGCTCGATCTGTGCGTAGGCCATGTGCTTGTCAACGAGCTCGCTGACGAGCCGAGACGGGGCCGGAGTGCCGGGCCATAGGATGAACGCCAGCACGGCGGCCACGGCCGCAACGGGCGCCAGCAGCCAGGGGCGGAGCACGGCGAACCGCTCGGCTCGGCGGATCCGGAGGCGAATCTGCGCTCGAAGCTCGGCTGGTGCCGACTCTCGCGGCTGGCGGCGGAGCAGCTGGCGAAAGCGTTGCGCTTGGACGAGCCGTGCCGCGCAGTCCGGACAATGCGCGGCGTGAACGTCCGCCGCCAGCACCTCGGTCACCTCGAGCTCGCCGTCCACGTACGCGTGCAGGAGGTGTTCGAACTCAGCGCAGGTCATTCGAGCCCCTTGATGTAATCGTGTTCGCGCGCGAACCGACCGAGCGCCTGACGCAAGAGGCCCCGCCCCCGCGACAGTCGCGACATCACGGTCCCGATCGGACAGCCCACGACCTGAGCAATCTCTTTGTACGCCAGCCCTTCCAGGTCCGCGAGCATGACCACCTCTCGAAAGGCAAGGGGCAGCGCGTTGAGGGCGCGGTCGACGTCGCCATGGAGCACCGTCTGGAAGAATTCCTCTTCGGGGTTCCCATATCCCGGCACCGCCTCCACGGCGGCTGGAGCGGTCGCGGCCGATTCCCCGGCCAGGACGTCGTGGCCCGCCTGCCGGATCCGATTCAGGAAGGCATGGCGGAGGATGGTCAGCAGCCAGGCCCGGCAGTTCGTCCCCGGGTTGAAGCGGTGGAAACTCCGAAAGGCGCGGAGGCAGGTTTCCTGCACTAGGTCCTCGGCCTCTGCACGGTTCTGCGTCAACCGCAGGGCGGACCGATAGAGGACATCCAGGTGGACCAACGCGACCTCCTCAAATTCTCGACTCCTGACGCCCGCCACCCAGCTCAGCACGCGGCATCCCCTATGTTCACAACCCGTCATCCCGGAGTTCTATTCCCAAGGTCACCCCCCATCCGCACGTTCGGGAATACGGGAGGCCCGCCGGGTGTTTTCCCCACTGGGAGAGGTGTGACGCTCTCACGACACATCCAGTTTGGTCAGGCAACATCCACGAAAGGAGCTCGATCCATGCCCAAGACTCGTGTACTGGTCACCTCCGCTGTCGTCGCCGCGTTGTCCATGCCACTCTTGACAAGCGCCCAGGCGGGGCCGGCACCAATGCCGAAGTTCGAACACGAGAAATGCTACGGCCTCGTGAAGGCCGGCAAGAACGACTGCCAGACCGCGAATTCCTCCTGTGCAGGGACCTCCAAGGTTAACAAGCAAGGAGACGCCTGGGTGTACGTGCCCAAGGGCACCTGCGAGAAGCTCGTCGACGGCAGACTCCAGCCCAAGAAAGCATAGTCGCATGCCCGGCCGTGGCGATGGCGGGCCTGAGGTGATGGCCGACGATCGGCGGCACGGAGTTCCCCTGGCGGCCGGTATCGGGCTGCGGGCTCCTCACATCGAAAACATCCTGACGGCCCGGCCCGCCATCGCCTGGCTCGAGATTCACCCCGAAAACTATTTGGGCGGGGGGCCGGCCGCCCACGCGCTCGAGCGGGTCCGGCGCGATTATCCCGTCTCCTTCCATTCGGTGGGGCTCTCATTGGGGAGCGTGGACGGGGTGGACGCGCGCTACCTCACCCGCATCCGCGGCCTGGTGGCGCGGATCGAGCCGGCGCTGGTGTCCGACCATCTGGCCTGGAGCACCATGACCGGAGTCTATCTGAACCATCTCCTCCCGCTCCCCTATACCAAGCAAAGCTTGGCGGTGGTCTGTCGGAACGTCGACCAGGTGCAAACGGTGCTCGGTCGGCCCATCCTCGTCGAGAACCCGTCCCTCTACCTCCGCTTCCGCGATTCGCCGATCCCCGAACCGGAGTTCCTCACGGAGCTGTCGCGGCGGACCGGGTGCGGCCTGCTGTGCGACGTCAACAACCTCTACGTCACCGCTCACAATGTCGGCCTGGATGCCCGCGCCTATCTCCAAGCCCTGCCGGCGGCGTCCGTCGGGGAGTTCCATCTGGCCGGGCATGCACGGAACGACACCGACGGGGGGACGATTCTCATCGATGATCACGGGTCTCGCGTGCCGTTGGCGGTATGGCGGCTGTTCTCGGAGGCGCTGGACCACCTGGGTCGCAAACCGACCCTGATCGAATGGGACACCAACCTTCCAGCCCTCGAGGTCTTGCTCGACGAGGCGCGCGTGGCCGAGCGATATCTCACGGAGGCGGCTTCGGCCCCCCGTGCCGCCGCTGCGTGAGATCGAGGCGGCGGTCGGTCGCACGCTGTTGGGTGTGGTCGACCCGGTCGCCCTCGACGAGGTCGTCGGTGATGGCCTGGCCCGGGGTGCGCGGCTCCAGATCTACCGTCATCATGTCTTCACGACGCTGACGGCAGCCCTCCGAACCACTTACTCGGTCGTCTGCCAGCTCGTTGATGAACGGTTCTTTGGCTACGCGGCCGAGCACTACATCCAGTGTTACCCTCCACGGACCCCCTGCCTCGTCGAATATGGCGCGTCGTTCCCCGAGTTTCTGGCCGCGTTCGACCCGTGCCGACCCCTCGAATACTTGCCCGACGTCGCGCGCCTGGAGTGGGCGCTGAACGTCGCCCTCCATGCCGACGAGGCCGAACCGCTCGATCTGGCTCGTCTTCAAAGCCTCCCCGAAGACATGCTCCCAATGCTCAGGCTGCGTTTCGACCCATCCGTGACGCTACTGAGCTCACGCTGGCCGATCGACCGGATCGTGCGGGCGAACCAGCCCGGTGCCGATCCCGGGATCGTGGTGGACCTGGCAGTCGGCGGCGTGTACCTCGAGGTCCGCCGGCTAGGGGAGGACGCCGTCTTCCGCGCCCTCGAGCGCGCCACCTACGCGTTCCGCCACGCGCTGATCGACGGACACTCCCTCGAAGAGGCCGCCGTGGCTGCGCTCGCGCTCGACGCGTCGTTTGACCTGGTGGCCGCCTGTCAGAGTCTCTTTGCCGAACGCCTCCTCACCGACGACATTGTCACGTCGGATTTGCTGCGGGAGAGTCCCTAGTGGCTCAACCTGCTGCCACGGCCCGGGCCACTTCAGGCCTCAGGCAGCTCGTGAGGCAAGGGATTGCCGGTCTTCAGAGCATTCCACTCTCGCTTCATCTGCTGCTCTTCCGGTTGGCCATTGCCAGCGTATTCCTCCCGGCTGGGTGGCTCAAACTCGCCGGCTGGGAATCAACCATTGCCTTGTTTCAGGAGGAGTACAAGGTGCCCGTGTTGCCGCCGGCCCTCGCGGCGACCCTGGCAACGACGTTCGAGATCGGGTGCTCTGCCCTGCTGATCGCGGGCCTCGCTACCCGCCTCGCCACGCTGCCCTTGCTTGCACAGATCCTCACCATTCAGCTGTTCGTCTACCCGCAGGCCTGGCACGAGCACCTGGTCTGGGGTGCGATACTGCTCTTCGTGCTGACGCGCGGAGCCGGAGCCGCCTCCCTTGACCACCTAGTCGGTCGCCGGCTGATCGGACACCCGGGACCGTAAGACGCTCGCTGTGGCTCGTCGGCCGACCTACGAAAGGTGCGCCCGATGCAACCAGGCCTTCGGCCACCGCGCCGCATATCAGTGCCAGACGGCGCGCGGGCTCGAACCGCGCTGCCTACGGTGCGCCCTCTGCCACGCCCCGATGCTCCGGCGGTCCGGCGTCATCGCCTTCGTCGTCGGCACGCTCCTCACGGTGATCAACCAGGGGGACCTCCTCGTCGCGGGTCGGTGGGCCCCGGCGCTCGCCTGGAAGGTGCCGCTGACCTATGCAGTGCCGTTCATCGTCGCTACCCTGGGCGCGCTCGGCGC
>JACXTT010014211.1_pt1 | contig 10439 bp, 10 predicted proteins | sample 9270951 | NCBI WGS metagenome assembly JACXTT01 (sample SAMN15532306, study PRJNA645909) | rock metagenome | isolation source: weathered quartz diorite | place: Puerto Rico | collected 2017-06-21
AGACGGCGGTGAGGAAGCGCCGGTCGCGGGCCGTCGCGCTCCACTCCGCGAAGCGCCGCGCCAGGCCGTCGGGGTCGAGCGCAGCCAGTTGAAAGGCGGCCACGGCGCTCATGGTCTCGCGCGACACCTCTTCCGCGAACTGCTTCGCGGCGATTTCCATGGCCCGGCGCGCGGCGTCCGCTTCCGCCTTGCTCACCGCGTTGATCCAGCGGACCTGCAGCGCGGCCAGCCATCCGAGCGCGGCGGTGAGCACACACGCCAGCGCGAAAAGCGACGCCCGTCGCATACGCCGGAGTCTAGCATCCGCGTCGGGCGCGGAATTGCGGCGCGGCCGAGGTTTTACGTTTCTTACAAACCGCTTGCGATGCGATGAAGTTTGCGCGCGCGGCGCGACCTATCGTGAACGGCGAAAGGAGCAGCACATGAAACGAATGTCCATCATCCTCATCGTCCTGGTCGCGGCGGCGAGCGTCGTCGCGGGAGAGCACGGCGCCGCCGAGCACGAGCGGCACGCCGGCTTGGTCGAGTCGCTCAATCTGACAGCCGATCAGGCCACTGCGTGGGAGAACGCGGAGAAGAGCTTCCACGAGTCGATCCACCCACTGCAAGAGCAGCAGACCGCCCTCCGCAGCCAGCTCGAGCAACTGTTGGCCTCGAACGCCGACGCCTGCTCGATCGGCGCGCAGGAGCAGCAGATCTGGTCGGTCGGCAAGCAGATCAAGAGCGCCTTCATCGCTTTCGAACAGAAGCGTGATGCCATTCTCACGCCTGAGCAGAAGGCGAAGCTCGATGCCCTGCACCAGACCGGGGAAATGCACAAGATGCGCGAGCGGCACATGCTGGAGCACTAGCCCGCGAGCGCGCGGCCGGCTCTCAGGAGGTGTGGGCAACTCGCCTGGGAGCCGGCCGCCCTAAAGCGATCGGCAGAAATCGAGGAGCATCCGCTCCCCCTCGGGCCAAGGCCCGTACCCCGACGCAGCGTTGCTATGTTCGGCCGCTCCGATGACCAGGAACCGGCTGCCCCAGGCGCGGGCAAATTTTTCGGCCCGCTCGTTCGACACGTACTCATCGTTCGTGCTCGCCACCACGATGCTCGGAAATGGCAGCCGCACCAGCGGCATGGACAAGAAGCTTCGACCCTCGGCCGGATAATCGGGCGCCTCGACGTCGCTCGGCCCCACCAGAAACGCGCCGCGCACACCGTATCCCCTTGCGCTGCGGCCGGAGGCAATCTACCGGAGAACTTGAATCTCGGGATATCGCGGAGACGAGATATTCAGTGGCGAACCCGTTCCCCTCTTGAGGTATACGTCGAAGAAGCTGCGCAGGCAGTAGGTCGTAACGGCAAGCTGGCGGCGCCCGTCGATCCCGAGCCTCCCTGTCACGCGGAGCACCCCGCGCAGGAGACGGCTCTTCAGCAGAGCTCCGTCGTCGCTGAATGTGAAATGGTTCGCACCACGGATCATGATGCGTAGCCTTCCGTCCGCCGGCAGACGATCGTAAATCGACTGAATGTTGGCCATGATCTGGGACTTTTCCGGACCGGACTCGCGGCTGTGGTGGCTCAAGAGGAACATGAACGGCCGATCGATGCCTGCCTGAATGACGCTGCCGAATGGAGCGCCGTCCACATCGATGCCTGCCTTGCAGCGGGAATCTTGGTGGCAGAACTGTGCGGCCTGCGCCCCTCCGAAGGAGTGTCCGAATGCGCCGACGCGCGCCATGTCGAGCCGTCCTGCGAACTTGCCGGATGGGTCCGAGGCGTTCAACCGCTCCAAGCGATCGAGCACGAATGCCATGTCGGCCGTCCATGCGGCCAGCAGTTTGTCGACACGCCGGACTCCCTCCTGGCCCGAGCTCATTTCAGGGTTGTTCTCCTGCGTCCTGGCGATCACGCGGCCATCAGGGAACACCACGAGACTGGTGCGATAAGGGGCGTCGATGCCCACCACGACATAGCCGTGGCTGGCCAGATCCTCGGCCAGCGTCGAGTAGCTCACCACGTCGGCCGAAGCGCCCCCTCTCATGATCACCACCGGGTACGATCGCTGCTGCCGTGACACCTCGGCGTCACGAAGACTGTACGCATGGACCTTCGACAGATCTCGCGTCAAGAACTTGCTGATCAGGGGGCCTCGAGTGCGCTCGATCGCCGCCCGCATGGGAACCGGCAGGTAGTCGTCGACCGGAGCTGATGGCCCAGCCGCCGCGGGGTACCACATCCAGACCAGAAGCTCGCGCTTGGTTCCCGGCACGGGCGCCAGCGCATCCACCGTTTGATCATCGGTCCAGTCGTAAAGCGCGCGGCCGACGGCGAACGGTCCCGTGGGAGCCGGCAGTGTGACCGCGGTTCGGTGCTCCAGCCAGAGAGACCCCAGCAACGCGGCGATGCCCAGGACACCCAACATCGCGAGCAGTGCCAAGCCTTTGAGCAGTCGATGGGCTGTCATGTTGATGCAAACTACTTTGTATCGTCAAGTCACTTCTTAGTCAAGGTCAGTCAGCGTGGCAGGCGATCACTTCAGGCGGGCGATCGATTCGCTGGCCTCGACGTACGCGCGACTGTCGCGAACGGCGAGCGATTGCGCGTGAAGGTAGGACTCCAGCGCCGCTTGCCTCTCCTTCGCCTCTTCATGCGCGTGACCGAGCGTGAGCCAGATCAGTGCTCCGGTCTCTTGATTAGCGGGTTTTTCGGCCAGTCGTTTGAGCAGTTTGATCGCTCGCGAGGGATCCCCTCCCCGCGAGAAGGTGAATGCCGACTGCGCCTCGGCAATCTGCGCCGTCGCCTCGTCTCCACGCTTCGCCGCCATTGTCCGCGCTTCGGCGTAGGCGGCGCGCGCCCGAGATCCCATTTTCAAGCGGCTGTAGGTATTCGCCACGAGGAAGGTGGCTTCCAAGTCGCTCTTTGCGTCCACGAGCTCCGCCGCGTGCACAAGGGCCGGCGCGGCCCGGCGGATCTCCTCAATGTTTTGCACGGTGAGAAGCGAGCCGGCGCCCTTGCCTACGATTCGGAAGCGCTCGCGCTCATCGGCATCATAGACAACGTACGCAGGCAAGTCCGAGAGACGGTACGACGCCGGGATCGCGCTCAGATCGATATCCACGCGCAACAACACAAAGTCCGACAGGGCTTCCATGGTGGCCGGCGCTTGGAACGTGATCATCTCCACGTCGTGGCACTCCCCGCACCAACTCGCGCTGAAGGCCACGAAGACAAGGCGATGTTGTTCCTTCGCCACGCGGAACGCGGTCTTCCAATCCGTTTGCCACACCGGCGACGCCGCGTCGCCGCGCGAGGTCGCCACGACTAGAAGCAAGCCAAAGAAGAGACGAGCCAGGCGCATGCTGTTCTCCTCCGTTGATTCCGGGCTGAAGTATATGCGCTCGACGATCGTCCGATCGCGGGTCGGCTTCGAAATACAATCACTCGATGGACCCGTCGATCACCCCCGCCGTCATCGCCGCGCACGGCCTGACGCCCGACGAGTACGCGCGCATCGAGCAGATCCTCGGGCGCGCGCCGAGCTACACGGAGCTCGGCATCTTCGCGGTGATGTGGTCGGAGCACTGCTCGTACAAATCGAGCCGCGTCCATCTGCGCAAGTTCCCCACTTCCGGTCCGCGCGTGGTGCAGGGGCCGGGAGAGAACGCCGGCGTCATCGACATCGGCGACGGGTGGGTGGCGGCCTTCAAGATGGAGTCGCACAACCATCCCTCCTTCATCGAGCCATACCAAGGAGCGGCGACGGGCGTCGGCGGCATCCTGCGCGACATCTTCACCATGGGCGCGCGGCCCATCGCCTGCCTCGACTCGCTGCGCTTCGGGCAGCTCGACGCGCCGCGCATGAAGTACCTCGTCGACGGCGTGGTGCGCGGCATCAGCGGCTACGGCAACTGCATCGGCATCCCTACCGTGGGCGGCGAGACGTCCTTTCACCGCTCCTACAACGGCAACATCCTGGTCAACGTCTTCGCCCTCGGCGTCACCACGCGCGACCGCATCTTCCGCGGCACGGCCAGCGGAGTCGGTAACCCCATCATCTACGTCGGATCGAAGACCGGCCGCGACGGCATCCACGGTGCCACCATGGCCTCCGCGGAGTTCGATGAGACCTCCGAGGAGAAGCGCCCGACTGTGCAGGTGGGCGATCCGTTCACGGAAAAGCTTCTGCTCGAAGCGTGTCTGGAGATCATGAGCCGCGACGCCATCGTCGGCATTCAGGACATGGGGGCGGCCGGGCTGACGTCGTCGTCGTTTGAGATGGCCGGCCGCGCCGGCACTGGGGTTCGCATGGATCTCGATCGCGTGCCGGTGCGCGAGAGCGGCATGACGCCGTACGAGATCATGCTCTCCGAGTCGCAGGAGCGGATGCTCATCGTGGCCAAGCGCGGGCACGAAGATGAAGTGGTGCGCGTCTTCGAGAAGTGGGACCTCAACGCGGCCGTGGTCGGCGAAGTGACCGGCGACGGGCTCGTGCGCGTCTTCTGGCACGGCGAGGAGGCGGCGAGCATTCCGGTCGAGCCGATCTCCACCGAGGCGCCGGTGTACGAGCGGCCGATGTCGCGGCCGGCGTATCTCGACGGCGTGAGACCGCGCCTGGAGCGCGCGTCCGTGGACGACGCCGACCTCACCGAGACGCTGCATCGACTGGTCGCGTCGCCGAACCTCTGCTCGAAGCGCTGGATCTTCGAGCAATATGACACCACCGTGCGCACGAACACCATCGCGCGGCCCGAGCAGCGCGACGCGGCGATCATCCGCGTGAAGGGCACCGGCCGCGCGCTCGCGCTGACCTCCGACGTCAACCCGATCTATTGCTGGCTCGATCCGTACGAGGGAGGCAAGCAGGCGGTGGCCGAGGCGGCGCGAAACATCGCCGCGAGCGGCGGCAGGCCGGTGGCCATCACCGACTGCCTGAACTTCGGCTCGCCGGAGCGGCCGGAGGTCATGTGGCAGTTCGCGGAGTGCATCCGCGGCATCGCCGACGCCTGCAACGCGCTCGGCACGCCGGTAGTCAGCGGCAACGTCTCGTTCTACAACGAGACGGAGGGGCGCGCGGTCGTTCCGACGCCGACGGTGGGAATGGTCGGTATCCTCGACCGCCACGATGCCGGCAGCGCGGTCGCCTTCCCCGAGGCGGGACTGGACGTGATGCTGCTAGGCGCCACGCGCGACGAGCTGGGCGGATCAGAATGGCAGCAACTGTTCGCGCCCGATGCGATGGCCGCGCCGCCGCGCGTCGATCTCCCGGCGGAAAAAGCGCTCATCGATCTCCTGCTCGCGCTCGACGAGAACCGCCTGATCCGCAGCGCGCACGACCTCTCCAACGGCGGCCTGGCCGTGGCGCTCGCGGAGTGCTCGATGGACGGCATCGGCTGCCATGTCGATCTCGCCGGCCACGCCGACGACACCGATGCGATCGCGCTGCTCTTCGGTGAGTCGCAGGCACGCGCGGTCGTCGGCACCTCCGCGGTCGGCGAGGTCCTCCGCCGCGCGAAGCAGCACGGCGTGCCGGCCACGCGCATCGGCCACACGCAGCTCGGAGTGTTCCTCATCGAGCGCAACGGCGTCCCCCTCATCCACTCCAATCCACCCGAGCTGGCGCGCATCTGGCGCTCCTTCGCGCTGCTCCTCGGCGGCGACACCATCGACGACGTGATCCGCGGCGTGGGCGAAGAGGCGGAGCTGATCGCGCGGTGATCAAGGTCCGTTCGCTGGCCGGCATCGATTACGACGTGCTCGCGGAGGCCTTCAACGACGCCTTCAGCGACTACGACGTTCCGGCGCGCTACACGGTCGAATATCTGCGCAACCTGGTCATCCGCCGCGGTTATCGCCCCGATCTCGCCGTCGGCGCGTTCGACGGCGCGCGGCTGGTGGGATTCGTCTTCAATTGCCTGGACGCCGACGCTGCGTACAACAGCGGGACGGGCGTGGTGATCTCGCATCGCCGCCGCGGTATCGCGCGACAACTGATGCAGCGCTCGATCGAGACGCTGCCGGCCAAGCGCTACATCCTCGAGGTCATCGAGTCCAACGAGCGCGCCGCAGCGCTCTATCGCCAGCTCGGCTTCGTCGAGACGCGGCGCCTGCAGTGCTGGACGTACGAAGGTGGAGGACGGGCAATCATGCCTGTGCGGACAGACAGGATTGTCTGTCCTCCACTGGACATGATTCGCTCCTGGTGCGACATGGTCCCTACATGGCAGAACGAAGTCGCTTCCATCCGCCGCGCTCCCGAGCCGTTCGTGGTCCTCGGCGACGAGCGCGGCGCCGCCGTCCTCTTCCTTTCGAACGGCGACGTGCCGATGCTCGCCGTGGCGCGCGAGCATCGCCGCCACGGTGTCGGCCGTGCGCTGCTCAACGCCGCCGCCGCCCGCGCGGGCAAGGCGCTGCGGATCATGAATATCGACGATCGTGACCGCGGCATCGCCGCTTTCCTCGAGCGCTGCGGCGCGCGGAGAATGGTTCGGCAGATCGAGATGGTGCGGGCGATTTAGGCGGAGCGCCGGCGTCCCCGCCGGCTGGCCCGAGAGCGTCTCGCTCTCGGGCGGCGGGACGCCGCCGGGCCAGCCGCCGGGACGGCGGCGCTCCATCGCGCTGACTTAAGGCCATTGGCTTAAGCGAGGGGTCTATCGCACCGCGCGCTGCCGCGGCGGCACCGGCACGATCTGCGTGATCGCCGGCGAGCGGCTGGCGTCCCACTGCCCCTGCGCGTCGTACCACGCGTAGATTTTGTGGGCTCCGGGCGTGAGGAGAGGGACGTCGACGGAAGCGATGCCGTTGACGAGCGGCACGATGCGGAATTCGCCGCCGGCATCGGCGACCACGACGTTGCCCTCGGGTGTCGATCGGGCGGCGGTCACGCGCACCTCGAAGCGGCCGAGCTTCGACGCGCTGAGCGACGTCGCCGTCGCGCGCAGCGTCAGCGGCTCGACGATCCCCTCGTACACGCCCGTGCCGAGGTATGGCGCGGTGGGGCCGAAGCTCGTGTATAGACCGCAGTCGTGGCGGCCGTCGCGCGGAATGCCGTGGTCCGCGTCGCCGTCATTCGAGGCGAAGAATAGATGGAGTTTCCCGTCTGTGCCGTCGATGGCCACCGGATCGATCACCGAGACGTCGTAGCCGAAGCCATCGGCGAAGAAGGGGATGGCCCTGCGCATCACCACCGGCGGCGTCCAGTCGACCAGGTTCTGTGACGTCTGGTAGACGATCCGGTTGTTGTCGGGGTTCAGCGCGAGGAACTGCTCCGCGCCGAACAGGCGCGTGCGCACGATGCTGCCGAGGAAGCCGGAGAACGAGGCCAGGCTGTAGTCGAACGGATCGTCGATGAAATCGGGCGGGCGGCCGTTCGGCGCGGCGATCCACGCGCGGCGCTTCGCGCTCCACAGCTCCGGTTCGCCGGCCGTGCCCCACTGGCTCGACGCGTCGTACGGCACGCGGAACATGACGGTCTTGATCGCGCTGCGCGACCAGTACTGCGCGGCGAGATAGAAATAGTCATCGCGCGCGATGAGCGAGACGCGCGTCAGCCCCTTGTAGCTCGAGAACGACCGCTCCGCGGCGGCGGGCGGTCGGCCGAGGAACGTCGGATCGCCGGGCGCGCGCTCGCGGACCCGCCAGTTGATGCCGTCGTCGCTCACCGCCCACACCAGCGCGAAGTACGACCACGGATCGAAGCACGATCCGCATCCGTTGCCGGCGTAGTGCTCGCCGGCGCAGAGGTTGCGGTCGTCGAGCGACGCGGCGAAGGCCATGAACAACCTTCCGTCGCGCTCGACGACCGAGGGCGAGGCGACGTGGCCAACGAAGCTCTGCTGGTTGTTGATCAAGAACGCGAAGTCGTTCATCCACCTCAGCTTTGTGCGGTCGATGACGTTCACGCCCTCGGACCACGATCCGTCGTCGCGGAGCGTGTGAAACTGGATGGCGTCGCCAAAACGCTGCGCGGAGTCGAGTCCGATGCCGGCGCGGCAGTGCTGCGTGAGCGCGTCGCTGGTGGTGTACATGCCGACGAGCTCGCCGTGGTCGCCGAGGCGCGGCGCCGGGCCGAAGCTCCAGCCGAGGCAGTTCGTCTCCGCGCTTTCCGGCTCACGGTCGATCACGCGGCGGCCGCCGGAGGTGATGGAGAGGACTTGGGCGGACGCCGCGGAGGCGAGCAGGAGCGCAACGAGCACGAATGCGCGTGCGCTACACTGCGTTGTACCGTTTTTCATGTTCGACAAGTTCCACGACGAGTGCGGCGTCTTCGGAATCCTGAATCATAGGGATGCGGCGAATCTTGTCTACCTCGGCCTCTACGCGCTGCAGCACCGAGGGCAGGAAAGCGCAGGGATCGCCTCGGTGTCGCGCGACGGCACGCCGTCGGACACCAACATCGGCGAGGCGGTCGGCTCCAGCGGCGCCAGCCAGTTCGTCATCGCTCCCGGCACCCCGCAGATCCACTCCGAAAAGGAGATGGGTTACGTCGCCGACATCTTCACGCATGAGCGGCTGGCGCGGCTGCCGGGCGACATCGCCATCGGCCACGTCCGCTACTCGACCGCGGGGGGATCGATGTTCTGCAACGCGCAGCCGCTGGTGGCCTCCACCAACAAGGGGCCGATCGCGGTGGCGCACAACGGCAACTTGGTCAACGGCGCGGAGATCCGCCGGCAGCTCGAGGACGACGGCGCCCTCTTCAACACCATGTCCGACACCGAGGTAATCGTGCACCTCATCGCGCGCTCGCGGCGGCGCGACCTGGAGGGCGCGCTGGTCGAGGCGTTGGCACAGGTGAAGGGAGCGTACTCCATCGCCGTGCTCACGCCGCGGAGGATCTACGCCGCGCGCGATCCGTACGGTTTTCGCCCGCTGGTGCTCGGAAAGCTGAACGGCTCGCTGGTGGTGGCGTCGGAGACGTGCGCGTTCGATCTGATCGGCGCGGAAACGCTGCGCGAGATCGCGCCGGGCGAGATCGTGGCGCTGGAGTGCGACAACGCCGAGCCGCTCACGGTGCACCGCTTCGCCTCGCCGCGCGAGGCGCGCTGCATCTTCGAGCATGTCTACTTCGCGCGGCCCGACTCGGTGGTTTTCGGCCGCAACGTGGCCGAGGTGCGCAAGGAGCTCGGCCGCGAGCTGGCGCGCGAGGATTCCATCGAGGCGGACATCGTGGTGCCCGTTCCCGACTCCGGCGTCTTCGCCGCACTCGGCTACGCGCAGGAGTCGGGGCTGCCGTTCGAGTACGGGCTGGTGCGCAACCACTATGTCGGCCGCACCTTCATCGAGCCGAAGCAGTCCATCCGCAATTTCGGCGTGAAGGTGAAGCTCAACCCGGTGCGGGAGATCGTGGCTGGCAAGCGCATCATCCTGGTCGACGACTCCATCGTGCGCGGCACGACGTCGAAGAAGATCGTGGCTATGCTCAAGCAGGCGGGGGCGAAGGAGGTGCACATGCGCATCTCCTCCCCGCCGACGCAGGGGCCGTGCTACTACGGCATCGATACCCCGCAGCGCCGCGAGCTGATCGCCAGCACCAAATCGATCGACGAGATCCGCCGCTACATCGAAGCCGACTCGCTGCGCTACCTGACCGAGGAGGGGATGCTGCGCGCGGTGGGCGACGGCGCGAAGTACTGCCGCGCGTGCTTTACGCTGGACTACCCGATCGTGACCAGGGAGACGGAGGCGGCGGCAGCGGCGGTGTGAATGTCGTCATCGCGAGCGCTGTAGCGCAGCCAGCAACTCGGGCACGTTCTTCGAGACAACCGCCCAAACGACCTCGAGGTCAATGCCGGGATACTGATGGATGAGAACGTCACGCAGTCCGCAGATCTTTTTCCAATCAACCCCTTGAAAACGATTGCGGACATCCTCCGGCAGTCGTTTCGCCGCCTCACCCATCACCTCCAGGTTTCGTAAGACCGCGTCAAGGGTTTTGTCGTCGGCCAGGAACGCGTCGTACGTCAACCCAGCCGTATATCGCTCGATCTTCACGCATGCCTCAGCGATGTCGTCGAGATAGACCTCCGGATCACGCTGCACGTACGGCCTCGCCGAGAATGCGGTCGCGCAGACGCGGCTTGATCGCGCTCTTCATCACGAGGTCCACCCGCTTCCCGAAGAGATTCTCGAGAAACTCCTTCACCTCAAAGTAAGCATCGAACGTGTTCTCCGAAAGCTCGACCAGAAAGTCGATGTCGCTCTCGGGCTGCTCTTCGCCGCGCACGTACGATCCGAAGAGCGCAAGCTCGCGCACGTGCAGGCGGCGCAGCGCATCTTGAGTCGCAGCGATCGCGCTGGGAAGGTCGTCGCGTGTCATGCCGGACAGTTAAAACCCGCAGCAGCAGCGCATGGTCTCCCGGGCGGTTCGCCCGATCCCGAACCCGCGCCAGGGCGAGCCGACGGGCGAAGCCGGCGGTGCCCCCGCGCCCACCTCACACCCCGCCCGCGAGCCCCC
>JACXTT010014212.1_pt1 | contig 10439 bp, 9 predicted proteins | sample 9270951 | NCBI WGS metagenome assembly JACXTT01 (sample SAMN15532306, study PRJNA645909) | rock metagenome | isolation source: weathered quartz diorite | place: Puerto Rico | collected 2017-06-21
ATGAAAGCGGCCAGCGCGAAGGTGTTCTGCGGCGCCACGCGGAACTGCACCTGCGGGTTCTTCAGCACGCGCAGCAGCAGCGCGCGGTCGGTCTTGGCCTTGCTCTGGCGCAGGTAGATGTCGGCGGCGGCTTCCGGATTGGCGGTGGCAAATGCCGCGGCTTCGGCCAGCGCATCGACAAAGGCGCGATAGGTCTTGGGATTATCGTTGCGGAACTTCTCAGTCGCGTACAGCACCGTGGAAGAACTCGGACCGCCGAGCACATCATACGAATTCAGCACGATGCGCGCGTTGGGGTTGCCGGCCAGTTCCTGCTCCTGGAACGGCGGATTGCCGAAGTGGCCGGTGATCTCGGTGCCGCCGGAAATGATCGCCGCGGCGGCATCCGGGTGCGGCACCGCCACCGTCCACTTGTCGAGGCGGTTGTACTCCTTGTCACCCCATTGCCTGGCCGCAGCCAGTTGCAGCACGCGCGACTGCACCGACACGCCCACCGCCGGCAGCGCGATACGGTCCTTCTCCGTGAAATCGGCAATCGACTTCACCTTGGGGTTGTTGCTGACCAGGTAGTACGGGAAGTTGCCCAGCGATGCCACGCCGCGCACGTTCTGCTTGCCGTGGGTGCGGTCCCACAGCGTCAGCAGCGGGCCCACGCCGGCGCCGGCGATATCGATGGCACCGGACAGCAGCGCGTCATTGACTGCCGCGCCGCCGGACAGCTGGGTCCATTCGACCTTAATGTCGACGCCCTGCTGCTTGCCGTGTTTCTCGATCAACTGCTGGTCGCGCGCCACGTTGAGCAGCAGGTAGACCACGCCGAACTGCTCGGCAATGCGCAGCTTGGCAATCGGCAGCTTGCCTTCGGCGTGGGCGGTGCCGGTGATGGCCAGGCCGGCGCTCAGCGCCAGCAGGCCGAGCCTGCGGGAAAGACGAGAAAACATGATCGAAACTCCGGGGAATACGTGGATGAGCGCTTGCCAGTGCAAGCGCGTGCGATGACTTGCGATACCGTTGCCGCCTTCAGCGCGGCACGTCGCCTTCGATGGTGGTGCGGTACATCACGCGCCGCAGTTCCGGCGGACAGCCCGCGGCAAGATGCAGCAGCGAGCGGTTGTCCCAGAACACCAGGTCATGTGGCTGCCACTGGTGGCGGTAGATGTGGGCGGGCTTGACGCTGTGCGCGAACAACTGGTCCAGCAGGTCGCGGCTTTCCTCCTCGGGCAGGCCGACGATGCGGGTGGTGAAGTGCTCGCTGACGAAGAGCGCCTTGCGCCCCGTTTCAGGGTGGGTGCGCACCACCGGCTGCAGCACCGGCCTGACCTGCGCGATCTGCTCCGGCGTCAGGTTGGGCCGCCACGGGCTGCGCTGCTGCAGCTCGGCGTAGCGCGCCAGGTAGGTGTGCTCGGCCTGCAGGCCATCGACGGCGCGCTGCAGCGCCGCCGGCAGGGTGTTCCAGGCCAGGTGCATGTTGGCGAACAGCGTATCGCCTCCATCGGCGGGCAGCTCGCGCGCATGCAGCAGCGAACCGAGGCTGGGCTTTTCCTTGTACGACAGGTCCGAATGCCAGAAGTGGCCGGCATCGCCCAGCCCGATCGGCTTGCCGTTCTCGACCACGTTGGACACCACCAGGACTTCCGCATGGCCCGGCAGCTGGAACTGGTGCAGCACGTGGATCTGCAGCGGGCCGAAGCGGCGGCTGAAGCCGATCTGCTGCGCGGGCGTGATCTGCTGGTCGCGGAACACCACCACGTGGTAGTCGAGATGGGCGCGATGGATGCGGGCAAAGTCGGCGTCGGACAGCGGCTGCGACAAGTCGAGCCCGATCACTTCCGCGCCCAGCGGCGCGTCCAGCGGACGGATCTCGAAGTTGCCTGCGACTGCGGAAAATGCGGTGGAAAGCGGCGCGCTCTGCTGGCGCGAAACACTGGCGTGGGCGGTTGCGGTCGTCATGGCAAGCTCTGGCATACGGGGGAAGCCGATGCGGCATCCGGGATGCCGCGTACAAGCTTGCACTGTAGAGAGCCGGCCATTGCACGGTCAACGAATCATATCGCTGGCCCTTATCCGCTTATCGCATATTCATGTCTCGACATTTGCGGGCCATCAGGGCTTGCCGGGGCAACCGCTGCGGCACGGCACGTTGGCCGTATCCGGGCGCGCGTCGGCGACAAAGCCATCGCGGTTCGGCATCTTCACCTGCGCAAGCGTGCGCGCGTCCAGCACCGCATCTGCGGGCAGGATGCCGTTCCTGTGCAGCAGCCACGCGGTGACGGCATAGACCTCGTCCGGCGCCAGGCTCTGCGGCGCGTTGTAGGGCATGGCGCGGTTGATGAAGTCGAATACCGTGGTCGCGTAGGGCCAGAAGCTGCCGATGGTCTTGACCGGATCCTTGCCCCTGGCGGCGTCCTTCAGCGTGCCCTGCCCGCCCACCAGCGCATCGGCCGGCTTGCCTTCGCCATTAACGCCGTGACACGCGGCACAGTGCAGCGCATAGACCTGCTGGCCCCGCGCGACCGTGCCGCTGCCTGGCGGCAGGCCAGTGCCGTCCGGGGTCACGTCGATATTCCACGCGGCAAGATCGCGCTCACTGGCGGGACGGCCTATGCCGTAGCTCTGCGCAAGGACCGTTTGGGCAGCGCAAGCCAGCGCCAGCACGACGGCGGCACCACTGATTCGTTCAAGCGCGCGCATTGGCAATGCTCCCGTCCGCGGCCACGCGCCAGCGCTGGATCGCGTTGTAGTGATAGGTGGAAGCCACGCCGCGCGCGGCCACCAGCTGGTCCGGCGTGGGCTGGACGTTGCCGGCTTCATCGATGGCGCGGCTCTCCAGCGAAGCTGGCCCGCCATCCCAGCGCCACGGCAGGCGGAAGCGCACCAGCGCGCGGTCCAGCACCGGCTCCTGCAGCTGCGCCTCGCGCCAGCTGCGGCCGCCGTCGACCGACACCTCGACGCGACGGATACGCCCGTGGCCCGACCACGCCAGGCCCGAAATCTCATAGAATCCCCGCTCACGCAGCTTGTGATCCGGCGCGGGGAAGGTGATCACGGACTTCACGTCCATCAGGAAGGTGAACTGCCGCGCGCTGCCGTCGGGCAGCGAGTCCGTGTACTTCGACGTCTCTTCGCGCGACATGAACGGCGCGCGCCCCAGCTTCAGGCGCCGCAGCCACTTGATGGACATGTTGCCCTCATAGCCTGGCAGGAACAGCCGCAGCGGATAGCCATGCTCGGGGCGCAGCATCTCGCCGTTCTGCGCATAGACCAGCAGTGCGTCTTCCAACGCCTTGGCCAGCGGCGCGCTGCGCGTCATGGCTGCGCCATCGGCCCCCTCGGCCAGCACCCACGCAGCTTCCGGCGCCACGCCGACTTCGTCCAGCACCACGGACAACGGCACGCCGGTCCACTCACAGCAAGACAGCAAGCCGTGGCTGATCTGCACGGACTTGGCGCCGGGCGCCTTCCACTCGCGCCCGGTGTTGCCCGAGCACTCCAGGAAATGGATGCGCGACACCGACGGCAGGCGCACCAGGTCGTCCATGGTGAAGATGCGCGGGCGCGCCACCAGCCCGTGCACGGCCAGCCGGTGCTGCGCCGGGTCGATCAGCGGGATGCCGGCGTGATGGCGCTCGAACACCAGCCCGGTCGGCGTGATGATGCCGCGCAGGTCCTGCAGCGGCGTCATCGACGAGTTGGCGCCCGGCAGCGGCGCCGCGCTGCGGCTGCGCCGCACCACGTCTTTCTCGAACGGGGACGGCTGGCCATACGGATGCCAAAGCACGGGCTCGCCCGGCGTGCGCGTCCACGGCGCAACCGTCAGGGGTTCTGCGCGCGCCACAGTGGCGGCGCCAGCCGCGGCGGCACCCAGCACCGCCCCGCGCTGCAGGAAGCGCCGGCGGCCGGAAGTCAGGTCATTGCTCATCGTGAGGGCTTGGTCAGCCTGGCAGGGATCAAAATGCGCAGACTGTAGGACAGCACCGGCGCTCGGCCAACGAAGAAGATTGCATGCCGATATGCCAACGCCGCGCCGCGCGCCCCATATGCGCGGGGCCGATAACCAAAGCCGGAATCATTCGTTCAGGTCCGCGCGCAGCGCCGCTTATCGTGGAGCCGTCCTCCACTTCAAGAAGGTCTGCACGATGACGACCCCGCGCCCCGATGCCACCGCTGCACACACGCTGACCCGCCGCGAGCTGCTGCGCTGCGCGGCCTGGTCCGGGCTGGGCATGGCGGCTTCGCTGTCGCCGCTGTCCGCGTTCAGCGCAAGCCCGGCCGCGCGTCCCGACCTGATCCGCGTCGGCGTGGCCCAGCCCGCCACCGGCACCCCGCCCAGCTTTGCCGGCAGCTCGCTGGCGATTGCCCATGCGCGCGGCTGGCTGGAGGAATCGTTCAAGCCGACCGGCACGCGCGTGGAGTGGTTTTTCTTCAAGGGCGCCGGCCCCGCCGTCAACGAGGCGCTGGCCAACCGCCAGCTCGACTTTGCGCTGCAGGGCGACCTGCCGTCCATCGTAGCCCGCTCCGCGGGCCTGAAGACGCGGCTGGTGCTGGCCACCGGCGTGCGCGCCAACATCTACGTGGGCGTGCCGCCCGACTCGCCGCTGAAGACCGTCAGCGACCTGCGCGGCAAGCGCGTGTCGCTGTTCAAGGGCACCAACATGCATCTGCCCGCGCTGCGCCTGCTGGAAGCGAACGGGCTGTCGGACAAGGACCTGCGCCTGCTGAACCTGGACACGGCCGGCTACCTGGCGGCGCTGTCCACGCGCGACATCGACGCCGCCATCGGCGCCATGGACATCCTGCGCCTGCGCGACAAGGGCGCGGTGCGCATCCTGTACTCCAGCAAGAACCAGTCGCCGATCTACACACGGCAAAGCCACGTACTGGTGAGCGACGAGTTCGCCGGGCGCTATCCGCAAGCCACGCAGCACCTGGTGAAGGCCGCGGTCGAGGCGGCGCGGTGGGCCTCGGACGAGAGCCATCGCGAAGAAGTGCTGCGCACCTGGGCGCGTGCGGGCACGCCTTATGACCACTGGAAGGAAGACTTCGACGGCGAGCCGCTGCGGGTGCGGCTGAACCCGAATTTCGATCCTTTCCTGGTCAGCCGCTACAAGGATGCGGTCGAGCAGGCCTATCGCTTCAAGCTGAGCCGTGCGCGCTTTGACGTGGACCAGTGGATCGACCAGCGCTTCCTGAAGGCGGCGCTCGCCGACCTGAGCCTGCAGAGCTACTGGCCCGTCTACCAACCCAACGGCAAGATCCTGGGAGCCTGACATCATGTCCATCGCCGATTCGCTTTCACTGCCCGCCGCCGCAGCGCCGCGCGTGGCTGCGCCGCGCAAGCCACTGCGCTGGCAGGATGCCACACGCTGGCTGCTGGCCTGGCCGGTGCCGCTGGCGCTGCTGCTGGTCTGGTATGTGGCCGCCCGCAATGCCTGGATTCCGCCGCAGGTGCTGCCCGCACCCGAAGACGTCGCACGCACACTGGCCGACCTCTGGCAAAGCGGTGAACTGCAGGCCAACCTGGCCATCAGCGCGCTGCGCGTGGCCGGTGGCTTTGCCGCGGGCCTGGCCGGCGGCCTGGCGCTGGGCGCGGCCATGGGCCTGTCGCCGACGTTGCGCGACTACGTCTACCCGACCTTCAAGGCCTTCAGCCAGGTGCCGGTGCTGGGCTGGCTGCCGCTGCTGATGCTGCTGGTCGGCATCGACGAGGCGCTCAAGGTGATCCTGATCGCCAAGGCCGCCTTCGTGCCGGTGGCACTGAACACGTACAAGGGCATCGGCAGCGTGCCGACCCGCTACCTGGAAGTGGCGCGGGTGCTGCAGTTCACGCGCTGGCAGACGCTGTCGCGCGTGGTGCTGCCCGCCGCGGCCGCGCCGGTGTGGAACGGCGTGCGCTACGGCCTGACGCACGCGTGGCTGGCGCTGGTGGTGGTGGAGCTGCTGGCCTCGTCAGAGGGGCTGGGCTACATGATCGTCTACGGGCGCCAGCTGTTCCAGCTCGACATGGTGCTGGCCGCCGTGGTGGTGGTGGGCGTGGTGGGCTTTGCGCTGGACAAGACGCTGGCGCTGGCCGAAGGCGCGGTGCTGCGCTGGCGCAAGCCGGGCTTCTGAGGCGGGGCCGCGATGACCACTTCTGCTATCCGCCCCCGTATCCGCCTGCCCCGCGCCCTGCGCGGCTGGGTGCTGCCGCTCGCGTTGCTCGCGCTGTGGTGGGCCGCCGTGCGCTTTGGCTGGACCACTTCGCCGCTGCTGGTGCCGGTATCCAGCGTCTGGGACACCGCCGTGCGCCAGGTGCAGAGCGGCGCGCTGGCCACGGCATTGGCCGCCAGCCTGTGGCGCGACCTGGCCGGCTTTGCCATCGGCGCCAGCGCCGGGCTGGTGTTCGGCACGGCGCTGGGCCTGTCGCGCCTGGTCGAACGCCTGCTCGGCCCGAGCTTTCACACGGTCAAGCAGATCTCGCTGTTTGCATGGATCCCGCTGATCTCGGTCTGGTTCGGGCTGGGCGATGCCGCCAAGGTGGTGTTCCTGTCGCTGGCCGCATTCTTCCCGGTGGTGCTCAACACCTTCGAAGGCATCCGCGCCGTGCCGGCCGACCTGCTCGAGGTTGCGCGCGTCTTGCGATTCAACCGCACCCAGGTGCTGTGGCGCGTGGTGCTGCCGTCGGCCGCCCCGTCGATCTTCGCCGGCATCCACCTGGGGCTGATCTATGCGTGGCTGGCCACGCTCGGCGCGGAGTACCTGCTGGTATCCGGCAAGGGCATCGGCAACACCATGACTGACGGCCGCGAGAACTTCTGGATGGACCTGGTGATCTTCGGCGTGATCGTGGTCGGCCTGGTCGGCTTCACGCTGAACTGGATCGCCAGCCGCATCGAATCCCGCTTGCTCGCCTGGCGCGGGCGCTCGGTAGCCGCGGGCTGAGCCACGCTGCCCCTTATTGAACGGAGACCGCAAATGCCACATGCCGGCACGCTAAGCATCGCGCACCTGCACAAGCAGTACGAAGTCGAGGGCCGGGCGCTGCCCGTGCTCGAGGACATCGCCCTGACCATCGCCCCGGGCGAGTTCGTCAGCATCGTCGGCGCCAGCGGCTGCGGCAAGTCCACCCTGCTGCGGCTGGTGGTGGGCCTGGAAGAGGATTACCGCGGCGAGATCCTGCTGGACGGCAAGCGCGTAGCGGGCACCAGCCTGCAGCGCGGCATCGTGTTCCAGGAGCACCGGCTGTTCCCGTGGCTGACGGTGGAACAGAACATCCGGCTGGCGCTGCTCAACACGCCGGGCAGCGACGCGGAGAAAGACCGCAACGTTGCCGAGCATATCGCGCTGGTGGGCCTGCGCGGCTTCGAGCAGGCCCATCCGCACCAGCTCTCTGGCGGCATGTCGCAACGCGTGGCGATTGCGCGGGCACTGGTGACGCGGCCCGAGATCCTGCTGCTCGACGAGCCCTTCGGCGCGCTCGACGCGATGACGCGGGCCTACCTGCAGCAGGAGCTGCAGCGCATCTGGCAGGCCGAGGGCATCACCATGATCCTGGTCACCCACGATGTCGAGGAAGCGGTCTTCCTGGGCGACCGCGTGGTGGTGATGGAACCCCGGCCCGGCCGCATCCGCCGCGTCCTGCCGGTGGACCTGCCCCATCCGCGCGAACGCGCCGGACTTCCCTTCGCGCGCGTGCGCGATGCCGTGCTGCGCGAATTCGCCGGGCAGGAGCCTGTCGTGCAGCGGGCGCCCGAACCTGAACTCGCCTGACCCAACCCTGATCCCTTCCGGAGCTTCGTGATGACCCAAGCCAACGCCACGCAAGACCAAACCGTCCAGCTCGACATCCACCCGGTTGCCGGCCGCATCGGCGCCGAGATCCGCGGCGTCGCGCTGCACGGCGACCTGCCGCCCGCCACCTTCGCCGCCATCCGCGCAGCCTTGCTCAGGCACAAGGTGCTGTTCTTCCGCGACCAGGTGCATCTGGACGATGCCGCACAGCAGGGCTTTGCGCGCCTGTTCGGCGACACCGTGCCGCATCCGACCGTGCCCTCGCGCGACGGCACGCAATTGCTAGAGCTCGACTCGCAGCACGGCGGCCGCGCCAATTCCTGGCATACCGACGTGACCTTCGACCTGGCCTACCCCGCGGTCTCGGTGCTGCGCGCCGTGACCGTTCCCGCCGCCGGCGGCGACACGGTGTGGGCCAATACCGCCGCCGCGTACCAGGACCTGCCCGAGCCGCTGCGCGAACTGGCCGACAAGCTGTGGGCGCTGCACACCAACGACTACGACTACGCGGCCACGCGCGTCAATCCGAGCGACGAAGGGCTGAAGCGCTACCGCGAAGTATTCACCTCGGCGCTCTACGAGACCGAACACCCGGTGGTGCGCGTGCATCCGGAAACCGGCGAACGCACGCTGGTGCTGGGCCACTTCGTCAGGAAGCTGCTGGACTACGCGTCGGCCGATTCGGCGCACCTGATTGCCGTGCTGCAGGGCCATGTGCACCGGCTGGAAAACACCGTGCGCTGGCGCTGGCGCGGGGGCGACGTCGCCGTCTGGGACAACCGCGCCACCCAGCACTACGCCATCAACGACTATGGCGACGCGCACCGCGTGGTGCGCCGCGCCACCGTGGCCGGCGACATCCCGGTGGGTGTGGATGGCCGCCGCAGCAAGGCGGTGAAGGCGGGCGTGCGCAGCGAGGGCGCGGCGCCGGCAAACCAGTCCACCGGTGCCGCGCAACGGCAAGCGGCCTGATCCAGCCAGTTTCTTCCGGGGAGCACGATCGATGTCACAGCAAAAGCCGCCGCGCCAGCTGCATCTGGGCGCCTTTCTCCAGGCCACCGGGCACCATGTCGCCGGGTGGCGCCATCCGGGCGCGCAGGCCGATGCCGGGCGCAACCTGGCGCACTACATCGCGCTGGCGCAGCGCGCCGAGGTCGCGGGGTTCGATGCCCTGTTCCTGGCGGACGGCGTCGCCATCCGCGGCATGGACGATGCCACCCTGCCGCGCACGGCGCGCGCCGCCACCTTCGAGCCGCTGACGCTGCTGTCGGCACTGGCGGCGGTGACGCAGCGCATCGGGCTGGTGGCGACCGTCTCCACCACCTACAACGAGCCCTTTCATGTGGCGCGCAAGTTCGCCTCGCTCGACCACCTCAGCGGCGGCCGCGCGGGCTGGAACGTGGTGACGTCGTGGTCAGATGCCGAAGCGCGCAACTTCAGCCTCGAACGTCATCCCGCGCACGCTGACCGCTACGCCCGTGCCGAAGAGTTCGTCGACGTGGTCACCGGACTGTGGGACACCTGGGAGGACGATGCCCTCCTGTATGACAAGGACAGCGGCCTGCATTTCGATGCGGACAAGCTGCACACGCTGGACCATCGCGGCGCGCACTTCCAGGTGCGCGGGCCGCTCAATGTCCCGCGCCCGCCGCAGGGCCATCCGGTGATCGTACAGGCTGGTTCATCCGAGGCCGGACAGGAGCTGGCCGCACGCACCGCCGAGGTCATCTTCACCGCGCAGCAGTCGCTGGCCGATGCGCAGGCCTTCTATCGTGGCCTGAAAGCGCGGCTCGCGCGCTATGGCCGCACGCCCGACCAGCTCAAGATCCTGCCTGGCGTGTTCCCGGTGGTGGGCCGCAGCGAGGCCGAGGCGCAGGAGAAATTCGAAGCGCTGCAAGGCCTGATCCATCCGTCGGTGGGGCTGGCCCTGCTGTCGCAGCACCTGGGCGGGATCGACCTGAGCGGCTATCCGCTGGACGGCCCGCTGCCCGACAACCTGGCCGAACCGAACGGCGCCAAGAGCCGCTTCCAGCTGGTTACCGGCCTGGCCCGGCGCGAGGGGCTCACCATCCGCCAGCTGTGCCTGCGCGTGGCCACCGCGCGCGGCCACTGGTCGATCCACGGCACGCCGCAGTCCATCGCCGACCAGCTGCAGGCGTGGTTCGAGGGCGAGGCCGCCGATGGCTTCAATGTCATGCCGCCCTGGCTGCCGGGCGGGCTCGATGACTTCATCGAACTGGTGCTGCCGGAGCTGCGCCGGCGCGGGCTGTTCCGCGAGCGCTATACGGGCACCACGCTACGCGAGCACCTCGGGCTGCGCCGGCCGGAGAACCTGCGCTGGCAGCACGCCGAACCTCCGCTCGCGGTCGGGGCATGACCCATGCGCAGCGGCGCCGCGCATATCCAAATGCAATAAGTTTCCTTGCCTCGCGCCAGCGCCGTCGGCAACCATAGCGTCCACGCCGCAGGGGCGTGCGCGGGCCGGCTGGTACCATCGCACGGCCTGGTGCGCCCGCGCGGCGCACCGCTCGGCATGCCCGGCGCCACGGCAGGCCTTGCCCCGTCGCGCCGGTCCGGCACCCAACAGCGAGACGAAGAGAGAAGAAGATGAGACTCGAAACCCTGGCCGTCCATGGCGGCTATTCGCCCGATCCCACCACGCGCGCGGTGGC
>JACXTT010014213.1_pt1 | contig 10439 bp, 6 predicted proteins | sample 9270951 | NCBI WGS metagenome assembly JACXTT01 (sample SAMN15532306, study PRJNA645909) | rock metagenome | isolation source: weathered quartz diorite | place: Puerto Rico | collected 2017-06-21
GTCGCCCTCCGCTTGACGAAACGTCCGCGGCCCGGCCGGCCGACGACGCGGCCGTCCTCGAAGACGACCTCGCCGCGCGAGATCGTCACCGCGGGCCAGCCCGTGACCGAGAAGCCCTCGTACGGCGTGTGGTCGACGTTCTGGTGCAGGAGCTCGCGGGTCACGATGACCTGACGACCGGGATCGAAGACCACCAGATCGGCGTCGGAGCCGATCGCGATGGTCCCCTTCTCGGGGTAGAGCCCGAAGAGCCGGGCCGAGTTGGTGGACGTGAGCCTGACGAACTGGTTCAAGCTCAGCCGGCCGCCGTGGACCCCCTCGGAGAAGACGACGGGGATCATGGTCTCGATCCCGGCGATGCCGTTGGGGATGTTCGCGAAGCTGTCTCGGCCCAGCTCTTTCTGGAGCTTCCAGTTGAAGGCGCAGTGATCGGAGGAGATCTCCTGCAGATTTTCTTCGCGGAGGCCGTTCCAGAGGTGGGGCGTGTTGTCCCGCCGCCGCAGCGGGGGCGAGCACACGAACTTGGCGCCCTCGAAGTTGGGCCGCTCCAGATCCTCGTAGTGCAGCGACAGATAGTGCGGGCAGGTCTCGGCGTGAATCGGCAGGCCGCGGTCCCTCGCCTCGCGCACCTTCTGCAGCGCCTCCTTCGCCGAGAGGTGCACCATCAGCAGAGGGCATCGGGCGATCTCCGCGAGGGCGATGGCCCGGGCCGTCGCCTCCGCCTCGAGCTCGGGCGGGCGCGTGTCGGCGTGATAGACGGGCGCGAGCCTGCCCTGCGCCACGTAGTCGCGGATCAGCACGTCGATGATGTCGCCGTTCTCGGCGTGGACGCAGAACAGGGCGCCGGCGTCTCGAACCCGCTGCATGATGCGGAACAGGTTCGAGTCGGTCTGCATGAGTGGCGTACCTTTGTAGGCCATGAAGCACTTGAAGCTGCCGATGCCGTTTCCGACGACGTCCTTGATCTCGTCGAGCGCGTTGCGGCTCAGATCGGTCAGGACGACGTGGAAGCTGTAGTCAATGATCGCCTTGCCGGCGGCTTTCTTGTCCCATTTCTCCAGGGTCGCGAAGAGACTCTCGCCCGGCTCCTGGATGGCCCAGTCAACCACGGTCGTGATGCCGCCGGCGGCAGCGGCGGCGGTGCCGGTGCGGAAGTCGTCGGCGGTGTACGTTCCCATGAACGGCATCTCGAAGTGCGTGTGCACGTCGATGGCGCCGGGGAGCACGTACTTGCCGGCGGCGTGCACGATTCGGGGCGCCGTCCCCAGGGCTACGCCCAGCGCGGCCACCCTGCCGCCGACCACACCCACATCCGCTCGATAGGTATCGTTGCCGGTCACGACGATTCCGCCCTCGACGATCAGATCGAGCTCCATGGTCGTCCTTTCCGGTGATCGGCCGGCCCAAACTCTTGCCCAGAAGAGGATGAAGCGCGTGGTGGCAGAGCGCGCGCCGGCGACGGATCACCCGACTCACATGAGTGCGCGATTGCGCAAGAAGCGTGCCCCGAAGCCGCATGCGTGGCGGCGTTGGAGCGCTGGGTTTGAGCGGATTTGCGGGAGCCAGCGCCGGGAGCCTGACGGCTCGCGGGCGAGGCGATGGCGCAAAGGTGGGCAACCGCCCGCGCTCGTGCTCAAGAGGTGCGCACGGGAGGCCGCGCCGTGCGTTCATCGATCCGTGACGATGTCGTGACTCGCCCGTAGTCGCTCCGCAATTCGCGCCTGCTAGCGTCCGCTTCGACGTGCGGCCCGGCCCCGCCGTCGCGCCGTGAAACGCGAACCCCGAGGAGACGCGAATGACCCGCACGACCCCCGTCACCAGAGTGTCCAGGAGCCTGCTGTCGCTCGTCGCGCTGCTGTGCCTGGCGTCGCCATTCGCGTCGATCGCGCATGCGGCGCCCGACTTGATCGCGGTCGGCAGCATCAGCGGCACCTACGAGGATTTCGCGACGGAAACCGCGGGCCCGCTGGAGAACGGCATCCCGGGGAATCGGCTGGGCGGGATGGGCTCGGGCCTGGCCTATGCGGGGGGGAATACCTTCCTCGCGCTGCCCGACCGTGGGCCGAACGCGAAGCCCTACAACAGCGCGGTCGACGACACGGCGTCCTACATCGCCCGCTTTCACACGCTGAGCCTCAGCCTGGCGCCGAGCGACGCCGGCTCGCCGCTGCCGTTCACCCTGACGCCGATGCTCGTCAACACCACGCTCCTGTCCAGCAAGACGCCGCTGGTCTACGGCACCGGCGCCGGCGTCGGCCTGGGTAGCGGGGCGCCGGCGTCGAATGCCGTCGACCACACGCACTACTTCACGGGTCGGTCGGACAACTTCGATCCCGCCAAGAGCTCGACGAATCCTGCGAACGCGCGGCTCGATCCGGAGGGCATCCGGGTGGCCAACCACGGCCGGAGCGTGTTCGTCTCCGACGAGTACGGCCCGTACGTGTACGAGTTCGACCGCGACAGCGGGCGACGCGTTCGCGCGTTCACGCTGCCGGCGAAGTTCGCGGTGAGCCGCCAGAGTCCGGTCGGCGCCGAGGAGATCAGCGGCAACACGTCCGGACGGATCGCCAACAAGGGCATGGAAGGGCTGGCCATCACGCCGGACGGCAGGCGGCTGGTGGGGATCATGCAGAACGCGTTGATCCAGGACGGTGGGCCGACCGTTCGGATCGTCACCATCGACATCGGCAGCGGCCGGACCCGCGAATACGCGTACACGCTGACGACGGGCTCGGGTGTGAGCGAGATCCTCGCGGTCAACGATCATCAGTTCCTGGTCGACGAGCGCGACGGCAAGGGCCTGGGCGACGGGTCCAACGCCAAGGTGAAGCAGATCTTCCTCATCGATCTCCAGGGCGCCAGCGACGTCAGCGGCATCGCCGGCGAGGCCCATCTCGCACCCCTCGCGGTGGCGAAGACCTTGTTTCTCGACGTCGTGGCCGTGCTCGGCGCGCACGGGATCACGCCCAACAAGATTCCCGCCAAGATCGAGGGGCTCGCGTTCGGCCGGGACGTCGTCATCGGCGGTCAGGTCAAGCACACGCTGTACGTCGCGAACGACAACGACTACAACGCGGTGGTCGGCGGCCTCGACAATCCGAACGCGTGGTTCGTGTTCGCCTTCGACGACACCGACCTCCCGGGCTTCGTCCCGCAGCAGCTGAATCACCACGAAGACGAGCGGTAGACCCTACTGACGCTGGAGAGGAGACAGACTCATGACTTGGCGTGGGCGGCGTTGCTCCCGGATGTCTCGACTGGTGCGGGTCGTACCGGGCTTCCTGGCGATGGCGGCTTCGCTGCTGCTGCCGGTCGTCTCGGCGGCGGATTCGATGTCTCGGGCCGGTAAATCTTCGACGAGCCAGTGCCGTCTGCGCTCGGCCAAAGGCGACATTCAGCACGTCGTCTATCTGATCTTCGACAACGTCCACTTCCTTCGCGACAATCAGAACGTGCCGTCCGATCTCGAGCAGATGCCCAATCTTCTGAGCTTCATCCGCGACAACGGCACGCTGCTCACGAACGACCACACGGTGCTGATCTCGCACACCGCCAACGGAATCCTGACCGACCTGACCGGTGTCTACTCCGACCGGCACGGCCAGGCGGTCTCGAATTCGTATCGCTACTTCAAGACGGATGGGACGACGGCGTCGTCATCGTCTTTCAAGTACTGGACCGACCTGGTCGACGACGTGGGAACGGTGCCGGCCGACCCTCTGCCCAACATGGTGACCCTGGATCCGGCGACGGGAACCCCCAAGACCACGCCGGCCCCGTGGGTCCCGTACACGCGCGCGGGCTGTGACTTCGGCGCCGTCGCGCTGGCGAACATGGTGCTCGAGAACACCGGGACGGGCCCGGGCGGAGACATGACCAAGGTCTTCGGCGCCGGGTCTCCCGAGTGGCTCGAGGCTCAAGCATCCAATGCGGCTCCGGCGGGCTCGGCCGCGCGGAACCTCGCGCAGACCGACTTCGTCGGCATGGCGGTCCATTGCGGCGCGGGCGGAGGCATCTGTGCCGGCAGGCCGAGCGCCCGAGCTGACCTGCTGCCTGACGAGCCAGGAGGCTACAGCGGCTTCCTCGGCCTGTTCGGCGCCAAGGCGGTGAATCCCGCCATCGCGAAGGGCAGCCCCGTCGTCAACAACCTCGACGATCAACCGATCACCGACCAGTTCGGACAGCCCGGGTTCCCGGGCTTCGACGGTCTGTTCGCGGCCACGACGCTCTCCTACGTCGCGCAGATGCAGGAGCAGGGCATTCCGGTGACGTTCGGCTACATCTCGGACGCCCACGATCAGCACGGGGTCGCGGGCGAGATCCACGCCACCCGGGGTCCGGGCGAGGCGGACTACGTCCAGCAGCTGAAGAGCTACGACGAGGCGTTCGGAAAGTTCTTCGCGCGGCTGGCCGCCGCCGGCATCGACAAGAGCAATACGCTCTTCGTCTTCACCGTCGAGGAGGGCGATCACTTCGTCGGCGCCAAGCCCACGCCGGCGGACTGCGATGGCGTCACGACTCCTTGCACGTACAGCCTGGTGGGTGAGGTCAACGGCAACCTGACGGGTTTGCTCGCGACCCAGCAGGGGATCACGACGCCGTTCACCGTTCACGCCGACATGGCGCCGACGATCTATCTCACGGGCAATCCGCCCCGCACCGCCACGGTCACCCGCACGTTTGGTCGTGCCCTGGGGCAGCTGACGGCGGTCAATCCCTACAGCGGGCAGACCGATCACATCGCCGCGGCGCTGGCCGATCCCGTCGGGATGAAAGCGCTGCACATGCTGACGGCGGATCCACAGCGAACCGCGACGCTCGTCCTGTTCGCCCACCCCGACTACTTCCTGTTCACCGGGGCGCCGAGCTGCACCTCGCCGTGTATCACGGTGCCCACGACGCCGCCCACGTCCACGTTCGCGTGGAACCACGGCGGCGTCCAGCCCGAGATCGCCACGACGTGGCTGGGTCTCGTCGGTCCGGGCGTTCGCCATCACGGCGACGATTCGACGTGGGCCGATCACACGGACACGCGGCCGACCATGCTCGCCCTGCTCGGTCTGAAAGATTCCTACGAGCACGATGGACGCGTCCTGATCGGTCAGCTGGAGGCGGGGGCCGTGCCGCAGTCGTTGCGCGCGCACCGGCACACACTCGAGCGGCTGGGAGACGTCTACAAGCAGCTGAACGCCCCGTTCGGCCAGTTCGGGATGGACACGCTCACCCTGTCGACGAAGGCCGTGAAGAGCGGCACCGCGAGCGACGACAGCACGTACACGGCGCTCTCGGCATCGATCGGCTCCTTCACCGACAGGCGCGACGCGCTGGCGGCGCGGATGAAGTCCGTCCTCGATGCGGCCGCCTTCCGCGGCCAGCCAATCCAGGAGCTGGAGGCGGTGATCTTGATCTTCGAGGCCGAGATCCTGCTCGATCTGCTTCACCGAGTCGCGCAGCCCTGAGTTCACGCGGCGGCCCCGGACGGGTGTGGCTCGCCCGTCCGGGGCCGCCGGGCCGCCATCCTCCTCTGTCCCGGTGCCGTCGGATCGAAAGCGACCTCCCACGATCTGAGAGTCGGCGAGTAGTACTCTTGGCGTCGGCGGACACACAAGGAGGTCGCATGAAGCTCGGCACGTCGCTTCGCTTCCTGTTTCCGACATCCCCGGCCACCCACGAACGCTTCCGCGGCATGCTCGCCTCGATGCCGAAGGGAGCGTTCATCGAGCGCCCGATGGGCGCATATTCCGCCGAGGAGCAGGCGCGCAACCTGATGGGGGTCGCCGCCGCGGCCCGCGCGGCGCGGCTCGACGCGCTCCTGACCGGCGACAGCCATGCCGCGCACCCGAGCTACGCCGCGACGTTTTCTCCCTTGCCGACGATTGCACGCTTGATGAGCGTGACTGGCGACATGCCCGTCGGCGTGGTCCTGCTGGCGCCCTTCTATCATCCGGTCCTGCTGGCCGAGCAGATCGGTACGCTGGCCGCGTTCGCTGGCGGACCGCTGATCGTGACCTTCGTCCTCGGCGGGCGCCCCGCGCAGTTTCAGGCGTTCGGCATGGAGGAGCGAAGCCGGGTCGGCCGTTTCGAGGAAACGCTCGCCGTCGTGCGGGCGCTTCTCGCGGGCGAGCGCGTCAGTCACCGCGGACGCCATTACACCCTGAACAACGCCTCGATCAGCCCCCTGCCCAGGGTACCTGTGGAGATCTGGCTCGGTGGAACGGTGCCCGCGTCCGCCGAGCGGGCGGGGCGGCTCGGCGATGCCTGGCTGACCGGGCAGAACGCGACCGACGCGGATCTCGTGGATCAGCTCGATCTGTATCGAAGCGCGGCGGCACGCGCGGGCCGCCCGTCACGTCCGATCTTGCGGCGCGACATCTACGTCGGTGAGTCCGACGACGAGGCGCGCTCGGTGGTCAACGCCATCCTCGCCGAGGGGTATCGGGGCTCGGGGATCGATCAGCTCCTCGTGGGGAGTGCCGAGACCGTCGTCCAGGCTCTGCGCCGGTACCGCGATATGGGATTCGACTACGTGATGGTTCGCCACATCGTGGGCGACCACCAGCTCATGCTGCGCTCGTTCGAGCGCATCGGCCACGGCGTGATGCCGCGGATCCGTGATTTCTGAGTCGGCCTTCCGCGACGCTGCCGGACGACGCCGAGCGTCGCTCTGTGTGACAATGGCGCCGACTCGCTCGTTTCCGAGGTGACACGTGCAGCCCGAGGGCCCGATGGTGAGCCGGCGGAGTCGCGGCAGCAATCAACCCGATCTGCGTCGCATCGCCTGCCATCCCAACTACTGGTACCCGCTGGCCTGGGCCCGCCAGGTGAAGCGAAACAAGACGCTGAGCGTCGCGTTCGCGGGCGACCCGATCGTCCTCGCCCGGACGGACTCGAATCGAGTGTTCGCGCTGGAAGATCGCTGCGCGCACCGGCAGTTTCCCCTGAGCAAGGGGATCGTCTGCGGTGAGCAGATCCAGTGCGGCTATCACGCCTGGCGATACGACACGTCCGGTGCGATCGTGAGCATTCCCTATCTCGTCAGGGGCGCCGACGCGCCGTGCCGCGCCGTGCGGGCCTACCCGTGCCGCGAGGCGTACGGGCTGATCTTCGTGTTCGCCGGCAATCCCGCGCTCGCGGAGCAGACGGCGTTCCCCGATCTGCCATGGTTTCACTCGAAGGACTACAAGCCGATGCTGTTCGACCGAGAAGTCGGCTGTCACTACACCTTCATGCACGAGAACCTGATGGACATGAACCATCAGATCCTGCACCAGCGCCTGCTGGGCAACCTCAAGCCCCAGTTGTTGCGCCATGCCAAGGGCGAAGGCTGGGTCGAAGCCCAGTATCACCTCAGCGATATGGGAGGCAAGAAGCACCGGGGCGTCAACTGGCTCGGGATGGGCAGCGACGAGGACGAGCGACGGTCGGACGTGATGACGATCCGCACCGACTATCCCTATCAGACGCTGAAGATCGCCGGGTCGAGCGCCGACGCTTCGCCCAGCCTCTCGCTCTGGGTCGCCTATGTGCCGACCGATCGCCAGGACCGCGCCAACCGGAGCTTCGGCATCTTGGCGATCCGTAAACCGCGTGTCGCGCTCTTGCTCACCCTGGTCTGGCCCGTGCTGCGCCACTTCGTGAAGTCGGTCTTTGCCGAGGATCGCATGGCCGTCGAAGCCGAACAGCGCGCGTACGAGACGCAAGGTGGCGACTGGAACCAGGAGATCTTCCCGGTGATCCTCGACCTGCGCGAGCTGTTGATGAAGCACGGAGTCGACCGGACGGGGCGGTGACAGCATGGCGCGGATCGACCTGGTCAACGTCAGCAAGACGCTCAAGGACCCGGCGCGAGGGGGCTCCCAGGCGACGTTCTCCATGCGGGATCTGAGCCTGACGGTTCCCGACGGAAAAACCATGGTCGTCCTGGGCCCCAGCGGGTGCGGCAAGACGACCCTGCTGAAGGTCATCGCCGGGCTGATCCCGCCCGATGCGGGCGACGTGCGCTACGACCACGTGGCCATGAAAGACGTTGCTCCGGGGGCCCGGCGCATCGGCATGGTCTTTCAAAACTACGCGCTCTATCCGCACTACACCGCGCGCACCAACGTCCTCTCGTATTTCGTGTTCAGGAAGAAGACGCCGGAGCTGAACGCGCTGGCGAAGGCCAAGTATCAGAGGACCAGCGAGCTCATGGGCGTCGAGCTTTCGCACCTGCTCGATCGCAAGCCCCCGACCTTGTCCGGGGGTGAGAAGCAGCGAGTCGCCCTGGGGCGCTGCATCACCCGTGACGCGGAAGTCTTCCTGGTGGACGAGCCGTTCTCCAACCTGGATCAAGCGCTGCGGGAGAAATACCGGGTCAACCTGAAGGTCCTGCTGCGCCAGTTCGACATCACGACCGTGTACGTCACGCACGATCATCACGAAGCGCTGATCCTCGCCGATCTGCTCGCCGTGATGAACCGCGGCACGATCGAGCAAACCGGAACTCCGCAGGAAATCTACGACACGCCGAAGAACGTCTTCGTGGCCAGCTTCCTGAACCTGCACGTCGGCGCGCCCCCGATCAGCCTTCTCGACCCACGATGGCTCCCGCAGGGGGAACGGCTCGGGAATGTCCAGGTCGGGGTGCGTCCGGAGGATGTGGCGATATTCGGCGCGGAGCGCGCCGGCGCCATGAGCGGGACCGTCATGTCCCATCTGAATCTCCCTCTCAAGAATGGCTCATACATCAGCATTCGAGTGGGAGAGGACGAGGTTCACGCCCAGACGGAGGGACATGAGCGCTATGTCGCGGGCGACCGCGTCTGGTTTACCTTCAAGCGATATCACGTGTTCGACAAGACCTCTGGTGCGAGGCTGGGATGACCGGCAAATGTAACGGGCCGCTTACTCGCTACGGCTGGGTGCCGACGTGTCGCTCTCGTGTCTGCCCGGCGGCCATCACTGGATGATCTCATCGGCGCGGGCGAGCAACGACTGCGGGATGGTCATTCCTAGGGCCTTCGCGGTCTTAAGATTGACGACCAGCTCGAACTTGGTGGGCTGCTCGATCGGGAGATCGCCCGGCTTGGCCCCTTTCAGTATCTTGTCGACGTATCCACCAGCGCGCCGAAGCAGATCGCCGAGATCCGGGCCATAGCTCATGAGGAACCCAGCATTCGCCGACAACTTCCACTCGCCGATCGTGGCGAGCTTGCTCCGCCGCGCTCGGTCGGCGATTTCTGCACGATGAGCAAATACCATCGCCGTTTCGAGCACGCTGACTGCTTGTCGCCGTTCGCGAACCGCCTGGCGGAACGCGCTGTCAAAGTCAGCCGGCTGCCGCGCCTCGATGATCGTGAGGTCAAGACCGAGGGACCGTGCTGCGGTCTGTGCCACCGACATCGAAGGAACGGCCGCGCGACTTCGATCCGTCATCACCGCGACGCGAGACAGTCCCGGCATGGCCTCCTTGAGCAGCTCCAGCTTCTTGCCGCCCATTTCTGGATGGATGACGGTGAGGCCGGTCACATTGCCACCTGGGCGAGCGAGGCTTGTGGCCCAGCCCTCTTCGATCGGGTCACTTCCTCCTACCACCACGATGGGGGTTGTTGACGTGGCGCCCATCGCTCCCTGACGCGCTTCCGGACCAGCGGCAACGATGATGTCGACGCCGAGCCGCACTAACTGTGCTGCCAGAGCGGGAATGCGGTCAGTCCGTCCGTCCGCGGATCGCCACTCGACTACGATGTCGCGGCCTTCGGTGTAGCCGAGCTCGCGCAAGCCACGCGGAAAGGCTTCCTCGATCCCCGGATTCCTCGCCATTACGAGGAAGCCCACTCGTGGCACCTTCTCGTTTTGTTCGCCGGCGTCGAGCGACCCAGGAAGCAGACTGGCCGCGAAAACGATCGCGAGCGCGATCAGCCGCCTGGCCACCCCAGTGCAGGAAAGCCTCAGGCGACGGACTCCAGTACCCGACGTGTTACTGCTCCGCGCCGATGGGTTACTCGCTCACTCAAGAGCTACGCGCCGACGTGTCGGTCGGGCCGCCCCGGCGCCGGCACGCGCGGCAGCCCGAAGTGGTCGCGCAAGGTCGTGCCCTCGTACTCGCGCCGGAACAGCCCGCGCGCCTGGAGCTCCGGCACCACGAGGTCGACGAAGTCGACCAGCGCCCCGGGGAAGTACGCGGGAAGGACGTTGAAGCCGTCGGCGGCTTCCTCGACGAACCATTCCTCGAGCGTGTCGGCGATGCCCTCGGGGGTTCCGCAGAGGACCCAGTGGCCGCGGGCGGCCGCGGTCAGGTTGTAGAGATCGCGCAGGGTCATGTTCTCCCGTCGGGCCCGCTCGTAGAGCACGTGTGAGAAGGTGCGGCTGCTCGCGTCGGGCGGCGGAGCCGGCACGGGCCCGTCGAGGGGAAAGCCGGTCACGTCGTACCCGATCCGGCTCGTCACCAGGGTGAGGGC
>JACXTT010014214.1_pt1 | contig 10438 bp, 13 predicted proteins | sample 9270951 | NCBI WGS metagenome assembly JACXTT01 (sample SAMN15532306, study PRJNA645909) | rock metagenome | isolation source: weathered quartz diorite | place: Puerto Rico | collected 2017-06-21
AGCCACCGCTGTTGGTGTTGCCTTCGATCGTCGTGATCGTGCCGTCGTCATTGACGGACTCCACGATTCCAGCGTGGCCGTGACCGCTGCCGTGGTCGAGCGAGAAGATTGCACCGCGCACGGGCGTCTGCGTTCGACACTGCGGGTCTGCGAGGTTGTAGAGACGCAGCGCGCTCGCGGTGCGAGGACAGGGGTTCACGAGTCCGCAGACGAGCGCAGCTTTTCGGAAGCACCAGTGAACGAAGGCCGCACACCAGCTCGCGCCGGCCACGAGGCCTACGCTCATCAGGTACTCTTCAACCCTCGCTCCGTGGTTGTTCCCGCCGCTCTCGTGGACCCCCACTTCGAACTCCGCGACGCTTACCACCGCCTCCCCGATCGTGTTGAGGCACTCGTTCGTCGCCATCGTCTAGAACGGTACCACATCCCAGACAGACCAGCATTTTTACGACGCTGCAGCACACTGTGCCACAGCAGATCGAGATCACATCCACCTGCGCCGCCGAGATTTCCTCCACCACAGGTAAAGCGTGGCACGCGCGCCAACGATCGTCCAGAAGATCTCAACGCGGCGCGTCCTTTACTTTTTCTTGTCTTCCTAGAGATTCTCGTTTACACTTGATCCTGTTCCCACTACCCCGATGAACTGGAGGATCCCATGGCGACCGTGACGAAAACCAAGCAGGAGAAGCCCAAGAAGGAGAAGGCCGAGAAGGCGGTCAAGAGCTTCATGGAGAAGCTCTCGGACCGCGTCGGGCGCTCTCTCAAGCAGACGACCGAGATCAACATCCGGACCCAGCCTCTCGCGCGCATGGTGCCCGAGGACGACCAGCACTTCGACGCGGTCGAGACCCTGGCCGAGGCGATCGACGTGGCGGTGACGAAGATCCGCGAGGCGAGCGAGGTCCTGGGCACGCTGCGCACGGGCGGGTTCGCTCCGGCGTCAGCGGTACGCTCGGTCAAGCTGTCCGAGGGCGCTCAGGTGTGGCTGCGAAAGAGCCCCTGGATCAAGAAGTACAGCGGCCTCTTCAAGCCCGAGGAGCTGGACGGGCTGGCCGTTCTGAAGATCAACGGCCGCATGGTGCAGGCCCGGACCCCGAAGGGCATCGTGATCGCTGACGTGGCCGGTGCGTTCACCACCGCGCCGACGGACTACGCCAGCGCGCTCGCCGAGTAGTGCGCTCCAGGCGCTCCGCCAGACGGGGTCCGTTGATCAAGGGGTCATCGGACCCCGTGCTGGCCGGTGCCGCGAGAGCGATTGAGCAGGTGGTGCGCCGCTTCTCGCGCGCACGCGATGGTTCGCTCGTCGACGACATCGAGGGCGAGGCCTGGCGTGCGTACTGTGAGCACCGTCCTAGATACGACGCGACCAAGGGCACGCCGGAGGCCTACTTTCGGATCGTGGTTCGGCGTGAGCTGGGCCGCTACCTGAATCGTGCGCTTGCGCGCGCGAGTGTGGGCAGGAACCGCGAAGCGTCGGAGGCTACGCGCGACGCGTACGAGCTGGATCACCCCATGAGCCGGGACGTGTTGGAGGCACATCCTGACTACGCGGAGCAGCACGACCAGGCCGTGACGCGGTGGCGGCCTGACGTGCAACTGGATCGTCGCGAACGCGCCGTCCGTTCCAAGCGGTGGCGCGAGCGGATGCGGTCTCTTCTACGCAACTTGCAACAGGACTGGCCCGCGCGGGATCGCTGGATCGTGGCTCGCCTTGCTGGCCTTGACGAGCAGCCACCGGAGCGCCCGCGCGAGCTGGCCGCGCGCACGGGCATCCCGGTCCGGGATATCTATCGCGTGCACTGCGAGCTGGAGCGCGTGATGTGGTCCTCGCCGGAAATGTACCGCCTGTGGGCCAACGGAGAGGCGGGAGGCGTCGAGGATGGCGAAGAAGGGAAGCGCGCCCGCGCGGCTGGAGGATCTCGCAGGTAGCACGCTGGTGCGGGTGGAGGAGATCCGGCTTCTGCCGGGTGAGAACCCGAACCACATGACGGAGGAGCAGGAACGTCTGCTGGAGGCGTCCGTGCGGCGTTTCGGATGGCGCCAGCCGCTGGCGCTCGTGCGCGAGGGAACCCAGTTCTGGCTGGCGGATGGCGCGCACCGGCTCCAACTGGCCAAGAAGCTGGGGATGCCCGCGGTTCCGGCGCTGGTCAAGGACGGGACGGTGGAGGAGGCCAGGGCGGAGCGGCTAGGGCTGAACCGGATCAGGGGTACCGTGGATCTGGGGCTGGCTACGGATGAGCTTGCTTCGCTCCAGAATGCCGGGTGGGCCCTCCCGGACTTGGAGGCGACCGGGTTCACCCAGGACGAGCTGGATGTCCTCCTGGCTGCTGCCGCCGCGCCGGACGTCCTCGTGGAGGCGCAAGAGGCCGAGCTGGAGCCGCAGGAGGAGCAGACGAAGAGGTACGCGCTGAAGCTCGTGTTCGATCGTGAGGAGGATCGTGACCGGGTGAAGCTGCGCCTCCTGGAGGCGGGTCCCACGGCTGAGGCAGGGCTGCTGACACTGCTGGGCTGACACCTTTTCGTTGCATTGACTGGATCTTGCGTTTTTCGTGTGATTACTTAGATTTTGCCCATGACTCAGTCCAGCAAGCTCAAGCACAAGCCGCGCGTGAACGCGCAGGTCTTGCAGATGCGCGCACGGGGGTACACGACGGCGCGCGAGGCGGCCACCAGAGCCGGCATCAGTGTCGCGAGGATCTACGCACTCGTGGCAGAGGGAACGCTTCAAGCGGTACGCGCGGGTAAGGGCCTGCGTGCGCCTGTGTACATCAAGATCAAGAGCCTCACGGAGTACTTCGGTGGCGCTCTCGGACCCATAGGGGCCACTACCTAGGAAGGGTGTGCAGCTTCTCGTAGGGCCTGCGTGGACGCAAGTCCAAGGGGCTAGCGAGCAGGAGGAGAGCTTTCTGCGTGAGTACCTCTCCTTCGAGGAGCCCGGTGCTGCGCGTGCACGCGCGGTGCTGTGGGCGAAGTGGCAGAGGGGTGGACGCAGGGGACCACCACCGCGGTGGGACGGGCGGACGACGCTCTACAGTGCTGCGAAGCGCCGTTTCCCGACCGGGTTGCTCGCGTCGGTAATGCGGGAGGGGCGCAAGCGGCTGCTGGTGTTCGACGTCCTCGACGCGCGCCGCGCGCCCGATCCCGGTTCGCGCGCTGTGGCGTGGTTGCGTGACTATCAGCAGGTTGCGCTTGCCGCGTGTCTTGAGAAGCGGGCTGGTGTTCTGAAGATGGGAACCGGCTCTGGCAAGACTGAGGTGGCGGTCGCGCTCACCACTGTTGTGCCCTGTCGCTGGTTGTTCCTTGTAAGTCAGCTTGATCTTCTCGCACAGACCGCAGAGCGCTATCGCAAGCGTACTGGTGAGGAGGTTGGCGTGGTGGGCGAGGGCGAGTTCCGACCGGCACGCGTGACTGTGGCCATGGCTCAGAGTCTCTACGACAAGCTCGCCGTGCCGCGTGTGCGCGAGCTGGTGCGTGGTGCTCAGGGAGCGATCTTTGATGAGTGCCACGGACTCGGTAGTCCGCGGGACTTCAAGGTTGCCATGGCCTGCGAGAATGCGGTACACCGCATCGGGCTCAGCGGGACGCCGTTCGCACGGGGCGACGGGCGGAATGCGTTCGTGATGGCGGCCACAGGTCCGATCATCTACGAGCTAGCCTCAGCTAAGCTCGCGGAGGTTGGTGCGCTCACCCCGCTGGAGGTGGTGATGGCTCCACTGCGTCAGCGCGTACGTTCGGGGCTCTCCTGGCAGGAGAAGTACGACCAGGCGGTTGTCAGCTCGGAGCTTCGCAATCGGTTGCTCGTGGCAATGGCACAGCGCGCACAGAAGCCAGCTCTGCTGTGGGTCAAGCAGCTCGCTCACGGGCGTGAGCTGGAGAGGCTGTGTCGCGAAGCCGGCATGAGGCCGCTGTTCGTGTGGGGGAAGTGGACCGCGGAGGAGCGGGAGCAGGCGATCAAGCGCCTGCGCCGAGGGGACGTGGACGTCCTTGTGACGAACCTGTTTGAGCAAGGAACAGACATCGAAGAGGTCCGCGACGTGGTCGTTGGGACGGGCGGCGCCAGCGCCATCAAGGCCGTCCAGCGCCCAGGGCGCGCCATGCGGCGGTCCGAGGGGAAGGAGGTCGCGCGCCTCTGGGACATCGACGACATGGGCGATGTTCACCTCGACCGGCACGCGGCAGCTCGTCGCGCGGCATACCTGAAAGTGCGGTTCCGGTTGCGGGTTCTCGACGAGACGGACGTCCGTCTGATGTTGCTGAAAAAACCTGCTCCGACGGCAACGGGTTAGCTGCAGGCGCGCCCAGGCGTTTCAGCGGGGGATCCGGTGGCGCTGGGGGATCAGGGAGGGTAGGTTGGTCGGGCGCGCCTGCGCTTTTCATGGGGGACAGGGGTACTTTTATTGGGCAGCGGGCTTGGGGGCCTGTTGATCCTCCAGCGCCACTTGAGCACGTCGCGCCGTGCCGCACGCGGGTGTTTGAAGCGCAGAGCCCCAACGACCGCGTGATCAACGGAGCTGCTGAGGCGGTCGAGGGTTACCTCGACGGGACCGGTCAGCGCAACTACGCAGCAGCGCTGATCTACCACACCAAGGCAACACAGCTTCGCTTGGCTGTGAAGACGATGCTCGAAGCGGGCGTCGACCCGTACGCGTACGCGCTGTTCGTCGCGACCAAGTTCCGCGAGCGCAAGCGCAAGACGCCGCTACCTCAACAGGTGTTTGGAGCGCGCGCTGTAGCGCGCTGGCTACCGGAGTACAAGCGGAGTCCGCTCGCGGCGGCAGATCGTGCGACGAGAGAGTTGTCAGCCGATCGCCTGCGCGCGTATGCGGAGCACTACAAACTGGGGAGGTTCGGTTGAGCGAGTCGAATTGCGGCGGGGTCGAGCGCTACAAAGGGTTGAAGCCACCGACGTGCCTTGGTGGCAAGGGTTGCGACGCGTGCTGGAAAAAGCACAAGGATTCGCCATCTTACTCGTTGCCGTGGTTGCAGAGGTACCGGAAGGCGGCGTTTGCAAAGATGGTGGGGCACGCCAAGGCGAAGCGCGAACCGTCGGTCTTGCGCGTCCGGCGCAAGCGTTTGCGGGCGCTGCTTGAGGAGGTCCAAGTCCTGAGCAAGGAGGTCGTGGGAGGATGCCCTCACTTGGTGGAGAATCAGGTCTACGAGGAGTACTGTCCCGAGGACACGCTCGGGAATCGTAGTCGTGGTATGTGCTGCACGATCCGCTGCGAAGGCTGCGGCAACATCCTGGAGCGCTGGTCCGAGTGACGCAAAAATACGCTTGGGTGGCGGCGTTCGAGCTGGCTGTCCTGAGGCAACTTGTTGCTGATCCGATTGTCCTACCAAAGGTAGGACAGTACCTCGACCCCGCCCGCTTCCCGAGCGAGGCAGGTACGCGCGCCGCTGAGGTGATCGTGGGGTATTGGAAGCGCATCGGGCGCGCTCCGACGGCCACCGCGGCGCTTCAGGAAGCGCGACGTCGGCAGGAAGATGGGAAGTGGGACGCTGAGGCTGTGCGCAGCGTGGCCCAGGTGCTTGACGAGGCCATGGAGGCCACACCGGCCGATTCGGCGTATGTCATCGAACAGGTCTGCGCCGACGCGCGCAAAGAAGCGGTGTGGAAGGCGCTTGACGCGGGGTTGCTTCTGCACGCGCAAGGGCGCATCGACGACATTGAGAAGGGCATCGCAGCAGCCACGCGCATCGGGCGCGTGGACATGGATCCTGGCCTTGACTGGGCCGCGTCGCTGGATGAACGAACGGAGCACCGGGTCACGCGCAAGGAACCCCCGCGTTGGGGTACGGGCGTCCCCGAGCTGGACGACGACCTGCGCGGTGGGCTCACTGCGGGCGAGCTGGGGGTGTTCGTGGCGCCACCAGGCGGTGGTAAGAGCATGGCGTTGGTGGGCGTGACTGCGCACGTCATGAACCTCGGTGGCACGGTGGCTTACTACTCGTTCGAGATGAGCGAGCCGGACATCGTCGATCGCATCGATTCGGCGGTGACGGGCGTACCAATGCAGCAGCTTCGACAACAGGCCGAGGATGTCAAGCGGCGTGTCGACGGGTGGCTACGGCGCTGCAAGGGCGGCTGCGTGGTCAAGAAGTTCGCAGCGCGCGTGACCAGCGCCAAGGACGTACGCGCGCATTTGCAGTACCTGCGTGCCGAGCGGTCGGTGTGCCCCACGGTGCTCGTGTTCGACTACGCTGACAAGATGGCCAGCAGCGACGGGCAACGGTACGAGAAGGATCACCAGATCGTGGGCGCGGTCTACGACGAGGTGCGCAACCTCGGTGCGGAGTTCGGGTGCCCTGCCTGGACGGCCAGCCAGACAAATGCCGAGGGGGACGAGGCAAAGGTAGCTACGGGGCACCATATCGCACGCGCGCGTGAGAAGTGGGCGAACGCGGACGTGATGGTGTCGATCAACAGGACTGAAGAGGAGAAGCAGATGGAGCAGGTGCGGTTGCACATCATCAAGGCGCGCTACACCGTCGACGGCATCACCATCGGGCCGCTTCGCTCGGACTATGGGCGTGGGTTGATCGTGGCGAGGAGGGGCGCGTGAGCGACACGCCGATGGGCAAAGTAACGGTGCTGGATGTGTATCGGATCCAGCAGGCGGTGACGGAAGAACTGGCTCAGCAGTTCAAGAAGCACCCCGGTACCGATGACTACCCGGACGGGACCGGCGCGGGGTCAGGGTACGTCGCAATGGCGAAGGCAACGTGTGACCGCGCGCAGCGGGAGGGTAACTGCACATTCAGGATGGTGCTCGATGAGGAGCACGCAGAGGCGATGGTCGAGAAGGACCCCGCGGCGCTTCGTAAGGAGCTTGTGCAGGTCGCTGCTGTGGCCTTTCGTTGGATCGCTGCAATCGATCGAAGGAAACGCCGTTGAATCCGGTTCCCGTCTTGTTGACAGCGTTCGGGGGCGAGTTAGTGTCTCGCTTGCGCGCGTTTCCCGCAAACGCGCTGCCGCCCTACATTTACATGACCCTGGATCTCAAGGCGATCCGCTTCTCGGACTTCGCTGTCGAGGACAGTTGGCGCGCGATTCCCAAATGCGCGTTCGAGCGCCGCGGGACGATCGAGCACGAGGGCCAGCGGGTGGTTGAGTATCGACTTGTGAGCATGGGATGAAGCTGCTCAATTGCTTGAAGTGTCACGACATCGTGAAGCTTGCTGACGAGCGCCGTCGCTGTTTGTGCGGAGCAAGCGCGGGCGAGTACACGGACGATGTCTACGCGCTGGTGAGCGGACCCTGTCGTGTGCTGGGGATCGCGAATCACGAGTATGCGCACACGCTGCCGCGCAACGGTGGTAAGCGTGAGGCTAAGTGGTGGACGATCGACGAGAACCTGAAGGATTGCCACGTGAGGCGCGATGGGTGAGGGAACCGCTCGCCTGATCGAGGCATCGTTCAACGAGCGTGGCGCGCGTGGGCCCGATCGCTATGGGAACTACTACCTTTGTTGTCCGTTCTGCGAGGACCGCAAAGGCAAGATCGACGTCAAGTACAAGCTCTCTGCCAATCCCACTCGCGCGTCTGCGGACGGGGCTACGAAGGGCGGGTGGCTTTGCTGGCGCTGTGACGCGCGCGGGTGGGGGGGCTTGGAGTTCCTGGGTGAAGCTCTCATCGAGGAGCAAAAGGGCGCGGCCTATCTGGGTGAGCCTGATGGTTTCGTGCCCTTCAACGGCAACCATGACGCGCTCTCGCTAGAGCCCTACCGTCGGTACCTGCGCGGGCGCGGGGTGTTCGAGTTCGCTGAGGCGATTGGTGCGGGTGCGTGTCTCACGGGAAGGTTCGAAGGGCGCGTTGTGGTGCCTCACATCGTGGCAAAGCGGTGGCAGGGCTTCTCCGCGCGAACTGTGGTTGGACACCATGAGCCGAAGTACCTCTACCCCGCGGGCATGGAGCGGCGCACGATGCTGTGGGGACTGGAGTGGGCTCCACACGACGCCGAGCCGCTGTGGATCGTAGAAGGCGTGTTCGACGCATTGCCGTTGTTCCCCTACGGAATCGCCACGTTCGGCAAGACCATCGCGCCTGAGCAGTTGGCTGCTATCGCGGAGCTGGATCGCGACGTAGTGATCGCGCTGGATGGGGATGCGTGGATGGAGTGCCGCGCACTGGCATACCGAGTCGCTATGCGACGTGGGTTCGAATCAGCCAAGAACGAAACACGGTGGGCGCATCTACCACCCACGACAGATCCCGGGCAGCTCGGCTGGGACGTGAAGAAATACATCCAACACGGAGCAACGGAAGGGGCGGAGGAACGGCGATGATCACGAAGCTGTACAGGTTTGAAGCCGAGGCGCTCATCGGGGGCAAGACGCGGCAGGTCGCGTGGGGTGGAGATACGCTTGCGATCCGCAATGTGGACTCGCTGGAGCAGGCTATCGAGATGCTCAAGGTGCTCGGTGGCCACAGTCAGGCGGGGCTGCTGACGCTCGCGGAGCGCGAGCTGGATGCGTTCGCTTCGCTTGGGGGCGAGAGCGCGCCAGTCGAGGTCGCGGCGAAGCGAGAGGTGACTGAGGCCAAGAAGGAGTTCGAAGCCTCCAAGGCAGAGATCCCCGCTGCGGCGCCTCCCATCACGAAGCCCCAGCACCCCGCGCTTGGGGTGGATGCGAAGGCAGCTGTCGAGGCAGTTGCGTCCGAGGCGCTCAACATGGACGGGTTCTCGGGCATGACCAAGCTCGCGGAGGTGGTCGCGGAGCTGCGCAAGCGTGGCTTCAACGATTACGCGACGATTCTTGGCGCGTGCAAGAAGATGGCGTCCGTGGGCGACGTCGCACCGCCGCTCGATCAGCTCGCCAAGACGGGCAACATGGGGGAGCGGCTCAAGGTTCACTGCGCCGGGAAGGGCGTACCGGGGGTGCCAGCGTGAGGATTCGAGTAAAGCACAAGCACATCAGGAATGGTGAGCGAGATGACTGCAGCCGCTGTCCGGTCGCTCTTGCGCTGTTGGAGCAAGTTTGCTACGCGGATGTGGGCGTGCATGTTTATACGTCAGATGCCTACATTCGACGAGCTGGCCTGTTTGCCCTTTGGGCGAAGTTGCCGCGGTCCGCCGTGCGATTCATTCGACGGTTTGATCAGGGCAAGAAAACCAAGCCCTTCAATTTCGAGCTGAAGGAAGTCAACCTCTGATCCAAACGCGCCTCTTCGTGGGGCGCTCGCGGTCTCTCCCGCTGATCCAGCCGTGGATGCTGGGTGCGTCGAAGGCAGCGCCCGACCAACGTCAACCTCTATGTCAGCGTTGCGAGCTTGGTGCTCGCGCGCAGACGGTCTGTATGCCTGCCTCCGGCGAGCCCGGCGGCTTGCTCGTGGTGGGGGGCTCGCCTGGCGTAGGCGACGATCAGGCTGGCGAGCCCTTCTCAGCAGCGACGGGTCGCAGCTTGCGGCGCGCGATCGAGCAGTACTGGAGCGGGCCTGTTCGCTACGCGTACGGTGTGTCGTGTCGCGGCGGCGCACGCATTCCCGAGACCTCGTTCGAAGCCTGCGCACCGTTCTTGGCTGGGGAGATCGACGCAGGGAGCTATCAGCGGCTGCTCGTGGTCGGCACGGACGCAGCGCGCGCGGTGTTCGGTGCGCGCTTGAGCCCGTCGTTCGTGGTTCGCCGCGCGTGGGCGTACGTGCGTGGCGTGCCTGCGTTTCTCATCCACACCCCCCTGGAGGCGCAGCGCAACAGGTTTGTCAGAAACTGGCTTACTGAGGACCTGCGCTGGGCTCTGGTGGGGCCCATACCAGCCAAGCCGTCGGGCTCTGTTAGGGTACTGTGGGAGCCCGCAGAGGCCGTGGCTTACCTCACCCAGTTGCAGCCGCATATACCGGTGTCCATTGACATCGAGAACGTGGGTGACGCGTTCAAGAAGCGGTGGGAGATCCTTTGTATCGGCATGTCGACCGCCGCTGACGCCGCGAACGTCCTACCGGGTGAGGTGCTGAAGCATCCCGCAGTGCGCCGCGCGTTTGCGGACTTTCTGGCCAGCCCTGCCATTCTCAAGGGCGGGCAGTTCATCAAGTACGATATCAACGGTCTTCACCGGGAGTTCGGCGTCGAGTTGCGTGGCCTCGCTTGGGACAGCGGCATCCAGCGCAAGCTGATTGAGAGCGACAACCCTGCAAAGTTGGGTGTGCTCGCGTGGCTCGTCGGGTATGGTGGTTATAAGCAGCTCACCGAGGCTCAGATGGGCGACGGCGACGACCAGGACAAGTCCGAGGCGTACGCGAAGCTCGATCCTGATCAATTGCACGCGTACAACGGGCGCGACGCAGTTGTCGCTTGGCTCATCAACCAGCACAACATGCGCGGCAAGCGGTTCGAGCCATACCAGAAGGTGTGGGCGCGTCTCGTCAAACCAGCGATCATGGCGCTCGCACAGGTGGAGCGATGGGGCGCGCGGCTAGACGAGGCGCGGGTGCGTGACTACG
>JACXTT010014215.1_pt1 | contig 10436 bp, 8 predicted proteins | sample 9270951 | NCBI WGS metagenome assembly JACXTT01 (sample SAMN15532306, study PRJNA645909) | rock metagenome | isolation source: weathered quartz diorite | place: Puerto Rico | collected 2017-06-21
CGAGGCCACTCCGACGATGATCGATCTTTCCGCGCCGCAGAACGCATACATGATCATCAATCATGGGGCGTTCATGACGAATCTCCCCGATGCGGTGCTCACCATCTCGGCCAACGACGTCGACTCGGGCGTGGCCGGGTACTTTATCTCCGAGGTGCCGAGCGCCCCGACTGCCACCACGCCGGGCTGGATTGAAGTCGAACCGGTAGGTAAGTTCGGCGCGACCGTTCCCTATACGCTTTCTCCCGGAGACGGCAAGAAGACGGTCTATGTCTGGTTTAAGGACGGGGGCGGGAACATTTCGGCGCCGGCGACGAACTCCATCTTGCTCAACACGTCGGGTTACGTGTGTGTCAACGTCTGGGGAAAAGCCGGCAGCGGGGCGCACCTGCTCCACGGGGGGGAATTCGGAACACCCTCATTCGGCCTGGCCTGTGATGCGAACGGGAACATCTATGTTGTCGATACGGGCAACTGCCGGATTCAGAAATTCGACAATGCGGGCAATTTTGTCCATCTATGGGGTATGTTCGGTACCGCGCCTGCGAACTTCCAGAACCCCACGGGCATTGCCGTGGACGACAAAGGGGTGGCGTACGTGTGCGACACCGGTAACCACCGGGTCCAGCGGTTCGATGCCCAGATGGGAAGCTATCTCACTAAATGGGGACGGCAGGGTGGCGGCGAGGGGCAGTTCAACGCCCCATGGGGGGTGGCCGTCGACAACACGCGCGGCTACATCTACATCGTGGACAGCGCGAATTTCCGGATCCAGAAGTTCGACCGGAGCGGCGAATTCATCATGGCCTGGGGCAGCTTCGGAAACGCGGACGGCCAGTTCTACTTCGCGCGCGGCATTGCGGTGGACGAGAATGATGGGACGGTGTACGTCGTGGACATGGGAAACCATCGCATCCAGAAGTTTGACACCAGCACGAACTTTCTCCCCCAGCTCCTCGGCAAGTGGGGGACCAAAGGCCAGGAACCCGGGCAGTTCTGGAATCCATGGGGGGTCACCGTCGATCGGGACGGGTTCGTCTACGTCACGGATACGGGTAATCACCGCATTCAGAAATTCGACCGGGACGGGAACTTCGAGACGCAGTGGGGCGGGTTCGGCGGGGCCCGCGGCCAGCTGAACTTTCCCTACGGGATCGCCGTGGACCGCCGGGGCTCCATTTTCGTACTCGACAGTTCCAACTTCAGGGTCCAGCAGTTCATGACGTCGGACGAAGGGGAGCTCCAGTTGCGCGAGCAGGCCGAGGTGTCGGAGTCCGAATCTTCGGCCTTGGAGGAAAAGAAGACCATCCAACAGGACGCGCCCGGAACGCATCTCTGGTCCATGCCGAAACAATAAAGGATCCATGCTGCCGCCTTCCTTGCCGCTGGGACTGACCTTCGACGACGTGGCGTTGGTTCCGGCGAAATCCTCGGTCTTGCCGGCCGAGACCGACACCCGCACTCACCTGACGCGCCGGATCACGATCAATATCCCCATCGTCAGCGCCGCCATGGATACGGTGACGGAATCCCGGCTGGCCATCGCGATCGCCCGGGAGGGCGGATTGGGGATCGTCCATCGGGTGCTCTCGCCGGTGGATCAGGCGGCGGAGGTGGATCAGGTCAAAAAATCCGAAAGCGGCATGATCCTGAATCCAGTGACGATCTCCCCCGACAACACGATCAGGGACGCCCACAAGATCATGGCCCAATACCGGATCTCGGGCATTCCGGTGACAAAGAACGGGAAACTCGTCGGCATCGTCACGAATCGGGATCTGCGCTTCGAGGCGCGCATGGACCTGAAGATTTCCCAGGTGATGACGCGCGAAAACCTGGTGACGGCGCCGGAGGGGACGACGCTCGACAAGGCGCGGGAAATCCTGCACCAGCATCGGATTGAAAAATTGCTCGTGGTGAACAATCGGTTTGAGCTCAAGGGCCTGATCACGATCAAGGACATTGCGAAACGGATTCAATATCCCGATGCCTGCAAGGATGAACATGGCCGCCTGCGCGTGGGCGCAGCCGTGGGGGTGGGCGGCGATGCGGAAGAGCGCGTGGCCGAACTGGCCAAGGCCCAGGTTGATGTCGTGGTCGTGGACACGGCCCATGGGCACAGCGCAGGCGTGCTCGAAACGGTTCGCTTGCTGAAGCGGCGGTTTCCTGAGATGGAGATTGTGGCCGGTAATGTGGCGACCAAGGAAGCGGTCCGCGACCTCATCGCGGCCGGCGCCGACGCCATCAAGGTGGGGGTCGGTCCCGGTTCCATCTGCACGACGCGGATCGTCGCGGGCGCCGGAGTACCGCAATTGACGGCCGTGGCGGAATGCGCGGCCGCCGCCGCCCGCGCCAAGGTGCCGATCATTGCGGACGGTGGGATCAAGTACTCCGGCGACTTGAGCAAGGCAATTGCCGCCGGCGCGTCTGCGGTCATGATCGGTGGATTGTTTGCCGGGACCGAAGAAAGCCCCGGGGAGATGGTCCTGTTTCAGGGCCGGACCTACAAGGTCTACCGGGGCATGGGATCGCTCGGGGCCATGGAGCGCGGGGGCCGGGACCGGTATGCGCAGAAGGATCGCCCGGTGCAAAAACTGGTGCCGGAAGGCATTGAGGGACGCGTGCCCTATCGGGGCACGATGTCCGGCGTGGTGTACCAGCTGGTCGGCGGGCTCCGCTCAGGGATGGGGTACTGCGGCTGCCGCACGATTGCCGAGATGCAGAAAAAGGCCCGGTTCATTCAAGTGACTCAAGCGGGGTTACGCGAGAGCCACGTTCACGATGTCATTATCACCAAAGAAGCCCCCAATTATCGGACAGAAGTTGAGCTTTAGTGCCGTCCCAAATGCGATGGGCACCCCTCATCAGAGAATCCTGGTTCTTGATTTCGGCTCGCAATATACCCAGCTGATCGCCCGCCGCATCCGCGAGTCCCACGTCTACTCGGAAATCCTGCCCTATAACGTTCCGCTGGCGCGCATCCTGGAACACCGCCCGGCCGGTCTCGTTCTGTCCGGCGGCCCCTCCAGCGTTTACGATCGGAAAGCGCCGTCCGTTCCGAAACCGCTCTTGGAAGCGGGAATCCCGATTCTGGGTATCTGCTACGGCATGCAATTGGTGACCCATCTGCTGGGTGGCAACGTGGCGCGGGCGGCCCATCGTGAATATGGTCCGGCCACGCTCCAGATCGACGATCGTACGGATCTGTTCAAGGGATTTGAAGGTGCGCAAGGCAATCCGACGGCCTGGATGTCGCATGGGGACCGCATCGAGCGGATGCCGCCGGGCTTCAGCGCCATCGCCCGGACCGCGAATTCGCCGGTGGCGGCCATGAAAGCGACGGATCGCGACAAGCGGATCTATTGCCTCCAGTTTCATCCGGAAGTGGCGCATACCGAAGGCGGGACGGCCCTCCTGAGAAATTTTGTCCATGACATCTGCGGGGTGAAGCCGGATTGGACCATGCGTTCTTTCAAGACGGAGACCATCGCGGCGATCAGGGATCAGGTGGGAACCGGCAAGGTCCTCTGCGCGCTCAGCGGCGGCGTGGATTCCTCGGTGGCGGCCGTGCTGGCCCATGAAGCGGTCGGTGACCGGCTCACGTGTCTCTTTGTGGATCATGGTCTTCTCCGAGAAGGCGAGGCGCGTCTGGTGTGCGAGACCTTTTCCAAGCACTTCAAGATGAAGTTGAAGTTAATTCATGCATCAGACCGATTTATTGCTGCTCTGAAAGGTGTCAATGATCCAGAGAGGAAACGCAAAATCATCGGACGGGCCTTCATCAGAGAATTTGAAGGGTTCACGCAGGGGGCGGGAAAAGCTGCGTGGCTTGTTCAGGGCACTCTGTATCCCGACGTCATTGAGAGCGTAAGCTTCAAAGGACCCTCGGCGACGATCAAGACGCACCATAATGTCGGCGGGCTCCCGTCGCGGATGCGGTTTCGCCTGATCGAGCCATTGCGGGAGCTGTTTAAGGACGAAGTCCGGGAATTGGGAAGGGAACTGGGACTGCCCGAAGAAATCGTAGGACGCCAGCCCTTTCCTGGCCCCGGCCTGGCGATCCGCATCTTGGGGTCGGTCACGAAAGAGCGGCTCGGGATCGTGCGTCGGGCCGACGCCATTGTCGAACAGGAAATCCGCAAAGCGGGTTACTATGACAAGGTCTGGCAGGCCTTTGCCCTGCTGTTGCCGGTCAGGACCGTGGGAGTCATGGGGGATCAGCGGACCTATGACAAGGTCGTGGCCGTCCGGGCGGTGACCAGCGTGGACGGCATGACCGCCGATTGGGCGCGGCTGCCGACCCCAGTGCTGGGAACGATCTCGACGCGGATCATCAATGAGGTCAAAGGAGTGAATCGGGTGGTGTTCGACATCAGTTCGAAGCCCCCGAGCACTATCGAGTGGGAATGAGCGCCGTTCGCTTGCAGAAGGTGATCGCGGACGCGGGTGTGGCCTCCCGCCGCAAGGCGGAGGAATTGATCCGCCAGGGCCGTGTCACGGTCAACGGCGAAGTGGCGACGGAGATGGGACTCAAGGTGGATCCGACCCGCGACCATGTGAAAGTAGATGGTCGCCATCTCAAGCCGCCTGCGCCCAAGGCCTATGCGATGCTCAACAAGCCCAAAGGCGTGTTGACCACTTTCGACGGGCCCGGTACGGACGATCGTCCGACGGTCCAGGCCTTGCTCAGGGGAATCAAGCAGCGGGTGTTTCCGGTCGGCCGTCTGGATTACGATACCGAAGGGTTGCTGGTGCTCACCAACGACGGGGAGCTGGCGCAGCGGCTGCTGCATCCCCGGTACCATGTTCCGAAAACGTATCTGGTCAAAGTCAAAGGGGTCTTGGACGAGGTGCAGATCCGGAAACTGGAAAGGGGTGTCCGGCTCAGCGACGGGATGACGGGCCGGGCTCACGCAAAAAAAATCCGGAAGACCGACGAAAACTCCTGGATTGAGCTGACCATCTTCGAGGGCCGCACGCATCAAGTGAAACGGATGCTCGAAGCCGTTGCGCACCCGGTGCTGAAGCTCAAGCGGATCCGGTTCGGTCCGCTGACGCTGGGAACGCTTCCCGTCGGCGAGTATCGATTTTTGACGGATCCGGAAATCCATCGGCTCAAGGAGGCCGCCGCGGGCAAGGAGAAGTTGGCGTCATGAGACCGCGCACGCATACTTGCGGGCAGCTCCGCGCCGCCGAAGTCGGCCGGTCGGTGCGTTTGATGGGGTGGGTGCAGCGGCGGCGCGACCACGGAAGCCTGCTCTTCATCGATTTGCGGGACCGAACCGGGTTGACGCAGGTGGTGTTCAACGCGGAGCGGAGCGCCGGTGTTCACCAGGCGGCTCACGCGCTCCGGCCCGAGTGTGTCGTGGCGGTCGAGGGCAAGGTGTCCGCTCGCCCGGAAGAGTCCAGGAATCCCGAATTGCCGACGGGGGAAATCGAAGTGCTCGTCGATGCGGTCGAGATCCTCAATGACGCCAAGACGCCGCCCTTCCAGGTTGAGGACGAAGCCGACGTGACGGAGGCGCTGCGTCTGAAATACCGCTATCTCGACCTGCGGCGGCCCCACATGCAGCACCTGCTCGGGATGCGCCACGCCGTGATGCAGCGCGTGCGGTCGTTTCTCAATGCCGAGGGATTCCTGGAAGTCGAAACGCCGATGCTTACGAAAAGCACGCCGGAAGGGGCCCGGGACTATCTGGTGCCCAGCCGCATCAATCCCGGAACCTTTTATGCCTTGCCGCAATCCCCCCAGCTCTTCAAGCAGATCCTCATGGTCGCCGGAGTAGACCGCTACTACCAGATCGCGCGCTGCTTCCGGGACGAGGACCTGCGCAACGATCGGCAGCCGGAGTTCACGCAGATCGACGTGGAGATGTCGTTCGTTGATCGCGAACAGGTCATGGCTTTGATGGAGCGGATGATCGCCGAGGTTTTTCGTGAGACGGCCGGGATCGACCTCGCCGCGCCGTTTCCACGGATGACTTATGCGGAGGCGATGGGCCGCTATGGATCGGACAAGCCGGACCTGCGGTTCGGCATGCCGCTCCATGACGTGAGCGACTTTGCCTCCCACAGCGAGTTCAAAGTCTTCAAGGACGCCGTCGCCAAGGGCGGCATCGTCAAGGCCCTGATCGTCAAAGGTGGAGCGTCGACGGCCCGCAGTCGGATTGATGCGCTCGGCGAAACCGCCAAGAGCTTCGGGGCCAAGGGCCTGGCGTGGGTGAAAATCGTCGGCAAGGGCCAGCTGGAATCCGTCATCGCGAAATTTCTGGATGCGCGGCGCCTTCTGTCGGCGCTGCCCGATCTCGCCGTCGGCGACTTGGTGCTCTTCGGCGCCGACAAACCCAGTGTGGTGCATGACGTGTTGGGTCGCCTACGCCTGCAGCTCGGCGAGGAGTTGAACCTGATCGACCGGAACGCCTGGCGGCCGCTCTGGGTCATCGAATTTCCGGTGCTGGATTACGATCCGGGGGAGAAGCGATACGTCTTCATGCACAACCCCTTTGCGGCGCCGCTGGACGAAGATGTCCGGTTACTGGATTCGGATCCTCTCAAGGCGAGAGCCAAGGCCTATGACATGGTCTTGAACGGGAATGAAATCGGCGGCGGCAGCATTCGGAACCATCGCCGCGACGTCCAGCTGAAGATCCTCGACCTGCTGGGCATCAATAAGGAGCAGGCGCAGGCGAAGTTCGGGTTTCTCCTGGAAGCCCTTGAGTACGGGTCGCCGCCGCACGGCGGCATCGCCTTCGGCCTGGACCGCCTGATCATGCTGCTCGGCGGGACCGACTCGATCCGCGACGTCATCGCCTTCCCGAAGACCCAGAAGGCCCAGTGCCCCATGACCGACGCACCGTCCGCCGTGGATCCCTCCCAGCTCAAAGAACTCCACATCAAGCTGGACAAGCTCGACTAACGCAGGTCAGTTCAGGCTGAAGCCGAGGCGCTGCTCGGAGGGTGGGGCGCCGTCGTCGATTTTGCCGAAGCGGTCTTCGTACTGCGACAGATTGTCGCCCAAGACCGAGATGATCCGGCGCATGTGGGTGGGGCTCACGACCAGGCGGGCGGTGACCTTGGAGGAGGGCGGGAAATTCGTCATGCAATCCATGATGAATTCATCTCGCGTGTGCATGACGGACATGGCGTTGGAATAGGCGCCACCGAGCAGTCCCTCCCCAACCTGGAGTTTGGCGTAGAGCTCGCTCACCTGTCCGGCCTTCGCTCGGGTATGCTCAGGCTCGACCGTAATGGCGCCATACGCTTTTTCATACCGTCCGATATTCTCCAGTAGCGCCTTGAGCATCCGTTTCAGATAAGCCGGGGTCACGATGACGCGTCCCACGATCCGCGGCGGAGAGGCGAACCCGGCGATGAAGTCGAGGAGGAATTCGTCCCTGGTGTGAATGACCACGAGTCCGGTCGCATACGCGCCTTGGCTGGTGTTCGGGTCGATGTGGGGCGAGAGCGGGTCAGTCGGGTCGGTCATGGGCGGCGGTTTCAGAGGCGGTCCACGATGGTCACGATCGTATGGAGCCCGCTGGCTCCGGCGGGGCTCGGACGCACGATCTCCGAGGTCTGGATGCGCCCTTTGGCGTCGATGGCACGGACGGCGACCTGGTAGGTACCGGCTTTGGGAGGGGCCCAATTGTAGTACCAGACCACCCAGGTATAGGGTGAGAGCGGCAATTCAAAAGGCGCCTGGTCCCACGTCTTGCCGGCGTCGAAACTGATCTCGACTTTCTTAATCGTCTCAGGCCCGCCGTACGCGATCCCCTTGAATAGGTGTTCTTTCCCCTGCAGCATCTGATAATGGCCGGGACTGTCGATACGGGAGGTGAGTTTGATGGTGCCGTCGTCCGTCCAGCCCTTCCGTTGCCAGTACCCCTTGTAGTCGCCGTCATACACCTCGATCTCGACGATCCACTTGACGTTTTTGATGCCGTAGATCCCCGGCACCACGGCGCGCAGCGGGTAGCCATGGGCTTTGGGGAGCTGGACGCCGTTCATCATATAGGCCAGCAGCACGTCGCCGCGCATGGCGCGTTCAAAGGTGATGCTGTCGTCATAACCGTCGGCGGCGCGGAACACGACGTCACGCGCAGTGTCCGTATCGGCCCCCACTTCGATCAGCAAATCCTTGAGCGAGACGCCGCGCCACAGGGCGGTCCCCATGCTATCGCCGCCGGGCAGGTTGTCAATGCACTCGAGCGTCACCGCGCGGTCGAGCGCCGGCCGTTTGAGGATGTCGCCGTACCGCAGTACCCGCGGTTTCTTGACGGCGCCGGTGACGGCGAGTTGCCACTGGTCGGCTTTGATGTCGCGGGAGAGGCTGAAGGGGGAATCCGAATAGTTCACGACATAGAATTTCTCATTGGGGGTGAAGTAGGACGTCTCGCGGGGCGGAACCGCGAACATCCGGCCGAAGAGCGCGGCGGCTTCCGCCTTCTGCCCCGCCAGCCCCAGGGCCAGCCCCGCGGAGGCCAGCTTCAAGACATCGCGACGGTTCCAGGGAACGTGCATGACGGTATTATCCTACTTGTCCAGCGGCCCGTGCAATCTGGCCGGTCAACTGCGCCAGCGGAGCGTAACCGGCCCTTTCAGCGGATGGTCGAAGGCGCTGCCGTTCCGACGGGCCGTCATGAGCGCCGACTTCAGCTTGTAATACCATTTGGCCGGCGTGTCGGCGTCGTCGATCAGCATGAGGGCGGGCTTATAGCGGAGACCCAGGGCCTGCTGTTCCATGATCTGCTTGTCCTGGTTCAAAAAGTGTCGCGCAATGAGGCGAAAGAGAGTCGTTGACAACGGGACCCACCGAAACAGGTTCCACGCCGCGCAAAAATCGATGCGGCATTCGCTATCCGTGATAGGGGTCACGGTGGCGCGGGACGAGAACCAGTACGACCCGCATCTGATGATCTCGTAGCGAAGGTTGGGTAGCATGAACTCGATGGTGGTGGAAACGTCCTTACCGTAGAGGCCCAGCACTTTGTAGATCGCGCTGTTGCGGGAGGGCGTGTGGGCCTTCATCCGGAAGCCGTATGGGATCGGCTCGAAGTCTTTGGCCTTTTCATGGATGCTGTCCCGGCTACGCCAGAACCAGCTTTGGTGGACAAACGGCCCGTGGGCCGGGTCCATCAACCCCACGATGCCGTCGTCCAGCGTGCATTTCAGCATGGTGGAGATATGAAGAAACCGGTAGTGGTCGGAATAGCGGGGCAGGGTCGGGACCTCGGGCACCGCGGAATTCTTTGCGTTTCCGTCTGGCACATAGACCCAGAGTTGGCCGTCTTGTTCCCGGCAAGGATAGGTGGTCACGCCGATCTTCTCAGGCTGCAACGCAGCTCCTTCGGTCAATGCGGGAATGTGCCGGCAGCGCCCGCTCATGTCGAACTGCCATCCATGGTAACAACACTCCAGATGGTCGCCGTCGAAGTGTCCGAATGAGAGCGGCATGCCCCGATGCGGGCAGATATCACGAAGAGCAAACGGTTGCCCGTGTCGGTTGCGGCAAAGCACCAACGGCAATCCCAGCAGCATCTGGGCCTGCATTTGGCCGGGCCGGACCTGGGAAGCGGCGATGGCGGGATACCAGAAATCCAACAGGGGAGGGCTTGGGGACGGCCGTGATCCCCCTTCGAGCGAAGAGTCCATGTCTCACGATAACGATATTGGTTTGAAGGGTCAAGAAACGAGTGCTGAATATGCGCGGAACAGCTTGACGCTCCTTTCCAGTCTATGCTATAAGATGACCGACAGTTTTCCGAGCCAGAATCTTCCTGCGGGTGCCCGTCAGGGGAAGTAGGGCACTTGACAGGAAGATTTTGTTTCTGTAGCATGGCACGTTTGTCGGGAAACCTTTGTTCTTTGACAACTGAATAGGGTGTATTGAAGTGGCGGCCCTTGAGTTGAGTTTCAAAAGTGCTTAATTTTCGAGAGTTTGATCCTGGCTCAGAACGAACGCTGGCGGCGCGCCTAACACATGCAAGTCGAACGAGAAGCCGTAGCAATACGGTTGTAAAGTGGCAAACGGGTGAGCAATACATGGGTAACCTACCCTCAGGTGGGGAATAACTCCCCGAAAGGGGAGCTAATGCCGACGATACCCACCGGTCTCATAAGAGGCTGTTGGAAAGCCGAACCGAGGGTTCGGCGCCTAAGGATGGGCTCATGTCCTATCAGCTTGTTGGCGGGGTAATGGCCCACCAAGGCTGCGACGGGTAGCTGGTCTGAGAGGACGACCAGCCACACTGGCACTGCGACACGGGCCAGACTCCTACGGGAGGCAGCAGTGAGGAATATTGCGCAATGGACGACAGTCTGACGCAGCGACGCCGCGTGGGGGATGAAGGCCTTCGGGTTGTAAACCCCTTTCAGGAGGGAAGATGGGACGGGCAACCGTTCGGACGGTACCTCCAGAAGCAGCCACGGCTAACTCT
>JACXTT010014216.1_pt1 | contig 10435 bp, 10 predicted proteins | sample 9270951 | NCBI WGS metagenome assembly JACXTT01 (sample SAMN15532306, study PRJNA645909) | rock metagenome | isolation source: weathered quartz diorite | place: Puerto Rico | collected 2017-06-21
CGAGCGCCGCCGCTTGCGGCGGCGCGCTCGAGCCGGCGTAGGCTTCGCGGCCGCGCGCTTCCTGCGGTTGCCATTGAGTGACGGACCCGACGCCACCCCGGCGTCCCGCGCCACGATCGGCGGCCGCTCGCGCAGCCGCTTCTCCGTGCCCTTGGGGTCGCGGATATAGGCCTCGGTGAGGACGCGCGCCTCGTCGTCGGGAATCTGAACCGGGGGCGACTTCTTGAAGTAGGCCGACGGCGCCATCAGCGCTCCCTTGAGGCCGTGGTCGAGCCCTAGCTTCGCGCACCGCACCGCGTCGATGACCACGCCCGCGGAGTTCGGCGAATCCCACACCTCGAGCTTCAGCTCCATGTTGAGGGGCACGTCGCCGAACGTCGTCCCTTCCATTCGAATGTGGCACCACTTGCGATCTTTGAGCCACGGAATGTAGTCGCTCGGCCCGACGTGGACGTCGTCCTCGGGCAGCCCGTAGGGGATGATGCTCGTCACCGCCGAGGTCTTGGAGATCTTCTTGGATTCGAGCCGCTCCCGCTCCAGCATGTTCAAGAAGTCCGTGTTGCCGCCGAAGTTGATCTGGTAGGTGCGGTCGATCCGAACCGCGCGCTCGACGAACAGGCGCGATAGCACGCGATGGGTGATCGTGGCGCCGACCTGCGACTTGATGTCGTCGCCGATCACCGGCAAGCCTTTCTTCTCGAAGCGCTGCTGCCAGTACTTCTCGCGGGCGATGAACACGGGGATGCAGTTCACGAACGCGCAGCCCGCCTCGAGCACCTGCTCGACGTACCATTTCGTCGCCTCTTCCGACCCCACGGGAAGGTAGTTCACCACGACGTCGGTTCCCGTGTCCTTGAGCAGCTTGACGATGTCGACGGTCGAACCCGGGGCCTTCTGAATGATCTTCGACAGGTACTTGCCGAGGCCGTCGTGGGTCATGCCGCGCTGCACCGTCACGCCGAGACGCGGCACCTTGGCGAACACGAACGTATTGTTCGGCCACGTCGCGATCGCCTCGGAGACGTCCTTGCCGACCTTGTTCTTGTCGATATCGATGGCCGCGACGATTTCGACGTCGCGAATGTGGTAACCGCCGAGGTTGACGTGCATCAGCCCCGGCACGCGATCGGTATCGGCAGCGCCGCGGTAATAGTGGAGGCCCTGCACGAACGACGAGGCGCAGTTCCCCACGCCGATGATTGCGACTCGAACCTTGCTCATGAACGGCCAACCTCCTGCGCGAGGGGCGCTCTATTCCGGCTCGGCGCCCGACGCGCGGGCGCGGCTGATCCTGTAGACGTGACGGACGCGCTGGCCGGCGGTCACGAACGACAGCACGGCGAGCACCAGCAGCGCACCGGGCATGCACGGCCCGACGCCGAACAGCCCGGCCACGATGAGCAGCACCATCCGCTCGGGCCGCTCGAACCATCCGACCTTGCACTCGAGCCCCAGTCCCTCGGCTCGGGCGCGGGTGTAGGAAACCAGAAACGACCCCAGCAGCGCCACCATGGCCACGATCGCCACCAGGGCCCAGGTGCGCGGCTCCAGGCCGTGCGACAGCTCCTCGAGCACCCGCCGGGGATCGAGCGACAGATCCACCAGATTCGCCACGTAGAAGCCGGCGATGCCGATCAGCACGAAGCCCTCGGCCACTCGATCCAGCGTCGAGTCGAGGAACGCGCCGAATCTCGACACCGAGCCCGTCTCGCGCGCGATCTCGCCGTCGAGGATGTCGCAGAGCCCGCTGGCGAGCAGCAGCCCTGCGCCGATCCGGAATCCGCCTTCGAAGAACGCCAGCGCCGCGAACACGCTGAGCAGGAGACCGATCCCGGAGACGAAGTTCGCGCTCACGCCCCCGGAGGCGAGCGCGCGCACGACGGGTCGCACGAGGCCGTGCGCCAGGTCGCGCGCGCGGTCCTTGAGCCGCGCCGCGCCGGAGCGCTCCGAGCCGCCGTCCACGGCCGCCCCCGGTGTCCGCGTCATCGTTGACGACCCTTCGTGCGGCCGCAGCCGCTCAAGACCAGCACCATCTCCCCACGCCGGCGTTCCGGCGTGAGCGCGGCCCGCACCTCGGCAGGCGTGCCGCGCACGACGTCTTCGTGTAGCTTCGTGAGCTCGCGGGCGAGCGCCATCGGGCGCGCGCCCCACACCGCCTCGAGATCCTCGAGGCAGGCCTCGATGCGATGCGGCGATTCGAAGGCCACGATCGTCTCGGGGCGTTCGGCGAGGGCCTCCAACCGGCGCCGCCGCGCCGCGGACTTTACCGGAAGAAACCCGGCGAACGTGAACGCGTCCGTGGGCAGCCCGCTGACCTGAAGCGCCGCGATGACGGCGCTCGGCCCCGGGACGGTCACGACCCGAACGCCGGCGGCCACCGCCGCCCGCACGAGCGGGAATCCGGGATCGCTCAAGCACGGTGAGCCGGCATCGGTGACCAGCGCCACGTTGCGGCCGGCCGCGAGCTCGGCGAGCAGCCGTGGCACGCGCCCGCGCTCGTTGTGCTCGAACAGGCTGACGAGACGTGCCGCGACGCCGTAGCGATCGAGCAGCCGGCGCGTGTGCCGCGTGTCTTCGGCGGCGACGAGGTCGACTTCCGCCAGCACTCGTAGCGCTCGATGCGTGACGTCGTCGAGATTGCCGATGGGTGTGGCCACCAAAAATAAACTCCCCGGTGCTGGGGAGGGATGATCAGCTCTCACGAATGCGTCCTGGTCCCGGCGCATGATCGGCCACGAGACGATGACGCTATCACGGTGGTGGGGGGGCGTCCACGGGCTCGGTCCGGTTGCGGCAGGTCGGTGCTCGGAGCACCAGGGAGGGTGCAGTGCGCGGGGCTCGCGAGCAGGTGAAGGGCAGGATGCCCTTCGCCGTCCGCTCGCGGAGCGTCGGCGGCGCCAGGATGGCGCCGCCCAGCGGCCCCGCGCACTGCACCCTCCCCGGTGCTCCGAGCACCGACCTGCCGCAACCGGACCGACTCGAGGGGCTACCGCGTGACCGCCGTGGAGCGCTCCTCGACGACGGCGCGGAATGCCGCGATCGCGCGATCCAGCGCCGCGTCGTCGACGTCGAGGTGGACGATCGCGCGCAGTCGGCGGGCGCCGAAGTGCATCATCCGAACGCCGCGATCGGCGAGTGTTGCGACGACCGCGGGCGGATCGAGCGCGGGGTGCTCGAGTGTGGCGAACACGATGTTCGTGTCGGGCGCCACGACCGACACGCCGGGCATGGACAGCCCGGCCGCGAGTCGCCGCGCGCGCACGTGGTCCTCCCCAAGCCGCTCCACGTGGTGATCGAGCGCGTGGAGACACGCCGCGGCCAGGATCCCGACCTGGCGCATCGCTCCGCCCCAGCGCTTGCGCACCCGCCGCGCCTGGCGCACGACGTCTCCCGGTCCGACCAGGATCGAACCGATCGGCGCACCGAGGCCCTTGGAGAAGCACATCATCACCGTGTCGGCGGACGCCGCCCATTCGGCGATGGCGATGCCGGTCGCCACGCTGGCATTCCAGAGCCGCGCCCCGTCCAGATGGACCCGCATGCCGCGTGCCCACGCCGCGGCGGTCACGACACGCAACGACTCGAGCGGCACGATCGCGCCGCCCGCGCGATTGTGCGTGTTCTCGACACATAAGAGCGACAGCCGCGCGACGTGGTCGTCCTCGGGGTCTTGCTCGATGGACGTGATCGCCTCGACGCTCACGACGCCCCGCGCGCCGTCGACGGGATGCGAGAGGCAGCCCGAGTTCGCGGCGATGCCGCCCTGCTCGTAGAGAAAGATGTGCGACTCAGAATCGAGCACCACCTCGTCGCCGGGTCGCGTCAGGCAATGCACCGCGAGCTGATTGCCCATCGTGCCGCTCGGCACGTACAGCGCGGCGTCCTTGCCCGCGAGCGCCGCGACCCGCTGCTCGAGCTCCTGCACGGTGGGGTCGTCGCCGAGCACGTCGTCGCCCACCACGGCGTTCGCCATCGCCTGCCGCATCGCGGGGGTGGGTCGGGTGACGGTGTCGCTGCGCAGGTCGACCGGCGGGGTCGTGGGCATGTCCGGATCCTCGCGGGCGGGTCGGCCCGCGTGCGGTGGATACGAAGTCGCGGGCCGACGATAACACGTCCATGACGTCCCGAGGCCGGGCGGCACGTGCGACTTGCCAGGCGACTCGGCATGCGCTGTCATAGCAGGCGAAACTCAGGCGAAACGGAGCTGAAGCGCATGGCCCGCACCGCACTGCGGAGGCGCGCAACGGCGGTGGGTGGAAGTGCATCCAAACGTCGATTTCAGGCCGCTCGCACCGCGATTCCGTTCTTCCTCAGGAGTGACCGTGATTCCCTTCGGGTTCTTCGATCCGACTTGGCTGCTCGTGCTGCCCGCGTTGGTATTCGCGATGTGGGCGCAGTGGAAGGTGCAAAGCACCTATCAGAAGTATTCGCAGATCCGCGCCGCGAACGGCCTGACCGGCCGCCAGATGGCGCAGGCGATCATGGCGCGGAACGGCATCGGTGACGTCGCGATCGAGGAAGTGGGCGGCATGCTGAGCGACCACTACGATCCGCGCACCAAGCGCGTTCGACTGTCGCCGCACAACTACGAGGAATCCTCGCTGGCCGCGATCGCCGTCGGAGCGCACGAGGTCGGGCACGTGCTGCAGCACGCGAGCGGCTACGTGCCGCTGGGGATCCGCGCCGCCATCGCTCCCGTGGCGGGCTTCGGCAGCATGCTCGCCTTCCCGCTGTTCTTCATCGGCTTCCTGTTCCACAACGGTATGGGCTTGATGCTGATGAACCTCGGGCTGCTGTTCTTCGGCGGCGCGGTGGTGTTTCAGCTGATCACTTTGCCGGTGGAATTCGACGCCTCGAGGCGCGCGATGCGGGAGCTGACCACCAGCGGCGCGTTGGCACCGCAGGAGATCGCCGGCGCCAAGGCGGTGCTGGACGCCGCGGCGCTCACCTACGTTGCCGCGGCGGCGGTGGCGGCGCTGCAGCTGGTGCGGCTGCTGTTGCTGCGCAACAGCCGAAACTAGGCTGCCTAGGGGCAAGCGCCCGAACGAGTTCGAGGGGTGGACGTCGAGCGTCCACCCCTCGATGCATGTGAGCGTCCGGACGGGCGTTTGTGCCGCGTGCCGCTCAGCCCTGAGCCACCATGTCCTTCAACTCCTTGGACACCTTGAACACGGGCACTTTGCGCGGCGGCACGGGCACGGCTTCTCCCGTCCGCGGGTTGCGCGCGATGCGAGACTTTCGGTCCTTCACCCGGAAGGTCCCGAAGCCGCGGATCTCGATGTGGTGACCATTTGCGAGCGCGCGGGCCACGGCATTCAGGAATGAGTCGACCGTCTCGGCCACATCCTTCTTGGTGAGGCCGGTTCGCTCGGAAATCTGATCGACGATGTCCGCCTTGGTCATCGAGTCCTCCTCGCGTCGCACGATCTGGGGAGCAAGACGCACCCCCGAAAACCGGCACGCATCGTCGCAGGCTAGGAGCCGGCCTCCAACCTGTCAATCACTTTTTGGACAAGGCGTTGCGCCGTCAGGAATGGCCCGGTTCGCGCGCCTCGCCGGGCTTTCCCGCGCCGGCGTCCTCCCGGGGGCCGCCGAGGCCCTCCGTGGCCTGGCCGAGGGCGCGCCGCCGCGCCCCCTCCACCGGATGACTGCGGATCGCCGCGGTCAGCGCCGCGAGAGTGTTACCGCCGGCCGCCCTCTCGGCGCGCCATTCCCGAGCGAACGTGCCGTCGCGGATCTCCGACAGGACGGCCTCCATGGCCTCACGGCTCGCGGGCCCGATCACGCGCGGGCCGCGAGTCAGGTCGCCGTACCGTGCGGTGCCGCTGATCGCATCGCGGAATCCGGCCGGGCCCCGCACGTTGAGCAGCTCCGCGAGGTAGCGAAGCTGGTGGACGCATTCGAGGTAGGCGATTTCGGGAGAGTATCCGCGGGCCACCAGCGTCTCCCACGCGGCGAGCACCAGCGCGTTCATGCCGCCGCATAGCGCGACCTGCTCGCCGAACAGGTCGACCTCGGTCTCTTCGCGCACGGTCGTCTCGAGCAGCGGACCCAGCCCGAGGGCGGCGGCGTACGCGGCGGCGGACGCCCGCGCGGCCCCCGAAGCATCCTGGTGGACGGCAAGGTAGGCCGGCACCCGCTCACCGCGTTCGCGGGCGCGTGCCATCACCCATCCGGGCGCGGTAGGCGAAACGAGCACTACGTCGCATCCCGGAGGGAACGCGATGCCCTCGTAGAGCAGGTTGAAGCCGTGCGCGAACACCAGCGTGTGGGCGTCGCGAATCGAGGGCGCCAGCGAGTCCCACACCTGCGGCAGCGCCTCGTCCGGCAGCAGCACGGCGGCGACGTCGGCGGCGGCGAGGGCGTCGGCCAACGGATGGACCGCGAAGCCTTGCTCGCGGGCGCGCGCGGCGCCGCTTCCACCGACCCGCGCGCCGACGACCACGTCGTAGCCCGAGGCACGCAGCAGCGCGGCTTGAGACGCGCCCTGATTGCCGAAGCCCAGGATCGCGATTCGGCGGCCGCGGAGCGAATCGCTCACGAAGCGGGATGCCTCCATCGACGACGACGCCGGATCGAACGACCCTCCGTGCCTCGCGCCGTCACTTCGCGGCGATTGCCGCGCTCCAGTCCGTCTTCTCTTGCTGCGCGCCGCCGCCGAAGTGGAACGCCTGGCCCTTCGACCAGTAGAACCAGGTCTCGAACTTCTGGCCGTCGGCTTCCCACGGATAGATGGCGTCCGGAGCGCCCATCTTCGCCTTGAGCTTCGCGCCGTCGGCGCCGGAGGCGTCGGTGGGCTTGTCCGCGGGCTTGCCTTTGTCGAGCGCCAAGTAAGCGTAGAGGAACTGCTTCGAATGCGAGTTGTCGCCCGCCTTGTTGTAGATGGCGCCCAGCTGGCGGTATCCGGACTTGTCCTTCGGGTCGCACGCGATCGCCTTCATCGCGGTGTTGATGGCGTCGGGATACTTCTTGCCGTCGGCGAGCACGCTGCTCAGATTGACGAGCACCTCGCAGTCGTCGGGCTTCACCTTGAGCGCGGCGCGCCATTGTTCCTCGGCCGCCGGCAGATTGCCGCAGCTCTGGAAGCAGATGGCGGCGTTGAACGGCAGCTCGAGCACGGTCGGCTTGAGCGCGCCCGCCTTGGCGTAGGCGTCCGCAGCGAGGCAAAAGGCCGCCTTCTTGGACGCACTGTCGGCGCTGCGCGCCTTGGAGAACGCGGCGTCGCCGAGGCCGGACCAGAGGTCGCCGTTCTTGGCGTCGGTCTTCAGTAGGTCTTGGTAGTAGCCGATCGCCTCGTCGTACTTCTTCTCGTCGATCAGCTGCTCGGCGCGTTGAGCGCGAGCCTGTTTGTAGCCGGCGACGAGGTCGGTGTCGGCGGGAGCGTGGTCGAGGCCCTGCTTGAAGTACTGCTGGGCCGTCAGGTAATCGCCCATGAGCGCGTACACGGTGCCCAAGTTGCGCAGCGCCCGCGGGTCCCCGGGCTTCATGCACAGCGAGTTGTTGAGGCTCACGATCGCGTCGCTGTAGTTCTTCTGGGCGTCGGCTTTCGCCTTCTTGTCCGCATCGGTGTCCGCGGCCTTCGTGTACGGATTCCACAGACCCTGCGCGGTGTTGATGCTGGCGATGCCCTTGTTGAACGCCGCGGCCCAGAACGAATCCCGGTTGTTCGTCACCTGCTCGAGCTTCTTCTTGTCGCCTTTGGCCGTCAGCCCGTCGATCGCGGTGTGGAACGCCCGGCCCGCGGCGCACATGCTGTCGACCTTGGCGTATGCCCAGCCCAGATACCCGATCGCCTCGAAATCCGCGGGGTCCTCGTGAGCGCATTGCTCGAGCTGCTGGACGGCCTTTTGGATCTCGCGGTGGTAGTCGTCGAAGTTCCCTTTCATCTCGTCGCCGAGGGCTTGAGTCAAATACTGGATCCCGCCGGCACAGTGTGGGTTGCGCGCCCACGCCGCGCCCGACCCGAGCATCACCATCGCGGCGGTCGCCACGGCCACCGCATGTCGTCGCAAGTTCACGGGCTCCCCCTCATGTCAGGCGATTGCCGTTCACCGTGAGGCCGTACGTCGTCCCCAGGTACTGCGCCGCCTTACGTGACGCCAGCATGCGGGTCATGAAGATCTCGAAGTACTCCATGACCTGCGAGATGCTGGTGTCGATCGTGAGTTCCAGGATGATCTGCTTCGACGCCTCATCGACGTTCAGGAAGCTCTTCTGCACCGCGTAGTTGACGCGGTCGTGGATGTCGAACTTGATCGTGTCGGGGTTGCGCACGCGCGTCCGGTGCACGTCGCTCTTGTCTCCCAGGATCACCGCCGCCGCCACGGCGCTGACGGGGTCGCCGTCGTTTTCGTGATGGTTGCCGATGGCGCCGATGACCTCGAGGATCTCCTCGTCGGACATGCCCATGTCGGCCAGCAGCTGCATCGCCATCGCAGCGCCGGTCTGAGCATGGTGGTCGCGGTTCACCGCGTTGCCGATGTCGTGCATGTAGCCGGCGATCGCCGCCAACTCGGCCTCGCGTTCCGGATGGCCGAGCCGGTTGAGGATGTTGTACGCAATGTGCGCAACCAAGCCGACGTGCCGCTCGCCGTGCTCGGTGTAGCCGATCTCGGCGAGGCACTCGTCCGCCTTGCGCACGAACACCTTCACGCGCGGGTGGTTGCGGATGAAGTCGGCCGTGACGACAGGGCGATCCGGGGCCCCCTGTGGGGTGACGGCCTGTAGGCCGCTGGACGGCGAGGCGTGTCGGTTGGGCATTCTGCGGGCCTTCTGATGCGGGAACGATGCCAGCGGGAGGTGGACGCGTCGCGAACGACGAGCGGCGACTCTAGGTCGCGATTTGAAGGGGCGTCAAGGACGCGCCCCCCAGCGCGTTCGGGTCACGCGTGTGACAAGTCCGCGACGCCCGCGGCCGTGGGGGCGAAACGCGGGCGCCACGGTGTGGCGATGGCGCCGCGACGGCGCCGGCCCTCGTCGCAACTCGCGCGGGTGACGCGGCGTATTCGACGCCACGTCCCGCCCGGTCGCTGCCGAGTCCGATGTGCGTCATACGGTCCGGCGGGTTCCGCTCCCGCGGAGGGTTCGTGTGCCGAGCCCGCCCCGCAGAGTTCGGGGACGCAGGTTCATGAGGAGGCCCCGCGTATGTCCCGAGTCATCGCCGTCACGGTCGCGCTGACCGCGTTGCTGGCCACCGCGGCCGGAGCGGAACAGTGGTCCAAGTCTTACGCCGTCGGCCGGCAGGCTGCGCTGAAGCTCCACGCCGACGATGCCCGCGTGCACGTTGCCGCGTGGCCCGAGCCGCAGGTTCGGATCGACGTCGAGACCGAGGGCTGGACGATCGGCCACCAGGGCCTGAGGCTCTACGAGTCGCAAACCGGGAACCACGTGGATTTCACGTTGCGCGAGCCCATCTTCCAGCTGCATTTCGGGCTCACCCGCCGCTCGACCCGCATCGAGGTGCACGTCCCCGAGAGCACGATCCTCGACGTCGAGACGGGTGACGGCGACGTGGCGTGCGAAGGTATCCACGGGCCGTCTCGGCTCGACACGGGCGACGGAAGCGTCACGTGCGACGGGCTCACCGGCGAGATCCGGCTGCATTCCGGCGACGGGACGATCGACGCCCGCAATCTCGACGGTGCGGTGTTCGCGCACACCGGCGACGGACGGGTGCGGATCCACGGCCGGTTCGACGGACTCGACGTTTCGAGCAGCGACGGCAGCCTCACCGTCGAGGTCGCGCCCGGATCACACGTGCGGCCCGGCTGGCGGATCCGCACGGGCGACGGACCCGTGGTGATCCGGCTGCCGTCGGACCTCGACGCGACGCTGGACGCGCACACCGGCGACGGCGGGCTCACGGTCGAGCTGCCCGTCAAGATGACCGGGGCGATGCGCGACAACGCGCTGCACGGCACGCTGAACCACGGCGGCCCCGAGCTCGACATACGCACCGGCGACGGCTCGATCGCGATCGAGCCGTACGTCGCCGGGGAGCCAAGCGCTCAGCGCACCCCGGCCGACGACTCCGACACGGGACGGCGACACCGGGTGCGCTCGATCAAGCACACCCGCTGAAGCGGGAGCCGCGGCCGGCGCCGAACGGGCGCCAGCCTCTGTCTGAGCAACCCGGGGGCGCGGGAGGTGCGGCGCGCGGGGCCGCTGGGCGGCGCCATCCTGGCGCCGCCGACGCTCCGCTCGCGGACGGCGAAGGGCATCCTGCCCTTCACCTGCTCGCGAGCCCCGCCCACCGCACCTCCCACGCCCCCGGGTTGCTCAGACAGAGGCTACGCTACAGCAGGTCCACCGGGTCCACGTCGGCCGCGAGGCGTACCTTGCGGCTCCAGGGACCGGTCTCGTGCGCTTCGAGCGCGACGGTCGTGCATTCGTGGAGCGCCGCCGACTTCGTCCCCTTGAGCAGCGCGTGCCACCG
>JACXTT010014217.1_pt1 | contig 10435 bp, 9 predicted proteins | sample 9270951 | NCBI WGS metagenome assembly JACXTT01 (sample SAMN15532306, study PRJNA645909) | rock metagenome | isolation source: weathered quartz diorite | place: Puerto Rico | collected 2017-06-21
ATCAGCTTGCCACCGTCGATGACTGGCAGATGGCGCAGCCTATGTTCCGTCATCAGAGCCATGCATTCTTCGCTGGTGCGGTCGGGGCTCACGTACATGACCGGAGACGTCATCACGTCGCGCACCGGGGTTTCCTTCGATGACCGCGCCATCAGGACGATCTTCCTCGCGTAGTCTCGTTCGGTGAAGATGCCGACCGGATGCTCTGCTTTTGTCATCACCAGCAGCGCACCGATATTCTTTTCGGCCATCAGCTTCAGGGCGTCGAACACCGACGCCTCGGGTGTGATCGAGTGGATCGTCCGATCGGATTTCGACTCAAGTACACCGGCTACAGTCGCCATCGGTCACCTCCCCGCCAGCGCGGCGCGCAAGCCGCTTTGCACGTCTTCGACGCGCCGCCGGACGCGCGCGTCGCCATCTACCACAACGACGACCGGAACGCTGGTCACATTGAAGGCTCGGAACAGGGCGCCGGACTCATCCAAGACGATCGGATATGCGATCTTGTATTTATCCCGGTACTGGACGACCTCCTCGCGCGTCGCCCACAGCCCCGATGCGATCCCCACCCATCGGACACCGGGATCGGCCGCCAGGGTCTCGGTTTGCGTTCGAGCCGAGCTGCACGCCTTCGCCCTGGCCGGCCGGCTTTGTGCCAAATACGACTCGCACCAGGGCGAGAGGAAGACGATCGCGAGGGGGCGATGCTGGACCGCATCGGCCGTCGGCACGCTTTGTCCGTCTATCGCCACAAGTCTGAGGTCCGTCAGGCGACTGCCCAATCGGTAGTGGATCGCCGGCGCCGACGCCGTCGCGGCCACGACCGACTCAGCAGGCGCGCGCCGCGCAGCGATGAGCGCATCCTCGAGGTGCTGATCGACCAGGTGTCCGATATAGTCGATGCGCCCATTGCGGCCGATCACGACATGCTGGGGGGTCACGCGCAGGTTGAATGCGGCTGCGAGACGGCCATCGTCGATCGCGATGGGCATCTTCAAGCCCATTTGACGACGGTACGCGATTACCTCGTCCCTGGACTCGTTGAACCCCGTATCGACTGCGAGCACCACCAGATCGTCGCCGGCGTTCTCGAACGTGTGCTCGAAATGCGGCATCTGCTCGCGACACGGAACGCACCAGGTTGCCCAGAACTTCAGGTAGACGGCTTTCTTTCCATACACGGAGCCAAGATCGATTCGCTCGCCGTCGATCGTTTTGATCACGAGCGCAGGCGCCAGGCGACCGATCAAAGGTGTCCCCGCGGCGGCCGCCCGCTCCTGGCCGGTCGATGCGCTCGTCGCGTTCGCGGCAACCGCAAGGATCAACAACAGAAAACGCCACATCTGTTTTCGCGACCATCCAAGAGGCGATGGGCAAGTCTACGCCCGAGCTGAAGCGCGCCCGATTGCCGGATGGCGTCCGTAGCGTGCCGTCAACCAAGATTGACCAGCGGCGGATTCGGGACGCATCATCGCGCCTCCGATCAGCGGACGCGCTTCGACCGATGAACAACCCAACTCCGCTCAGGGTCAGGTCGCACCTCTGTAGTGCTGCAACCGACCAATCGGCTGCCGAGCTTCTGGCCTCGACCGATGCCAACGACCTGCTATACCAGGTGCAGAGCTCGTTCGACTACGATCCGGCACCGGACCTAGAGAACCTGCTGAAAATCAGTCAACGGTGAGCGGACGACAGATGCGAATGATCAGACGGCTCGGATTGATCGGGGTGGGGCTAGTTGCGGTTTTTGTTTCGCGCGCAGCGCCGGCGCAGGACAACCCGGACCAGCGCTTCGCCGCGCTGATCGCGGATCACTGGGAGTGGCATGCGCGCGACGCGCCTGAACCGGCAACGCTGCTCGGCGACAACCGCTACAACGACCGGCTGACCGATCAGTCGCCCGAGGCGGTCCAGGCTCGCAAAGCCCACTGGGCGGATTTGCTCAAGCAGCTGCGGTCGTTCGATCCGGCCCAGCTGACGCTTCAAAACCGCGTGTCGCTGCAGGTACTGACCACGATCGCGGCCAACCGGACACGGGTCGACGGCTTCTTTGCCGATCTGCCGTTCGGCGCGGCCGAGTTCTCACAGATGGGCTGGTCGCCGGTCACGCAAATGTACGGGCCGCAGTTGCTGCTGCCGCTGCTCGCAAAATCCGCGCCGTTTCGGACGGTCTCGGATTACGACGAGTATCTGAAGCGCCTCGGCGCGATCCCGCGCCTGCTGAGCCAGCAGCAGCAGCAGATGCGGGCGGCAATCGACGCGGGCTGGGTTCAGCCCGCCGAGGCGATCCGGCGCGTTCCCGATCAGCTCGATGCGCAGATCCCAGCCGATGTCGCGCAGTCGCCGCTTTACGTGCCGTTCTCGAAGTTCCCGGAGGATATCGGCGAGGCCGATCGGAAGCGCCTGACCGAGAGCGCGCGCCAGATTCTCGCGGAGCGGGTGATCCCGGCATTCCGCGATCTGAAGCAGTTTTACGAATCGACATATCTGCCAGCCGCGGCCCACCGCAAGGGACCGGGTGCTTCGAAGCTGCCTGGCGGCGCGGACTTTTACCAGGCGCTGATCGCAAACACGACGACGACGACGCTCACTGCGCGCGAGATCCACAACATCGGCCTGCGCGAGGTCGCACGGATCCGGTCGGAGATGGAATCGGCGATGGCGCGCGCCGGATTCAAAGGGACCCGGGCCGAATTCGCGCGCTTCCTGCACGATTCGCCGCAGTTCTATTACGACAAGCCGGAGGACATGCTGGCCGGGTACCGCGACATCGCGAAGCGGGCCGATGCGGAGTTGCCCAAGCTGTTCGCCGAGTTGCCGCGGCTGCCGTATGGCATCCGAGCGATGCCGGCGTACGAAGGTGACAACGCCGATCATTACGTCCCGGGAAGCGGCGACGGCTCTCGCGCAGGGTATTTCGAGGCGAACGTGAACCATCTGCGCACGAGGCCCAAGTACCACATGGAGGACCTGCTGCTGCACGAAGGGGTACCCGGCCATCACCTGCAGATCGCGCGCGCGCAGGAACTGAGGGATCTTCCCGACTTCCGCCGGTTCGCGTTCTTTATCGCTTATGCCGAAGGCTGGGCCCTGTATGCCGAGAGCCTGGGCGATGAGATGGGTTTTTATACCGACCCGTATTCGAAATTCGGCCAGCTTTCGGCGGAAATGATGCGCGCCTGCCGGCTGGTCATCGACACCGGGTTGCACGCGCTCGGCTGGACCCGAGAGCGTGCGATCCTGTACATGATCGACAACGCCGCCATCAACGAGGACTTCGCGACGGCCGAGGTCGATCGCTACATCGTCTGGCCGGCTCAGGCGCTCGGATACAAGATCGGCGAGCTCAGAATCAAAGCGCTGCGCGCCAAGGCCAAGGCGGCGCTGGGCGACCGATTCGATCTACGGCGCTTTCACAACGCATTGATCGACGACGGCGAGTTGCCGCTGGACGTGCTGGAGTCGCGAATCGACGAGTGGATCGCCGCGCGCAAGGCGCAGCAGTGAATTACTTGCCTGTGGTGAATCCGCGCACGTACCAGGCGTTGGCTTTTTCCGGCGGGTTGAAGCGCAGCACGAACGGCCGGCCCAGTGCCTCCTCGCCACTCGGCACCACGCGCACGGGCCGGCTGTCGCGCTTCAGATGCGTACCGACCTCGCATCGAAACTGCGCGGCGATCAACGCGCGGATATTGTCCGGCATTGATTCCATCGGCTCGATGCAGTAGGGGACGACCTGCTCGTCGGTGGCCGGTGCTGCCGGCTTGGATTCCTGCGCGATTGCCGCGCCGGCGAGCATCGCCAGCGCGCCTGCAAGAATCGAGCGCGGCTTCATGAAGGCAGGAAATCCACCGGCCAGGTCACGACCATCTGCGCGACGTCCTTGGCGCCAAAATCGAACTGCTTGATGCGCGCCAGTAGCTTGCGCTCAAGATCCGAATCCTTCAACTCGCTCGACACGATCTTGCAGTCCAGCACCTGGCCGGACGGCGCGATCTTCAGCTCGACGACGACTTTGCCCTGCAGCGTCGGATCTTCGCGCAGCGCGCGGTTGTAGATCGCGTAAATGGCACCCTTGTTGCGCTCGAAGACGAGCTTGATCTCCTCGATCGAGCGCGACGCCTTGCCATCTCCGCCCCGCTGCAAAGTACCGCCGGCGCCTCCTCCAGGTCCACCTCCGCCGCCTCCGCCCGCTACGCCCGCCACGAGCGTCGTGGCGCGTCCCGCGAGCCCGCCGCCGCCCGTGTCGCGGCTGTAGGCGGCCGTATTGATCCCTCCGCTGCCGCCCGTGGCATTGGACGTGATCAGCGAGCGGGTCGGAATGCCGGGGCCGTTGCCCGGCCCGACCCCCGGACCGACGCCGGTTCCGACGCCAGGACCCTGCTTGATGTTGTTCTTCAGCTGCCGCGCCAGAGGCGCCCCATGCATTTCCTGCAGCTCTTCTTTCATCGCGAGCAAGCCTACGCCCGCCGCCTTCTTGCGAGCGGCCTCGAGCACCTCTCCCGGCTGCTTCTCGGGTATCGGCTGGCGCGCCTCGGGGACCGGAATCTTCTCAGGTCGGGGCTTCGCAGTGCTCTGCTTGGGCAGCACCGACTTCGGCTCTGGCAGTGGCACAGGCTTGATCACGGGAGGTGGTGGCAAGGGCTGATGCTCCAGCAGCAACTTGGCCAACCGGGGTGACAGCTCCTCGGGTTGCTCGCGGTCGATCTTCGGCACCGGCAACAGCCTGATCGCTATCCCGAGCAGCAGGCACAGCAGCATCACCTGGCCCAGGATCCGGCGAAAGCGCTTCTCGTCCGCGGATGATCCGGTCCACGGCAGCACCGCGGCGCGGTAAGCGATCTGTGCGGCAGTCATTACGCTTCGTTCTTTCTCAGCACTGCGAACGACACTTCGCTGAAGTTGGCGCGTGCGCACGTGACCATCACCTTGCGAAGCAGCTTGTACGGAATGTGCTTGTCGCCCATGATCGTGACCGCTTTGGTCTGCACCTGGCTCTCCTGGCGGATCACCTGCCGACCGGCCTGCAGGTCCAGCTCGGATTTCAGCGGCTCGATCAGATCGCCTTCCAGGCCCATCACGTCCGCCACCTGGGCGACCTTGCGCCCCTGAACCAGGATGTCGTTCTCGGTCACGACCACCACCACGGTTTCACGCGGCTTTTTCTCCGCCGTCGATTCCGGCAGCTTGACGGCCTTGTTGCTCGGCAGGATCTCGACATCGGCCGAGTTCGACAGCAGAAAGAAGATCAGGATCGTGAAGATGTCGATCAGCGAGACCAGGTTCAGGTCCACCAGCGACACATTGCGGGTTTTGCGCTCGGCGCGCTTTTCCAGCGGAGTCAGGTTCATGATCCGGCCCCCGCAACGCGAATCGGCGCGTCGCCGATCGAAATGTCGGGAAACAGGTCCGCATGCGCCACATTCGCTCCCTGCGCCACGCGAGTCTCGCGCACCGCATCCATCACCCCGACCAGCACGTCATAGGGCGTGCCGGGCTCGGCCAGGATCGACGCTGCGGTCTTGTCGGGAAAGCGCGCCTTCAGCTCCAGCATCAGCTGCGCGAGCGCCGGGTAGTCGTAGCTGGACTCCTTGTTGGCGATCCACTGGATCTGGCCGCCGATGCGATCGCCTACGTTCAGCCCATCGGGCCGGATCACGATTTCCAGCTGCAGGTCGCCCTTCAGTTGCTCGACACCGCTCGATTGCGCCGGCAGCGTCAGCTCGAGCACCGCCAGGCGCGAGAACACCGCGGTCGAAAGCAGGAACGGCACCAGCACCACGATCAGGTTAATGAACGCGGTGACCTCGAGCGCCGCCGGCCGCTTGTGAAGGCGTCGGACACGCATGGCTAGTGTGCTCCCCGGACCTCTTGCTGCGAGTGGCTCTGGACCAGGTTCAGGAAGCTGATCTTGGCCGCCTCCAGACTGTCGACGATCTCGCTGGCGCGCGCATTCAGGAACGAATGGATCAGCAGGAACGGAATTGCCACCGCCAGAGCGAACGCGGTGTTGTTCATCGCGATCGAAATGCTGGCCGACAGCATCTCGGCCTTCTCGGCCGGGTTGACCTGAGACACCGCAGTAAAGGCCCGGATCAGACCGGAGATCGTGCCCAGCAGGCCAACCAGCGTGATCACGTTGGCGAAGGTCGCGATATAGTGGGTGCGCTTTTCCAGCCGCGGCACGATCTCCATCATGCCTTCTTCCATCGCCGCGTCGATATCTTCACGGCGCCGCGCCGTCTGCAGGCGGGCCAGGCCGTTGCTCACGATCTTGCCGATCGCGGTATCGGACTTGGTGGTGTAACCGAGCACCTGCTGGAACTTACCTCCCTGCAGCATCGGGAAGATGCGGTCCCACATCTTGCGATTTTCAGCCCGGGCGCGACCGAGAACGATGAATCGTTCGATCGCTATCGACAAGCCCGAAGCCATGATCAGCAGACTGGGGTATATGAACAAGCCGCAGTCCTGGAAAAACTTCACGACCGTATCGAACGTACTCATCACTTGATCTCCGATTGCAAGATTCGCTCGCTATCTAAAGGGAAACATGCGGGAAACATGCTAGTTCCGGTTCGGCCCCGAGGCCGCCGAGTCGACTCCAGTGGGTGGTTCCGCCTTTGCCCGGTGCATCAGCGTGTTGTAGTGCACTTGCCGCCGAAACACGTCGCGATCGATCGGGGCGAGCGCCTCGTTGAGCACGCTCTCCACCGGCGGCCCTGTCAGGTCGCCCGCGGCCGGTTTCTTCCACGGAACGATGTACAGCACCTTCGGTAATTCCCGGTTGCCGATGATCTGGGTGCGATCGATCGTCGCCCGGTCAATCTGCGTGCGATCGATCGTGGCCCGGTAATCGGCCCAGCTCGGCGAAGCGTTCAGCAGCGACGCAACGGTGACCACCGCAGACAAACCGTAACCGAACGGTCTCATGGCTGCTCCTGGCGGCTCAACTTGCCGCCCTGTTGGCTGCGATTCTTGATATCGGCGACCCATTTGACCACCTTGTCATCGCCGCCCGGGGTCAGCGCGAGATACCGATCGTAGAGCTCGAGCGCGTGCCTGCTGTCCCAGAAATACAGGTCGAAAAGTATGCCCAAATTCAGATAAGCGGCCGGGTAGCCGGGGTCCAACGCAATAGCCTTCTCATAGGCTTCCCGGGCTTTGGCAAACTGGCCCTGCTGTCGGTACGCGATTCCGAGCTGGTTCAGAAACACCGGCTGCTGCGGATTCAACTGCACCGCCTGTTCGAGCTCGGCCACCGCCTCGGCCCGTTTTCCGGCATGCCGGTAGATGATGCCCAGATTGGCATGCGGACCTCCGAGGTCCGCGTTGGACCGGGTCAGCGCCAGGAAAGTCCGTGCGGCCTCTTCCGCGTGTCCCGCGTTCAGTTCGTCCAGCGCGTTGTCGAACTGGCGCTGCACCGTCGGGCTGATCCCCGAGGGCGTTTCCTTCGCTCTGGCGTCCGCCGCAGCCTGCGCCGGCGCGGCGGCGGGCTGCGGAGCCTGCTCCGGTCGTGGCGTGGCGACACCGGCGCAGCCGGAAATGGCCGCGCAAAGCGTCCCCAGCACACCGCAGCGACGGAGCAGGTCAGCGAATCGCATCGATAGCAACCTCGCTGCGCTCGGTTTTCGCGTAGCGCACCGGCCGCAACTCGCCCAGCGCCACGTAGCTCTTCCTGACCCACTCGTCGTAAATGCCGTCGGCGCTGTGGCGCGCGTTCACCTCATGCACTTCGATCGCTTTTTCCTCGAACGGATAGGCCTGCTCCTCCAGCATCACGTCGTACTGCTCCAGCTCGTCCTTGGACAAGCCCTTGGGGCGTTGCGAAGCGAGCATCGCCTTGCCGAAATCGTGATACAGCTCGGCGATCCGGTAGGTCGCCTGGGTCGCAACGTCCGCCACTCCATACTCGGCCGCGACGCTGTAGGCTTTCAGCGCGTCTTCCATCCTGGCTTTCTTCGACTTCAATTGCACCTTGAGAGGCTCGACCAGCGCGACCTTCTGATATTCGTTGTACACGGGCGCTGCCAGCGCCAGCGCCGCCGCAGCGCCCAGATAGCGCGTGCGGTCGGTTCGGCTGCGCCCGCCGCTCTGGTCGGCCTGCAGAATCTCCTTCATCCACGCGAGCTCCCGCGCCCCATTACCGTCCTGCTTGGCAAACCGAGACAGCCGGTAGCGCCCCTCGACGGCTGCTTCGAGCGGATCCGGATACTGCTTGACATAGCGCTCGTAGGCTCCGGCCGCCGGTTCGCGTGCCCCGGCCTTCTCGTACAGCTCTGCCGCCTGCCAGAGCGCTTCACGCGCCATCTGCGGATCCTTCCGGGCGGCTGCGATGCGTTCTAATTCCGGCGCAGCCAGCGCCCACTTGCCTTGCTCCGTGTACACCACCGCGAGCTTGTTGGTGACCTCGCTCTGCAACGGATGGTCCGGATAGTGCCGGCGGAAATTCTCCAGAGCACCCGCCGCCGCATCCCAGTCCTTCAGGCTGATCAGCGCTGCGGCCGCGTCGTATTCGGCGTTCACCCGCACCGTCGACTGAGGCGCTGCCGCGGCCACCCGGTCGAAATGCTTGACGGCCGCGCGCAGATCACCCTTGTCGCGCGCCTGCTCGGCCTGCTTGTAGATCGAAGCAGCCACGCGCTCGGTGAGCTCCTTGCGGGTCGGGTCGTTGTCCGCGATCAGTCCCAACACCTCGCCGTAGGCGTGTTCCGCGCGGTCGAACTCACCACGCTCGAACGCCGTGTGCGCGATCACAGTCCATGCGACGCGCCGCTGCGCCGGGCCTGCCGGCGGCTTCAACTCCACAACTTGCTGGGCCACGGCCTGCGCCTTATCCGGATCGTGCAGCGCATACAGCTTATCGGCCGCGTTGGCCAGCACCGCCCCGGTGCGCGAATCGTCCGGGAAGGCGCGCGCAAACCGCAGCGAGCTGTCGATGCCGGCGAGCTGCAGCGCCTTGGTCTGCTCACCTGGCGCGGCTTTCTTCTCAAGCTCCCCGTAGGACAGCAGGGCAGCGTATCCGGCGTCTGCGCTTTTAGGATGGCGAGGGTACTGGTAAGCCGCTTTCTCGTATTCGGGAGCTGCCTCGGCGAAGCGCTTGTCCTCGAACAACAGCTCAGCCAGCAAAAAGTTGGTCTGCGCCGCCTTGGGATCCGACGGGAACGATTCGAGATAGTCGCGGTACCAACGCACCGCCTCCTGGTAGTCCTCGGTTTTCTTGCTCTTCTGGGCGCTCGAGTGATACTGCTGCGCGAGCTCGGCCAGATCCGTCTTCACGATCGGTTGCACGCGCTGCTCCCACGCCTCCGAATTGGCCTGCCGGAATTTGCTGCGCGCGCCGTATTGCGCGACATACTCCTTCTTGGCTGCGAGCGCCGAGGTGGCGAAGCCGGTCTTCTGGTAGATGTCGATCACCCGGGCCTGTAGCAGCGGGGCCTGCGGATGAAGCGGATAGCGATGTGAAAACGCGATGAACGTGTCGGCCGCGTCCTTGTACCGCTGCTGCTTGATGTACAGCTCCGCAAGCTGCTGATAGACGCGGAACTCGTATTCGTGCCGCACCGGCGTGGTCATGTAGGCCGCGATCGAGTCGGCACCTTGCAGGTTCTCCAGGCTCAGGCTGGTGACGCGGAAGGTATCGTCGAGCAGCTCGCGGTCGCCACGGCTCAACCCCTGGATCGCCTCCAGATTGATCTCGTCGCCGAGGCCGGCCAGTCTCCTATCCAGAACCCCGAAAAACGAGCTCAGTGCCTCCTCCAGCCGGCCCTGCTTGTAGACCGACCAGCCCTTCATGTAGAGCGAGCGCTCGTAGTAGGGCGACGTGGTGTCCCCATGCAGCACCGTTTCGTATGCGGTTTCCGCCTTCGGGTACTCGCGCATCGCGAACAGCAACTCTCCGCGGCGGAACTGCGCCTCGTCGCGATAGCGGGTGTTCGGATATTCCTTTACAAGGCGGTCGAGCGTCTTCAGCGCCACTTCCAGATCACCGCCCTGCTCGTTGGCGCGCGCCAACTGATAAAGCACGCGGTCATTGCCGGGATCCCTCGGGTAGTGCTGCAAGTATTCCTGATACGACTTGACCGCGGCTGCATAGTCCGGCGTGCCGGTATTCGACTTGTCACCCGCCGACCGGACATCGGCCAGGTCCATCTCCAAATCGCCAAGGCGACGCATCGCCTCCGGCCGCTGCGGGTCATTCGGCGCCGATTTCAGGAATTCCTGGTAGGCCGAGATCGTTCGTTCCTGGCTACCCGGAATGTTCTTATCCGGCACCACGTCGACTTTGCGGTTCGCCAGGCTCTTCAGCGTGGGCGGCGGCGCTTCGATCGGCTTCTTCGGGGCCGCGCAGGCGCACAGCACACCGACCAGGATGCCCGCCGGCAGCCAGACGGCGCACTGACGCCGAGGCCAGGCTGGCATCCTTTCCCAC
>JACXTT010014218.1_pt1 | contig 10434 bp, 8 predicted proteins | sample 9270951 | NCBI WGS metagenome assembly JACXTT01 (sample SAMN15532306, study PRJNA645909) | rock metagenome | isolation source: weathered quartz diorite | place: Puerto Rico | collected 2017-06-21
TTCTTGGTGCCGACGGCGAGACTCGAACTCGCACAGGATTTCTCCCACTACCCCCTCAAGATAGCGTGTCTACCAATTTCACCACGTCGGCATTGAGACCGCTATTCTAACCTGCGCTAGCACCTTTTTTCAATGGCAAACTTGAGATAGCGCAGGGAAATATCGGTACAAGTTTAAAACATTTTGCTGCATTGCGTTGAGAGCCGGATGGTCTGCTTAATTGCTAAGCAGAATAAACAAACTGTCAATACATGGGGTCTGGCGCTTGCTGCCTGACCCGGTTTTCCTGCTTCGCTTGCCGGCCCGCGGCAGTATTTCGCCACCGCCGCGGTAAAGAGCGGGTCAGGCGGCGAGCGCCAGACCCTGGCTTTGCTTACTTCGGTACGGTGCTGCCGGTGGCAGGTGCGGCAGGTGCCGCCGGTGCCGGCACCGTCGTCGACGGCACGGCCGCGCCGCCCGTGGTGGCGGGCGCCTTGGCGGGGGCGACGCGCTCCATCACGCCGGTGCCAGCGCTGGGGGCGCGCTGGGACGTGCCGAAGTAGGCCAGGCCCAGGGTGGAAGCAAAGAACACGGCGGCGGCGACGCCCGTGGACTTGGACATGAAGTTCGAGGAGCCTGTGGCGCCGAACAGGCTGCCCGAGGCGCCCGAACCGAAGGCGGCGCCCATGTCGGCGCCCTTGCCGTGCTGCAGCAGCACCAGGCCGATGATGATCAGGGCGGACAGGACCTGGATGACGACGATGAGATTGAACAGGGTGTTCATGGCATTTCCATTTCTAGTTTGACTGCAAGGTTTGAATTTGGTTCGACTTACTTTGCTGCGGCTGCGATGATGGCCAGGAAATCGGCTGCCTTCAAGGCGGCGCCGCCGATCAGGCCGCCATCGATGTCGGCCTGGGCCATCAATTCTGCCGCATTGTCCGGCTTCATGCTGCCACCGTACAGGATCTGCACCGCTTCGCCGTTCTTTTCAGCCAGCTGGGTGCGCAGGCGGGCGTGCACTTCCTGCGCCATGGCCGGGGTGGCGGTCTTGCCGGTGCCGATCGCCCACACGGGCTCGTAAGCGAGCACGATGCGGTTCACGCTGTCACGGTCCAGCTGGGCCAGCACCGCGTGCAATTGCTCGCCGACCACCTCGAACGTGCGTCCGGCATCGCGCTCTTCCAAAGTCTCGCCGATGCAGACGATGGGGGTGATGCCGGCGGCCAAAGCGGCCAGGGTCTTCTTGCCGACCACCTGGCTCGACTCGGCGTGGTAAGCGCGCCGCTCGGAGTGGCCGACGATGACGTAGGAGCAGCCCAGCTCGGCCAGCATCGGGGCGGCAACTTCTCCCGTGTAGGCGCCGGCGGCGTTGGGCGAGACATCCTGGGCGCCCCAGGCAAGGGGCGTGCCGGCCAGCAGCTGCTGGCACTGGGCCAGATAAGGCGCGGGGGCGCACACGGCCGCCGCGGCCTGCGCCTGCTGCGCCAGCGCGGCGGGCAAGCCGGCCACGATGGCTTCCAGCAGGGCGGCATTGGCAGCCAGGCTGCCATTCATTTTCCAGTTACCTACGACAAGTTTACGACGCATGGTGCGGGGTCCAGGGTGGGTATAACCCGCTATTTTAACCGGCGCCGCCGACCCTGGTCAAACCTTCGGCCTTGTCAGCCGGGAAATAATGCGCGCCCGGCGGCTGTCAGACCACAAAGCCGCCGTTTTGTTGCAGCGCCGGGCGCCTGAGGGCAGTTTTCCTGCTCCAGCGCAAGCAAGTTCCATGTGGCACGGTAAATCGCAGTGCCATTCGATCTGGCGCAAGCAAGGCCGCCGCCACCGTCTAGGCAGGCACGGCCATGCACCCTACATTAAGGCTGTGCCCGGTTCATGCGAAACGCATTTCCTCCCGCGCTTCGGGACCGGCCTCTGAAAGGCAACACGCTGAGTTCACTTTTCCGTGCCAACGACAGGAGACCATCATGACCACCAACAGCACCCGGAGTACGCTGAGCAGTCCCCGCCGCCGCGGCGCCCTGCTCGCCTTCGCGCTTTCGTGCGCCCTTTCTCTCCCCTTCGGCCAGGCCGCCGCCCAGGGCGGGCGCGACTGGACCGCCGAACAATGGGTCGGTACCTGGGGCACCGCCCCCGCCGGCCCGCCGCTCGACAGCGCCACCCAGGTCTACACCGACCAAACCCTGCGCCTGATCGTCCATACCAGCATCGGCGGCAACCGGGTACGCATCCGCGTGTCGAACGAATTCGGCAGCACGCCCCTGCGGGTGGGCGCCGGCCACGTGGCGCTGCGCGCCAGCCAGGATGGCGCCAACATCGTCCCCGGCAGCGACCGCGCCCTCACCTTCAGCGGCTTCGCCGGCATCACGGTCCCGCCCGGCGCCGCCGTGCTGAGCGATCCGGTCGACCTCACCGTGCCGGCCCTGTCCGACCTGGCCGTCAGCCTGTATCTGCCCGGTGAAGCGCGCGCCACCACCATCCACGGCACCGCCCTGCAGACCAATTACGTCTCGCTGCCGGGCAATTTCGTCGCCGCCCCCACTTTCCCCACCGACCACACCATCCAGCAGTGGCCATTCCTGACCGAGGTGGACGTCACCAGCAACGGCGCCGCCATCGTCACCCTGGGCAACTCCATCACGGACGGCACGCGCAGCACGCCCGACACCAACAACCGCTGGCCCGACTGGCTAGCGCGGCGCCTGCAGATCACCCGCGATACCGGCATCAACAGCCGCCTGGCGGTGGTCAACCGGGGCATTTCAGGCAACCGCCTGTTGAGCAATCCGCCGGTCGGCTCCCTGGCCGGACGCAACACCCAGGAGCGCTTCGATCGCGACGTGCTGGCCACGGCCGGGGTGAAATACATGACCGTGCTGATCGGCATCAACGACATCGGCAACAGCACGCCGGATGCACCCGTCACCGTCAACGACCTGATCGCGGGATACCGCCAGCTGATCGCCCGCGCCCACGCCAAGGGCATCGCCGTGTTCGGCGCCACCCTGACGCCGTTCCAGGGCGCCGGCTATTACTCGCCGGAGAAGGACGTGGTGCGCCAGGCCGTCAACAACTGGATCCGCAGCAGCGATGAATTCGACGCCGTGATCGACTTCGACGCCGTCACCCGCGATCCCGCCAATCCCCTGCGCTTCAACCCCGCCTACGACAGCGGCGACCATTTGCACCCGAACGACCTGGGCTACCAGGCCATGGGCAATGCCGTGCCGCTCGAACTGTTCCGCGGCATCGGCCTGCGCTCCCAGGCCAGGCCCGCTCCCAAACAGGCCCCGGCGGCGGCGACAGAAATGGCTGAATAAAACGCAGTCCGCCTCGACCATCCGCCCCAAGCGATCCGGGCGGATTTTTTTCGTGGCCGGTGCGGCGTTCGCACAAGCTTTGTGGCGGGCGCAGCGGTAAATCTGCTTGGAATTCGATCTTGCGCAAACAGGACGCCTGCCACCGTCTGGACAGGGGATGTGGCCGCGCCCACAGTGGAGACGTGTCTTGCATGCCGCCTGCATACGCGGCGCGTGAGGCGCAAGCACCGTCCCGCCATCCACCCGAAGGAGATTTACATGAACACCCCCAGTGTCGCCCCCTTCACTGCACACGGCCGCGCGGCCCGCCTGCTGGCCGCCCTGGCCTGCATGCTGGCCCTGCCCCTGGCCCTGTCGCTGCCAGCCACGCCCGCGACGGCCCAGACGGTGAGCGACTGGAGCAGCGAGCACTGGGCCGCGACCTGGGGCGCGGCGCCGGCCGGACCGCCCCTGGACGCGGCCGCCGCCGTCTACAGCAACCAGACCCTGCGCCTAATCGTGCACACCAGCAGCGGCGGCAGCCGGGTGCGGGTGCGCCTGTCGAACGAACTGGGCAGCGCCGACGTGCGCATCGGCAGCGCCCACCTCGGCCTGCGCGCGGGCGCCACGGCTGCCATCGTGGCCGGCAGCGACCGCGTCCTCACCTTCAGCGGCGCGGCCACTGTGCTGCTGCGGGCCGGCACGCCGGTGCTGAGCGACCCCGTCGACCTGGCCGTGCCGGCCCTGTCCGATCTGGCCGTCAGCCTGTATCTGCCGGACCAGACCAAGGTCAACACCTTCCACTACATGGCCACGCAAAACAGTTATGTTTCGCCGCTCGGCAACTACACGGCGGCGGCCAGCCTGCCCGTGCAAAGTCTGATCGAGACCTGGCCTTTCCTGACCGAAGTGGACGTGACCGGCGGCAGCGGCGCGGTGATCGCCATCGGCGACTCCGTCACGGACGGCCTGAAAAGCTGGGGCAACTACAACTACCGTTGGCCGGACTGGCTGGCGCGCCGCCTGGTCGCGGCCGGCGCCGGCTATGCCCGCCTGGGCGTGGTCAACCGCGGCATCGCCAACAACAGTCTGCTCAGCAACCAGCAAGTGGGCTCGCTGGCGGGCAAACGGGTCATCGAGCGCTTCGACCGCGACGTGCTGGCCACGGCGGGCGCCCGCTACCTGATCGTGCTGATCGGTATAAACGATATCAGCTTCAGCACCAGTTCTTTCCCCGTCAGCGCGGACGACCTCATCGCCGGCTACCGCCAGCTGATCGCCCGCGCCCACGCGCGCGGCATCAGCGTGTATGGCGCCACCATGCCGCCCTTCCAGGGTTGGTATTACTATTCGGACGCCAAGGAACAGGTGCGCCAGGCGGCCAACAACTGGATCCGCAACAGCCACGAGTTCGACGCCGTGCTGGACTTCGACGCCCTGCTGCGCGACCCCAGCGCCCCCTCCTCCCTGATTGCCGCCTACGACAGCGGCGACCACCTGCATCCGAACAACGCCGGCTACCAGTTGATGGGCAATTCGATACCGCTCAGCCTGTTTGTCGCGATTGCCGGCGCGGGAGATGGTGCGCCGCCCAGCCCTTGATCAGCCCGGGCAGTGTCACCAGAAAATCCGCTGTGATTGCTTACAGCGGATTTTTTCATCCTACCGAGCGCAGGCGCAAACGTGCTACCGGCCTCATGCAGCTATTCACGCATTCCTAGATATTTCGCAAACCCGGCCCTCGGAACCGGCTGGACATCGATGGCGCGGCAGTCCTACATTGAAGCCATGCAGGGTGCATGGCCGTCATGCCCCGCCATGATCGAGGTCAACAGGGGGAGCTGCCATGGACCGGTTTGCCGCAAAGTGTTCCACTTTCACGATCCGCGCCCTCGCCGTACTGGCATGTGCGCTGGTTCTGCTGCACACGCTGCCGACGCTGGCGCAGGTAACGACCGCGCTGACACCCCTGCCCTGGTCAGGCAGCTGGGGCGCGGCGCCGGCCGGCCCGCCGCTGGCATCGGCCACTGCCGTCTACACCAACCAGACCTTGCGCCTGATCGTGCACACCAGCACGAGCGGCAGCCAGGTGCGCGTGCGCCTGTCGAACGAGTTCAGTCCCAACGACCTGACGATCGGCGCCGCCCACATCGCCCTGCGCTCCGGCGGCTCGCAGGCCATCGTCGCCGGCAGCGACCGCGCGCTGACCTTTGGCGGCGCCGGCAGCGTGCTGGTGCGGGCGGGCACGCAAGTGCTGAGCGACCCCGTCAGCCTGGGCGTGCCTGCGCTGTCCGACCTGTCCGTCAGCCTGTATCTGCCGGGCACAGCGCGGGCCAGCACCCTGCATGCGATGGCCACCCAGAACAGTTATGTCTCCCCCGCCGGCAATTACGCGGGGGCGGCGAGCCTGCCCGTGCAGTCGCTGATCGAGACCTGGCCGTTTCTGACCGAAGTGGAGGTCGGCGGCGGCAATGGCGCCGTGGTGGCGCTGGGCGACTCCATCACGGACGGCCTGCGCAGCTGGGGCAATTACAACTACCGCTGGCCCGACTGGCTGGCGCGCCGCCTGCAAGCGGCGGGCGCCGGCTATGCCCGCCTGGGCGTGGTCAATCGCGGCATCTCCGGCAACAGCCTGCTCAGCAATCCGCAGACGGGCTCGCTGGCGGGACAGAGCATGCTGAACCGCTTCAACCGCGACGTGCTGGGCACGGCCGGGGTGCGCTACCTGATCCTGCTGGCCGGCATCAACGACATCAGCTTCAGCACCAGTTCCTATCCCGTCAGCGCAGCCAGCCTGATCGCCGGCTACCGCCAGATCATCGCGCGCGCCCACGCCAGCGGCATCAAGGTGTACATCGCCACCATGCCGCCGTTTGCGGGATCGGTCTACTACGACAGCAGCAAGGACCAGGTGCGCCAGGCCGCCAACAACTGGATCCGCAGCAGCGGGGAGCCGGACGCCATGATCGACTTCGACCGCGTGCTGCGCGACCCGAGCGCGCCCAGCCGCCTGCTGCCGGCCTACGACAGCGGCGACCATCTGCATCCGAACAACACCGGGTACCAGGTCATGGGCAATACCGTACCGCTGTTGTTGTTCAGTCAATAGTGAAAACCTGCTTTTGACTGAGAAGCGGCCAAGGTCGTTGAACCCCGAAACGTCACGCCCCGAGGCGATGCACGATCTGAATCGGGGTTGCCTCCCTCGAACAGGCCTGGCTCTGCCAGGTCTGTTCACCTGACTAAGCCAAACAAAAGTAGGGGTTCACTTTTGTTTGATTAATTCGTCGCCCCGGTGCGTGAGGTCTGCGGCAGCGGGGTGCCCGGCTTCCAGTTGCGCGACAAGGCCTGCGCCTCGTCCAGCTGTTCCTGCGTCATCAGGCGGGCGATCGCCGCGCGCTGTTCGACCGCGTTGGCGTTGCCGCCCGCCGCTGCCAGGTTCCACAGCATGTAGGCGATCACCATGTCCTGCTGCACCCCGGCCACGTGGTAGCGGGTCATCAGGCCCAGCGCCTGCTGGGCGTCCGGATGGCCCTGCTCGGCCGCGCGGCGGAACCATTGCACGGCCGTTCTCTGGTCCTGGGGCACGGCATTGCCGGTGTAATACATGGCGCCCACCACGTACTGGGCGTCGGCCTTGCCCTGCAGGGCGGCCTTGCGGTGCCATTCCAGCGCCGCCTTGTAGTCCCGCTTGACGCCACGGCCCATGTAGTACATCAAGCCGAGCAGGTGTTGGGCGTCCGCGTTGCCGGCCTTGGCCAGCGGCAGGATTTCCTTGAGGGCCAGGTCGTAGTGCTGGGCGTTGTAGGCGCTGGCGCCTTCCGCAAAACCGGCATGGGCATTGCTTGCCAGGACCAGGCTGCTTGCCGCCGCCAGCGCCAGGGCGGCGCGTGCCGCAAAGCGCCTCATGCCTGCCCCGTCCGCGTGAAATAGTGCTGCATCATCGTATCGTGACCGTTTGTCTGTATGCTGATTTCTTGTTGTTCTGTCGTGTGCGGGCGATTACTTCCAGCTGACTTTGCCCAGGCCGTCGATGCTCACGCTGCGGCGCTCCGGCTTGCCGTAGACGGTGACGGAGCCCATGCCGGACAGGTTCAGCACGGCGTTCTGGCGCGCCAGCACGCTGGCGTTGCCCAGGCCGCTCATATCGAGCTTGACGGTGTCGGCCTGGAATTTTTCCGCGTCCAGGCCGCCCAGACCGCCCAAGGACGCTTTGAGCAGGCGGGTGCGGCCGATCAGGGTGACGTAGCCGGCCCCGTGCAAATTCAGGTCGATGGTGTCGCAGTTGCCGCTCTGGATGTTCATGCTGCCGATGCCGCCCAGGCTGGCATTGACGACCTTGTAGTCGGACACCACTTTCATGGCGCCGGCGCCGTCGAGCGACAGGTCGATTTCTTCGCCGGAGAAACCGAACACTTCGGTGGAGCCCACGCTGTCGGAGCTGAGCGAGCGCAGGCGCGGCAAGGTCAGTTCGGCGCGCAGGGTACGGCTGCGGCTGAAGCTGATGCCCCCCTTCCTTTCCTTGCCCTCGCTGTCGCGCCGCACGTGCTGGTCGTTGTCGATTACCAGGGTGTCGCCGCTCTGCTCGGTGCTGGTGCGGTCGATGGCGGCCCGTTCGCCGTTCAGCACCAGCTGGGCCACGGCGCCCTGGCGGATGGTCAGATCGATCACGCCATCGAGACGCACCCGCAACACGCGCGCGTCGATGGGGCGGCTTTCGCTGACCCGGACGCGGTCCTGGTTTGGCTCATCCTTGCGCTCGCCGGCCGGCTGGCCCGCGCCGAGCGCGGGGCCGGCGACCAGGCACAGGGCCAGGCCCACACTCATTATTTGTTTCATCGATCGACTCCTGTCCGCGGATTGTGCGCGCTTCCGGGCGCGCATTCAACATGCAGACAAGATACGGATGTGGACCAGTACGGGCCAGCCAATTGCGATGAGCTGCAAAAAACGCGGTGTCAAATACACCAGCCGGGGATAGTCCGGCGGCGCCGGGCTAGCGGGGCGCCCGTCCCAGCGCGTCCTGCACCAGGGCGTCGAGCGCCCCCGTCACCGCCGTCATGCTGGCGGCCACGGCGCCGAAATCGCGCCCTTCCTCGCCGGCGCGGGCGGCCAGTACCTGGGCATTGAAAGCGAGCTGGCGGGCCTGGCGGCTCAGCAACTCCATCTGCTCCAGCTTGTGCTGCAAATGCATGCGGCGCGACTGGGCGTAGCGGTTGGCCTGCTCTTCGTAGACCAGGGTCAGGCCGTTGAGTACGCTGAGCAGGGGAGTGGCGCTTTTGACGAGCTGGTCCAGCAACTGGGGCGCGTCGACCCCATCGCCGGCAATGGCGTCGAGGGCGCGGCCGGCCAGGCTGATGAAGGCACGCACCGTCTGGTCGCCCTGCAGGTCGCCGAAATACGCTTCGTGCAAGGCCTGACCGAACACGCCCGGGATGCCGCCCTTGCCCTCGACCAGGGTCAGATGGGCATCGCGCAACTGGGCCAGCGTGGCGCGCGCCGTGCTGTCGGCGCCGTCGTGGCCCAGCGAGGCCAGCACGGCAAACAGCACCACCCGCTGCGAGGTGAAACGGCGCCGTCCGGACAGGTTGATGAGGGCGCCGAACAGTTCCGCCGACAGCGCGGGCGGCTCGGCTGCGACGGGCACGTGGTGAGCGGTCAGTGCGGCGGTCATGGCGGTCTCCTTTAGCTTGCAGATGCAGTTGCATATTTCGTGCCACGGTTTTACGGCGCCGGCGCGGGCTTTTTGCACCAGCGCGGGGCCGGCCAGCCCCAGCGCGGGGCGATCGCATGCGTCCTGCATCAAATGGGCCCGGGATCGAGACATACATATCAATCTGTTTCCGCAACAAATGATTTATTCGCTAAGATATTGCGGTCACTTTACGGGGCGTTGTCGAGGCCTTTCGCCCGCTCACGCACCCATCCACCGATCCATGCTTTCATCGAGGTCCCCATGATCATCCCGCGCAAACGGTCCATCCCCGCCCTGCTGGGCGCGCTATCGCTTTCTCTCACGGCCGCGGCCGCCACGCCCGACCAGTGGACCCTGCCCGTCGCCGTCCAGAAACTCGACAACGGCCTGACCGTCATCGTCTCGGAAGACCACACCTCGCCCACCGTGGGCGTGTCCGTCGTCTACCACGTGGGCATGCGCCTGGAGCCGAAAAACCGTACCGGCTTTGCCCACCTGTTCGAGCACCTGATGTTCCAGGGCACGCCGAATGCCCCCAAAGGCGTGTTCGACAAGGCCATCACGGGCGGTGGCGGGCGCAACAACGGCTCCACCCGCGCCGACTTCACCAATTACATCGAGACGGCGCCCGTCTCGGCGATCGACTCCATCCTGTGGCTGGAAGCGGACCGCATGAAAACCCTGGACTTCAATCCCACCTCGTTGAAGAACCAGCAGGACGTGGTCAAGGAAGAGATCCGGGTCAACGTGAAGAACCAGCCGTATGGCGGCTTCATGTGGATCGACATCGGCCAGCAGGCCTTCCAGAAGTGGGAAAACAACCACGACGGCTACGGCAGCTTTGAAGACCTCGAAGGCGCCAGCCTGGATGACGTGCGCGCCTTCCACCGCGACTACTACGGCCCCAACAATGCGGTGCTGGCGATCGCCGGCGACGTCACCCCGGCCCAGGGCTTCGCGCTGGCGAAAAAATATTTCGCGGCCATCCCCAAGCGCCCGGTGCCGGCCGGCAGCGATTTCACGGAAGGCTTGAACACCAAGGAAAAACGCATCGAGCAAAGCGATGCCCTGGCCCAGGCGCCTGCCCTGGCCGCTGCCTGGAAAATGCCGGCCCGCGGCAGCCGCGACCAGGCCGCCATGGCCGTGCTGGGCGAAGTGCTGGCCGGCGGCGACGCTTCCGTGTTCTACCAGGGCCTGGTCAAGGGCAAGGAAATCGCCCTCAACCTGGACAATCTCTACGGCTTGACGGGCCCCTGGGAATTCGACGGTCCCACCCTGTTCACCGTGTTCGCCGTCTACAAGCCGACCAGCAGCGCCGACGCCTTGCTGGGCGCCATGGATGAAGAAATCGCCAAGGTGGTCAAGAATGGCGTCGACGCCGCGACCTTGCAGCGCACCAAGACGCGCATGCTGGCCGACTGGAACAACAAGCTGGAAAGTTTCATCAACCGCGCC
>JACXTT010014219.1_pt1 | contig 10433 bp, 9 predicted proteins | sample 9270951 | NCBI WGS metagenome assembly JACXTT01 (sample SAMN15532306, study PRJNA645909) | rock metagenome | isolation source: weathered quartz diorite | place: Puerto Rico | collected 2017-06-21
CGGATCGAAGGCGCCGAACGGCGAGAAGTGCGTCGCTCCCGAAGAGTGCAGCAGCGGTCTCTGCGCCGACGGCGTGTGCGCGCAGGCATGCAACGAGTCCGACAACCCGACCACGTGCCAGGATGGCTTCGAGTGCAAGCAGGGCGCGTGCTTTTCGAAGGCAGGCCCGGGCGGTGGAAACGGCGCGGGCGGATCGACGACGACCACGACCTCGGGCTGCAGCGCGGCACCTGAACGTGCGTCCGGTGGCGGGGGCCTCTTCCTCGCCGTAGGAGCGGCGATCCTCGCGATCTCTCGTCGTCGAAAGGCCGGAAAATAGGCCTCGAAACCGTCGAGATCGCGCAGAACGCGGGGCGCCGTCGTGGCATCGGAGAAGACGGCGGTATGATTCGGGGATTCACCATGGATGGGCCTACGAGCAAAGCGGACGTCGCGCAGCGCGCGCGCTTCCAAGCCGTTCGCCGCCGCGTCTTCGAGGAGATGATGGATGCGACGACGCACAAGCGTCTCTCCATCATGCTGCCGTTCCAGCTCATCGTGACCGTCACGATGATCGCCGGCGGCGCCTCGACCACGCGCATCCTCATCCAGGTCGGAGCCTACGCGGCGACGATCGGCGCGATGGGCGCCGCCGAGCGCTTCCGTGACTCGCGCGCGCTCTTGCCGATGGTCGGATCGATGGTCGCGTCGCTCGTCGCCGTGTGGAACACGGGCGGCCTCACGAGCCCACTGCTCCTCAGCCTCGTGCCGTACGTCGTCGGCTGCGCGATGAACCCCGTGCTCGATCGCACGCGCCACGTCTGGGGCGTGTTCTTCGTGTTCGGCTTCGCGGGCATGGCGTTCCTCTCGCATTCGCCGGTCGCGGAAGCATCGCGGATGTTCACGCCTGCCGTGGCCTGGTCGGCCACCGCGTACATCGGCCTCTCGATCGTCAGCGCGCTGATGGCGTGCGCCGCCGTCTTCAAGATGAGCCGCGCGATCCACATCGCGTACGAGCGCGTCGCGCTCGAGCTCGCCGTTCGTCGCGAGGAGCTCTGCGACGAGAGCGAAGGCCGCACGCGCGCGCTCGAGGGCATCGCCGCGCGCCTCGCGCACGAGGTGAAGAACCCGCTCGCCGCGATCAAGGGCCTCTCCACGCACGTCGCGCGCAACGCGACCGACGAGAAGGTCAAGGAGCGCCTCACGATCGTCGCTGCCGAGGCGGAGCGCCTCCAGGAGATCGTCGAGGGCTTCCTTTCGTTCTCGCGCGGGCTCGACGATCTCTCCATCGGTCCCACGAAGCCGTACGACATCGCGCGCGAGCTCTCGCTCCTGCTCGAGACGCGCGCGGCCGACGCCGGCGTGGCCCTCGAGATGCGCGGCAGCCGCGAGCTCTCGCTCAACGCCGACGGCAAGAAGCTCCGTCAGGCGCTCCTCAACCTCGTGCTCAACGCGATGCAAGCCTCCGCGAAGGGCGCCACGGTCACCCTCGAGGTCGCGAAGAGCTGCGCCGACGGCGCCGCGGTCATCCGCGTGATGGATCGTGGTCAGGGCATGACGCCCGACGTGATCGAGCGCATCCGCAAGCCGTACTACACGACGAAAGAGGGCGGCTCGGGCCTCGGGATCGCGGTCGCGCGCGGCATCATCGAGCAGCACGGCGGCAACCTCCGCTTCGAGAGCACGTCGGGCCGCGGCACCACCGCGATCGTCACGCTGCCGGCCTGCGCGCTCGAGGCCCAGGCGAAGAAGACGAAGCTCCCGAACTGCCGTGGCTTCGCTGCGGCGGCCGCCGCCATGGAGGCCGGCCGCCAGATCCTCGAAGGCGAGCCGCAAGGCGCAGCGCCCGTCGCACCCGAGCCCGAGAAGGTTCCGTCGTAGTACGCTGGGCGAGCCCAATGCCCCGCGTCCTGGTCATCGACGACGAATCGGCGATGCGCTTCACGCTCGAGGCGGTCCTCGGTGACGCCGGTCTCGAGGTCGTGACGGCGAGCGGCGGCGCCGAAGGCATCGCGGAGTTCGAGGCGCACGGCGCCGACGTGGTGCTCACCGATCTCGCGATGCCCGAGGTCGACGGCATGAAGGTCCTGGGCGCGATCCGCGCGCAGGATCCCAGCGTGCCGGTGATGATGCTCACCGCGCACGGGTCGGAGCGCGTCGCCGTCGCCGCGATGAAGGCCGGCGCGTTCGATTACATCCCGAAGCCGTTCGATCCCGACGAGCTCACGCTCGCCGTGAAGCGCGGCATCGAGACCCGAAACCTCCGCCTCGAGAACGCGCGCCTGCGCACCGAAGCGTCGCTCGGACGGCCCATCGTCGCGGAGAGCCCGGCGCTGAAGCGCGTGCTCGACCTCGTGGCGCGTGTCGCGCCGAAGGACGTCACGGTGCTCCTCACGGGCGAGAGCGGCGTCGGAAAAGACGTGCTCGCGGCCACGCTCCACGCGCACTCGAAGCGAGCGAACAAGGAGCTCGTCCGGTTCAACGCAGCCGCGATCCCGAGCGAGCTCGCGGAGTCGGAGCTCTTCGGGCACACGAAGGGCGCGTTCACCGGCGCGAATGCCGCGCGCGTGGGCTACTTCCAGCAGGCCGACAAGGGCACGCTCTTCATCGACGAGATCGGCGAGCTCCCTCTCGCGATCCAGGCGAAGGTGCTCCGCGCGATCCAGTCGGGCGAGGTGCAGCAAGTGGGCGGACGCGCCGAGCACGTCGACGTGCGCCTGGTCGCCGCGACGAACCGCGATCTCGCCGCCGAGGCGAAGGCCGGTCGCTTCCGGGAAGATCTCTTCTACCGCCTCAACGTCGTGCCGATCCGCGTGCCGCCGCTCCGCGAACGCCCGGAAGACATCGGGCCGCTCGTGCATTCGTTCGTGCGCACCTACGCCGATCGCTACGGCATGGGACAGGTCTACGTGGAGCCGGCGCTCGTGGAGGCGATGAAGACGACCGCGTGGCCGGGCAACGTACGCGAGCTCGAGAACACGGTCGCGCGGCTCCTCGCGCTCACCGCCGACGATCGCCTCACCCTCGCGCTCTGGCGATCGCTCGACACGCCCACGCCGTCGGGCACGGTGCCCGCAGCCGGCGATCCGGGACCGAGCCGCCCGCTCCGCGCGCGCGTGGAGGCGTTCGAGCGATCGATCATCGCGGGCGAGTTCGATGCGGCGAACAAGAACCAGAGCGAGACCGCGCGGCGCCTCGGCATCTCGCGGCCCGCGCTGATCGAGAAGCTCCACAAGTACGGGCTCCTCGATCGGGGATGAATCTCGCTCGCGCGATCGCCTTTTCGGCGCTGATCGTCTTCGGTTCGGCGTGCAAGAAGACCACGGCGGCGACGACCGAGGCTTCGGCGTCCGCGGCGCGCATCGTGTCGCTTTCGCCGTCGACGACCGAGACGCTCTTCGTGATCGGCGCCGGCGATCGGGTCGTCGGGCGGTCGCGGTACTGCGACTATCCCCCCGAGGTGACGAAGCTCCCGCAGGTCGGCGGCTACGTCGATCCCTCGCTCGAGGCGATCCTCGCGCTGCGACCGGACCTCGTCACGGGCGCACGCGGTCCGTCCGGCGCGGTGATGACCGAGCGGCTCGAGGCGCGCTCGATCGCGACGTTCTTTCCGCCCACCGAGTCGTTCGCGCAGATCGACGCGATGATCCTCGGCCTCGGGGACAAGACCGGCAACGTCGCGCAGGCGAAGGCCGCGGTCGCGAAGGTCGATGCACGCGTCGCGGCCGTCGAGAAAGCGGTCGCGGGAAAGCCGAGGAAACGAGTGCTCCTCGTGTTCGGGCTGGAGCCGCTCAGCGTGGCCGGCCCGGGGAGCTTCGCGCACGAGATGATCGCACGCGCGGGCGGCACGAACGCGATCACGGAAGGCGGCGCCTATCCAACGCTCGGCCTCGAGCGCGTGCTCACGATCGATCCCGACGTGGTCGTCAACGCGGCGATCGCCGAGGCGCACGGCCACGAGCGCATCGGGAAGGAGACGCCCGGCTGGTCGAAGGTGCGCGCCGTGGCCGAGGGCCGCGTGATGCCGGTCACGGACGAGGCGATCCTGAGGCCGGGGCCTCGCATCGGCGACGGCCTCGCGTCGCTCGCCAAGGCGATCCACCCCGACGCGGAGATCGCTCCGTGAAGATGCGCGTCGATCAGCTCCTCGTCGCGCGCGGCCTCGCGCCCACGCGCGCCAAGGCGCAGGCGCTCGTGATGGCGGGCAAGGTCTTCGTGAAGGATGCACGCATCGAGAAGGCGGGTGCGCTCGTGGCCGACGACGCGGAGCTCATGGTGCGCGGCGGCGATCACGGCTACGTGTCGCGTGGCGGCGTGAAGCTCGCGGGCGCGCTCGATGCGTTCGGCGTCGATCCGCGCGGCAAGCGCTGCATCGATCTCGGCGCGTCGACCGGCGGCTTCACCGATTGCCTGCTCCAGCGCGGCGCGACGAGCGTCGCCGCGGTCGACGTGGGCTATGGCCAGCTCGCGCATGCGCTCCGCGTCGATCCGCGCGTGCTCGTCCTCGAGCGCACGAACGCGCGCTCGCTCGAGCCCGAGGCGGTGGGCGGCCCGGCCGATCTCGTGGTCGTCGACGCGTCGTTCATCGGACTCGGGAAGCTCCTCGAGGCGATCGTGAGGTGCCTCGCCACGGACGGCGAGCTCGTGGCGCTCGTGAAGCCGCAGTTCGAGGTCGGTCGCGCGGAGGCCTCGCGGAGCAAGGGCGTGGTGCGCGATCCGGAGATCCGCGCGCGCGCGATCGAAGGCGCGGTCCGTGAGGTCGCCGCGGCGGGGCTCGAGGTGCTCGGCACGTGCGACTCCTCGATCGAAGGCCCGAAGGGCAACCGCGAGGCGTTCGTGCACGCACGGAAGCGCGGTATGGTGCGGGCCCTGTCGTGACGTCGCCAAAGGCCACCGAAGAGAAGAAGGCCGCCTCTGCTGGACTGGGCTCGATCTTCCTCGTGCTCTTCCTCGACATCCTCGGGTTCAGCCTCGTGCTCCCGTTCCTCGCGGCCGAGGCGCGGACCACGTTCGGCACGAGCGAGATGGTCGGCTCGCTGCTCGGCGCGATCTACTCGCTCATGCAGTTCTTGTTCGTCCCCGTATGGGGACGCCTCTCGGATCGGATCGGACGCCGGCCGGTGCTCGTGTGGAGCGTGTTCGCGACGACCCTTGGCATGGTGGGCCTCGGCGGCGCGCTGATCTTCTCGCAGACCGTCGCGTGGCTCTTCGTCGCGCGCGCGGTGAGCGGCATCGCGACCGCGAACATCGGCACCGCGAGCGCGTACATCGCCGACGTGACGAAGCCCGAGGACCGTGCGCGCGGCATGGCGACGATCGGCATCGCGTTCGGGCTCGGCTTCATCGTCGGGCCGGCCATCGGAGGCGTGCTCGCCGACATTCCGATCCAAGGCCGCATGGGCGCCGTGCCCTGCTTCGTCGCGGCGGGCCTCTCGGCCGTCAACTTCGCGTGGACGCTCTTCGGCCTCCGCGAATCGCTCCCGCCCGAGCGACGCTCGACCTCGACGCGACGGCTCACCCCCCTCGACGTCGCGGCTGCCCGCGAAGCGTTCGCGCGGCCGGGCATCGCGCGCGCCGTGCTCGTGAACTTCGTCTTGATCCTGTCGTTCACGATCCTCGACCAGACGTTTCGCTTCTTCAACCAAGACCTCTTCGGCATGACGGCGAAGGAGACCGGCATCGCGCTCGGCTTCATCGGCGTGTGCGCCGCCCTCGTGCAAGGTGGCCTCGTGCGACCGCTCGCGAAGCGTTACGACGAGGCCGTGCTCGTCCGCGCGGGCACGATCCTCCAGGCGCTCGCGTTCGCGGGCTTCGCGGCGGCGCCGGCGATCGGCAGGAGCGCGCTCTATCTCTCCGGTGCGGTGCTCGCGCTCGGGAACGGGCTCACGCAGCCGAGCATCAGCGCTTACGTGTCGAAGCGCGCCGATCCGCGGGCGCAAGGCGGCACGCTCGGCACGAATCAAGCGGCGGGCAGCCTCGCGCGCATGTTCGGCCCGGCGCTCGGCGGGCTCCTCTACGGGGCGGTCGGCCCGCGCTTCCCGTACGTGGCGAGCGCGATCGGCATGGCGCTCGCGACGCTCATCGCGCTCGGGCTCCAGCCCGCGAACCGGGCACGGGCACGGGCACGGGCACGGATCAGCGGAACACGAGCACCCAGACGTCGTAGAGCGCGTGCGTCCACACCGCGGCCGCGAAGCCGCGTGTGGTGTAGATGAGCGTGAGCGCGAGGCCGAGCACGAGCCGGAAGGTGAACGACGCGAGATGGAACTCGTCGGACATCGCGCCGACGTAGTGCACGCCGCTGAAGATCATCGCGCAGACGACCGCCCATGCGCACATCACGCCGAGCGCGCGGAAGGAGAACGTCTTCGCATTCGCCGCCGCGGTTCCCGTGAGATCGACCTTCTGCTTCACGAGCAGCCACGTGAGCAGCTTCGCGCCGAGGCCGAAGAGGATCACGCGGAACGCGAGCTCCTCGTAGAAGCCCGCGCCGAGCGACATGACGAAGCCCGTGAAGCGGCCTTCGTCCTTGATGTTCGACGGGCCCGCGAAGACGCTGCCGACCACGTAGCCGGCGACGATGCGCATCACGATCGCGTAGACGACGCCCTCGATCGCGATCTGGAGGAACTTGCGCGGATGGAAGGCCTGCCCGCGCCCGAGGATCGCGAAGGCGCCGGCGAAGATGACGCCGATGGCGAACGTCGCGAGGAGGTAGGTGGTCTTGTTGCCGTCACTCGCACGAAGGAGCGCGCCCGTGACCATGTCGGTCGCGTTCTGGACGCCGAGGAACACCACGGCGAGCTGATAGACGAGGAAGATCGGGAGCGTGAGGCCGAGGTCGACCCATGCTCCAGGTCGCTCTCGAAGCTTTCCCATCGTGGATTCAGGCGCCGACATCCGTTACCGAGCACGTTAACAACTCGCCGTGGATCGCGCTCATTCCATGTAGGCGACAGAGCGCACGTCACCGCGCTTCGAGTACACGAGAGCCTTATTTAACCGTCTCTTCGATGACTCCGAGGGGATGCGGTGGGCGGCGCGATCGGATAACTTTGTCAGGATGGACGCTGCATATGCCTCAGCCCGAGATCGTCTCGGGACGACGCTGTGCAACAAGTACCATCTCGACGAGGTCCTCGGCGTCGGCGGGACCGCGGTCGTGTTCAAGGCGACCCACCGAAACGGCAACAAGGTCGCGGTCAAGCTGCTCCACGACTACCTCTGCAAGTCGCAGGCGGTCGGTCGTCGTTTCAAGCGCGAAGGCTACCTCGCGAACATCCTCGATCACCCCGGCACGGTGCGCGTCCTCGACGACGACGTCGACGACGATGGGGTCGCATTCCTGGTCCTCGAGCTGCTCGAAGGCGAGACGCTCGAGGAGCGTCGCGTGCGCCTCGGTGGGAGACTCCCCTTCGACGAGGTGCTCGGCTTCATCGATCGCCTGCTCGAGGTCCTCGAGCTCGCCCACGAGAAGAACATCATCCATCGCGACATCAAGCCTTCGAACCTGTTCCTGACGAAGGACGGCGTGATGAAGGTGCTCGACTTCGGCATCGCGCGCATCCTCGACGATGCTGGCGCCGCGACGGCGACGAAGACGGGTCAGATGATCGGCACGCCGGCGTTCATGCCGCCGGAGCAAGCGCTCTCCAAGCCGAAGGAGATCGACGCGAAGAGCGACATCTGGGCGGTCGGCGCGACGCTGTTCACGCTCCTCTCCGGCGAGCTCGTCCACGTCGCGGAGAGCACGTCGGAGCATCTCGTGAAGGCCGCGACGCTGCATGCGCGCTCCGTCGCGCGCGTGCTCCCCGGCGTGCCGGCCAACGTCGAGGCCCTTTGCGCGCGCGCGCTCGCGTTCGACAAGAACCAACGCTGGCAGTCGGCCGCGGAGATGCGGCGCGAGCTGTGGAAGGTGCGCCTGGATCCGGGTCACCCGATCGGAACGACCTCGTGCCCGCCGCCGCGGAGCATCTCGTCGGCGCATCCGACCGTGCAGGCGGTGCGCGACTCCGACAGTCCTGCGTCGTCCGCGAACATGTCGCTCTCGGGCACGATGCCGGCGGCGCGGCCGGCGCGGAATCGGGTCCTCGTGCCGACCATCATCGCGTCGTTCGCGATCGCGGGCGCGCTCACGTTCGCGGTGTTCGCGACGGCGGATTCGAAGAAGCTCACGAAGACGGCGAACGCCGCGACGGGCACGAGGACGACGGTCACGGGCGCGAAGCCACCGCCCGCGGCCTTCGATCCGCCGCCCGCCGCGATCGATCCTCCGCCGCCTTCGACCGGTGCACTGGCGACTGCGGCGCCGCCGACGACGACCGACCCGAGCCCGAAAGCGCCGGCGACGCCGGCTGCGACGACGACCGCCCCGACCGTGAAGGCCGCCGCACCGTCGCCTCCTCCTGCGGCGCCGCCGAGGGCGCCCACGACGGGCAAGGCGAAGCCGGCCTCGACGGGCGACGTCTACAAACCGTTCTGATCGCGGTTCGGGGAAGCGAAGTCCGCACTTCGAGCGGGGCTCCTGTACACTTCAGCCATGCGCCTTCGTCGAGCCTTTTCCAGCTCGGGGGGCTCCGCCCCCCGCGCCCCCGAGAGAAGACTCGGCTCGCGACCCTGCGCCCTGCGAGCCTCGGCGCTCGTCCCCGGTGGTGCCATCCTCGTCACGAGCGCGACCGCGCGCGCGGGTGATCCGGCGGCCGCACGCGAGCAGGTGAAGATCGGCTACGAGCTCGCGCAGCAGGGCAAGTGCGAGGAGGCGATCCCGCACTTCGTCGAGAGCATCAAGCTCGACATCAAGGCGGTGACGCTCATCAACCTCGCCGCATGCGAGGAGAAGACGGGCAAGCTCGCCGACGCGCTCGGGCACTGGGTCGAGGCGCGATCGCGCGCGCAGGCCGAGGGCAACAATGCGATCCTCGAAGAGGCCGAGAAGAAAGCGAAGGCGCTCGAGCCGCGTCTGCCGAAGCTCACGGTCACGCTCGCGGCGGGCGCGCCATCCGAAGCGGAGGTCGTACGCGACGGCGTCGTGCTCGGACAGGCCTCGATGGGCGTGCCGCTACCCGTGAACCCAGGCGCGCACACGCTCGTCGTGAAGGCCAAGGGCTTCGAGGACACGTCGACGCAGATCACGATCGCCGAAGCCGAGGCGAAGAAGATCGAGCTCAAGGTCGGCGCCAAGAAGGCGATCGAGGCGACATCGCCGATCGGTCCGACGCCCGGTCCGGAGACGTCTTCGGGCGGGCTCTCGCCGCTCGTTCCGATCGGCTTCGGCGTGGGCATCGCGGGCGTCGCGGTCGGCGCGATCACGGGCATCGTCGCGCTCGGCGCGGCGAGCGACGCGAAGAGCCAGTGCCCCGAAGGCAAGTGCACGACGCCGACGCAGAAGAGCGACGCGGAGAGCGGCAAGACGATGGGCACCGTCTCGACGATCGCGTTCATCGTGGGCGGCCTCGGCGCGGCGGTCGGCGTCTACGGCCTCGTGTGGGGCACGCCGAAGTCGAGCGCGTCGGTCGCGGTGAGCCTCGGTCCGACGGGCGGCGTCGTGGGAGGCACCTTCTGATGCGTCGCGGACGCGCAGCACTGCTCCTGGCGACAGTGTTCGGGGCGTCGCTCGTGGCGTGCAACCTGATCGCGGGCTTCGCGAGCGAGTACCAAGTCGGCGGCACGACGCCGCCGGGCGACGAGGGCGGCGGCCCGGACGGATCGAATCCCGAAAGCTCGACGACCGACACCCAGCCGCCGACCGACGGTCCGCAAACCGATAGCGGCCTCGATGCACCCGTCGACGCGAACTTCTGTGTGCCCAACGAAGCGGGCGCGGTCTATTTCTGCGACGACTTCGAGGGGGCATTCGACGCTGGAAAGCCCGCTGGATGGGACTTCGTTCAGGTGCAGGCGCCGTCGACGATCTCGATCGCGGCAGCCGAGGGAATCAACGGAAGCAAAGCGCTGAAGGTCACGCTTACCCAAAGCGGCCAGCTCTCTCGCACGAACTGGGTGCGCAAGCTGCTTGGCGCTCTCGTTCCACACTACGAAGCCGAGTTCTACATCCGCGCTCCCGCGACCCCAACCTCCACGCTCTTCTACGGCGTTCTGGCGGACGTCGCGTTTCCCGGAACAACTCAGGGCTCACAAGAAGATCACGGTCTCTCCGTTGGCAACAACGGCACAACGTTTCGAGGGATCGGCGGTGTTGGCACGCCGGTGAACGACGGGCTCCACGTGTGGCACCGCGTGCGCATCCAACTCGATGCGACGAGCGGAACGGTCTACACGCGCCGACTCTTCATCGATGAGGTGAAGTCGGAGGAATCGTCGAATCACGACCTCGCAGGGACCACCGGCCCCGAGATGCGGCTGGGCATCTTCTTCACGCCCGACGGCGCGAATGCGACGCAGACGATCTACTTCGACAACATCGTCATCCGCGAATGAGCTCTAGCGACGATTCC
>JACXTT010014220.1_pt1 | contig 10433 bp, 6 predicted proteins | sample 9270951 | NCBI WGS metagenome assembly JACXTT01 (sample SAMN15532306, study PRJNA645909) | rock metagenome | isolation source: weathered quartz diorite | place: Puerto Rico | collected 2017-06-21
CGGCGCCCCGCCCGCGGGGGAGGGGCCGGACACACCCGAACCCAGGCCATCGCGGAAACCGGGGGGCGGGGCGATGAGGTCGAGCGCTGGTCCCGCGGGCTCATCGCAACCGGGAAGGTCCTCCAGGCCGGTGAGAGCTTTCTGCACAGCGCAGAGCTCGAACCGCTCGAGCGCTCGCTGCTCGCCCGCGTGGCCGACTTCCACACTCACAATCCGCTCGCCGACGGTCTCAGCAAAGAGGAGCTGCGCGATAAAGCACAGCTTTCGCCCGAAGCTCACTCGCTGCTTCTTGCACGCCTGGCCGGCGCCGGCAAACTCGAAATCACCGGGGAAAAAATCCGCGCCGCGGGCCGCAAGGTCGTGCTGAAAGATGACGAGGCGGAATCCAAAGCCGTCATCGAGCAGGCCTTTGCTCGCGCCGGGCTCAAGGTCCCGGCGCTGAAGGAGGTGCTGGACGGACTCAAGCTCGACCGCAGCCGCGCTCAGAAGCTCGTCACCCTGCTGCTGCGCGACAAGGTCCTGGTAAAGCTCTCCGACGAGCTGGTCTTCCACCGCGAAGCGCTGGCCACACTCCGCGCTGAGATCGCCGCCTACAAAGCCACCGCGCCGAAGCTCGACGTCGCCCGCTTCAAGGACCTCACCGGCGTCTCGCGCAAGTACGCCATCCCGCTGCTCGAATACCTCGACCGCGAGCACGTCACCCGCCGCGTGGGCGATGAACGTCTCATCCTGTGACCAAAGCCTCATCCTATAATGTTGCTCCTCGGAAAATGCCACGCATCAAGATCATCGGCGCCGGACTGGCCGGCTGCGAGGCCGCGTGGCAGTGCTCCCGTCGCGGCGCCGCGGCAGAGCTGTGGGAGATGCGTCCCGTCCGCTCGACGCCCGCGCACCAAACCGGAGATTTCGCCGAGCTGGTCTGCTCCAATTCGCTCAAATCGGCGCGCGAGAACACCGCTCCCTGGCTGCTCAAGGAGGAGATGCGCCGCGCCGGCTCGCTCGTCCTCGAGGTCGCCGGCCAGTGCGCCGTTGCTGCCGGCCACGCTCTCGCGGTGGACCGCGAGCGCTTCGCGCGCGGCATCACCGCAGCCATCGAACGCGAGCCGCTCATCCGCATCGAGCGCGGCGAGGTGACGCACATCGAAGAACATGCTGATCTCACCATCGTCGCCACCGGCCCGCTCACCTCGGATGCGCTCTCGGCGGAGATCGCGCGCCTCGCCGGCACCGGACATCTCTACTTCTACGACTCCATCAGTCCCATCGTAGAAAACGATTCCATTGACCATTCACGCGTCTACCGCGCCGCCCGCTACGGGCGCGGCGACGCCGACTACATCAACTGTCCCTTCACCCGCGAGGAGTACGAGCGCTTCGTGGACGCGCTGCTCGAGGCGCAATCGGTCGAAGGCAAAGACTGGGAGAAGCTGAACTACTTCGAGGGCTGCCTGCCCATCGAGGAGATCGCCCGCCGCGGACGCGACACGCTGCGCTTCGGCCCCATGAAGCCGGTCGGCCTCAAAGACCCGCGCAGCGGGCGCATGCCTTACGCCGTGGTGCAGCTGCGGCAGGAGAACCAGCGCGCCGACTCCTGGAACCTGGTGGGCTTCCAGAACCATCTGCGCTTCGGCGAACAGGCGCGCGTGCTGCGCCTCATCCCCGGCCTGGAGAACGCGCGCTTCCTGCGCTACGGCCAGATCCACCGCAACACCTACATCAACGCCCCGGCGCTGCTTTCGCCCACGCTCGCGATGAAGTCGCATCCCCGCGTCTGGTTCGCCGGACAGATCTCCGGCGTCGAGGGCTACGTGGAATCCGCCGCCACCGGCATCCTGGCCGGGATGGCCGCGGCCGCGCAGATACAGAATGCGCCCTTCGCCCCGCCGCCCCGCGCGACTGCGCTGGGCTCGCTCGTGCACTACATCACCCGATCCGACTCCGGCGGCTTTCAACCCGCCAACATCACCTTCGACCTGCTTCCGCCGCTTGCCGAGAACGTCCGTGACCGCGAGCTCCGCCACCGACGCCTCTGCGAGCGCGCTCTCGGGGAGTTCGACGCATGGTGGTCGCACGCGGCGGCGCAACCGGCCGCAAGCGTTTCTTAGGGAACTTCGATCCAGGATGCAACGTAACAAGCTTTGAAAGGCAGGTGGAGCGCCTTGATTCCGTTTGACTGCCGTCCGGCGCCGCAGTATGTTGGCGCTCCCGGGTTGCTGCCATGCCTCTGAACGCCTCAGAAGCCATCTCGCCAGCCATGGCCCGCGCCCGCCGGCAGCTGATGGAGCCCTTCGACTTCAGCTGGTGGTGGCGCATGGCCATCGTCGGCTTTTTCGCCGGTGAATTCAGCGGCGGCGGCTTGCGCGGCTTCAACAACTTCCCCATGGGCCGCACCCGCAACCATCCACCTGACATCAGCCTCCCCAGCCACGAACAGCTGCTGCAGTGGGTTCCCTGGATCCTGCTCGGACTGCTGGCCCTTACCGTCTTCATCGTCTTCATGCTGTATGTGCACAGCAAGTTCCGCTTCATCCTCTTCGAATCGGTGCTCACCGGGCGCTGCCGCATCGGCGAGAGCTGGTCGCGCTGGACCTGGCAGGCGACGCACTATTTCCTCTGGCTCCTCTTCTGGCAACTGTTCCTGCTGACGGTGATGAGCCTCCTCTTCGGCCTGCCGGCATTTCTGGCCTGGCGCGCCGGCATCTTCCACGCGCCCGGCGAGCATGTGGGGCTGCTCATCGCCGGCGGCGCTGTGCTGCTGTTTCTCTTCATCGTCGTGATCGTCAGCGCGGCCGTGGTGGGCCTCTTCGCCAAGGACTTTCTGGTGCCGGTGATGGCGCTCGAGGGCCTGGGTTTTCGCGACGGCTGGCGCCGCGTAGGGGCGGTGCTGCGGCAGGAGAAGATGCAGTTCGCCGGCTACATCGGCATGAAGATCCTGCTGGCCATCGTCTTCGGCATCCTGCTGGGCTTCGTCGCCGTGGCCTTTGCGATCTTCTTCGCCATCATCGCCGTGTTCATGTTCGTGCCGCTGGGCGCGCTGATCGCGGCCAAGCACAGCATCCTCATCATCGCCATCACCGCAGCGCTCGCCCTCATCATGTTCCTGCTCCTGATGTTCGGCATGGCCCTGATCTCGGTGCCCATGGTGGTCTTCTTCCAGTCCTATTCCCTGCACTTCTTCGCCGCGCGCTACAAGCCGCTGCACGACCGGATGTTCCCGTCCGCGCCGGCGCAACCGGCGGGCGCCGACTGGCTCCCCTCGCCGGCGTACTGATCATTCCCGCGTGGATTTGCGGATTGACTCCCCTACCGCGCCGCAGTATCGTTACGCCTGCCGGAGTGAATCAGCAGTATGGCGTTGAACGCGATCGAAGCCGTATCCCCAGCCATCAACCGCTCCATCCAACAGCTCTTTCGGCCTTTTCGCTTCTCCTATTGGTGGCGCATGGCCGTAGTCGGGTTTCTCGCGGGAGAGATGGAGGGAGGCGGCGGGTTCAACGGCATCAACATTCCTCAGGGAGGCGGGGAGCGAAAGACGAGCACGCCTCCCGATAGCTTCCTGCCGCCCGACCTGGGCTTTCCCGGGCGCGAACAGCTGATGCACTGGCTCCCCTGGATCCTGCTTGGCATGCTCGCTCTTACGGTGCTCGTCATTTTCTTCATCTACCTCAGCAGCAGGTTCCGTTTCATCCTCTTCGATTCGGTGCTCACGGGGCGCTGCAGCATCCGTCAAGGGTGGTCGCGCTGGTCCTGGCAGGCGACACATTACTTTCTGTGGCTCGTATTCTGGGAGCTTGCCAGCCTGGCCGTGGTTGGCCTTGTCATCGGCCTCCCGCTTCTGATGGCGTGGCGCGCCGGCATCTTCCACCACGCCGATCAGCACGTGGGACTTCTCATCATTGTGGGCCTGGCGCTCCTGCTTCTCTTTCTGCTGGTGGCAGTGGCCAGCGTCGTCGTGAGCGTCTTGGCCAAGGATTTCCTGGTCCCCATCATGGCCCTCCAGGGCCTTGGTTTCCGCGATGGCTGGCGGCGCCTCGGCGCCATGATGAAGGTGGAAAAGAGACACTATGCCGGCTACATCGGCATGAAGATCGTTCTATCCCTGCTCTTCGACGTTGTTCTGGGGATCATCGGGCTCGTGCTCGTATTGGTCTTCGCCCTAGTAGTGGCCGTCATCGCCGTGCCGCTTGCGGCGCTCATCTCCGCCAACAAGAGCGCCCTCCTGATCGCCATTGCAGTTGTGCTGGGAGTGATCGCAGCTTGCGTCTTTCTATTTATCTCGTGCCTGCTGACTGTTCCTGAGGTGGTTTTCTTCCAGGCTTATTCGCTGCACTTTTTCGTCTTCCGCTTCCGACCGTTGCAGGAGAGGATGTTCCGGCGCCCGCCAACAGAGCTTGCTGTCACGCCCCTGCCTTCCCCTGCGTTCTGATTCACTCCCGCGCGCGGTTCAATATACGGATGGGCGTGCCCTCGAAGCCGAAGGCCCGGCGGATCTGGTTCTCCAGGAAGCGCTCCTGCGCGAAGTGCATCTTCGTTTTGCGGTCGGTGAACAGGACGAACGTGGGCGGCGCGGTGGAGGCCTGGGTCATGTAGTAGATGCGGACCTTGCGCCCGGCGGGCGCCGAGGCGCGCTCCATGTCCACCCTCTTGAGGAAGCGGTTCATCTCGCCGGTGGAGATGCGCTTGCTGCGCTCCTCCACCACCCTCTCGAGGAGCGTGAAGATCCTCTCCGTGCTGCGCCCCTCCTGCGCCGAAATGAACAGCACCGGCGCGTAGGGCAGGAACTTGAAGGCGCGCCGAATCTGCTGCTCGTAGCGGTTGCGGTCAGCCGGAGGCTTGCCGTCGGGGCGTCCCGGGCCCACCAGGTCCCACTTGTTCACGAGCAGCACGATGGAGCGGCCGCTCTCGTGCGCGTAGCCCGCGATGTTGGCGTCGAGCGCCGTGACGCCCTCAACCGCGTCCAGCATCATCAGCGCGACGTCAGCCGACTCCAGGTGCTTGCGCGCCATCACCACGGAAAGCTTTTCCGCCATCAGGTGCGTCTTGCCCTTGCGCCGGATGCCCGCCGTGTCAATGAACCGGTAGCGGCGCCCGTTGTGCTCGGCGGCCTCGTCCACCGCGTCGCGCGTGGTGCCGGGCATGGGCGAGACGATGGCCCGCTCGCCGCCCGTGAGCCGGTTCAGCAGCGTGGACTTGCCCACATTCGGCCGCCCGATGATGGCCACCCGCACTTCGCTCGCTTCGCTCGCCTCCGCCGCTGGCGCTTCTCCAGACGGGACGGCGTCGAGCACCGCCTCCATCAGCTCGCCCACGCCCGTGCCATGCTCCGCCGAGACCGGAAACAGCCCCGCGATCCCCAGGCGGTGGAACTCGTGCGCCAGCGCCTCCTGCTTCTGCGTGTCGATCTTGTTGACCGCGAGGAACAATGGCTTGCCCGCGCGCCGCAGGAGCCGCGCGAGTTCCAGGTCGGGCGCTGCGATCTCGCTGCGGCCGTCCACCACCAGCACGATGGCCGCGGCTTCCTCCAGCGCCACCCGCGCCTGCTTGAAGATCTCCGCCGGGATCTCATCCTTGGCGCCCGGCAGGATGCCGCCCGTGTCCACCACCCGCAGCGCGCGCCCGCTCCACTCCGCCTCGCCGTACAGGCGGTCACGGGTGATGCCGGGCTCGTCGCCCACGATGGCCCGCCGCTTGCCGACCATGCGGTTGAAGAGCGTGGACTTTCCCACATTGGGCCGGCCGACAATGGCCAGCAGGGGCGCGCTGGAACTGGTTGTGATTGATTTCGTCAAAGGCTGCTTCCGCGAGGCCCGTACAATCTATCTATTATAAAGAGCGGTCTTGTCGCACATGCCCACGCCCGCCCAATCCGCGCGCACCGGCGCCACGCTGCCCTCGCTCTACGACTTCTTCGCCCCCGGCGGCCTGCTCTCGAAGACGCACCCCGCCTACGAGTTTCGCCGCGGTCAGCTGGAGATGGCGCAGGCCGTCGAGCAGGCGCTGGCGGAGAAGCGGCACCTGCTGGTCGAAGCCGGCACCGGTACGGGAAAAACCCTGGCCTACCTGTTGCCCGTCATCCGTTCGGGTAAGCGCGTCATCATCTCCACCGGCACCAAGAACCTGCAGGAGCAGCTCTTCTACAAAGACATCCCCTTTCTCGAGCAGCACCTCGGCCCGCTGCGCGTCTGCTACATGAAGGGGCGCAACAACTACCTCTGCCGCCAGAAGCTCTACGACCTGGAAGGCAGGCCGGTGCTCAGCGGACCGGAGGAGGTGGAGCAGTTCCGCCTCATCGCCGCCTGGGAGAAGACCACCTCCAGCGGCGACCGCAGCGAGGTCGCCGGGCTGCCCGAATCCAGCCTGCTCTGGCCGCGGCTCGACGCCCGCAGCGAGGCCTGCATCGGCCAGAAGTGCCGCCAGTACGACCGCTGCTTCATCACCGAGATGCACCGCCGGGCCCAGGAGAGCGACATCATCATCGTCAACCACCATCTCTTCTTCGCCGACCTCGCCATCAAGCTGGTGGCCGACGACGCCCCCGACGCCGGCATCCTGCCCGCGTGCGGCGCCGTCATCTTCGACGAAGCGCACGAGCTGGAAGAGGTCGCCGGCAGCTACTTCGGCGTCGCCGTGAGCAACCAGCGGATCGAAGAGCTCGTGCGCGACGCCGAGACCGCGCTCAAGATGAAGAGCTGCTTCTCGGCGGCGATGCAGTCTGCCACCCGCAGCCTGCGCGAGCGCGCACAGCTTTTCTTCGCGCTCCTGCCGCCCGGCGAAGGGCGCTTCGCCTTCGAGACGCGCCGCGAGTTCCTAGAAGAAAACGGCGAGGAGTACCTGGGCTTCACCGGCGCGCTCGAGCGGCTCCGCGGAGAGCTGGAAGGCATCCGCGAGAAGCCCGACGAGGCCTTCCAACTGCTGCGCCGCGTGGAAGAGCTGCGCACCCAACTCGGGTTCCTCATGGAATCCGAGGACCGCAACACCGTCTTCTGGATCGACCGCCGCAGCGAGCGCGCGGACGCCGGCAAGGCCCGGAAGCGCGACTCCACCCGCATCTTCCTCCAGGCCACGCCCATCGACGTCTCCGAGATCCTCGAGCAGCATCTCTTCGCCGGCCTGGACACCGCCGTGCTCACCTCCGCCACGCTCGCCGTCAGCGGCGGATTCGACTACATCCGCAGCCGCCTTGGCCTCACCCACGCGCGCACACTGCTCATGCCCTCGCACTTCCACTACGAGAAGCAGGCGTTGCTCTACCTGCCGCCCGACCTGCCCGATCCGCGCAGCTCCGAGTTCGCCGCCGAGGCCGCCTCGCGCATCGAGCGCATCCTCACCATCACCCGCGGCCGGGCGTTCTGCCTGTTCACCAGCCACGCCCAGATGCGCGAGCTCCACGACCGGCTGTGCAGCCGCGTCGGCTTCCCGCTCCTGCTCCAGGGGCAGGCGCCCAAGCGCGCTCTGCTCGAGGAGTTCCGCGCGACGCCCGGCGCCGTCCTGTTCGCCACCGCGTCCTTCTGGCACGGCGTGGACGTGCAGGGCGAGCAGCTTAGCTGCGTCATCGTTGACCGGCTTCCCTTCGCCGTGCCCAACGATCCGGTGGTCGCGGCGCGCATCCGCGCCATTGACGCCGCCGGCGGCAACGCCTTCTATGAATACCAGGTGCCCGCCGCCGTCATCTCGCTCAAGCAGGGCTTCGGGCGCCTCATCCGCTCCCTCGACGACCGCGGCCTGCTCGTCCTTCTCGACAACCGCATCGTCACCAAGGCCTACGGGCGCGTCTTCCTCGAGAGCCTGCCGCGCTACCGCATGACCAACGAGCTCGCCGCCGTCGAGTCCTTTTTCGCCGCGCGCTGAGTTGCGGCATCCCGCGCCGCTTTCGTATGCTTACAGGCCGGACGTCGCATGATCGCCATTCGTCGCAGCTCGGAGCGCGGCCGCACCAGCCTGGGATGGCTGGACTCGCGGCACTCGTTCTCCTTCGGCGGCTACCACGACCGCAACTTCATGAACTTCCACGCCCTGCGCGTCATCAACGAGGACGTGGTGCAGCCCGAGCGCGGCTTCGCCAAACACCACCACGAGGACATGGAGATCCTCACCTACGTCCTCAGCGGCGCGCTGCGGCACCGCGACAGCCTGGGCAACGGCGGCATCATCCGCCCCGGCGACGCCCAGCGCATGAGCGCCGGCACCGGAATCCAGCACAGCGAGTTCAACGAATCCACCGACGAGATCGTGCACCTGCTGCAGATCTGGATCCTGCCGGACCAGAAAGGCCTACCGCCCAGCTACGAGCAGAAGTCCTTCCGCGACCGCCTTCAGCCCGGACGATTGCTTTGCATCGCCGCCCGCGACGGCCGCGACGGCGCCGTCACCATTCACCAGGATGTGAGTCTGTACGTTGCCCGGTTGGCCGCCGGGAATCAGATCGAGCACTCGCTCGCAGCCGGACGCTACGCGTGGCTCCAGGTCGCGCGCGGCTCGATGAAGGTGAACGGCAAAGCGCTCCAGCAGGGCGACGCCGCCGCCCTCAGCGGCGAAAATGCCGCGCGCCTTTCAAGCAACGAGGAATCCGAGGCCCTGCTCTTCGACCTCGCCTGATTCAGTGTGTGGCACAGAGCCTGCCCTGAGCCCAGCCGAAGGGCCCTCGGCTGTGGCGCGTCTCCAAGAAACGCGGTTAGTTCAGCGATCTCGTGATGGTCGCCGACGCCGAGCCGTTCCCTCCGGTATTGAAGCTTCCTAGCTGCGTCAGCGCACCGGTCGCGGGGTTGACTGCAAACACCAGCACCTTGTCGGTCCCGTTGCCGGTCAGGAAGCCTTCCACCGCGTACAGGTACCTTCCTGTCGGCTCGATGCCCAGAGTCATGTGCCCGGTGGTGGTAACGGCAATCGGCTGGGTCACGGCGCCCGTGGTCTCATCCAGGTTGAACTGCACAATCTGCCCCGGCCCGTCCCCGTCTCCGCTAGGGCCGCGGGTTGTGTTTCCCACGTAGAGGAACCGGCCGCTGGAATCAATGGCCACCGAGTCAGGCTCAAAGGGCCCGAGCGCGACTGTTCCCTGTTGGACTTGATTCAGCGCACCCGTGACCGTATCCACGGTATAGCCGCTCAAGACTCCCGAAGTGGATGGCTGGTTCTGCGACGCCACCGCATAGAGGAACTTGCCATTCGGAGTCACGCGCATATCTTTGGGTTTGCCCAGAGGAACCGGAAAGGGCGCTCCCGGTATGGCAGTCAGGAATCCAGTCGAGCGGTTGAGGTGAAAACCATAGATAAATCCGAGGGACCCCATGTTGCTGTCCACGCCCACGTATAGAAAATCTCCGCTCACCGCCAGCACCTCCCCGCCGGTGCGGCCGAAGATAAAGGGATTGCCGCTGCTCGGAGTCCCCAGGCCGGTCTGCGGGTCTTGGGTGAAGACGTTGATGATGCCCTGCCCCAGGGTGGGATCATCCAGGCTGAAGAAGCCGTAACTCCCGGCGGGGTCCGGGATAGCTCCCCGCGGAACGTCAGGGTCCGTATGGACCGGTGAAATCGGCGCCTGGCTCAGCGCGCCGTTCGTCCCTATGTTGAAGATGGAGATGGTGTTGGAGAAGCGGTTCAGGTAGTAGGCGAACTTTACGGTGTTATCCACACCCACCGCCGGCGAGCCGGTGTCACACGTCTGGCTGCCGCCGGTCGTGCAAGTCCCGATGTGGTTGAGCCCCATCGTCAAAAACGGTGAGCCGGGAATGGGAGTCAGCAGCCCGGTGCTGGTGTTCAGCGCGAATGCCGAGATGCTGTCCGAGAACACGTTGCCGATGTAAAGGAAGTTGCTGCCGAACGTCGGCGGGTCGCCGTGCAGGATGGTCAGTCCCGTGGCGCCGTCCTGCGTGGCGATGGTGCTGTTCAGCGTCAGCGAGCCGCTCGAGGGGTTGATGTTGTAGGCCGAGACGTCGCTTGATCCGCTGTTGGTCACGTACAGGAACTGGGCTTGCGGGTCCACCGTCACTCCCGAGGGTGTGGTTCCGGCGCCGAATGTGCCGACCGTAGTGAGCTGGCCCGTGCTCTGGTCCACGGTGAATGCCGAGACGTTATTACTGCCGCCGTTTGCCACGAAGAGGAACAGCCCCGTAGGGTCCACGGTGACGTCGGCAGGTCCGGAGGCGACAGCCTCCGTGGAGATCCCGTGGGCCGATGGCGGCGAGACCGTGCCGTTCGAACTCAGCTGCCCGTTCGCCCCGTTGATGGTGAACAGCGACAGGTATCCAGTCAGCAGGTTGGTCATGTAGGCGAACTTGCCCGACGCGCTGATGCTGAGGGCTTTCGAACCGGTGCCGTTGGTCACATTGAAAGGTGGTCCCGCAGATGTGGCTGCCCCAGTCGTCGGATCCAGGTTGTAGCCATCCACCACGTCGGGACACGGGCTCATGCCGCACATGTTGTTGCTGCCGTGCACC
>JACXTT010014221.1_pt1 | contig 10432 bp, 10 predicted proteins | sample 9270951 | NCBI WGS metagenome assembly JACXTT01 (sample SAMN15532306, study PRJNA645909) | rock metagenome | isolation source: weathered quartz diorite | place: Puerto Rico | collected 2017-06-21
ACAGAATTCCTCAGCGCCGACGAGATCGAGAACCTGACCATACGCGCCGGTACGCTGACCTCGGCGGAGCGCGACATCATCAATTACCACATCGTCGCCACCATCAAGATGCTGGAGCAGTTGCCCTGGCCCAAGCATCTGAAAAACGTGCCGGAGTATGCGGGCGGGCACCATGAGCGCATGGATGGCAAAGGTTACCCGCGCGGGCTGACGCGCGACCAGATGTCGGTGCAGGCCCGGGTCATGGGCATTGCCGATATCTTCGAGGCTTTGACTGCGCGCGACCGGCCTTACAAGCAGGGCATGAAGCTGTCGCAGGCCATGGGCATCATGCACAAGTTCCGCATGAACGGGCACATTGACCCGGACCTGTTCGACGTGTTTGTCAACGAGGGCGTCTACCTGCGCTATGCCAAGGAGTTCCTGGACCCCTGGCAGATCGACGAAGTCAATCCGCAGACCTGGACGCAGTAGCGGGGGCCATCCGCTGTACGCGGACTTCGGCGCCTGGGGCATCCATACGCAGGCGCAGCACCTCGGCACGAGGGGGCTGCGCGGCCAGATCCCAATCTGTCAGTACATGGCGTTGCCCGGGTCCCAGCACATGTTGGGCCGGGCGATGGGTGTGGCCGTGCACCATGTGCAGTGCGCGGTGGGCCTGCATCCAACGCAGCGCTTCGGGGCCATCTACATCGGCATAGCTCGCCCCGCTGTGTTTGCGCGCCTCGCTTTGCGTACGCAGCGCGCGCGCGAATTGCTGGCGCTCGGACAGTGGCCGGGCCAGAAAGTCCTGCTGCCATGCTGTGCCGCGCACCTGGGCGCGGAAGGCCATGTAGTCGGCGTCGTCCAGACACAGGGCGTCGCCATGCGTGAGCAGCCAGCGGGCCTGGCCGAAGACCAGCAGCGTGGGGTCGTCCAGCAGCGTGCCGCGGCAGGCCTGCATCAGCGACGGGCCCATCAGGAAATCCCGGTTGCCCTGCATGATGTACAGGTCCAGACGCTGCGCCGTTTGGCGCAACACCTCTACGCACTGGTGCTCAAAGCCTGTGCCCTGTTCCAGCAGGTCGTCGCCGACCCAGACTTCGAACAGGTCACCGAGGATGAAGACCGCATCGGCGCACGTCGTCGCCAGGTAGTCGCGCCAGGCAGTAAAGGTGAGGGGCTCGGAGGCCTGCAGATGCAGGTCCGAAATGAAGTCGACGCAACGCCAGCGGGACGGCGCCAGAAGTTCCATCCCGCGCGGCGTCCCGCTTACAGCGCGACGGCTTTTTCGATGACGACGTCTTCCTTGGGCACGTCATCGTGGAAGCCCTTGCGGCCGGTCTTCACGGCCTTGATCTTGTCCACCACGTCGCTGCCGGCAACGACCTTGCCGAACACGGCATAGCCCCAGCCTTGCGAGGAGGGGGCCGTGTGGTTCAGGAAGCCATTGTCGGACACGTTGATGAAGAACTGGGCGGTGGCCGAATGCGGGTCGCTGGTGCGGGCCATGGCAACGGTGTAGTTGCTGTTCTTCAGGCCATTGTTGGCTTCGTTTTCGATGGGCGCGTCGGTGGACTTCTGCGCCATGCCAGGCTCCATGCCGCCGCCCTGGATCATGAAGCCGGGGATGACGCGGTGGAAGATGGTGTTGTTGTAGTGGCCCTTGTTCACATACGCCAGAAAGTTGGCCACGGACTTGGGGGCTTTGGCTTCGTCCAGTTCCAGCGTGATGACGCCGTAGCCTGTGACGTGGAGTTCGACTTGGGGATTGCTCATGATTTATTTCACCAAAGTGGCGGAGTTGATAACAATGGGAGTGCGCGGTACGTCACTGGGGAAAGGGCCGCCAGGCCCGGTAGGGGTGGTGCGGATCTTCTGGATCACATCCATGCCGCTGACGACCTTGCCGAACACGGTGTAGCCAAACAACTGTGGCGCATTGAGCAGCCGGTCGCGCGGCGTGTCCTTGTAGACCTGGCCCTGGTACTCAAAGCGGGGCACCGGATCGCCGGGCGGGATCAGCACCGGGTCCAGGAAGGCGTTGTCCTGCACATTGATGAAGAACTGCGCCGTGGCGGAATGGGGATCGTTGGTGCGCGCCATAGCCAGCGTGCCGGTCACATTGCGCGGCCCGCCGCGCTCCAGTGCTTCGCGGCCTTCATGGGCCACCGGTGCGCGGGTCTTCTTTTCGACGAACTTGGTATCAAAGCCGCCGCCCTGCACCATGAAGTTGGCGATCACGCGGTGGAACACGGTGCCGTCGTAGTGCTTGTCCTTGACGTATTGCAGGAAGTTTTCAACCGTCTTGGGCGCCTTGTCGGGATAGACCTCCACGACGAACTCGCCCAGGTTGGTCTGGAACTTCACGCGCGGTGCGGTCTGTGCCAACACCGGCAGCGGCAGCAGCACGGCTGCGCACAAAGCCAGCCACACGCGGCGGGACGTTGCATGCCATGCCATCACAAAGTTCCTTCGAAAAATATCTTCCACTGGTTGCCTTGGCGCATCCAGTATTGGCGTTTGGTCCAACCGGTCCTGGTGCCGTCGGCCACTTCGCCGAAGGTCACCACCATGGTGTCTGCAGCGTCAGTCCAGCGCAGGTAGGACACATCCTTGAGCTGGATGGTGCGCCCCTGCACTTTGGCCAGTTCGGTCTTCAGGATGGGGGTCCACTGCTCCAGCGTCTTGCCGTTGCTGGTGAAATCCGGCGTATAGAACGACAGGATCTGGTTCAGGTCGCCTGAGGTCTTGGCGTTGCGCCAGGCGTGCAGCACGTCTTCAAACGGTTTGCTCTCGGCCCGTGCGTTGTTGGGGGCTACCCATTGCAGCTGGGTGGCAATGACCACGGGCGTGGTGCGCACTTCCACCGTGCGGATGATGTGGTCCAGGTCGGGGTTGGCCAGCACCACGCAGCCGTCAGTCGCCAGGGGAGGGCGGGAAAACTGGGTGGGCGGTGTGCCGTGCAGCCAGATGCCGCCGCCGGTCTTGCCGCGCTTGCTGTCCAGGATGTTGGGGTAGTTGATGGGCAGCGCGCCCGAACCGTAAAAATCCTTCAGCGTCTTGCGGTCCAGGTTGCTGGTGATGTAGTACACGCCCAAGGGGGTGCGCTGGTCGCCTTCCGTGCTTTTGGACGTGCCGGCCTTGCCCACCGAGATGTAGTAGTCCGACACCAGGTTCAGGCCGGTGGGCGTGTTTTCAAACAGGTACAGGCGCGAGCGCGAAGCATCCACCGCGATGGCGTGCTTGGAGCGCTGCGACAACGCCAGGAACTGCGACGGGATGAAGCCTGTCGGCGGACGCTCGCGCAGGGCCTTCATGCGGCGCTGGGACTCTTCGCGCAATTCGCTGAGGGTGGTGCTGGCGCTGCGCGCCATGTCCTCGGGCACGTCGCCAAAGGTCTTGACGGGCCGCGTCCGCGCAGCCAGCAGGTCGCCATACACCAATTGCGCCAACTGGAAGTTGGGCTGGGTCTCGACTAAGGCTTCGGCCTTGTCCAGCGCTTCGCGGTTCTGGGCCTTGCCGATCAGGTTGTAGATCTCGATCAGCCGGGCTTCCGCCACCCCATCCGTGTCTTTCACGGGGGCAGCCGGCGCCGCATGCGCTGGCTCGGGCTTTTCTACACGGTGTTTGGTATTGGCCCATGTCGGGCCTGCAGCCAGCAGCAGGGCGGCTGTGAGGGGCAGTAAATACGGCCTGGTCATGTCGTCCGGGGTTCAGCTGGTGGATTCTTTGACAATCTGCCAACGTTCGCCGGTCTTGACCAGGTCCAGCGTCTTGCGGCTGGACACGGCCAGACCACCGGCCTTGTAGTCCTGGCGGAACTTGGCAGTGGCCTTGTTGCCATTGACAGTCACATTGAGGTTGTCCAGCTTCACGCTGATGCTGGATTTGCTGGTGATGCGCTGGCGGCGCTCGTCTTCCCACGCTGTGCGGCTCATGGAGCCGGGCGGGTCAAACTCCTTGCCATATGCTGCCAGATAGCCCTTCACATCCTTGGAGGCCCAGGCGCTGGCCCAGGCGCGCACGGCCGCTTCTGCTTCTTTCACGCCACTATTGCTGGCCACTGCAGGAGTCGGCGCCGGTGTGGGGGCTGCGGCGGGTGCCGTTGCGGCGGGAGGTGCGGGCGTGGATGCTACCGGCGCGGGTTTGGTCTCCGGGGCCTTGGCCACCACGGGTGGCGGTGGCAATGTGGGGGGAGGCTTGCTCACGGCTGGTGCCGCCGCCACGGGGGCAGCGTTGGCGCTTGTGGGGCGTTGGCCCTTGGCGCCTGCGGGATTGAACAGTTCGCGGATCAAGGCCAGCTTGGGGGCCACGGCAGGGTTGGAGCTGTCCAGCTGCAGTGCTTTGTTGTAGGCCTGGCTCGCGAGCTTGGCGTACACGTCGCCCAGGTTCTCATGGGCGGTGGCGTAGCTGGGGTTGGTGCGGATGGCCATTTCCAGCGCGGTGCGGGCCTTGTCAAACTGGCTCTGGCCGGCATACAGCACCGCCAGGTTGTTGTAGGGCTCGGGCAGTTCGGGATAGTCTTCGGTCAGGCGTGTGAAGGTGGTGATGGCGTCGCTGGTCTTGCCGGAGTCGCGCTGGATCACGCCCTTGAGAAAACGCATCTGCGGATCGCGCGGATTGGTATTCAGATACTGGTCGGCCTTGGCCAGGGCTTCCGGCAGTTTTCCTGCGCGCATCAGTTGCGATACATCCGAGTACTCGTCCGCATGGGCCACAGAGAACATCAGGCTTGCTGCCAGGGTCAGTAACCGAAGGGACATCAAGACGGGGGAACTGGCGTGCTTCATAAAGCCTTTTGATTCATGCGCAATGGACGGCCCCCTGCATGGGAGCTATATACTGCGCTGGATTGTAGCTGAGGGGGTGGCCCCGCTGACCCTTGGCGGACCACGAAGATTCACTCTAACGAGAACCGTAGCAGCTGGAGACTTTGCCGGGGCGCCACGACCCCGCGCAATCGCAGTGAAATACCCATGAGTTTGCGCATTTACAACACGCTGTCGCGTGCGATGGAGCCGTTTTCCCCGATGGAGCCCGGGCATGTCCGCATGTACGTGTGCGGCATGACCATTTACGACCTGTGCCACATCGGCCACGCCCGCATGATGATGGCGTTTGACGTGGTCCAGCGATGGCTCAAGGCCAGCGGTCTGCGTGTGACCTACGTGCGCAACATCACGGACATTGACGACAAGATCATCAAGCGCGCGCTGGAGCGCGACATCACCATCCGGCAACTGACCGACGAGATGATTGCCGCGATGCACACCGATATCGGCGCGCTGGGCATCGAGCCGCCATCGTTGGAGCCGCGTGCCACCGAGTATGTGCCGCAGATGCTGTCGCTGATCGGCCAGCTCGAAGGCAAGGGGCTGGCCTACCGCGCCAGCAATGGCGATGTGAACTATGCGGTGCGCAAGTTTGCCGGCTACGGCAAGCTGTCGGGCAAGTCGCTGGACGAACTGCGTGCCGGCGAGCGCGTGGCGGTGCTGGATGGCAAGGAGGACCCGCTGGACTTCGTGCTGTGGAAGTCCGCCAAGCCTGAAGAACCGGCTGATGCCAAATGGGCCAGCGCGTTCGGCGCAGGCCGTCCGGGTTGGCACATCGAATGCTCGGCCATGAGCTGCACCACGCTGGGCGATACCTTTGACATCCATGGTGGCGGAGCCGACCTGCAGTTCCCCCACCACGAAAACGAAATTGCCCAGAGCGAAGGCGCCACCGGCAAGCCGCTGGCGCGCTTCTGGGTGCACAACGGCTTCGTGCGCGTGGACAACGAGAAGATGAGCAAGTCGCTTGGCAACTTCTTCACGATCCGCGACGTGCTGCAGCAGTACGACGCCGAAACCGTGCGCTTCTTCATTGTGCGTGCCCACTACCGCAGCGCGCTGAATTACAGCGATGCGCATCTGGACGACGCCCGTCAGTCCCTCAAGCGGCTGTACACGGCACTGGACCAAGTTGCCCCCGCGAGCGTAGCGATCGACTGGGCCAATCCCTACGCGGCACGCTTCAAGGCAGCCATGGACGAAGACTTTGGCACACCCGAGGCGGTGGCCGTGCTGTTTGATCTGGCCTCGGAAGTCAACCGCACCCGGTCGTCAGAGCTCTCGGGCTTGCTGCGTGCACTGGGGGCCTGCCTGGGGCTGCTGCAAGGCGACCCCAAGGCCTTCCTGCAGGCGGGCGCCGGCATGGACGACGCGGCTATCCAGGCCTTGATCGCCCAGCGCGCCGCCGCCAAGGCGGCGCGTGACTTTGCGCTGGCAGACAGCATCCGCAAGGACTTGCTGGCCCAGGGCATTGTGCTGAAAGACTCCCCCGCGGGAACGACCTGGGAAGTGGTGCAGTAATGGCCACGACCCCCAAGGCACCGGCGGCGGTGCAGCCGCCGTATTTCTGGGAGGAGGCCTGCAAGCACCTGGTCAAGAAGGACCGGGTGATGAAGCGCCTGATCCCCCAGTTTGACGGTGCCTTCCTGGAAACCCGGGGCGACGCCTTTGTCACCCTGGCGCGCAGCATCGTCGGGCAGCAGATTTCGGTCAAGGCGGCGCAGACTGTGTGGGACCGTTTTGCAAAGCTGCCCAAGCGGTTGACGCCGGCCAACGTGCTCAAGCTCAAGGTGGACGACATGCGTGCCGCTGGCCTGTCCGCGCGCAAGGTCGAATACCTGGTGGATCTGGCGCTGCATTTCGACAACGGCGCGCTGCACGTCAAGGCCTGGGAAAGCATGGGCGACGAGGACATCGTGGCCGAGCTGGTGTCCATCCGGGGCATCGGCCGCTGGACGGCCGAGATGTTCCTGATCTTCCACCTGATGCGCCCCAATGTGCTGCCGCTGGACGATGTGGGGCTGATCAACGGCATCAGCCAGAACTATTTTTCGGGCGATGTGGTCAGCCGCAGCGACGCGCGGGAAGTGGCCGCGGCCTGGGCGCCATACTGCAGTGTCGCAACTTGGTATATTTGGCGCTCGCTGGACCCGTTGCCGGTCGCGTACTAACCGGCAGGCCCGCTCCCCACGAGGGAACCCTGCCGCAAGAAGGAGAGAAGCATTGGCCAAGAAGACATTTCTGGATTTCGAGCAACCCATCGCGGAGCTGGAAACCAAGATCGAAGAGTTGCGCTATGTGCAAAACGAGTCTGCCGTCGACATTTCCGCCGAAATCGAGCAGCTCAGCAAGAAAAGCCAGCAACTCACCAAAGACATCTACAGTGACCTGAGCCCCTGGCAGATCACCAAGATCGCCCGCCACGCCGAGCGCCCCTATACGCTCGACTATGTGGGTGAAATCTTCACCCATTTCGTGGAATTGCATGGTGACCGCCACTTCGCCGACGACCTGAGCATCGTCGGGGGCCTGGCCCGTTTCAATGGCACGCCGTGCATGGTGATCGGCCAGCAAAAGGGCCGTGACACCAAGGAACGCGGCCTGCGCAACTTCGGCATGAGCAAGCCCGAGGGCTACCGCAAGGCGCTGCGCCTGATGCAGCTGGCCGAGAAGTTCAAGCTGCCGGTGTTCACCTTTGTCGACACGCCTGGTGCCTACCCCGGTATCGATGCCGAAGAGCGCGGCCAGTCCGAGGCTATCGGTCGCAACATCTTCGAGATGGCGCAACTGGAAGTCCCCATCATCACCACCATCATCGGCGAAGGCGGCTCCGGCGGTGCGCTGGCCATCTCGGTGGCGGACCAGGTCATCATGATGCAGTACGCGGTCTACTCCGTGATCAGCCCCGAAGGCTGCGCGTCCATCTTGTGGAAGACCTCGGAAAAGGCGCAGGAGGCAGCCGATGCCCTGGGCATCACGGCGCATCGCTTGAAGGCCCTGGGCCTGGTGGACAAGATCGTCAATGAACCCGTGGGTGGCGCCCACCGCGACTACAAGCAGGCCTCTGCCTTCCTGAAGCGCGCCCTGGCAGATGCCTACCGCCAGGTCAGCGACCTCAAGGTCAAGGAACTGCTGGACCGCCGCTATGACCGCCTGCAAAGCTACGGTCGCTTCACCGACACCAAGGCCAGCACCAAATAAGCTGGTTGCCCGCCGGCCATGACCCAGCCGCTCGACGAGGCGATGCGGGACTTCCAGCCCGCGTTGCCGCTGGCTGTGGGCTTGAGCGGCGGGGCGGACTCCACGGCCTTGTTGATGGCCTGTGCGCAGAAGTGGCCGGGGCAGGTGGTTGCTTTTCATATCAACCACGGCTTGCAGGCCGCTGCCACCAGCTTTGAGCAGCATTGCCAGACCTTATGCGCACAGCTGGATGTGCCGCTGCATATTCAACGCGTAGACGCGGGTGCCCGCGACGGGCAAAGCCCGGAGGACGCTGCGCGCATCGCCCGCTATAAAGGGTTTGATGTTCTAGCCCGCATGCAGACTGCGCGAGAAGCTATTAAATCAATAGCAATTGCGCAGCATGCGGACGACCAGGTGGAGACCCTGCTGCTGGCCCTGAGCCGCGGCGCGGGCCTGGCCGGCTTGAGCGCTATGCCGGCGCGCTGGCAGCGCGACGGGTTGGACTACTACCGGCCCCTGCTGGCGGTCAGCGGCGCCGACATCCGCAACTGGCTTGCGGCGCAGGGTGCTGATTTTGTCGAGGACCCCACCAATGCCGACGAAAACTTCACCCGCAACCGCATCCGTGCACGCCTGTTGCCAGCCTTGCAGGTGGCTTTTCCGCAGTTCCGCGACACCTTTGCCCGCAGTGCCAGCCACGCTGCGCAGGCGCAAGCCCTGCTGGATGAGGTGGCGTTGCAGGACCTGCGACTGGCAGTGGGGGACGGCGAGGCCTTGCCCCGCATCCGGCAGGTGCAGCTTCTGAGCCGCGCGCGCCAGGCCAACCTGCTGCGGCACTGGCTCAAGAGCAGCTACCAGGCCATTCCCAGCACGGCCCAACTGGAAGAACTGCTGGACCAGGTCGCGGCCTGCACCACGCGCGGCCACCGCATCCATATCAAGGTGGGGCAAGGCTTTGTGCGGCGCAGTGGCGCGGTGCTGGCTTGGTACAATCCGTAGTTCCCCTCCGGTTTGCTCTTAAAAACTAGTTTTCATGGCTCTGATCGTTCACAAATACGGCGGCACGTCGATGGGTTCCACGGACCGCATCCGCAATGTTGCCAAGCGCGTTGCCAAATGGGCGCGTGCCGGCCACCAGATGGTGGTCGTTCCCTCCGCCATGAGCGGTGAAACCAACCGCCTGCTGGCCCTGGCCAAGGAATTGGCACCGTCCAGGCAGGACGAGGCCTATGGCCGCGAGCTCGACATGCTGGCCGCCACCGGCGAGCAGGCCTCCAGCGCGCTGCTGGCCATTGCGCTGCAGGCCGAGGGCATGGAATCGGTCAGCTACGCCGGATGGCAAGTGCCGATCCGCACCAACAGTGCCTACACCAAAGCCCGCATCGAGTCGATCGACGACGTGCGCGTGCGTGGAGACCTGAAGGCCGGCAAGGTTGTCATCGTCACGGGCTTCCAGGGTGTGGACGAAGAAGGTCACATCACCACGCTGGGCCGCGGCGGTTCCGACACCTCGGCGGTTGCAGTTGCTGCCGCGATGAAGGCGGACGAATGCCTGATCTACACCGACGTGGACGGCGTCTACACCACCGACCCGCGCGTCGTACCGGAAGCCCGGCGCCTGCAAACCGTGAGCTTTGAAGAGATGCTGGAAATGGCATCCATGGGCTCCAAGGTGCTGCAGATCCGTTCGGTGGAATTCGCCGGCAAATACAAGGTGCCGCTGCGCGTGCTCAGCAGCTTCACCCCCTGGGACATCGACATCAACGAGGAAGCCGCATCCGGCACCCTGATCACTTTTGAGGAAGACGAACACATGGAACAAGCCATTGTTTCCGGCATTGCATTCAACCGCGACGAGGCCAAGGTCTCGGTGATGGGTGTTCCCGACAAGCCCGGCATTGCGTACCAGATCCTGGGCGCCGTGGCTGACGCCAACATTGAAGTGGATGTGATCATCCAGAACATCAGCAAGGACGGTAAGACCGACTTCAGCTTCACCGTCAACCGCAACGAATACGCCAAGGCCATCGACCTGCTCAAGGAAAAGGTCCTGCCCAGCCTGGGCGCCAAGGACGTGGTCGGCGACACCAAGATCTGCAAGGTCTCCATCGTCGGCATCGGCATGCGCAGCCACGTGGGCGTGGCCAGCAAGATGTTCCGCGTGCTGGCCGAGGAGGGTATCAACATCCAGATGATCTCCACGTCCGAAATCAAGACCTCCGTGGTCATTGACGAGAAGTACATGGAGCTGGCCGTGCGTGCCTTGCACAAGGCTTTTGATCTGGACCAGCCAGCAGCGTAAAAAAGGCCCAGAGTCGTGCGATAATCTCGCCTGACCTTTAGGAGACGTGACCGAGTGGCCGAAGGTGCTCCCCTGCTAAGGGAGTATGGGGTGTAGAGCCTCATCGAGGGTTCGAATCCCTCCGTCTCCGCCA
>JACXTT010014222.1_pt1 | contig 10432 bp, 8 predicted proteins | sample 9270951 | NCBI WGS metagenome assembly JACXTT01 (sample SAMN15532306, study PRJNA645909) | rock metagenome | isolation source: weathered quartz diorite | place: Puerto Rico | collected 2017-06-21
GTGGCCATCTTGCTGCTCATCATGTACACGAGGGAGAGAACCTTGACGACGACGTTCGAATTGATCTTCTCGTATGTGTCGGAGGGCTTGTGATAGTCGCTATGCAGCACTGAGAAAAAGAACAGGACGGGAATCTTTTTCGCATTAAACGACATGTGATCGCTGGCCCCGTAACCGGAATCCGAGTAGTCGAGCTGCAGATGAACAGACTGATTGAGCTCTTCGAACCAGGATTTGAAATTCGGAGATGTTCCGACGCCGCCCACGAACAACCGATCATTGTTGATGCGCCCGATCATGTCCATATTGATCATGCCCACGACATTCTGCAGAGGAACCGTTGGATGGTTCACGAAGTGAGATGATCCCAGCAGTCCAAGCTCTTCGCCGGCGAATGTCATGAACAACACAGAACGCTTCCATTGCGCTTTATTCTTCGCTGCGAGCCGCGCAATCTCCAAGACGCCGGATGTGCCGGACGCGTTGTCGTCAGCACCGTGATGAATTTGCCCGATCTGCGAAGGCGCCAGCGAATTGTGGTCGCCGAGTCCCAGGTGGTCGTAATGCGCGCCGATCACCACCCATTCGTTTTTCAACACCGGGTCGGAACCCGGAATGCCTGCCACGACATTCCTCACGGTCTTTCGCGTACGCACGACGTCGGTCGAAATATGCGCGCGAGAATCCGGTAAATCAAAAGACTGCGGTTTCAGATCTGCATCAATCTTCTCTTGAATCGTCTCGAGATCCTTGCCTGCGGCCTTTAGAAGATTCAGCACAGTTTCGCGCTTGGCGTGAACGGCAGGAATACCCAGATCATCTGTTTCAAGCGTCCGTGTCGCTGGACCAACCTGCTCGTCGGCATGATTCACATCGGTTAGGAAGATGATGCCTACAGCGCCGTGTTGTTTCGCATTGATGGCCTTGTTCACGAACGATGCATGAGTGGTGAAATTCGTCCCATCAAATGCGCTCTTCGGATCCGACTCCTGCGGTTCGTGCCGCAGTACGATGGCGATCTTCCCTTTGGCGTTCACACCGTCATAGTCGTCGTAGTGCAGGTCCGGTGCCGTAATGCCGTACCCAGCAAAAACGAGCGGCGCGTCAAGAGACGTTGTGTTGGAAAAGACGATCGGCACGAAATCGTCATTGATTCGGAGCTTGTTTCCGTTGATCTGCAGTTCGTTGTTGGTTCCGAGGACAGCACCGGTCGTGAGCTGAAACTTTTGGAAGTACGTGTTTTCGTCGCCCATCGGCCGAAGGCCTGAGGTACGGAACTGCGCAGCGATGTAATCTGCCGCCTTGTCTAGTTCCGGTGAACCGTCTCCGCGGCCCTTCAGCTCGTCGCTCGAGAGATATTTGACGTGCTCGAAGTATCGCGACGACGAAAGGTCTGAGACGACTTCGGCTGCTGAGCGAACTGCAGGAACGGCGATAACCGAGTTCAGGTAAGCAGTCGACAGCGCGACCAATATCGCGACAACCCATACTGAAAAGTTTTGGCGTTTTCGCATCGTTACCTTGTAGCACAGCTCCGGCGGATCATGAAATGATCCCGGCCTGCTCGAAATGATCGTGTTCTTCCGGATGCTTCTCCAGGTGTTGCCGCACCGCACGAACGGCCAAGTGACGTAGAAGAAAGCCGTAGGGAACCATGAGCGCAAACACAAGAAAGCTGATCGTATAAAAATTCTTAAACACCAAGCCGACGGGGACGACGATAAAAAGCACCATCAGCTTGTTGAGAAGGGCGCCGGAAGGCGCAGTTTCGCGCCACCAGTAATTTGCTTCTAGAGAACTGATGCGGTCAGACTCGAACATCCACCTGCGCCCCTTTGCCCCAGAATGCCTTTAGATCGTGGATGCCGGTCATCTGGTGCGGGCCGTAATCGGAGCCTTGAAGTCGAACCTCTCCGAGACTTGCCCGGATGAAATTCGCCAGCTCGCCCGCGCGCTTATGAATGGCTTTCTCCACCGATTTCGGAATGCTGGAATCAAAGAGTAGCAGATCGACTTCTTCTTCGTCTTCGTTCCATTCCCAGACGCCGACAACGCGTCCATTGAAAATGATCGTTGCAAGCGGATCATTAATCAATTTGCCTTTCCAACGAGAGAAAGGCTTGTCCGCGTGCTCCGTGGGAACAAATCGATTGACGACTTCGCGTTGACCTTTTAGGTAAGTATCGCGATACGGAATGAAATTGATGGCCCCTTCGTGCGGCTTGAAATTCAGAAAAGCATCCACATCGGACTCGGCGATCAGAAACTCGTCCTTCGTGCCTTCGACGGCAATCGGCACCAGCCTGGGCTTAACCTCGGCCGCTCCTTTGATAGCGTCCGTAACATTAATGCCTGCCCACCACGCGAAGTCCTTTACCCTTGCCGGCGACTCAGACCGAAAATACTGAGCGGCCAGCTGCGTACACGCTTCTTCCAGTCGCAAGCTAAAAGGATCCGCTTCCGGCAGGGCTGTGGACGTGAGCACAAATGCGTACTCCGTGGAGTCCAGCCGCTTTTTACCTTGCTGCTTCAGGATCTTGCCTTCTTCCTTGAGTAGGTTAATAGCCAGCGAAAGACTATTCGTCAGGCCGATGCGCTTGAGGTCGGGCCCGAAATCCTTCACAAGATTCACAGGCACGTGACGCAGAACGTGCTCCGAAGTCTTCGGCCCCGAGTGAACCGCATTCAAGATCGCGGACTTGAGCTTCTCCATTTCCGCATCGCTCAAGGGCATCTGTTGGCGCGCTTGTTTGCTGAGCTCGGTAAATGTTCTCGTCCGAATCCGCAGCGCGACTGGCGCTTGATCTCGTGGCACGAGCATCGTGCAGCCCCGAAGCGTTTCCAACTGAACGAGCTTGTGATCGTCGAAGACAAGTTTGTCGAGGTCCGCGGCCTTGAACGACGCACTTCTAGCCCACAAGCTCAAATAGGGTGTCGAACAACCTGGCGAGTAAATCCAACCGATCGAGTGGATTAATTCCGAGACGTTCTTTGTGGGAAACGGATGATCCAAAAACTGGCGATGCATTCGCCACGAATTGAGATGTTCAAGGGGAACGGGCTTTTTCACCTTCGAGCTGGTCATACAGTTCTTTGTTCAGATGACCCAGGTCCAGAGCGCTCCCCGATGATGTGCTAAACTCGCGTCTGGACACGAGTTCTTTCATTGTAGTTTTCGTACGGAGTTTAGTCAATGGACCCGCTCCTGGGCCTCCGCCATGTCGCATTGAATGTCCGCAATATTCGTCGATCGTTAGAATTTTACTCGACCGTACTGGGCATGAAATTGGAATGGATGCCTGACGAACAGAACGCATATCTCACCTCCGGCCAGGATAATCTGGCCTTGCACCAATTGCCCGAAGGCAGCGAGCCCGGCGGGATCCAGAGCATGCACCATATCGGCTTCGTCGTTCGCCGTCTAGAAGACGTGGACGACTTTGCCCGACGGCTTCGGGCGCAGGGAATCGGCCTGGCGGCTGAGCCGAAAACACATCGTGATGGTGCGAGGTCCTTTTATTTCCACGATCCGGATGGGGTTCTCATCCAATTGATCTATCACCCGCCGATTTCGAACGCGGGCTAAAGCCCCGCGATTACATCACATTTCACTTGCAACATTCTCCCGCTTCCTGTAAGTAAGTACTTACTTATGAAACACGACCGGCGGCAAGACATCCTGGCTGCGGCTATGGAGCTGTTTGCAAAGAAAGGATTTCGGGGCACCACGACTCGGGACTTGGCCACCCACGCAGAAGTCAACGAAGCCATCATTTTTCGATACTTCAATAATAAGGAAGAGCTGTACCGCGCGATCCTCGAACACAAAGCGGGTGAAACCCGCGAGGCGAAGATCGAGGAACTCGAACGGCTCGCCGGCTCGAGCGACGACAAGAAGTTTTTCCAAGTGCTGGGCCGCAAGTTTCTCGAGAGACACGAGAACGATACGACGTTTCTGCGTCTACTCTTATTCAGCGCGCTCGAAGGCCATCAGCTATCGGACATGTTCGTCGCCAGCATGACGGCCCGGAATCCTATTGCAAATTACATTCAGAAGCGCATTGACGAAGGTGCGTTCCGCCAAGTGGATCCGCAACTGGCTGCCCGGGGACTCTTCGGGATGTTTGCAAGTTTTATTTTGTGGCAAGAAATTTTTGGCCTGAAGAAAACCCAACCCTACGATCGCGATGAAGTCGTCGATACATTCGTTTCTATTTTCTTAAAGGGAATTACGAAGGAATGAACGCGGATTAGGGGTAATCCGAAGTTAACGTTCATCGTACTAACTAATATGAGACAAATACTTTCGAAGAAGACGGCGCTCATTGCGCTGGGACTTGTGATCATCCTCGCTATTGTCGCCTTCTCAGCCAGAAGGCAGAGAAGCTCGGCGAGTCAGTACTTTACTGCAATGGTGGAAAACGGACCGCTGCGCAATGTCGTTAACGCGACCGGAGTCGTTCAGACGGTCGTTACAGTTCAGGTTGGCAGCCAGGTATCCGGACAAGTTGAGGCGCTGTATGCAGACTTCAATTCTGTTGTGAAACGCGGTCAACTGTTGGCGAAGCTGGATCCGCGCAACTTCCAAGCGCAAGTAGAGAACGCAGAAGCCAGCGTCGCCGCTGCACGCGCTCGCGTTCGCAGCGCGGAAGCCGATCAAAAAACCCAAGTCGCAAATCTGCAAAGTGCCCGCGCGAACCTCGAAGCGGCACGTGTGGCTCGAGACAATACGGCCATCCTTTTTCAGCGGGCATCAGAATTGAATAAGAGCGGCGTTGCTTCCAGAAACGATTACGACAATGCCAAGGCGAACGCCGATTCGGCAGTGGCAAAATTCGAGCAGGCGCAGGCTTCGATAGCGCAAGTCGAAGCGCAGAGCAATGCGTCGGAGGCGCAGCTCGAGCAAGTAAAAGCACAGCTTCAACAAGCCGAGGCAGACCTGGCTCGCGCGAAATTAAATCTCGAATACTGCAACATCTATTCGCCCGTCGATGGCGTTGTCATTTCCCGCAACATCGACGTCGGTCAAACAATCGCTGCGAGTTTGCAGTCGCCGACGCTCTTTACGATAGCGAATGACCTAATGCGGATGCAGGTTAACGCCAATATCGATGAAGCAGACATCGGGAACATTTCCGACCAAGCCGACGTAAGGTTCACCGTCGATGCTTACCCGAACGAGGGTTTCAGGGGGCGTATCTCCGAAATCCGGCTGAACCCGCAGACGGTACAAAACGTGGTCACGTACAGTGTTATTTTGAGTATCGAAAATCCGGAAATGAAGCTGAAGCCCGGCATGACCGCCAACATCACGATCACAGTCGACCAGCGCAATAATGTTCTGAAAGTTCCGAACGCTGCATTGAGGTACACACCTCCGGGTGTTCGCCGTGATGAGTTCTTGGGCGACCGCCCACGAGCATCAGTGTCTGAAACCGACGGTGATGAAGCGCCAAAATCTGCGTCGAAGAAGGCAGCACCGGCGCCGCATTTGGCGCCCGGTCAACTGTGGGATCCTTCTCAGAAGATCAAGTTCGCGGCACCCAAGCGTGCAGTGCAACGTCCAGGTGTCGTTTTCGAGTTGGACGCCCAGCAGAAGCCGCAACCAAGAAAGGTCTTGTTAGGGATAACCGATGGCTCGGCTACCGAAGTTATTTCGGGCGAGATCCAACCGGGCGACTCGGTCGTCATCGGCGACAGCACGCAAACTGCGCAGACGCCGGCCGCAGCGACTGCACCGCCATTCTTTGGTGGATTTGGCCGCGGAGGCGGTGGTGGCGGGCGAGGCCGGGGTAATTAACAATGAGCAGCCGAGTTGAAACGTTAAGTCGAGAAAAGGTGAATGAGGGCGTTCGTGATGTCATTCACCTTGAACGAATTCACAAGGTTTACCACATGGGAGATATCGAGGTTCACGCCTTGCGCGGCGTTTCAGTCTCGATTCAACGCGGTGAGTTCGTCGCTATTATGGGTCCCTCCGGCTCAGGCAAATCGACGATGATGAACATCATCGGCTGTCTCGACCGGCCGACCAAAGGACATTACTTCCTAGAAGGTGTCGATGTTTCCACGGTCGATAAAGCCGGCCTCGCCGATATTCGGAACAAGAATGTCGGATTTGTGTTTCAAAGTTTCAATCTTGTGCCTCGCACGTCCGCTCTCGAAAATGTTGAACTACCGCTGATCTACGCGGGCGTCGGTTCAAGCGAACGAATCCGGCGAGCGCGTGCAGCATTGGCTGAAGTCGGTCTTGCAGATCGCGAGCGTAATATGCCAAATCAGTTGTCGGGAGGTCAGCAGCAGCGAGTCGCTTTGGCACGAGCTTTAGTGAACAATCCATCGATCATCTTGGCGGACGAGCCCACCGGCGCGTTGGACACTCGCACTTCGGTCGAAGTCATGGAAATATTTCAGCGGTTGAATCAAGAACGCAGCCTGACCATTGTGATTGTCACGCACGAACACGATATCGCGCAGTACGCGCAACGCATCATTCAATTCCGGGACGGACGGATTCATCGCGACATTCCAGTGGAGAATCGTAAGAACGCTAAGGAAGTCCTGGAGCAACTTCCTCCCGAGATGGACGACGAGGACGAAACATGAACCTCATAGCCATTATCAAAGTTGCCGCCCGAGCGCTTGGGCGAAATAAGCTGAGAACAGCGCTCACGATGCTCGGCATCATTATCGGCGTTGGTGCTGTGATTGTCCTGGTATCCATCGGACAAGGCGCGCAAGCCATGGTATTGGATCAGATCAGCAGCATGGGCACGAATATGATGTATGTGATGCCCGGCAACCTGAACTTTGGTGGCGCGTCCCTCGGGCTGGGCGCCGCCAACACGTTGACTGATGACGACGTGATCGCGATGGAGCGCGAGGTTCCAACGATCGCCGCGGCTTCTCCGGTCGTCAATGCTTCCGGGCAGTTGGTTTTCGGAAATCAAAACTGGTTCGTTCGCATGCAAGGAGCGAATGAGCGGTTTCCGCAGATCCGCAGTTGGAAGGTGGAGCAAGGCGACTTCTTTACCGATGCAGATGTCCGCTCCGCTGCTAGAGTGATCGTTCTCGGTAAGACGGTCGCGGAGAAGTTGTTTCCAGGGCTCGATCCGATCGGCGAAACGATTCGCGTTCGAAACCTGCCGTTCCGTGTGGTTGGTGTTCTTGCTGCAAAAGGCCAATCCATGGTTGGGCAGGATCAGGACGACACCGCGGTTATTCCCTACACTACCGCCCAACGGAAACTCCTGGGTCAGCAGATTCCGTCGATCAACCAGGCGATGGTATCCGCCATCAGCCAGGAAGCCACAGGAGTGACGCAGCGTCAGATTACGGACTTGCTGCGGCAACGCCATAAGATTGCTTCAGGCGAGTCCGATGACTTTATGGTTCGCAACATGACGGATGCAGCGCAGACGTTCACCCAGTTGACGACGATCATGACGTTGCTGCTCGGAAGCATCGCCGCGATTTCGTTGGTGGTGGGCGGCATCGGAATCATGAACATCATGCTGGTGTCTGTCACGGAGCGGACTCGCGAGATCGGCATACGCATGGCTGTCGGCGCAAGACCGAACTATGTGCGGCTGCAATTTCTGACAGAATCGCTTGTTTTGAGTTTGATGGGCGGTCTGATTGGAGTGCTCATCGGCGGCGGTATCGCCGCCCTTGTGTCGAGAATATTGGGCTGGCCGACTTTGGTTTCAGCCTTGTCTGTGTTGGTTTCATTCGCCTTCGCGACAGTGATTGGCATTTTCTTCGGCTACTATCCTGCCCATAAAGCGGCGGCGTTAGATCCGATTGAAGCCCTGCGTTACGAATGAGAGTTACGTTCCTGCCATTTCTTGAGGAGTTTCAATGAAAGCATCGAGAATCTTTGTGACTTTGGTCGTTGTGCTCGCCGTAATGAGTCAAGCCGTACCTACGCGAGCCGAAATCAAAACTAACTTTGTGAAGGATTTTCTGCAACGATACCGTCCTTCGAAAGTGACGTTTCCTGCTTCAGCTACGCTGGCTCCGCAGGCACTTTCCGACCTCGTGCGGGCGGGGCAAATGCCACTCACAATGGGTGACCTGATCAACCTGATACTGCAAAACAATCTGGACATCGGCGTGAACCGCCTGACGCCTTTGTCGTCGCAGTATCTGATCAGCACGATGTATCGCCCGTTCGAGCCCACGGTCCGATTACAAGCTACTGTGAACCGGAACACCTCGCCGGCCACGACGATCCTGGCAGGTGCCGCGAATCCCAGCACATTGTCCGGTGCCTATTCCGTCGGATTCACGCAATCCCTAATGACCGGAACGAATATCGAAATTGATGCAGCGATGAATCGTAGTTCGTCAAACAGCAGTTTCAGCACGCTGAATCCGTCATGGTCCGGTTCACTACGATACTCGTTCACACAACATCTTCTCAAAGATTTCGGCCGGACCATCAATGCAAGGCCAATTCGCGCTGCGCGGAATAATGAAAGGATGTCGGAGTCTCAATTCGAACAGAGATTGATCGACCTCGTGGCGCAAGCGCAGCGATCCTATTGGGACTTGGTTTTCGCAGCAGAAGACATCAAAGTAAAGCAACGTTCAGAAGATCTCGCGAAGAAGACGCTTTCCGATAACCAGATTCAGGTGCAGATCGGAACGCTCGCGCCGATCGACATCGTTCAAGCAGAGTCGGAAGTAGCGAATCGCCATGTTCAATCTGTGACTTCGACCTACACGGAGGTACAAACGCAAGATCAGGTGAAGAAGCTGCTGACGTCCCAAGGTGATCCGGGAATGGTCATGGCGAAACTCATGCCCGTGGATGGCGTCCGCAAGCCGGATCCTTCGGATGTGTTGCCGGTGGATGAAGCGATCAAGGTTGCTTTGGAAAACCGGCCCGAAATGAGGCAACTCCAGTTGGATTTGGAAAACAAGAAAATCGATTACGAATACACCAAGAATCAATTGTTGCCGTCTGTCGACATCATCGGCAATTATCAGCAAACAGGTGTCGCCGGCTCAAAAGCAACGACATCGGGCGTCTTCGGCTCGGTCTCGGTTTGTACTCCCGCCCTTTTAGCTGCACATGTGAACTGCCTCAATCCTGATTTGATCGGCGGTCTGGGGACAGCTTTCGGTCAGGTCTTCAGCTACAACTACACGGGGTACTCCGCCGGCATTTCCATCCAAATTCCGCTGCGTAACCGAGCTGCACAAGCGGATAACGCGCGTGCCGCAACCGAACAGCGGATCTCTGAGAGCCGACTTACCGCGCAAGCTCAGCAGATCGCGCTCGAAGTTCGAAATGCGTTGACCCTGGTCGAAATGAATAAAGCGAGAATTGAAGCGGCGCAAAGAGCGAGAGAACTTGCAGAACGCCGCCTTGATGCGGAGCAAAAGAAGTTTGAACTGGGAGCCTCGACCATTCGATTCGTCTTGGAAGAACAACGCAACGTGGCGCAGGCTCAATCCGATGAACTCCAGTCTTTAGTGAACTACACAAAATCCGTTGTCGATTTTGATCGCTCCACAGGCATGACACTGAAGAAAAACAACATCGAGACGGACAAAACGCTCAACCTGGGAGCTACCGCAAAGTAGGAAGGAGTTAAAGCGGGCGCGTGGGGAGAAACGCGCCCGCCTACGGAAGGATACAGTTACTGGCGAGTTCCGAACCGAAGAGGCCCGGAAGGATTATTACGTTGAGAGGATGTAGACGAGGGGGACTGTAAAGTTACTTCCAAGGGATTCTCTAACCGGAAGTCGAGCCGGGTTTCGGAATCCACTCGGACTTGCTCGCCTTTGCGAATGGCCTCGACTCCTGCACCAGCTCCGGCACCCGTTGCAGCGCCGATGGCCGCGCCCTTGCCGCCGCCGGAGATCGCGCCGATCGCTGCGCCAATGGCGGCACCCAACCCTGCTGTCTTTGCGGTTCTTCCGGCTTGCGAAGCACCGGTATTTACGTAAGTGTTGCTTTGAATCAAATAGCTTTTTCTGCCGAGAAAAATCCTGTCGAGTTGCAACTGCAGCTCGCTTCTGCCGCTGACTCGGCCTGCTGACTGCACCTTCGAAATCTTCACGTATACTTCGGAGCCTTTCGGAAAGACCGTTTCGTTATCCACGACAACGGGAGCGTCCAAGGAAGCCTTGAACGTCTCGTCAACCCGGGCAGTTTCGGAGTCGACGGCGTCAATCATTCGAATGGACACCAGAGTTCCCGATGGAACAGTGACCTGGCGCGGTGCAGGCGGCTCGACCGGCTTGACCTCGTCTGGGGGCGGAGGAACCGGTTGGGCTACAGGCGGCGCCACAGGAGCGGGCAGCGTCAATGTTCTGCCATCTGCCGTTGAGGTGTTGCCTGCAACCGGGATAGGAGCCGTCCCATTGTTAACCGGAATTGGTGTTGCAGCCTGTTTCGCAGGAACTTGTGTGCGAGCCG
>JACXTT010014223.1_pt1 | contig 10431 bp, 12 predicted proteins | sample 9270951 | NCBI WGS metagenome assembly JACXTT01 (sample SAMN15532306, study PRJNA645909) | rock metagenome | isolation source: weathered quartz diorite | place: Puerto Rico | collected 2017-06-21
GCCAGCTTCTTGCGCAGCTTGCAGATGAACACGTCGATGATCTTCACCTCCGGCTCCTTGAGGCCGTTGTAGAGGTGGTTGAGGCACATCTCCTTGGTCAGCACCGAGTTCTTGCGCAGCGAGAGCAGCTCCAGGACCTTGTATTCGCTGGGGGTCAGGTGGATCGGCACCCCGCCCACGGCGGCCGAGCGGGTGTCGAGGTTCACGCTGATGTCGCCGGTGCGGATGACCGACTCTGCGTGGCCGCGGGAGCGGCGCACGACGGCGTTGATGCGGGCCACCAGCTCGGCCTTGTGGAAGGGCTTGGTGATGAAGTCGTCGGCGCCGGCGCTGAGCGTCTTGACCTTGGTCTCGATGTCGGCGGCCGCGGTGACCACGATCACCGGCGTGCGGACTTTCTCCAGGCGCACCTGGCGCAGCACGTCCAGGCCGGTCATGTCCTCGAGTTCGAGGTCGAGCAGCACCACGTCGTAGTCGTAGAGGCCGACCAGTTCGATGGCCTCTTCGCCCAGATCGGTGATGAACACATTGTGCCCCTCGGCCGTCAGCTTGAGCTCGATGCTCTTGGCCGCCACCTCGTTGTCTTCCACCAGAAGAATATGCATCGTCAGCTCCCAAACTTCAGCAAATGGTTGGAATTGTTGGCAGTTACGCGGCCGGCTAGGGCCAGCATCTCGGACATGCGAAAGGGCTTGGCGAGAACCTCGTCGGCCCCAAGGTGTTTGGCCCACTTCAGGTAGTCGCGGCGCGAACCGGGGCCGGCGCCGGAGATCGCGATGATCTTCGGCGCGTTGGGGTCGCGCTTGATTTCCATGATCGCGCCGATGCCCTCCATCTCGGGCATGACGATGTCGGTGACCACCAGTTCGGGCCGGTAGGTCTTCAGGACCGCGAGCGCCAGGCGCCCGTTGGCGGCCGTCCGGGTGGCGTAGCCAGCCTTGCGGAAGGCGGCGTCCATGAGCGCCAGCAGATCGGCGTCGTCATCGACCAGCAGGACGCGCGTGGCGTGGGCGCCACCGGTGTCCCTGAGTGCTGGTTTATGCCCGCCCATGACTGTCTGCTGCGTCCCTGCAACTTATGGTTAACGACTTTAACCATGGTGATTCGGAACGGGTCAGCCTGAGACGAATACCTACGGGAATTCCCGTAGAGGTGGTCTGCGTAGTCGCGCCTGGGTGGCAGCGCCCTAGGGGCGCTCGCGCCAGATCTCGAGGGCGAGGCGCGGACGCACAAGAAATAGCGCCGCCCAGACCGTCAGCACCCACAGGTAGTGCGGACCCCGGCGCCGCGCGCGGATCACGGTCTCATAGAGGTGGGCGTAGTCGGCGATGACGGTCATGAGCAGGTCTCCTCGTTGTGGACGAGGAAACGGCTAAGTTGTCGCAGCGACAGAAACGGACGTATGGGCGTTTCGCGCCACGTCGAGCTCGCGGATCAGGGTCTCGTGCAGCACCGGCGGGGCCAGGACCTGGACCTTGTCGCCCCAGGTGAACAGGTGCCAGGCGAGCTCGCGCATGCCGCTGGCCCGGAAGCGCACGACGACCGAGCCGTCAGCCTGGGGCTCGATCTGCTGGTTGGCGTGGAAGCGCCAGCGCAGAGCATCCTCGGCGCCGGCCGGGGTGACCCGCAGCACCACGTCTTCCGTGTCGTCATGGAAGATGCCGAAGCTCTGATCGGCGTAGTTCTGCAGCGAGAAGCCGTCCGGCTTGGCCGCCGCGCGCGCGATGACCTCGATCTGCGCGATCCGGTCGAGGCGCCAGTTGCGGGGCCCCTGCCCTTCGTCGGCCACCAGGTAGTTCGACCGGCCGAACAGCAAGCCGTAGGGCGTCACCTCGCGCACCCGGCCAGGCTGCGAACCGCCGTCATAGCGGAAGCGCAGGGACTGCATCGACAGCAACGCCTCGCGCACCCGGGCCAGCACAGCCTCGTCCTCGAAGGGGCGCGGGCCGGCCTGGACGGCGATGGTCTCGGCCTGCAGCAGGGCCTCCAGGTCCGGCGCGAGCTTGCGTCGCGCCGCCGCGCGGGTCGCCGACAGCACCTTCTGCTCCAGCGAACGCAGGGCCCCGGCCCGGGCCGTCGCGCCCTGCTGGGCGAACACCTCGGCGGCGGCGGCCAGAGCGGCCAGCTCCTCGGCTGTCGGCGCCTGGAACAGGCCGTCGAGGCCGGCCGGGATGCGGAAGCGCCGCGTCGGCGGGTCGTCGATCTCCTCCAGCTGCGGGAAGACATCGCGCACGGCGTCGCGCATCCGCTCGGCCGTGCGCCGCCCGACCCCCAGGCGCTGGGCAATCTCATCTAGGGTCATGCCCTCCGCGGTGGAGGCCAGCATGCGGGCCAGTTCGAGCAGCCGGCCGGCCTTTTCGTGACGCATGGAAAATCCAGAGAACTGAGGTCGTTGGAACGTTACGTCCGATTCTGACGTTGGGGGTGATCAGAACGGAAGCCGTCGCAACCCGCAACGGAGTTTCACCAGATGGCCTACCGCCGCTTTCGCCCCGCCAACGGTCCCGCCCCGATCGAGACCTCGGCCTATGAGATCCCGGCCCTGCCCGGCGTCGTCGTCGACGCCGTGCTGCGCTTCCACGACGAGGCCCAGGACCAGGGCTACGGCCGCACCCTGCTGCGGATGAGCCCCAAGCGCCTGCGCGCGCCGGAGGTGAAGAAGGCGCTGGGCAAGCTCGCCACCCGCGCCGCCAACGTCTCGATCCTGTGGAACGAGGACGAGAGCCAGATCATCCGTGTTCTGGAGGCAGCGTAGGCATCTGCGCATTCGACCAGGCCGCGCCGCCGGCGGCTGTGATCACGGCGGCTATGCCGAGCGCCTGGATGGCGGCCAGGCGCTCGTGCAGCAGCACCAGCCCCGATAACGCTCCGAACGCCGGCTCCAGGCTGGTGAGCACCGCGAAGGTGCGGGCCGGCATCCGGCCCATGGCGAACAGCTCCAGGCGGAACGGGATCACCGTGGAGAACAGCGCCACCAGGGCGGCGAGCGGCAGCAGCGCCGGCGTCAGGATCGCGGGGCCCGCCTGGGCCACCCCGAACGGCAGGACGATGACCGCGGCGATGCACGTCGCCAGCGTCGCGGCTGACCGTCCCAGCGCCGGGCCGACCACACGCCCGAAGAGGATGTAGCCCGCCCATCCGGCCGCGGCGCCCAGCGCATAAGCCAGGCCCAGCAGGTCGATCCGCATACCCGACGTCGTCCGCCCGACCAGCACCCAGACGCCGGCCGCCGCCAGCACCGCCCAGACCAGATCCCGCGGCCGCTTGGACCCGAACAGAGCCACGGTCAGCGGCCCCAGGAACTGCAGCGCGATGGAGATGCCCAGCGGCAGGCGCGAGATCGCGGAATAGAACAGCAGCACCGCGCCGGCCACCGACACGCCCAGCCCGATCACGGCGAGCCACGGCGCGTCCTTCGGCCAGTCGCGCCAGGGTCGGGTCAGCACCAGCAGCATCAGCGCGCCCAGCGTCAGGCGCATGGCCGCCGCGCCCTGCGCGCCGACCACCGGGAACAGCGACTTGGCGAAGGCGGCGCTGATCTGGAACGCCGCCATGGCGGTGACCACGGCGGCGACCGGCAAGAGGATGGACTGGCGCGTCACTCCGGCCCGATCACTTGGGCGACGGCGGCGGCGTGCCTTCCGGCTTGTAGCTGGGCTGGTCGATGGCGATCTGGTCGCGGGCCATGACCTTCAGGGCGGCCAGCAGGCCTGGCGTTTCGACGGTGAAGTCGCCGGCGTGGATGCGGTTGCAGAGCGCATGGTTGAGCTCGCCATAGGTCCCCTCGTGACCCAGCACCTCGGCCATGGCGACGATCGCGCGCGCTTCCGCCACCGGGCCGAGCGTCAACTCGCGGTAGACGGTGGCCATGGCGTTGGCGGCGACGCGGGCGAGGAAGGCGTTGCGGGGGTCCAGGCCCGGACGGATTTCATCGATCCAGAGCCGGACAGATTCCACCAGTTCCTCGGTGCGGGGATGGGTGATCACAAGCCTTCCTCCAGCAGCACAACGAGGTCGGCTTCGGTCTCCGAAACCCGCCGGCCGATCATCGGCCGCTCCACCGACTTGGTCACGCCGTCGCGCCAGCTCAAGTACATGGTCAGGCACATGATCCCCCAGCGCAGGGACCCCAGCATCTGCCAGAACCGCACGCGGCTTAGCTCGATCGGCCGTCCGCCGGCGGCAGCGTAGCCGGCCAGCAGATCCGCGTAGTCGCCGAAACCGCCGACCGGGCGATCCGGGCGGCCGAAGCGCCAGGAGTTGGTGCAGATCCAGCCCATGTCTTCCGCCGGATCGCCCACGTGAGCCAGTTCCCAGTCCAGCACGGCGGCCACGCCCTGCTCCGGGTCGAACATGATGTTCCCGTTCCGGAAGTCGCCGTGCAGCAGGACGGGCTCGACCGGTGGCGGCGTGTGTTTGCGCAGGTACTGGATCGCCAACTCAAGGATCGGGCGCTCGGCGCCGGTCGCACGATAGACCTCCTCGTAGCGGTCCAGCTCGATCTGGCCGTCGACGATCTTGAGGTTGAGGCCGGCCGGCGGGGGTGTGGCGTGGATCGGGACCAACACCTCGCCGCACTGGCGCGCGAGGGTCGGGCGGACCGCGTCGAAGCGGGCGTCGCTGGTGATCTTGCGACCCAGGGTCTCTCCGTCGACGCGGACCATGACATAGGCCTCGCCGAGCGCGTCGGTCTCGTCGCAGACGTGGCGCACTTGGGGCACGCGGGCGCCATTGGCGCCGGTCGCCTGGATCAGGGCGGCTTCGGTGGCCAGGCTGACGGAGCGCGCGGTTTCCGGATCGAAGGGGACCGAGCGGCGGCGCAGGATCAGGTCCTCATGGCCGTTCGGGCCCTCGAGCGCGAAGGCCCAGGTCTCCATGCTCGCGCCGCCCGACAGGCGCTCGGCGGCGGCCAGATGCGCCGCCTCGCCGCCGAGGCGCTGGGCGAGCCTTGGCAGGCTTGCAAGCACGTCCACAGTCATGACCTTGGGGAACTCCAAACTTGGTCTAGGCTTGATCGATCAGGCGGGTGTTCCGGCGGCTTGTAAATGGCCTCCCCGACGTCAATCCCGCCCAAGAGCATACAGGGAATAGCGCCATGGACTTCGACCTGCCCCAGGACCTCGTCGACTACCTCGCCGAGCTCGACGCCTTCATCGAGGCTGAGATCAAGCCGTTGGAGCAGCAGGACGACAACATCCGCTACTTCGACCACCGGCGCGAGTATGAGCGCACCGACTGGGAAAAGGGCGGCCTGCCCAAGAAGGAGTGGGAAGAGCTGCTCGGCGAGGCGCGGCGGCGCGCCGACGCTGCGGGACACCTGCGCTTCGGCTGGCCGGTGGAACTGGGCGGCAAGGGCGGCTCACAACTCTGGCTCTCGGTCATCCGCGAGCACCTGGCGTCCAAGGGCCTGGGCCTGCACAACGACCTGCAGAACGAGCATTCGATCGTCGGCAACAACCCCTTCATCCTGATGTTCAAGGAGTTCGCCACGAACTCCCAGTACGAGCGCGACGCCGACAAGCTGCTGGCCGGCCAGATGCGCACCGGCTTCGGCCTGACCGAGCCGCTGCACGGCTCCGACGCCACCTTCATGGAAACCCGCGCCGTTCCGCATGAGAAGGACGGCCAGCCGGGCTGGCTCATCAACGGCGAAAAAATGTGGACCACGGGCATGCACGTGGCGAACTACATCATGACCTACGCCCGCACCTCGGGCGAGGACGGCGACGCCAGCGGCATCACCTGCTTCATCGTGCCGGCCAATGCGCCGGGCGTGAAGGTCGAGGAGTACCTCTGGACGTTCAACATGCCGACCGACCACCCGCGGGTGAGCCTGAAGGACGTGTGGATCCCCGAGGACAGCTACTGGGGCCAGATCGGGGGCGGGCTGGCGCTCGGCCAGAGCTTCGTGCACCAGAACCGCATCCGCCAGGCGGCCTCCAGCCTGGGCGCGGCGGTCTACTGCATCAACGAGAGCGTGAAGTACGCCCGGGCCCGCAAGCCCTTCGGCAAGGCGCTGGCCGAGAACCAGGCGATCCAGTGGCCGCTGGTGGAGCTGGCGACCCAGGCCGAGGCGCTGCGCCTGCTGATCCGCAAGACGGCCTGGCAGATGGACAAGATGGACCACAAGGAGATCGAGCGGACGATCTCCGACAAGGTCTCCATGTGCAACTACTGGGGCAACCGGCTGGTCTGCGAGGCGGCCGACCGGGCGATGCAGACCCACGGCGGCATCGGCTATTCGCGGCACAAGCCCTTCGAACACATCTACCGCCACCACCGCCGCTACCGGATCACCGAGGGCTCGGAGGAGATCCAGATGCGCAAGGTGGCCGCCTATCTGTTCGGCTACCTGGGGCCGAAGCGGAAGGAGCTGTCGGCCGTCACCTGGGACGACGTCGACTATCGCAAGAGCGACGGCGTCACCGAGGGCGAGAAGGCCGCGACCGCGGCGGCCACGAAGCGCGATGACGCCTGAGCACCGGCTGGCGGTCTACGGCTCGCTGGCGCCCGGCAAGTCGAACCACCATCAGCTCGCCGGCCTGGCCGGCGAGTGGTCGCGTGGTACGCTGCGCGGCCATTTCTCGCAGCAGGGCTGGGGCGCGTCGCAGGGCTTTCCGGGCCTGCGGCTCGACCCCGACGGGCCGGAGGTGGCGGTGCAGATCTTCACCTCGGCCGACCTGCCCGACCACTGGGCGCGGCTCGACCGGTTCGAGGGCGCGGACTACCAGCGCGTGACCGTGGAGGTCGCCACCGAAGAGGGCCCGCTCCTGGCCCAGGTCTATGGCGTGGGCGGCGCACCCGCCTAGGTTTCACGCAGAACCGCTCTGCTCAATCGCGGATTGCGCCACAACCTGGGGTGTGATGCACTTTCGCCGGTTTTCGACCGGTGGGAGGCTGGGGTGGCTTCGATCGTCGACATTTCGCCCGCGGCGCTGGGGACCTCGGTCTCGCTGGCGGCCGCGGGCCTCGCCCTGATCACGCAATGGCGGGTGTTCCGCACGGCGGGCCAGCGGCGCTTCCGCGACCTGGAGGAACGCAGCAAGGCCGTCGCCTTCTGGACGGCCTGGGCGGCGGCGCAGAAGGCGGTGGCCTGCGACGACCAGGTGAACACCCGGCTGGCGCGCGCCCAGACGGCGCTGGATGAACTGGCCGACTTCGGCGACCACGACGACCTGGGCGCCGCCTTGGGCGTGCCGACCACAGGGATCCGCCACCTGCTGCTGATCGAGCGACCGCACAAGGCCGGGACCTGGCCGCTGCAGGCGCTGTTCTACGTGGCCCTGGCCGCCAGTTCGGCGCTGATCGGCGTCGCCCTGGTGGAGCTGCGCGACAACCTGACGACCGAGCGCGCGGAGACCTTCGGCGGCGTGGTGATCGCCGTGCTGCTGCTGCTGGCGCTGCTGCGCCAGTTCGTGCTGCTGGTCGACGGCAAGGCGATCCATCAGCCAGCGCGAAGGCCCGCGCGATGAGCCGCGGCGCAACAATCTGGGCGGCGATCGCCATGGCGGCGGCCCTGGCCCTGCCCGCCCGCGGGTACGCCCAGGATCCGCCCGCCGCGGCCGCGGCCCTCCCGCCCGCGGCCCCGCGCCCGCCGGCGCAACACTTCCCGGTCGGCGGCAAGCTCGAAACGCTCGCCCAGGTCCAGCAGGGCCTGAACCAGGGCTACCGCGCCGTCCTGCTGCTGGGGCTCGAGCCCCTCGACAGCCGGGTCTGCCGGGTGTTCCTGCAGGCCTATCACGACAGCCTGACGCAGGGCGAAAGCGACAAGCTGATCTACTTCCCCCGCAAGGCCAGCTACGCCGACACCGCGCACCTGTGCGAGCAATTGAACGCCGCCTACGACACGCAGCTGCTGTTCCAGCTCAACGAGGGCGATCTGCTGGCCGACATGCGGCCGGCGCCGACGCTGATGATCGTCTGCCGCGACGCCCGCGGCGAGCTGGTCAACAAGGGCTATGTGGCGTTCTCGAGCGGCGACGCCGACAACGTGCTGCAGCGCCGGTTCATCGCCTTCGACAGCTACTACCGCAAGGGTCCGACGGCCTGGCAGGACGGCAAGCAGATCGACGGCTCGATGGACCTGCTGGACACCCTGGGGAACCTGATCCTGTTCCGCTCCCCGAAGAACACGCCCTGCCATTAGGCGGCGGCGACGGCTCCTGAGTACAGGTCGTCGAAGACCTTCGGCAGCCGGTCCGGCAGGCCCAGCAAGGGACCTGACGACAAGAGCAGGACCACCTCGTCGCCCTGCAGCGCGCTCAAGCGCGCGATCGCCTCATCGGCGGTGTGGACCGGCGCGACGGGGACGCCCGTGGCCGCGGTGCGGGCCAGGATCTCGTCCAGGCTCGACTGGTGGTGGCTGTCGGCGCCGTGCACCGGCGGCGGGATCATCAGCACCTGGGCCACGCCCTCGAACACCGTGTCGTACCAGGGCAAAGCGTCCTTGCTGCGCCAGGAGAAGGTGTGGGGCTCGAACACCACCCAGAGCGGGCGGTGCGGATAGTGCAGCAGCAGGGCCTCGATGGCCGAGCGAGCCTTTTCATAGGACGAGCCGAAGCCCTCGATCACCGGGACCTGAGAGAGCGTGGTGAGCCGGTCCAGACGGCGGCGGATGCCGGCGAAGCTGGCCACGGCGCCCGCCAGCCCGGCCTCGGAGACCAGGCCGCGCTCCAGCAGGTAGGCGGCCACGCCCACGATGTTCTCGATGTTGTGCTCGCCCAGCAGGGTGGTGGTCAGCGCCAGGCGGCGGCCGTCCGGGCGGACCAGGACAAAACGCGTGGTGTCGCCGTAGACGATCTCGTCGGCCCACCAACCCCCGTCACAGCGCTGGGTGTCGTACCAGACGATCCGGCAGGCGGCCTCGCCGGCGATGGCGTGGATCGGGGCGCTCTCGCGGGCGACCAGCAGGCCGTCGGCCGGGATCAGCCGCAGCAGCTCGCGGAACGGCGCCTCGTAGTCGGCGAAGGTCGGGAAGACGTTGACGTGGTCGTGGACCAGCGAGGTCAGCAACACGTCGCGCGGGTGATAGAGCACGAACTTCGAGCGGTGGTCGGTTTGGCTGACCACATATTCGTCGCCCTCCAGCACCACCTGGGGCGCGGCGCCCCAGTGGCCGGTGTCCGGCAGCGAGGGTGAGATCGCGCCCACCATCCACCCCGCGTCGACGCCGCAGGACCTCAAGATGTGGGCCGTCAGCGCCGTGCAGGTGGACTTGCCGAACGAGCCGGCCACGACGGTGTTCTGCCGGCCTTGCGTCGCCAGACCGACCATTTCCGGGAAGCTGGTCACCGGCAGCCCGCGCCGGCGCGCCTCGGCCACCTCGGGATTGGCCTCGCCGCCCAGCTTCGCCGAGGTCCCCTGCACCAGCATGTCGAGGCCGTCCGGCAGGTTGGCGGCGTCGAACTTGCGATGGAAGGGAAACCCCAGGCCTTCGACATAGGTCGACATGGGCGGGAAGACGTCCTCGTCGGAGCCGGACACCTCATGGCCCGCCTCGCGCATCATCAGGGCCGCGGCGCTCATGCCCGCGCCGGCCAGACCGGTGAAGTGGATGCGCAAGCCCGGCGCTCCTTTCGACTCGTCCGCCCCGTCTTAGGGCTAGCCCATCGTCCGCCCCCGGCCAATCGGGCGCGGCGATGCGTCTCGGTTAGTGGGGGATTACGATCCGTCGCGGCCGTTAAGCTGTCCTTAACTACGCGAGTCCACTTTCCTGACTGTCTTCCTTGAAGACACCCCACCATCACCGACTTTTAATAGCCCAGCGCTCGCGCTGGGCTCTTTTTTGCGGAACGTCTTCCCCTTCTTTCTAAAAGGCAGGGGCGGCTTGCATGGGCGTCCGGGCCAGCGTATACGCCCGGCCCTCGAAGGCGCTGATCCCGGATAGCTCAGCTGGTAGAGCAGTCGGCTGTTAACCGACTTGTCGCAGGTTCGAGTCCTGCTCCGGGAGCCACCTTCTTCCCCAAAACCAGACCGCCCAGCGCCTAGGCGCCGCGCGCCACCTCGCCCGGGGTCAGGCCGGTGAGCCGGCGCATGCAGCGCGACAGGTGGCTCTGGTGGGCGAAGCCGGTCTCCAGCGCCACCTCGGCGATCGACATGCGGCCCTCGGTGAGCAGGCGGCGCGCGGCGGCCACGCGGCGTTCGATCACATAGCGGTGGGCGGAATAGCCGGTGGAGCGGCGGAACAGCACCGTGAAGTGCGAGATGCTGACCCGGGCGATGGACGCCAGCTCATGCAGGCTCAGGTCCTCGTCCAGGTGGGCCTCGATATGCTCGGTGACCCGCTGGAGCTGGCGGCGCGAGAGGCCTTGCTGGACGGTGCGCGCCGCCCCGGCGAAGCGGCCCAGCAGACGCGAGGCCAGCGCCAGGCCCAGGCTCTCGCCGTAAAGCCTGGGGAACGGCTCGCCGCTCTCGAACCCGGCCTTCATAGCC